>Ga0137405_1402160_pt1 | contig 10312 bp, 14 predicted proteins | sample CZOMad2_1_16fung_FD_122055 | JGI IMG/M metagenome (GOLD analysis project Ga0137405, IMG submission 122055) | Vadose zone soil fungal communities from Angelo Coast Range Reserve, California, USA - CZOMad2_1_16fungal (PacBio error correction) | ecosystem: Environmental > Terrestrial > Soil >... | reverse complement strand
GGGTTTATGAACGGGCGTCTGAGAAGGTTGATAGTTGATAGTTTGATGGTCGAAGTCGGGACGAGTGCGGAACGCGGAGACGCCGAGTTCCCGACCCGATCTTTACGCGAATCGCTAATTACCGCGAATGGGGCCGATGGCGCAGGAAAGCCTAGGCGCGGTGGTTTTGAGAGTGGCGATAGAGGTAGGAGGTCCAGACTAGCGCCACCACGGCGATAGCCAAATCTGACTCACACTCACAGGTTGGCTGTAGAAGACAAATGCCACGGCGCACAGACAATCGTGCTTTAAATAAATCAAAAGGGCGCATACAAAATACCTTTCACGTTTCCTGCAATTTTCCACAACCATTGGCTTCCTGCAATTCCGTTCGCAAGGAATTTTCTCCAGACCGCCATCTTTGGCCACGCCGACGTCCGATTCAGCGCGGGTTGAGGATTGAAGATCGCTGGTACGCTGCCCAGCATATTCTAGGTGTCCCCGCGGAGTCGGTATGATTCCGCGAAATAAGCGAACCACGCAAAGAAAAACGGGAGTGGTGAAAGGATTTGCCAACGCAAAGGCCGGGAGGCCGGCTGAGCAGGGCATGAGCCACCGGGCGGAAGGATTTCGTTTTGCCGAATCATCCCTGACGACCCTGGCTTGGATGAACAGAAGAGTGGAAGGTTGAGGATGGAGGGGGCACGGAGTGACGCGCCCTACCACAACTTGAAACTCAAACCGAAGCCTTTGCCGCTTCGACAGCTCTACACTGAATCCATGCAGTCGGAATTGGACCCGCTTAAAGGCAAGCTTAAACGCAGAGATGCAAGAGGACGCAGAGGTGCGCGGAGGGCGGGTCGTGAGAGGCACCAAAGGTGGGTGCTTCGTTTGTCCGCCCGTCCCGGTATTTTCCGCGCGGCGCGCGTCCTCGCGTCTCTGCGTTAAATCCGAACGGCTTCAACTGCATAAATTCGCTAAAGTTCAGCCTCAAGTTGTTCATCAGGCCCATTACGTCGTTTTTCACCCCAACTCTCAGTTAACTGGCCATTAAGATCGTTACATGGTCAGGCCGGTCATGGTCATGGCCTTGCCAGTTGCCGAATGCCGAAAATGGTTCCTTGTGCGTGCGCGCGTCGTCGCGCGGGCGCAAACCTTGCGCCTTCAGCAATCATTCTCGATGGTGATTTTAAGGTCAGGAAACGCGTTGCGGAAGATCGTGACCACCTGCTCGATCGCCTCAGGCCCCTTGGCGCTCCGGTGGCGCGTCGTGAATACATACGATGGAGACAAAACTCCGGCAGCTTTTCCAGTTCCCTTCGTTAAAAAACCTCTGGAGAAATCGCCGGTATACGCTTTATTTCGTTCGAGTTCGTTGGCTGTTTTCATTGATTTGTCCTTCTCCGTTGTCGTTTTTCCGTTCCCATGATCGCCGCCACATTTGCAACCTGCGCGTCGGCAGGGCTTGCCAACTTGCAAAAAATTGCCCCGCCCCATCCGCCGGCGACTTCAGCCGGACTTCCACGCGAAGTTCTGCATCGGAAGTTCAGCCGGAAACTTGATCCCAGCCTTTGCACCTCTTGATAGGGCAGCAACCAGGCCAGTGATTCGTCGTGCAGTCCACTACTTGGATCCGATGCCGAACGGATCGCGGAAGTCGCAGCGAAAACGAATCAGTTTCAGCCCGTACTTCTTTGGTGATTTCCCGCGCACTTCGCCAAGTTGCGCTTCATCGCGGACCATATTCGAAATGCCGCATCCGTCGGGCTTCACTCTCAACTTTGGAAGATTTGGAGAATTGATGTCGCTAGTTTGAAGAATGCATCCCTTCGCCGCATGAGCTTTCGCAGGTTAAAGACCTCCTGATAGAACGCGACCGCCTTCTCACGTCGTCCATTCAATGCGACGTGATTGCATCCAATACATGCACGCTCTTGACCGTTCTCCTTTCTATTCAGTCCCGTGATTCACTTCGGGCACCACCAGATTCGCGTCGCGCGCGAGCATCCATTTCCCATCCGGCTCTTGTGCAGAATTGCCAGCGAATAACGGAATGGACGCTGGCTTGTCATTCGGCAACGCGACCGTGACCCGGAGACGCTGGCGCATCCACGCCATTCACCCAGGACTTGATCTCCAGGATTTCGCTTTGTCCTTCCACCGGATGTTGTCCATTCGCTCGCTCCAGGCATCCTTTCCGAAAGGCTCTGGCCCGGCACCATGAAGACCACGTTATCTTCCATCGATCGAGCACCGTGTCGAAGTCGCCCCGTTTGGTCGCATCCAGCCAGGGGCGAGCTTGAACGCTGCCCCGATTCGTAGCGTCGGGCCTCTGGCTGACGTAGAGGCGTGCGTCTCCGCCGCCCGGAATAGCATGGCAATGAAGGCGATGTTCAAATATCCCAGCCTTCTCCCTGTTCAAGCTTTGGCCGCCGGGCGAGACGCCCGGCTTACGGCAGGCGTCCGCCTAATGCACTAGGATTTGCGGAATGATTTCCCGAGTTTTTTGCGGGCGCGCAGGCGCGAGCCATGCAGCGGCGGAAAGGATTCCGGATGTGACGCTTGGCGCGGGGCTCGGCCGGGCGAGGCTGTTGCGTGTGGGGAGGCGGATTGCCCATGCGTGTAAGAGCCTTTCCCATGGGCCCCAGATCGCCCGGCCTTTCTGCCGAAATCGGCCAGCAGGCTTCCAGGCGGCGGCGACAGGCCGAGAAGGACAAGCTCAAGCGGCGAGCGCCTTGGTGTATGGCCGCGCACAGCATGGCGGCGCGATCAAGTTGTAGCCAGCAGACACGCCAGCCACTGTTTGCGCGCCATGCTCGCGGAATGGACTTCCAATTGTTCGGCGTTCATTTGTGCTTGAGGTAACGCAGGTTAGCTCGACGAGCCAGCGCCGCCATAGAGTTCCACCAAATCCTTGGCCGTGAATTGCGCCGGGTCGGTCAAGGTCGTGAACAGACACAGCCACGGATCGGAAACCGGCGTCTGCAGGCGCTGGATGATTAACGGCCGGGCACCGACGCGGCGCTGCAGCGGCAGAAGCTGGCTCTGGCGAGTGGGTTAGCCAGTCCCGTGCAAAATCTCCACCGCGCAGGGCGTGGCCTAGCAGTTTGCGCGCGCGCACGTCGTCAGACGCAGCAGCACGTTTGCTGCGCCTGCCGGGCGGCTTGGATGATCTGGAAAAACCCCGAAATTGCGGTCGCCCCAAGAACAGGCGTACCCAAGGCGCGCAGCAGTATTTGGGCGCCAAGGCTTGCTCGTGAGGCGGGAGAGCCCAGGCGCAATCCAAGGCAGCGCCAGTGGCGGCGCAAAACTGACCACGATGCGCAGCAGGACCAATAGGTCTTTTTCTGGTGTTGATTGCCGTGCGGGGGACACTGCCGGGCAATATCGCCATGGGGCCGCAGCGCACCAAACTTTCCGTCCAGCAGATTGACCTGCAGGCTGCCAGTGGGTGACGAACTTTGGCCGGTGATTTTACTGCCCTGCAGACGCAAGGCTGAGCGCGAAGGCTTCGGGGAGCCGCCCCGGGCATCGCTTAAGGGCCGGTGGACTCGGAGCGCAGTTTGGTGAGAGCTTGCCATTGAGCCGGTCGGCCCCGCCGCGCGGGCTCGTAATAACCGGCGATCGAGGCTGTGGTCGTGATTGAGCCACTGAAAGGAGCAGATACCACAGCGTGACCAGCGGGCTGAAGAGCCGTTCATAAAAGTTCAGTTCGGCCAGGGCGGGCAGGCGGTAGAGCGCGCGCTGGGCAAGGTCTGGAGAAAGAACCGCAACAACTGCGGCGGGGGTGGGTTGCGGGAAGCTTTAGGTTGAACCGGTTTTTTTGACCTTTGAAGTATGCATACTATAGTAAATGCATACATTATATGCTAGGCTGGTGCCGTGAAGCCAAAAAAAACCGCCTTAACACCGGAGCAGCGCTTCGCGCAGGCGCTGCGCACTTGCTGGCCGGCCCTCAAGGGCTCGCTGGCCAAGGTGTACAAACCTGCATTCGCCCGATTGCCCGACCTGTGCCCGGGGAGACAGCATCCCAATTATCTGCTGAGCTTTACCGAGCAAGGACATCGCGTTGCTCTACGTGCCAAGGCCATGGTGCCAGTCTTTGCGGCGGGCTTAGCCATGGACGGCGTATTGAGCAGTGCCTATGAATGGCCCGCCTGTTGCGCGATTATCGAGCCCGGAACCCGGCGCAAACGGCCGGCGGTGCCGCTCACACGACCTTCACCGGGCAAAAAATCCAACCCAAATCCTAGTGGCATTGGCGAGACGCCTGCCGCTACGGGGGCAGTGTCAGGATGCGCCCCCAACAGGTACTTACCAGTCGCGAATCGCTTGTTCTCGGTTTTCATAATAGCCAGGGCGGGTCAATCTTGCTTGAACGTTACCACCCCTTCCAAAGCTCGGAGTTCCCAACATCCACGCGCAGGCATTCGAGCGGACGATTTGGCTGTGTCACGAACAAATTCACCTCCGGCCCAAAGTTTTTGATGTACCACGAGAACACTGGCGGATCCGCGGCTTCGAACATCACCGCTCGAGGCCGAGCGCATCGCGAACTGGCCAGGCACATCTGACGCCACGCCTTCACGCTCTCGGTGAGCCCTCGGATTCAATCATGATGAGCGACGCGCCGGCATCAAGAAATCGCCTGGCGCGATCAATCGCCATTGGGGCGAGAAGTTCCATGCGCTCCAGCGCCGATGCCTCCGCTTGCGCCGCCCGCGCCGATTGAATTCCCACCTCTGGTTTTGCCTTCAGTCCCCGCCCGCTGAACCTTCTTGATGAGCCGGATCCAATCGTCCGTTGGAATCGTGCTAAATCCAGATGAACCTCTACGACGTCAAAGCCCAGTCGGACACTCGCAATGTACGCTCAACCTGTTTCGCGCCTTCGTAAGTACGCGCTCATAAAACCGCCCGTGAAACCTGAAACCCTGAAAGCGATGCGCGGTTTCGATCAACTTCCTTTAGCGGTCTCGCGGCATCAGGGCGAACGAACCCCCCGGCGAATTTTCAGCGATCCAATACGCACCCTCGTTTGCCAGCACTCGCCAGAACGTGCCATGGTCGTGTATCGTCGCGAATCAGTCAATCGGCGGATGACCGCGGGCTCCGCCGATTGTCTGAAACGGGCGATACACACGTGTCGGCGGATTGAAATTTGGCAACGATGGGTGCGTATGTGGATTCGCTGCAATTCGCCGGGGGGTTCGTTCGCCTGATGCGCGGAGCCCGGCTAAAGGAGTTGATCGAAACCGCGCATCGCTTTCCAGTTCAGGTTTCCACGGGCGGTTTTATTGAGCGCGTACTTCCGAAGGGCGCGAAACAGGTTGAGCGGTACATTGCCGAGTGTGCCGAACTGGCTTTGACGTCGTAGAGGTTTCATCTGGATTTATCACGATTCCAACGGACGATTGGATCGGCTCATCAAAGGTTCAGCGGGCGGGACTGAAGCAAAACCAGAGGTGGGAATTCAAATTCGGCGCGGCGGCGCAAGCGAGGCATCGGCGCTGGAAGCGCATGGAACTCCTCTCCCAGATGCGATTGATCGCGCAGGGATTTCTTGATGCCGGCGCGTCGCTCATCATGATTGAATCCGAGGGCATCACCGAGACGTGAAGGCGTGGCGTTCAGATGTGCCTTGGCAGTTCCAAATGCGCTCGGCTCGAGGTGTGATGTTCGAAGCGCGGATCGCCAGTGTTCTCGTGGTAACATCAAAAACTTTGGGCCGGAGGTGAATTGTTCGTGGACCACAGCCAAATCGTCCAGCCGAATGCCTGCGCCGTGGAATGTGGGGAACGTCCGAGCTTTGGGGAAGGGTGGTAACGTTCAAGCAAGATTGACCCGCCCCTGCGCTATTATGAAAACCGAGGAACAAGCGATTCGCCGAACTGGTAAGTTACCTGGTTGGGGGCGCATCTGCCACTGGCCCCCGGTGCGCAGCGTCTCGCCAATGCACTAGGATTTGGGTTGGATTTTTTGCCGGTGAAGGTCGTGTGAGCGGCACCGCCGGGCCGGTTTGCGCCGGGTTCCGGGCTGATACATCGCGCACAGGGCGGGCCCCATTTCCATAGAGCAACTGCTCAATACGCCGTCCATTGGCTAAAGCCGCCGCAGACTGGCACCATGGCCTTGGGGCACGTAGAGGCAACGGCGATGTCCCTTGCTCGGTAAAAGCTCAGCAGATAATTGGGAATGCTTGGTCTTCCCCGGGCACAGGTCGGCATCGGGCGCATGCAAGGTTTGTACACCTTGGCCAGCGAGCCTTGAGGGCCGGCCAGCAGTGCGCGCGCCTGGCCGAAGCGCTTGCTCCGGTGTTAAGCGCGGTTTTTTTTGGCTTCACAGCACCAGCCTAGCATATAATGTTTATGCATTTACTATGTATGCATCTTCAAAGCGTCAAAAAACCGGTTTCAACCTAAAGCTTCCCGCAACCCACCCCCGCCCAGTTTGTTGGGTTCTTATCTCCCAGACCTTGCCCAGCGCGCGCTCTACCGCCTGCCCGCCCTGGCCGAACTGACTTTTTATGACGGCTCTTAGCCCGCTGGTCACGCTGTGGTAATCTGCTCTTTCAGTGGCTCAAATCACGACCACAGCCTCGACGCGGTATTACCGACGCCCGCGCCGGCGGGGCCGACGGGTCATGGCAAGCTCTCACGCAAACTGCGCTCCGAGTCCACCGGCCCTTACAGCGATGCCCGGGGCGGCCTCCCGAAGCCTTTCTCGCTCAAGCCTTGCGTCTGCAGGGCAGTAAAATACCGGCCCAAAGTTCCGTCACCCACTTGGCAAAGGCCTGCAGGTCAATCTGCTGGCGGAAGTTTGGTGCGGCTGCGCCCCAGGCGAATATTGCCCGGCAGTTTCCCCCGCACGGCAATCAACACAGAAAAAGAACTATTGGTGCCTGCCTGCGCATCCGGTGGTTCATTTTTGCGCGCCACTGGCGCTGCTGGATTGCGCCCTGGGCTCCTCCCGCCTCCACGCGAGCAAGCCTTGGGCGCCAAATACTTGCGCGCGCCTTGGGTACGGGCCCTTTCTTGGCGACCGCAATTTCGGGGTTTCGCAGATCATCCAAGCCGCCCGCAGGCGCAGCAAAACGTGCTGCTGCGTCTGACCGCGTGCGCGCGCGCAAACTCGCTAGGCCACGCCTGTCGCGGTGGATGACTTTGCACGGGACTGGCACCCACTCGCCAGAGCCAGCTTCTGGCCGGGCTGAGCGCCGCGTCGGTGCCCGGCCGTTTATCATCCAGCGCCTGCAGACGCCCGTTTCCGATCCGCTGGCTGTGTCTGTTCACCGGACCTTTGACCGGACCCGGCGCAATTCAGGCCCAAGGATTTGAGGGGGGGGGGGGGGGGGGGGGGGGGGGGTGGAACTCTATGGGCCGGCCTGCTCGTCGAGCTGAACCTGCGTTACCTCAAAGCCACAAATGAACGCCGAAACAATGGAAGTCCATCCCGCGAGCATGGCGCGCAAACAGTGGCTGGCGTGTCTGCTGGCCTACACTTGCTTCGCGCCGCATGCTGTGCGCGGCATAGCACCAGGCGGCTCCGCCGCTGGAGCTTGTCGCTTCTCGGCCTGTCGCCCGCCGCCTGGAGGCCTGGCTGGCCGATTTCGGCAGAAGGCGGGCGATCTGGGGCCAATGGGAAGGCTCTTAACACCATGGGCAATGCCGCCTCCCCACCGCAAGCAGCCTCGCCCGGCCGAGCCCCGCGCCAAGCGTCACATCCGCGCAATCCTTTCCGCCGCTGCATGGCTCGCGCCTGCGCGCCCAGCAAAAAACTCGGGAAATCATTCCGCAAATCCTAAGTGGGATTACGGCGGGACGCACTGCCGTAGATTGCCGGGCGTCTCGCCCGCGGCCAAAAGCGTGAACACGCGAGAAGGCTGGGATAATTGAACATCGCCTTCATTGCCATGCTATTCCGGGCCGGCGGGACGCACGCCCTCTATCGTCAGGCAGAGGCCCCGCGCTACGAATCGGGGGCAGCGTCAAGCTGCGCCCCCTGGCTGGATGCGACCAAAACGGGCGCACTTCGACCGGTGCTCGGATCGACTGGAAGATAACGTGGTCCTTCATGGTGCCGGGCCAGGAGCCTTTCGGAAAGGATGCCTGGAGCGACGAAATGGACAACATCCGGGTGGAAGGACAAAGCGAAATCCCTGGAGATCAAGGTCCTGGGTGAATGGGCGTGATGCGCCAGCGTCCTCCGGTCACGGTCGCGTTGCCAGAAGACAAGCCCAGCGCCATTCCGGTTATTCGCTGGAATTCTGCACAAGAGCCGGATGGGAAATGATGCTCGCGCGCGACGCGAATCTGGTGGTGCCCGAGAGTGAAATCACGGGACTGAATGAGAAGGAGACCGGTCATGCGCGTGCATGTTATATGGATGCAATCCACGTCGCCATTGAGTGGACGACGTGGGGAGAAGGCGGTCGGTTCTATCAGGCTGTCCTTTAACCTGCGAAAGCTCGATGCGGGCGACAGAGGCGATGCCTTCTTCAAACTAGGCGAGCATCTATTCTCGCCATCTTCAACCGTTGGAAGAAGTGAAGCCCGACCGGATGCGGCAATTTCGGAATAATGGTCCGCCGATGAAGCGCAACTTGGCGCAGTGCGCGGGGAAGATCACAAGAAGTACGGGCTTGACTGATTCCGGGTTTCGCTGGCGACTTCGCGATCCGTTCGGCAATCGGACTCCAAGTAGTGGACCTGCACGACGAATCACTGGCCTGGTTTTGCTGCCCTATCGAGGTGCAAAAGGCTGGATCAAGTTTTCCGGCTGAACTTCGATGCAGAACTTCGCGTGGAAGTCCGGCTGAAGTCGCCGGCGATGGGGCGGGGCAATTTTGCAAGTTGCAAGCCTGCGACGCGCAGGTTGCAAATGTGGCTAGGCGATCATGGGAAGGAAAAACGACAACGGAGAAGGACAAATCAAATGAAAAACAGCCAACGAACTCGACGAATAAAGCGTATTACCGGCGATTTCTCAGGAGGTTTTTAACGAAGGGCAACTGGAAAAGCTGCCGGGTTGTTGTCTCCATCGTATGTATTTCAACCGACGCGGCCACGGAGCGCCAAAGGGGCCTGAGGGCGATCGAGCAGGTGGGGTCACGATCTTCCGCAACGCGTTTCTGACCTTAAAATCACATCGAGGGAAATGATTGCTGAAGGCGACAAGGTTTGCGCCCGCGCGACGACCGCGGCACGCACAAGGGACCATTTTCGGCATTCCGGCAAACTGGCAAGGCCATGACCATACGGCCTGACATGGTAACGATCGTTAATGGCCAGTTAACTGAGAGTTGGGCTGAAAAACGACGTAATGGGCCTGACTGAAACAACTTGAGGCTGAACTTTAGCCGAATTTATGCAGTTGAACCGTTCGGATTTTACGCAGACGACGCCGAGGACGCGCGGCGCGGAAACATACCGGGACGGGCGGACAAACGAACGCAACCACCTTTTGGTGCCTCTACCGACCGCCCTCGACGCAGCCCTCTGCGTCCTCTTGCATCTCTGGCGTTTAAGCTGGCCTTTAAGCCGGGTTCATTCCCGACTGGCATGGATTCAGTGTAGAGCTGTCGAAGCGGCCAAAGGCTGAGTTGAGTTTCCAAATTGTGGTAGGGCGCGTTCCACTCCGTGCCCCTCCAATCCTCACCTTCCACTCTTCGTGTTCATCCAAGCCCAGGGTCCCGTCAGGGATGGAATTCGGCAAAACGAATCCTTCCGCCGGTGGCTTCATCGCCCCTGCTCAGCGGCCTCTCGGCCTTTGCCGTTGGAATCCTTTTCACCACTCCCCGTTTTTTCTTTGCGTGGTTCGCTTATTTCGCGGTTCATCATACCGACTCCGCGGGGACACCTAGAAATATGCTGGGCCAGCGTACCAGCGATCTTCATCCTCAACGCGCGCCTAAATCGGGACGTCCGGCTTGGAAAGAGGCGTCTGGAGAAAATTCCTTGGCGAACGGAATTTGCAGGAAGCAATGTTTGGAAAATTGGGAAAACCGTGAATTTTTGTATGCGCCTTTTGATTTATTTAAAGCAACGATTGTCTGTGCGGCCGTGGCATTTGTCTTCTGACAGCCAACCTGTGGTTGAGTCAGATTTTGGCTATCGCCGTGGTGGCGCTAGTCTGGGCCTCCTACCTCTATCGCACTTCTCAAGAACCACCGCGCCTAGGCTTTCCTGCGCCATCGGCCCCATTCGCGTAAATTAGCGAAATTCGCGTAAAGCTCGGGTCGGGAACTCGGCGTCTCCGCGTTCCGCATCTCGTCCCGACCTTCGACCATCAACTATCAACTATCAACCTTCCTCAGACGCCCGTTCCATAAACCC
>Ga0137405_1388729_pt1 | contig 10319 bp, 13 predicted proteins | sample CZOMad2_1_16fung_FD_122055 | JGI IMG/M metagenome (GOLD analysis project Ga0137405, IMG submission 122055) | Vadose zone soil fungal communities from Angelo Coast Range Reserve, California, USA - CZOMad2_1_16fungal (PacBio error correction) | ecosystem: Environmental > Terrestrial > Soil >... | reverse complement strand
GCATCGGAACCGGTGAAGAAAATATCCGGACGCTCCGCGACGTAACGCTCCATTCCAACTTCGCTTCCAAAGCAATGCACACTCTCAATCCAGCCGCTTTCGATTGCTGGAATCAGCGTGGGGGTGTGGATTGAGACCCAGTGCGTGCATATCTTCCCGCGTAGCCCCAGCGACTCGCCGAATGTCGGGCAGCAAAACCTATAGCGCGGTGTCAAACCCCTATGCCGTGATTCAGCGTGCGGACACTGTGCTTTTCATAGATCCCACGGATTACCACATCGCCATCAAAATCTGAACGTCCGGTTATGAGCGCGGGATCGCGTGTAATACGGTTCGATCGCATACGGGCGATCTGCTACCACAATGAGGTCCACCCCATGATCCGGGAATGTCGACGCGCGGAATCGATTACTGATCTCATTCACTGCGCGACGACAAGTCCATCGCGGAAGGCCGTGGCTTCAGCGATCACTGGCGTTTCTTCGGTATTGCCACCGTGTAAAGATTTCCTGCGCTATCGGCACTGTCCGCTGCGATGAACGAAACATCCGGCGTTAAATCGACCGAAGTATCGGCCAAAAAGTTCCAGATAGGTATGAATTGCGCCAACTGAATACGGCATCCGATACCATCTCCGCCAAACGAACGGCCTGTGGTCCGGAAAATGAGAAATCCACCGGTTAGTCAATCTCCGTTCGAATAAGTCCAGGTGCTCCGGCGGCTGAGCACGGATATCAAGAGGTGAAACTAGGGATCGCGCCGGGTTGACTTCCGCCAACATACGAGAAAGAAAATCCGCCTGCTTCTGATTATTACTTCCAGACAGACGCGATCGCCCAGGGCTCCAGCAGCTCTTCATGGCCGCAATCATGTTTGCCTTTGTATGACGCGGCCGTCACGATAGCCGGCCAGCCGCAAAAGGCGCCTCTTTTTTGCGTTCTCGACGCGTCGTCCAAGATCTGTCGCGAACACGTCGGCTCTCATTGGAAAGCACTTCTCCGATGCAAGATTCATTCCGCCGATTCCGGCGAGAGATTCCGAAGCCCGCGGCAAAAAAACGACAGAACTTCAACCCGGTAAGGTCTGACCTCGAGTCTCTTGCGCGAACGAATGATTAAAAGTCCCAGCCCAACGCAATTGCCGTATATGCGACGGGTTGCCTATCGATGCCAGCGTCCGCACCATCGCGCCGATTAAAAAATTGACGCCGCCCGATAAAGCGGCCACGGAAGTTGCGAATGCGAAGGCCGTTGCGCGAACTGACGTTCGTATTGCTCTGGAAGCCACAAGCTGAACAGCGCAAAATTGCCGCCAAAAAACCCAAAAAAATAAACACGCGATGAACGGTCCCAGCCCATTCTGCAAATAAAACGCCCACCAAAACTCAGCGATATGCAGGCTAACATGCCCGCAAAATAGACGCCAGAGTCTTCTTCGTCCGAGACGTTCCGCCAATCGGGGAACCGCCATGGCAACCCAAGATTGTTCCGAGAGAAAGAATCGCCGTTCCGATAGATGCGTCTTTGAGGCTTGTGCAACGACATGCCGGCTTTTTTTGCCAGGGTCTGACGCCGTGGGATTCGTAGCCCACCAGCCCACAAACCGACGATGGCCACGGTGAGTAAAGCCGCTTGACAATGGTTTCCTGCGATACTTCGCGCCGAAGATTAGAGCCAGCGATCCCGTGCGTTTGCTTTCACCGATCCTGGTGTTCCAGCGCTCCGGTTCCTTACTTTCGGCAGTGATAAGAATCGAAACGATCACTGGGGACAGACCGGCAAAGAAACATGGAGCGCCAACCGAAGCGGCTCCAACGGTGTATTCAGAGCAGCGGCGAGAAAAAAACCAAATAATAACCGGTTTGCAAGTACCCCGCGCCCATTTTGCGGCGATCCTCGTGGCCACGCCTCAGCGACGTAAGTGCCCGCGAGCGCCACTCTCCTCCTATGCAATGCCCGCAAGTAATCGAAAAAAGTCCTAGCTGCCACACGTTTTTCGGCTAGGGCCGCCGCCCCTGTGAAACTGCGTACGCCAGCACCGTTGCCGCAGCACTGTTGCGCCCAAAGCGATCTGCGATCGGACCCCATATAAAGGAAAGGCCCCACCCTTCGAGAAATAACGCGAACAAGATGGAGCCTGCCAGGCCGACATTTTCCGCAGTTTTTTGAGAACCCCGACTTGGGAAGAAGTTCTGAAAGCGCCGGACTTATACAGGGCATAGATAAATGAATCCATTCCATCGAGCGTCCAGCCGGACCACGCAGCCCAAAAGCCAGTGATCTGCCCCGAGGTCAGTTTCGTATGCTGCATAGATTCCAAGGGAACTGCCCGGTCTGCAACAATCGAGGCTTCAAAATTCTGGTCTTGCCGATAATCGTATCTTGAAGACGAGAGTGTAATTTTTTTTGTCGGGCTTGAATTAACTCAGAGTTAATTTGCGTTTATCTGTCGTTCTTTGCTCGCAAACGCGTAGTTTAGCCCGGGGCTAAGAATCATTCCGCAAGCAGCAGCCGAGTCGTCCGGATTACGGCAAACATCGCAGCGATTTCAAAGACGCCAGTGTCGGCGAGTTCAGCGGTTATGAATATTACTTTACGTAAATTACTGCGGATTTCATTGCAATTTCATGGCTACAGAGAGAGAGAATCGCCCACTCGTATGGCCGCCGAAAAAGACGCATACCAAACCACTGACCGGCGCGATCTGGCGAGTTCTCATCTTGCTGGGGCTTTCCGTATCATCAGCTCATAGATCGCTCCAATCTTTCATCGCTGCTCCCATGCTGAAAGACGAGCGCATTTTCCGCGTCTCAGCTAGGGTGTTGCTCTCTCATTTTTTCTGGAGCTACGCGTCCTCTGCAACTCTTTCCGGTGGTTGGTGGATCGCCTTCAACGTAAACTGGTTTTCGCCGGCGGTTTCTTTCTGTGTCTGTCGCCACATTGGCATTGGGCTCGTCAACGAATTTTTTCTGCTTCTGGCCTTCCGTCTATTACTGGGCACGGCGAATCTGTTGCCTATCCTCCTACTCGAAAATCATCGCCCTTCACTATCACGAAGAGCATCGCGGCATCGCCAATTCGGTGGTTTCTCCGGACTGGCGCTGGGGCCGGGATTTGGCATGCTGGCCGGCGGGTTACTGATCGTCAGGTTCGCTGGCGGCGCATTCTTCATGTGCTCGGTCTATCGAGCTTGTCCTGGTTGATCCCTTGGATCACATTGGATGCCGGACCCGAATCGGCAATTCATCTTTCTAAAACAGCTGCGCCAAGTTTTGCCGCGTTGCTGCGTCAGCGATCGGCTTGGGCACCTGCATCGGGATGTCGGCCATAATTACGTGAATTATTTCCTGCTCACCTGGTTGCCGTTCTACCTGGTCCGGGAGCGACATTTTCAATGTATGCGTGGCCAAGATCGGCGGGCGGCTTACCTCATCGGCGCTTGCCTGTCCATCGCGTCGGGTTGGGCTCCGATTATTGATGGGGCGGGCGCAACACCGACTCGCGTTCGCAAAGACCATTGTGCCGGAGGCTTGGAGCCGGGGGGTTTTTTCTTCTTTTATCGGCCATCAGCACGCCCTCTCAAAGCGTAGCTTATGATGATGGGTATCGGGTTTCAATGCATCAGTTCATCCAACATCTGGGCTATCACCAGACTCTCGCGGGACCCTATGCGCGGGGCGCTGGACAGGTGCAGATTTTGTGGCCAATTGGCCGGCGTGGTAGCCCTGCGGTTACTGGATTTGTTCTGGATCGCACCGGCCACTTCTACTGGCCCATTTACGATCCTCGCCGTCGTCGCTCTATCCGGCCGTCGTCCTTGGCTCTTTTCGTGGACCGTTCGAGAGTTACGTGGCCAAGGCAAGCGTTGGCAAACTCAACCGCTTGAACGCATCCCTAATATATTACTTCCGCATGCAGGACCGGACGAATTTCCGAATATCCTTTACGTTCTCATCTTCAGAATTTCTCAATCAGATCAGAACACTTCGCTTCTCCCTGAACAGGGTCACAAGATCGCGTACTTTCGCGATCACTTCGTCATGGCGCATCGGGTTTTTCGCCGTTCCTCGCACCGGTCGACTTCCTCGTCAATTTGCGTTCCGTCGATTAGCGTAATTTCGACCTTCGCGCGCGCGTAGGCAAAAATCGCGAAAGCGTTCGTCAGGAATGAGCTGCACTTTCGCGCGCTCTCGAGAGTCGCCGGATCTTTCATGCGTGCCTGATCGTGCGCGCTCCGGAACGTGACCGTCTGGTCTGCAGCATCACCGCCGTAATGTGCTGCGCACAAATGTCCGGCATTTCCGATTATTTAACCGTAGTCGCTTCAGGGGCGCCAACCGCACCGTGACTGCTTAACCTGACCCGACGTCGTAGTGTGCCGCTCTAGCAAGATCACAATGGCGTCGAGCACTGCCTGGATAGGTGATCCAACCGTCCACTTTTTGATATCCCGTGCGCGATACTTTCGTATCGCTCACCCAGTTTGTCCACTAACCAGCGGAATCGGCACGCTGATTGAGGCCTCAAAAAAATTATCCGTCCCGTCAAGATATCCTCAACTCCTGTCCAACCCGCGTGCACTACGAGAGCAGAAGTCAAGCCCGCTGCGAGCAGTCATGCCTCCGAAGACAACGCTTTTTGCATATGCTCGCTATTCGGACGCCAGGAAGTCAGGCCGGAACACTGTTGCGCGGCATACCCAATACAATCCATCTGCCTGGCGTTCAAGTTGCCGCACAACCGCCGCCGCCGCGCTCGAGATTGTAAGCGATACTGTGCGTGCTGAAAATGACTCTCATTCTCGTAGCGCTGCCCCCCCAACGTAATCGTGAACCGGCATCCCACGTCGTAGCCAAGTGCCACAGCGCGCAGAAATTGACTACGCTGATTCCAAACCGTTCCCCGCCGCAGCGCAGCCGGAACCACCGCGCACCCAGGATGCGAATGTGATGGACCATTTGAATCGTCAGTCTCATCCGAGTGCGCCCGTTACGCCCGTTCACCATCGCCGCTTCGAGCGCGCCGCACAACGTATTCGACCCACGACAGTCGCAACCTCCTTGCCACCGTATTCCTTGGCAATCTCAGTGCCGCTCTTCCAGGAGGCAACTCAGAGCCCGAGATCATGGCGGCGAGAGTGTCGAGAATGTGCTGTTTAGTCTTTTCCGCTACGTCATCAGGCAGCGCTTTCCACCCGCTTCGCTCATGTAGGTGCTTAGCGTGGTCATCACCGATCCCACGGTGTCCGCCGGAGTCTTAGCGGGAGCAACCGAGACCGAAAAGGTTCTCCGTTGCCAGCGCCGGAGATATGCGGTGGCGGCTACCGCCACCCTCAAGCTCAAACAAGGCTCGCTCGTCAAGTCGCGGCGTGTCCTTCGTTTCGGGGTTTCGACTGCTGGGCATCACATGCTCTCCTTCGCTCAGTATCTTATCGGTTCGTGTTTGCCCGCGGACCGCGCGAAATTATGTGTGTTGCACAAAGGCCGCATCTCTCTGATATTTTTGACGGCTTTCGAAATTCATGACCCGCTCCACTAGCTTCGTGGCCCCTCGCCACGCCCATCACCGGCGTAATCAAGTCCTTGGCCTTCGCCACCACTTCTTCCCGCGTCATCGGATTTTGCGCGTGCCCGCACATTATCGACACGCTTAGTAAGCCGCTTTCCATCCCGCCATTTGATATCAACCACAGCAACGCGTAGTGGCATCAGATTCTGCAATTCGTCGTCTGATGAGCTGCACTTTCGCACGTCTCGTAATACCTCGGATTATTCATTCGCGCGGTGTCGTGCGTGGACGGAAAGTAACGGTTTTGTCCAGCAACATCACCGCACCATGTGCTCAGCAAATGCCCGGAATTTTCTCTATTGTTTACAATGTTGGCTTCATCGGTTGCCAGGTGTACTGTGACCTCCTTCAGCGTCACTGGGCGTGAACGGATGTTCCGTTCGCATAATTTCTATCCCGTCGAGCGCGGCCTGAATCGGCGATCCCACGCTCCACTTTTTGATATTGGCCTGCATAATTTCAAAACGTTCGCAAGGCTCTCGACCAGACCTGCGGGATCCGCCGCAGGCTCAAACGCCTGAAAAAAATTGTCCGTGCCCGTAAGAATGTCTTCGACGCCCGTCAGCCTGCGTGCACCAGCAAAGCGGAGGTCACCCCGCTGCGAGCGTTCATGCCTCCAAAAACGAATGCCTTTTGTACGTGTTCGCTGTCTCTCCGCCACGAAGTCAGCCCGGAACACTGGTTGCGCGGATCAGTCCAATAGCAGTCGCATCTTCCCGCCTGCAAACCTGCTGCGCAACCCGCTGCCGCAGCAGCCCCAAAAAGCGAGCAATGCTGTGCGTGCTGCGATGGGTTTCGCTTTCATATCGCTCGCCGACGATAATCGTGAACCGTGTTCCCACGTCGTAGCCAACGACACGGCGCGCCAGAAAATGGCTGCCGCTGATGCCAAATTGATTCTCCAACCGCGAGTGCAGCAGGATCACCGCACAACCAGGGCGATGCGATCCGGATGCGAATCATCCGTTTCGTCGGAATGCGCCAACATCGCGTTTGTCAGCGCCGCCTCAATCGACCGCACAAGAGTTTCGACGACACCACCGTCGCAACTCTTTCCCGCCGTAGTCGTTTGCGAACGCCACCGCGAACGTCCGGGTGGCAGCTCTGAGCCCGAAAAATCATCCGCCGCAAAGGTGTCAAGGACGTGGCGTTTAGTTTTTCGGCAACCTCCTCCGGCAAAGCTCTCGCGCTCGCTTCGCTCATATAGTGCTCAGCGTCTTTATCACCGAGCCTCATTTTCAGGCCCACTTGCGGAAGACGCATCAACGACTGCCATCTCGACGCTGCGAGGGAGGGCGTAACGGCAACACGGTGCCGCAGCCAAACCACCAGTCCGACAACTCGCGCCGCGTGAAACCTCGCTCCGCTTTTTCGCCATCAGCATTTCACCTTCCTGTACGCACCATCGATGGTCTTCCTCTGTTCGACACTGCCGCTGCCAAGCTTCAGTGCACTACCAAACATTGCCCCTGCGACTCATAAACGGCGCAGTTGCGACGTGCAGCTTAGCTCGCGCGCCTGCGTATACCTGAAGCAGTATTAATTTACCTTCATCGCCCCGCGCTTACCCCTCCTCAGCAGCGTCAACGCCGAGGGTGAAACAAAATTAATGGTGTTTTCAGCATCTTCCGCAACGCGCTGACATAACACTCCACATCGTCGCGGCATTGGCTGCCACGGCCGTTTAAAACAAAGCACGCCAAAACTTGCTAAAAAAATATTTTCTTGGAGTTTAGGATGAACTTTGCATCGTACTTCTGTGCGCTCTCTGCCTATTCCTTTCATCGCCGGCGCCGTCCCAGACCACTCGCCGATGAACTGGTACAGACCATCCCGATGCCGAACGTCGAGGTTACTTCGACCATATGCCGTGGACCTGAGGGCCAGCGCCTGTTTGTTCCCGCGAACATCAAGGACCATCGAAATCATCGATCTTCGCGAAGGCAAAGTTGATTCACACCATCACCGGCTTCGAGCGATCCCGCAGACAATTATCTGCCGAAACCAACCAAATCTGGGTAGACGATGGCGACTCCACACTGAAGGCCTTCAGCGGAGATACGTACGAACTACTCAAAACATTCCGCTCACGGGGCACGACCTCGGTAAGGATTCCAGAAAAGTTCCCGACAACGGGTCTACGATTCAACCACGCATCTGTTTTACTTGGCGACCGCGCGACTCCACTCCAAACGCCGTCCCAAAGGATCCATCGAATCGTCGATGTGCACACCGGTTCGTTGGTCGCCAGCATTGACGTCGAGGGCAAAAATCCCGCTGGTCTCGTGCTTGATCCCTCCTCTCCTAACTGTACGTCCGTTATGGAGACACCAGCCAGGTAGTGTATCGACCGCGAAAAAACGTTCGTGATCGCCCTCGTGCCAATCACCGGCGGGCCCGAGCCTCATGCAGTCGCGCTGGACGCTTCCAATCACCGCCTGTTTATCGGCAGTCGTGTTGAGCGCAGCCATGTTTATAAGCCCGGCAAACTGGTGGTGATGGATGCGGACAACGGTATAGAGTAATCGATGCCCTCGACACCGAAGGCGGCGTCGACGAAGTTGAATGGGAGGCCAAAAGCCGGCCGAATCTACTACACCGGCACGACCGCTTCATCGAGGTGTTCCAGCAACTTGAGCCGATCATTATAGAGTCCTGGGAAAAGTCGGCCACGGGTGTTGCTCGCCAAGACTTCGCTGTTGGTCCCGGAGCTCAGCCGCTTTTACTCGGCCGTTCCTAGCACGTCATCTTGACGCCAACCAATTCCGCAGGCCAAAAGAAGCTATCATCGAAGACGCAAAGATAAATGTATATGAGCTTTTGCCGTAATCGCGATAGTGTCAGGTTTTATGGTTTCTTGGATCGCCGGCGCGTTAGCAGCCGGTCCTCCCTTCAATCCGCCTGTTTCACTTTTCCAGAATAAGCGTGGATTGCCGCCTTCAGAAGCGCCGCGTCAGGAGCTGACGTCGGATGTGCTACTAAGGGGCTAATGAAGCGATCCATCGCTTTGTCAATTTCGTCGAACAATGAATGGTTAGTTTTTGAAAGCGCAGTTTCGCCTCATAGTCCTCCGCTTTATCCCAGTTTCGTTCGAGGATCCGTGCCGCTTCGCTGCTAGCGCATTGTCGCCCGTTTGGCTCGCCGCGTAACTCAGTTGTGCCAACGCACGGTATGGCACCCATCTTCGAGTCGTCGACGCCGCCGTCTGCGAAAGCGCCTTTCTGGCAAGCGTGTCAAGTTCGACGCGGTACATGACATTAGCACTACAGCACTATCAACACACGCGCGGGCCTGTTAAATGGGAGAGTGGTCATTCCTATTCCTTTCTTTGCAGAATGAGGGACCAATGGACGGATACTACATTCCCTGTTCGTGCCACGAGGAATATCACCCGAAGAACAGCTAGGAGTTATCACCTATCGTCGACGCCCGACGCGGTTACTGCAGATCCGGCGACAACGGAGCGCAATCCCCAGTTTTGGATATTCACATTTCTCTGCTCATCAATTACTAATTTAGTCTTAATTTTCATTTATGTTCGCTTTCTTTTGTAGGCAGAACCAGAATCACCTGCTAGCCTCGTCCCGCATCATTCACGTGTACGCTGTCAAATTACGTCAATTAGGGCTCCAAGTTGACCGGCCTAAAACGAGGAAAATGCATCGCCTACTACGCAATTCATCTTTGTTATTTTCATCGCCGCACTCGTGCTGGCCTCGAGCGCGCTGGCGCCGAAGGCGAGGGCAGCAAACATCAAATTGTGAAAAATTGCCCCTTGAAGGCGGCGGACGATGGACTAAGTCACCGTCGACGCTGAGTCACACCGAGTCTACATCGCCCGCGCTACCCATGTCTCCGTCTGGATTCGAGACTGGCGCCGTCGTTGGCGACATCCTGACACTCCGGAGTACACGGCGTGGCCGTGGCTCTGGATCTGGGCATCGGTTCATCATGAAGGTGGGGCGGCCAAGGTTGCCGTGTTCGATTTGAAGACACTCAGGTTGAATCCACGATGCGACCGGCGAAAACCCAGACTCGATCTTGTACCATCCTGCTACTCACCTGGTCTTCGTGCAGAACGGCAAAGCAAATCGACCTCAGTGATCGACGCGAAAACGAAACAGGTTGTGGCCCCCCCACATTCCGCTGAGCGCCAGCCTGAATATTTCGCCTATGACGAGAAGGAAATATTTTTTATCAACCTGGAAGATTCCCATTCGATCGCAGTGGTTGACGCGTGCCGCAAAAAATTGAAAGCACTTGGCCGATGGCTGGCTGTGAGGACCGTCCGACTTGCGCTTGACCGTAAGACGCATACGCTGTTTTCTAGCTGCGACGGCAAACTTATGGTCGTGGATAGCCAAACCGCAAAGGCGCCAGAGTGTGCCATAGGTGATGATTTTGCGATGGGCATTTTCGATCGGGAACCGGTGATGTATTTGCGTCCGCCGGGCGGTAAGCTCTCTATCATTCACGCGGATAAATCGGCAAGTACGCTGTCGTGGCAAGAAATCGACACTCCTCCGGATCGAAGACCATGGGCCTGGATACAGTTGCGCACAAGGTTATCTCCCATTCCGCAAATTCACCGGTGATCCGACGACACCCTCGCCCGTCCGTCGTGGACGGCTCCATACAGGTGTTGGTGGTTGGCGAATAGCTTTGTCGCCGAGCGGTAGGTGCTCTAGCAAGGCCTTGTAAGCGCTGCTACGTATATATTTGCGCGCCAAGGCCCTGCTTACGACCGAGGCT
>Ga0137405_1398823_pt1 | contig 10356 bp, 10 predicted proteins | sample CZOMad2_1_16fung_FD_122055 | JGI IMG/M metagenome (GOLD analysis project Ga0137405, IMG submission 122055) | Vadose zone soil fungal communities from Angelo Coast Range Reserve, California, USA - CZOMad2_1_16fungal (PacBio error correction) | ecosystem: Environmental > Terrestrial > Soil >... | reverse complement strand
GACAAACATAGATTATCTTGTTTAGAAAGTAGAAAACACATATAAAAAGACATTATGGAATATATGTATACTGATATGAACTTTACAGAATCAGAGTATTCATTGATGAAACACAGAAGATTATAAATTCATATTATATGAATAATACATCTCAGTCAAAGAAAGACTATGAAAGATTAAAAGTTGTAAAAGCAGTTCTTTATAAGGATGAATGTTAAAATTAAAGTAATTAAGAATTTCACATAATGTTAAATTAATAATATATTTTTATTTTTTATTTAAAATAAAATGTCAAGAAGTTTTCCAAGACTTTCCATTGTTGTCCGTAAATATAAAACAGTCAGACACTGGTAAAGATGTTAAGGGATCAAATTCCTGCAGGTGCTGATTTGATCTAGGTAATGAATGCAGATATAGGAGAATATTCAAACAGTTTCAACTTTACTTTGGGTCAATGAAGTAATTGCTAGTTTGGAAAAGATATAAAAAGAGTAGCACAGATAACAAATAAATTATATGATATATTGAATTGAAGAACTTAAAAAAGATTATACTGTTATGTGTGCAGCATGCCTTGAATTAGCAATCAAGCATGTGTTGGTTCCTGTATATGATAACAAGGAAAAGATACAAAAGCTTTTTCACAAAAACTTACACCTGACAGAGCTATATATAATAGAACTGCAATTAAAGGTTTACTATTAGCTGTTCAAACAAAATGGACTTAACATTTCCTATTCAGCTTATTAAGAATGTTGCCTAGACTTGAGATCGAAAAGGATTATTAGATTCAAAGAGAGTACAGGTTCAGTACAAAACATAAGAAAAAGAAGTAAAAAAAAATATCATTTAATAAAATATTAATTATTAATATTAGTTTCTTTTTCAACAAGTATCTTAGATTTCTTTGATTTGTTGTTATTTTTTTAACATCTTCAGATTCAAAATCTGGTACTGTTTCTTTTTCAACTTTTGTAATACGTTCAGCAGTTTCTCTATAGGGAAGTTCTCAAGATTACTTCTTCGAATTCCTTTTGCATTCTAGCACATATTTTATTAGCCTACGAATAGCATCATCAGGTTAATTCTAATAGAGGATACAGTTTTCTTTTGCATTATCTGGAGCAACTTTCTCATAAAATGTCTCATTAGATAAGTTAAAATATTACATAATGAAGAATGTAATACAAAGATAATCATTTAAATGTTTAACTGTTTCATATAAGTCATAATGATATTCGAGAGATCTAGTATCAGCAGCTTCATCAAGGGTTCCATTAAATGTATTTCAGTATCAAGTCTTGTTCAAGTTCATTATTCATATATTGTTTACATAAATCTATTAGATTATTTCTTATATCTTGAGTTCTTTATTTGCTTATAAATGAGCATCTGCAAGATTTTCTTCAGCAAATTTGAGACACAGTTCCGTCAAGAGGTATTTACAGTTTTATCACGTCTATATTCATAGAGCTCAAGGGAAAACAGGATTAGGCAAACGTTCTACTTTAATACTTATATTTAACAGTTATCTTTTTACCTGCCTTTGTAAACTTTGGTATCATTAGATTAGTTCTTTAGCATCTGGTTGTCTCTAAAGAGTACATACAATTGATATTGAATGTAGGAGTTAATTAATCATTTCTTAATTTTTTTAATACTATAAAATAAATGAATCGAGAATTAGTTAATCAATTAAATAGCACTTTAGCTTTAAGAGCAAAGAACAGATCGATAATTATAAACCTGGATTATTAGATACCAAAAATGGAAGATTCATCTGGAGGAAGTGACAATCACTTGTTATACATGCTGAACCCGAAGAACCTGAAGAACAAAAAATGCAAGAAGTTTTTTGAATCAGATGAAGTACCTCAAGAAGAAATAAAGAAGTTGGAATGCTACATCCAATAAGAAGAGCCGATATAAAAAGATTGATGAAAAAGATTATTCTGAAGACGTATTTTAGAAGATATATTTATAAATAAAAAAAATAATATTAGATGATTTGAGAAAAATATTTATAGATTGATCAAAAACCTTTAATCATTAAATGATTATATAAACATAGCAAAACATTATCCAATAAAGTTATTGGATTTATAAATCCTGATACTTTGAAACCTAATTTTGTTTATTAAATATGATGGAAAAAAAGTTAAGGTATTTAAAGGACCAGTGCCAATACAGCCATGTTTAAGTTTGATAACCCTGAAAATGGCAAGACTTGAAAAAAAAATTGTTTTCAGACATAGATTTTCCGTATGGAGAATATGATCATAAATTAATTGACCAAATACGTTTCCAAAAAGATAATGTAAAAATAACACAAAAGAAAATCTTCCTGATGATGTAAACTTATAACAGGAACACATGATTATAAACCTTGATGATGATAAAGGAGAAGAAGGATAAATATAAGAAATATTTTTAGCAGAGAAAGAATTGAAAAAGAAAAAGAAAAAGAAGAGAACTGAAAAGGAGATGAAAGATGTACAAAAAGGTTTGGAGGGATAAGTAAAAAAATAAGAGAAGAACATGGAGATGAAATAGATAACTAATAAAAGAACGACGTGAACCTCCAAGTGATGAAGGTAGTCCAGCTGGTTTGGTACAGCCATAAAATCAAGAAGATCAGACATTATCGAATAGAAATAGCAAGACTAGATCTGAAAAGATGTAATTATGAAAGAACTTGAAAAGATGAAAGTAAGTATTCCAGAATATCATGAACAGTTTAATACACTCAACATAAGAATTCAGATCTAGAGGCTATTTCGAGAAATGCACACGAAATAGATCTTCTAAGAGATATTGAAAAATCAGGAACAGAAGATATTGAACAATTAAAAGTAGATACACCGAGAAAATTAAAAAGATATTGCACAGACAGACAGAATAGAAGAGAAAAGTTAGAAATAGCAACGAAAAAGATAAAAGAAATTACTAGATCAATATGAACAATCATACATGAAAGTAGATCAGATATAGATCGATAGGTATGAAATGATCAAAGGTGTTACAAAATTAGAAAATGACATCAGAAATCTTCAAAGAGAAAAGAAAGAATCAATTGAAACAATAAATACATTGGAGATGAAAAAGAACATCAGCGATTAATAGCAAATAAATTAAATATTGAATTAGATACATTGAAGGCTCAATATGGTAGTCTAAACAAAATCAATATGATGCAGAAAGACATAAGTTAATGCAATTAGCAAGTGCAGGACAAGGTCAAGGAGAAGAAGCAATAAGATTGCAAGAAACATTGAAGCAGATTGATCAGAAGACAACTTGCAAGTTACATGTAATGATTTAGAACTTAAATATCAAATGACATTAAGTGGTCTCAAGAAAAGATAAGCAGATTCAAGCTTTACATCCAAAGGACAAGATATAATGAGTGAAGCGAATCGTTTACATCAAGAAGCGATGAATAAAAAAGAAGCAGAAAAAAGAAGCAGAAGATTAAATTAAGAGAAGAAGCTCAGGAGTAATAGGATCAAAAGATCAAGAATATTTGAATACGACAATATGTTGAACGTCTTCGGGTGAATAAATCAGTAAAATACAATGAGTCAACCTGAGAAAACAAAATCATTTTAAGTGAATATGTAGAGAAACGCAATTACCTCAAGGATGGCAGGAACAACGAAAACAGGCATATCAAAAGATACATTACCGAAGGCGAAAATAATGAAGAAAGTTCCAGTAACCTCAGAAGAACAGGTCCAAGCGCTGGCACTAGATCACATAGGTCAAGCAGTAATAGGCCAGACAATTTACTTGAAATGTTTGATGATAAGGAGATCTACTTTTAAAGGCAACGGTAAAGAACTTTCAGGAAAGTTATACACAATCTTCAGTATATTCATAACCATTTAACCAAATAAGTCAAAAGAACCTACAGGCATTAAGCTTGCACATGAAAATTTTACCAAGGAATACAAAGAAGAGTATTCAGCCGTAAAAGATTATGTGCGAAGATGCTGTTGAGATCCTTGAGAACAGAATTGATCACGATAAACCTGCATCGCAATTGTAATGAAATATTTTAATTGAACAATTCCAAAAAATTGTAAAGAATTCAATCTACAATATACTACACAGTATGATAAATATTTACCTATAGAAGTATATAAAAATTATCAGCATGAAACAAAAAACAATAAAAAAAAGATAATAATATTCTGTATTTTTTTTCTTTAGTATGATTAATCCTTGGGGGAAAGCTTTACGTCATTGTCTAATTTAATATGTATCTTCAACAACTTTTCATGTGTTGACCTGGTTTTAACTTTATTTTGTCTCCTTTATCAATATATTCTTTTTTTGTTAATATACCTACAGATTGTCTTGTTACTTATCAATAAAATTATTCATAACTTTATCATTAATGTTCTCTTTTCTCTACAGCATTCTTTTCTACATCTTCACGTGTCATTTCATTAGTGATTCCCTATCATACGATGATGCGCATTATTGTATCCTTCGACTATATCAGAGATTGCTTTATAATGTTCTTGTTCGTTTATCTACGATAAGCTCAGTTTATCTTTTATAGTTCTTATAAACCTATCAACATAGCTTTGCATAAGTGTCTTATATTTAGTTTATGACATAGAATAGTCTTATATCTTTGATTCTACCAAGATAAAAATCTTCTAGAATTAAATTCAGAACCTAGATCCAGCTGATAACACTTGGATATTGATCTGATGGAACATCGCTGATCCATCGATTAAATATTTCTATTACATTTTTCTTCTTTAAGTCAGGAATATGATAGACATAGGCTTTCCTGGTTTCTACATGATTAATGCTACAATTTCACAGTAGAATTTACTATGTTGTTTAATAAGATGTATCATTTATATTTCCAGTGACAGTATGCAGGAATAAATGTTTTTGTCTTTATATGGTCTACTTTATGATATTCATCTAAATTTTTTATTATAACTTTCTACTTGTCTTAGTGACCTTATGTCCTGCTCTAAGAAGAGACTTAAATGTATTCTGGAATACTAAGACCTGTTTAGGATCTTTATAGAACGAAATTAATAATATCATTTAGTCTTCCATTAATTTTTTAGTAAATAACTTTATTACTCCCATTAAGTTTTCCTGCACATCTACCTGGGAAGACAATAGAATGAACTCTCTCCTGCATACGCACTCTCCCAGAGCTCTCTTAGTATTCAGAATACATTTAAGGTCTCTTTCTTAGGAGCAGGACATAAGGTCACTCTAAGACAAGTAGAAGTATAATTAAAAAATTTAGTGAATATCATTAAAGCTGACATTATAAAGAACAAAAACATTTTATCCTGCATACTGTCACTGGAGATTTATCTTCCTATCAAGCTTGATACATTCTTATTAAAACAACATATTAAAGTCTACTGTGAAATTTTGTTTAGCATTAATCAATGTAGAAACCAGGAAAGCCTATGTCTATTCATATTCCTGATTTAAAGAAAAAATGTATAGAAATATTAATCGAGGATCAGCGATTTCCATCAGATCAATATCCAAGTGTTATCAGCTGTATCTAGGTCTGAATTTAATTCTAGAGATTTTTTTATTCTTGGTTAGAATCAAAAATTATAAGACATATTCTATGTCAATAAATCTGAATATAAGAAACTTATGCAACAGCTATTGTTGATAGGTTTATTAAGAACTATAAAAGATAAACTTGAAGCTTATCGTAAGATAAACGATAACAAGAACATTATTAAAGCAATCTCTGTATTATAGTCGAAGGATACAATAATGCGCTTTCATCGTATGATAGGGAAATCACTAATGAAAGACACGTGAAAGATGTAGCAAAAGAATATGCTGTTAGAGAAAAGAGACATAATGATAAGTTATGAATAATTTTTATTTGTAAAGCTACAGACAAATCTGTAGGTTTATATTACAAAAAAGAATATATTTGATAAATGAGACAAAATAAAGTTAAAACCAGGTCACACAGTGTAAACAGGTGTTTGAAGGATACAATATAAATTAGACAATGACGTAAAGCTTTCCCCAGGATTTAATATACTAAAGAAAAAAATACAGAATATATTATCTTTTTTTTATTGTTTTTGTTTCATTGCTGATAATTTTTATATACTTCTATAGGTAATATTTATCATACTGTGTAGTATATTGCTAGATTGATTCTTTACAATTTTGGATCTGTTTCAATTAATATTTCATTACCAAATTGCGATTGCAGGTTTATCGTGATTTCAATTCTGTCTCAAGGATCTCATACAGCATCTCGCACATAATATTTTTACGGCTCTGAATAACTCTTCTTGTATTTCCTGGTAAATTTTTTCATGTGCAAGCTTAAATTGCTGTAGTTCTTTTGGACGTTATTTGGTTTTAACTAGTTATAATATACTGAAGTATTGTGTATACCTTTCCTGAAAGTTCTTTACCGTTGCTTTAAAAGTAAGATCTCCTTTATCATCAACATTTCAAGGTTAATGTCTTGGCCTATTACTGGCTTGCCTTTGTGATTTAGTGCAGCGCTTGGCCTGTTCCTTTCTGAGGTTATGGAACTTCTTCAATATTTTCGCCTTCGGGTATGTTATCTTTTGATTATGCCTGTTTTCGTTGTTCCCTGCCATCCTTGAGGTTAATTGCGGTTTCTCACATATTCACTTAAAAAATGATTTTTGATTTTCTTCAGGTTGACTTCAATTGTACTTTTTACTTGATTTAATTCACCCGCCAAGGAACGTTCAACAATTGTCGTAATTCAAATATTTCTTGATCTTTGTCCTATTACTCCTTTTGAGCTCTTCTCTTAATTTAATCTTTTCTGCTTCTTTTTCTGCTTCTTTTCTTATTCATCGCTTCTTTGATGTAAACGATTCGCTTTCACTTTCATTATATCTTTTCCCTTTGATGTAAAGCTTGAATCTGCTTTGATTCTTTTTCGAAGACCACTTAATGTCATTTGCTATATTAAGTTTCAAATCTTACATTGTAACTTGCAAAACGTTGTCTTCTTTGATCAAATCGCTTCATGTTTCTTGCAATCTTTTTGCTTCTTTCCTTGACCTGTCCTGCACTTGGCTAATTGCATTATACTTATGTCTTCTGCATCATATTGATTTGGTAAGACTACAATTTGAGCCTTATAATGTTCTAATCTCAATTATTTAATTTATTTGCTATTAATCGCTGATGTTCTTTCATCTCCAATGTATTATTGTTTCATTGATCCTTTCTCTTGAAGGATTTCTGATGTCATTTTTCTAATTTGTAAACACCTTGATCATAATTCACCTTATTCGATCTATATCTGATCTACTTTCATTGTATGAATTGTTCAATTATCTATTTTAATTTTCTTTTATCTTTTTCGTATTGCTATTTCTAACTTTTCTCTTCCTATTCTGTCTGTCTGTGCAATTATCTTTTAATTTCTCGGGTGTATTTCTAACTTTTAACTTGTTTTCAATATCTTCTTGTTCCTGATGTTCAATATCTCTTTAGAAAGAATCTATTTCGTGTTGCATTCTCGTAAATTAGCCTCTAGATCTGAATTCTTATGTTTGAGTGTATTAAACTGTTTCATGATATTCTTGGAATACTTTACTTTCATCTTTTCAGTTCCTTTCATAATTACATCTTTTTTCAGGATTCTAGTCTTGCTATTTCTATTCGATAATCGTCTGATCTTTCTGATTAGGTGTACCAAAACCAGCTGGAACTACCTTCATTCACTTGGAGGTTCACTCGTTCTTTTATTAGTTTTATCTATTTCACTCCATGTTTTCTCTTATTTTTTTACTTATCCTCAAAATCCTTTTTGTACATCTTTATCTCCCTTTCTCAGTTTTCTCTTTCTTTTTCTTTTTCTTTTCAATTTTCTCTGCTAAAATATTTCTTATTATTTATCCTTCTTCCTCCCTTATCATCATCTCAGGTTTATAATTCATGTGTTCCTGTTATAAGTTCTACATCATCAGTGAAGATTTTCTTTTGTTATTTTTACATTAATCTTTTTGGAAACGTATTTGGTCAATTAATTGATGATTCCATATTCTCCATTACGGAAAAATCTATTTGTCTGAAAACAATTTTTTTTCAAGTCTTTTGCCATTTCAGGGTTATCAAACTTTAAACCATGGCTGTATTGCAACTGGTCCTTTAAATACCTTAAACTTTTTTTCCATCATATTTAATAACAAAATTAGGTTTCAAAGTATCGGATTTAATAATCCAATAACTTTATTTGGATTAATGTTTGCTATGTTTATATAATCATTAATGATAAGGTTTTTGATCATATCTATAAATATTTTTCCAAAACATCTAATATTATTTTTTTATTATAAATATATCTTCTAAATACGTTTTCAGAATAATCTTTTTCATCAAATCTTTTTATATTGTCTCTTATTGGATGTAGCATTCCAAACTTCTTTATGTTCTTCTTGAGGTACTTCATCTGATTCAAAACTTCTTGCATTTTTGTTCTTCAGTTCTTCGGGTTCAGCATGTATAACAAGTGATTGTCCACTTCCTCCAGATGAATCTTCCATTTTTGGTATCTTAAATAATCCAAGTTTATAATTATCGATTCTGTTCTTTGCTCTTAAAGCTAAAGTGCTATTTAATTGATTAACTAATCTCGATTCATTTATTTTTATATATTAAAAAATAAGAAATGATTAATACAACTCTAACATTTCAATATCAATTGTATGAACTCTTTAGAGGACAACCAGATGCTAAAGAAACAATCTAATGTTACCAAAGTTTACAAGGCAGGAAAAAGATAACTGTAACTATATGTATAAAGTAGAACGTTTGCCTATATCCTGTTTTTTCCTCTTGAGCCTATGAATATAGACGTGATAAAACTGTAAAATACTCTTTGACGGAACTGTTGTCTCAAAATTTGCTGAAGAAAATCTTGCAGATGCTCATTATAAAGCAAAATAAATACTCAAGATAATAGAAATAATCTAATAGATTTAGTAAACAATATATGAATAATGAACTTGAACCAAGAACTTGATACTGAATACATTTAATGGAGACCCTGATGAAGCTGTGATACATAGATCTCTCGAATATCATTATGACTTTATATGAAACAGTTAAAACATTTAATGATTATCTTTGTATTACATTCTTCATTATGTATATTTTAACTGTATCCTAATGAGACATTTTATGAGAAAGTTGCTCCAGATAATGCTAAAAAGAAAACTGTATCCTCTATTAGAATTAAACCTGATGATGCTATTCGTATGGCTAATAAAATATGTGCTAGAATGCAAAAAGGAATTCGAAGAAGTATTCTTGAGAACTTCCCTATAAGAGAAACTGCTGACGTATTACAAAAGTTGAAAAAGAAAACAGTAACCAATTTTGAATCGAAGATGTAAAAAAAAATAACAACAAAATCAAAGAAATCTAAGATACTTGTTGAAAAGAAACTAAGTAATTAATAATTAATATTTATTAAATGATATAATTTTTTTACTTCTTTTTCATTATGTTTTGACTGAACCTGTACTCTCTTTGAAATCTAATAATTCCTTTTCGATCTCAAGTCTGCAACATTCTTAATAAGCTGAATAGGAAATGGTTAAGTCCATTTTTGTTTGAACAGCTTAATAGTAAACCTTTAATTGCAGGTTCTATTTCATATATAGCTCTGTCAGGTGTAAGTTTTTGTGAAAAAGCTTTGGTATCTTTTCCCTTGTTATCATATACAGACCCAACACTGCTTGATGCTAATTCAAAGCATGCTGCACACATAACGGTATAATCTTTTTTAAGTTCTCTCAATCAATATATCATATAATTTATTTGTTTATCTGTGCCTACTCTTTTTATATCTTCCAAACTAGCAATTACTTCATTGACACCAAAGTAAAGTTGAAACTGTGAATATTCTCTATATCTGCATCATTACTAGATCAAATTCAGCACCTGCAGGAAATTTGATCCCTACATCTTTTACCAGTGTATGACTGTTTTTATTTACAGGACAATAATGAAAGTCTTTGGAAAACTCGTGACTTTTATTTTAAATATAAATAAAAAAATATTATTATTAATTTAACATTATGTGAAATTCTTAATTACTTTAATTTTACATTCATATCCTTATAAAGAACTGCTTTTACAACTTTTAATCTTTCATAGTCTTTCTTTGACTGAGATGTATTATCATATAATATGAATTTATATCTTCTGTGTTTTCATCAATGAATACTCTGAATTCTGTAAAGTTCATATCAGTATTACATATATTCCATAATGTCTTTTTATATGTGTTTCTACTTTTCTAAAGCAAGATTAATCTATGTTGTTCATCTCTCT
>Ga0137405_1298327_pt1 | contig 10360 bp, 13 predicted proteins | sample CZOMad2_1_16fung_FD_122055 | JGI IMG/M metagenome (GOLD analysis project Ga0137405, IMG submission 122055) | Vadose zone soil fungal communities from Angelo Coast Range Reserve, California, USA - CZOMad2_1_16fungal (PacBio error correction) | ecosystem: Environmental > Terrestrial > Soil >... | reverse complement strand
GTTTTTTTGGTTCTTGTTTGAGAGAGATGGGCAATGGGACAGCCTGGCGCATATCGCGCGCTGTTCGATGTCGACGGCGACGGCGTGGAGGAGCTGCCTACTATAACGGCTTCGTTCGCCGAGATCGACTCGTGGCGCCGCCGATCGCAAGGACTCACCGGCACCAAGCTCGGCATCGAGACCTGGCGGCAGCCTGCGTTCAAGGCCGCGGCGTCCTCATCGATCTCACGCCCATTTTGCACGCGAACGGCGCTCGTCGGCTATGACGATCTGCTGCGGATCATCGCGGCGGACGATGTCGCCATCGAGCCGGCGACATGCTCTGCCTTCACACCGGGTTGCGCAGCTCCTGCTAGAGATGAATCGTCGAGCCCGATCCCGCAAGGCTGACGTCGTCCTGCGCGGTGCTCGACGGCGCGGACGAGAGAGCTCTTGCGCTGGATCACCGACAGCCAGATTTTCCCGCATTGATCGCGGACACTACGCGGTGGAAGCCGTTCCGGCGCGCGCGCAGTAGGGCGGGCGGCGCGCGCTTCGTGCGCTCCATGTCCACTGCCTGTTCCGGCTCGGCCTGCCGCTCGGCGAGCTCTGGTACTGACCGAGCTGGCGGCATGGCTGCGCACCAACCGGCGCAGCCGTTCTTCCTGACCGCGCCGCCGCTGGCCTGCCGGGCGCGGGTCGGCTCACGGTCACCCCCATCGCCACCGTATGAATGCAAGGGAGCCATCACAATGAAACGAAGGCATTTCTCGCCGGCGGCATTGCTCGCGCAACGCCCGGCATCGCGTTCTCGCAGGCGAAATATCCGGAGCGCGCGATCCGGATGGTGGTGCCGGGGTTCGCTCCCGGCGGCGCGACGACGTCGCGGCCGGGATTACCGCGAATGCGATCTCGGAGATTCTGGCCAGCGGTCGTTGATGGAAAATCGCGCCGGGGCGGCGGCAACATCGGGGTCGCGCCGCCGCGACTCGCGGCCGACGGTTACACGCTGATGATGGGCACTCAGGCGCTGCTGACGCAGAATCCGTACCTCTATGCAGACCTTGCCAAGAACCCGCAACCGACCTGTTGCCGTCGCAGGTGTGTTCTAAGACCGACATGATCCTGGTCTGCCAGTCCGAAGGCTCGGCAAGAAGACCCGCAGGACATCGTCTCGCTCGCAATGAGCAAGCGGACGGCCTCCAACTATGGCTCGCCGGCAATGGCTCGGCGGCTCATTATTCTGATGAGCTCCTGAAAAGCCGCACCGGCACGCAAAAATGCGGCATGTGCCCGTATCGCGGGACATCGCTCGCCTTGACTGATGTCGTGCCGGCACGCTCGATCTGATGATCGACTCCATTCCCTCCCGCTGGGCCAGATCGAAGGCGGCAATGTCATTCCGGTCGCGGTGTGCGCCCGGTACGCAATCCGCGCCTTCCAAATACTCCGACGATGACCGAGGCCGGGATCAAGGACTACAACGCCGTAGCCTGGCTTCGCATTGTTGCCCCGAGCGGAACGCCGCTCATATCATCGCGACCGCTCGATGCCGCCGTGAAGGCGGCGCTCGCCAGCCGCAATCTCGTCGAGCGCGGCGAGAAGCCGGCTGGATCCTGACTATCGTCATCCGCCGACCTTGCAAGCGGTCGCGGAAGAATCCGTCGTCTGGTCGCAGGTGATCAAGGCTGCAGGCATCCGGCTGTGAGCATGTCCGCGCACTACCTCACGTCACCTACACTGAAAGTTTCAGATCGCCATGATCTCACGCGTGCTTGACCGGTTTCCCCGGCACAGAATGTGCTTGTCCTCGCAAACCGGAGCCGGCGCGGCTTCGAACTCGTCCGGCGCAATTTGCCGGCGGTGCATGGGCCGATGAGGCAGCGCTCCGCATCCTGTCGGCGGAATTTGCGGGACCGATCTGCACATTTCAACTGGAACGCATGGGCGGCGTCGGCCTACAGCCCGCCATTCCCTCGGGCATGAATCTGTGCTGAAGTTGTCGATCTACGGAGCGAACGTTTCGCACATCGCGCGCGGCGACCGGTCGTGCCGAAACGCACTTGTCTGCGGCAATGCAGCCAGTGCCGCGCCAATCGCCGGCACACCTGCGGCAATCTGCGCGTGTTCAGCCGGCTCGATCGCGGGCATTCCGCCGACTATGCGGTCGTGCCTGCGGCGCTACTGCGGCGTGTGCCGGACGGCGTGCCGTCGGCGCTCGCGAGCCTGTTCGAGCCGCTCGGGATCGCGGTACGCGCGGCCATGACCGGCAATGTCCGGGCAAGAACGTGCTGATCACCGGCTGCGGGCCCATCGGCCTCCTCGCTATCGCGGTCGCAGCGCAGGTTCGGCGCGCATCGGATTGTTGCATCGGATGTCTCGCGGCATGGCTTGAGCTGCGGCGAGCCTTGGCGCGACGTTGCGATCGATGTTCGCGGCAGACGTTAAACGACGGTCTCGGCAACACGTCATCGACGTGGCGATCGAGGCTTCCGGCAGCGCGCATGCCATCATGATGCACTGGCCGGCGTGGTGACCGTGGGTTGTTGATCCTGACCGGATGCCCGAAGCCGCGGTCGCGCTCGATCCTTGCCCGCCATGTGCCTCGCTGGAGAAGTCGCGATACGCGGCCTTTATGGCCGCCTGATCGATGAGACATGGCTGGCGGCCGAACGCCTGATGACGTCGCGAAGTTCGATCTCATGCCGCTGACACCTCACAGCTTTCGCGCTGAACGATTTTGCTGCCGCATTCGCCTGCGCGACGTCAGGGCAGGGCGGAAAAGGTTCTGTTCCGGATCGCGGATGTGACACACCCGCGACCATACCAAATCACCTCAATGTCACACAAGGACGCCGGGCCGAGCGGCTCGGACGTCATCGAAAGGAAAGTCAAAGTGAGCGACAACGAAAATGACCGGCGGCGGAAGCGCTTGTGCGCATGATCCAGGCCTTCGACGGCGGGCCGATGTTCGGCATGGGTGGGTTTTCAGCCTCTGCCGTCTACGATGCGGCGCGCGCCTCGGCTTGAGCACCATCTCATCATGACGACGCGCCGGTGTGTTCGCGGCGGATGCCATCCCAAGGTCAGTGGCCGCTCGGCCTCGCGGATGCACGCTCGGCGGGCGCAACCACCTTGTGACCGGACTGGTCGAAGCGCTGATGCCGGAACGCCGCTTGTCGCGCTCATCGGCGACACGCATCGCGACCATTCGTGGAAGAACATGACGCAGGAGAGCCGGCAGCTCGATATCTGCGCCCTGCCTGCAAGGAGGTGATCGCATCGACGGCGATCCAGCGCATTCCCGAACTGCTGCGTCGCGCCTTCCGCGGGTCGCGACCAGTGGGCGCCGGGCCCGGTCGTGGTCGATGTCCCGGAGGACATCTGTACAGCACCTTCGGGTTCGGCGAGGACGCCTTTGATGTCCATCCGGCGCACGGCGCCGCGCCATCATTGCGCTGCGGCCCTGACGCGCACGCTCTTGAGCGTGCGGCGCCGCCCTCATGCCGAAGCAAAGCGCCCGATCGTTCTCGCCGGAGGTGGTGTCCATCTCAGCGGCGCGGCTGCGCGCTGACCGCCTTTGCCCGCGCGATCAACATTCCGTCGCGGCACACGATGACCGGGAAGGGCGCCATTCCCTGTATCGACAGCCTCAGCGCCGGGCCTGTTCGGTCGCTACGATCGCATCGCGAATGCCGCTGATCGATGACCGGACCTTTGTCGTCGTCGTCGTTGCAGCTCGGCGAGATCGCCACCAAGGCTTACCGTGCGCGCAAGGGCACGCGCGTCATTCAACTCGATATCGTGGCGAGGAATTCGGCCGTACCCTGGAGCCGAACTCGCGGCTCTGGGCGATGCGCGGCTTGGCGTCGAAGACCTTCAACGCCGCGTTGTCGGCGGACGCGCCGGCTATCAAGAGGCGTCAGGCCGACTATGCGGCGGAAGTGTCACGCCGCAGGACGCGTGGCGCGCGGCGTGCGGAACGCCTGTCCTCGGACGAGGTGCCGGTCAGCAGGCGCGGCTGATGACCGCGATCAACGCGGCGCTGCCGCGGATGGCTATCTGGTTGCCGACGGCGGCTTTGCGGCGCACTGGGGCGGGTTGCTGTTGACGCGCAAGAGAGCCGGCCGTTCCTTCGTGCCCGACCGCGGCTTTGCGTCGATCGGCTACGGACTGCCCGGCGCCATGGGTGTCGCGATGGCGGCGCCCGCAAGGTGGTGATGAGCCTGACCGGCGACGGCGGCTTCAACCATGATGCTCGGCGAGATCGAGACCGCCCGCGCCTGCGACTGACGTTCACGATCCATCGTCGTCAACAATGCCGCCTCCGGCTATGTCAAGGCGTTGCAGCATCTCGTGTATGGTCCGGCAACTATCACGCATCGGACTTGCCGAGACGGACTATGCGGCCGCGGCGCGCGTGCTGAGGATGTAAGGCATTCGGTCGAGAATCCGGACCAGCTTGCCGACGCTTTAGTACCGCCATGGGACTGAAAGGGCCGACGGTCGTCGATTGTCGTTGACGCGGGATCCCGCCAGATGTTGCCGGGCGTCGACAATCGGCGCGTGAAGGTCAGCCGGCGACCGCCGGTTGTGAGCTTGCCAAGCATATTCCGCTCATTTTGTAATTGAGGCAGCTACGGATTATCGAGGAGCTGCGGCCCCTCACCCAACCTCTCCCCAACGGGAGAGGGAGCGCACCGAGTTCGCGGCAAATTGCTGCATTTCAAACGACGATCTTTAAAATTCCACGACGACCGGACAGGGACGCAATGTCGGGCAGAAAAAATCTGGCCGCGGCACGGCATCGTCGAGTGTAATGTGGCGGCGGTTGATCCAGGCGATGGTCAGTCCGAGCGGCTTGCCACCGGCACCAGATCGGTGAATTGCGACTGCCCGGAATGGAATATCTCATCCTTGGCGACGCCGGCATGTCACAGATACGAAACAGCGTTCCCGTCCGGCTTGTAGCCTTGTGCGCCGCGCCGTGCACACGAGATCGGAAATGGCGTTGCAGCGGCGTCGCGCGAGCAGATCGTCGTCGATGTTGAAATCACCGCAAGCTTGTAGCGGCGCGCGAGCACGTCGAGGGTCGCGGATGACGTCGTCGTAAGAGAAAGAAAGCCGGAAAGGCGTCGACAATAGTAGCCGATCAGCCCGCTGTCGCGCCGACGCCGAAATGCGCAAAGTTTCGGCCGAGCGAGCGCTGACAGATGTCGCGATAGCTTTGATACGGCCGGTCACATAGTGCTTGATATTTGGTGCTCCCAGTGCTCCCAGAACGCCTTGACGTCGATGCGGTCGCGCCCGCGGCGCCAAGAATGCGCTCGAACGCGCCATAGGAGCTGTCGCGCACGCTGATGAGCGTGCCGAAACACGTCGAAGGACATAGCTTCGGCCGCAGCGGCTGGCGCGCTGGTTCAGTCATGTGTAGGTCTCGCAAAATTGGCGCGATCAAACCTGCGCAAAACGATCGGTCACGTCGATCAGCGCATCAAGGATCCCTGGTCTTGTAGGCGTGGCCGGCGCTTCGATCAGTGAAACTCCGCTGCGGCCAGGCCTTGTGCAATTGACTACCTAGCCGCGCGGGCAGGGCATGTCGTAGCGGCCATGCACGATCGCGCCTTTGATCCATGGAGGCGGGATGCATCGCGCAAGAGCTGACCATCCTCGAGCAGCAGTCGTGCGAGAAGTAGTGGTTTTCCAGCGCGCGAATGCGAGGGCGAAGTGATCCTCTGCATGCTCGCCGGAGCCTGGTGTTGGGGGAGAGCGTGATCGTTTCGCCTTCCAAACGCTCCAGGCCTTGGCGGCCTCAGCGTATGGCGGGGTCCTCGCTCGTCAATCGCCGTCGATAAGCCGCGACCATGTTTCGTGGGCTCGTCCTGCGGGATCGGCGCCTGGAAGCGCTCCCATTTCTCCGGAAACTCTCTGAGACGCCGAATTGGTAATACCATGCGATCTCGGCGCGGTCACTGTGTAGATGCGCGCAGGATGAGTTCGCTCACCCGCTTAGGGTGGCTCTGGCGTAGGCAAGCGCGAGACGTCGATCCCACGACCCGCGAAGACCAGCCACGTTTTCCACGCCGGCGATTTGGCGTAAGCGCTCGATATCGTCGCCCAGATGCCAGGTCGTATTGGCATCGGAGCGCGGCATGCGGCGTCGAGCGCCCACACCCGCGCTGATCGAACAGCAGCACGTCAGTAGCGCGAAGGATTCGAACAGGCGGCGATATCGGAGAATTCCGCCGCCCGGACCGCGTGCAGAAACACAGCCGGTTTGCCGCCAGGCTTGCGCAGCCGTTCATAGTAGACAGTGTGGCCGTCGCCGACATCGAGGAAGCCGCTTTATATGGTCAATGGGTGGATAGAGCGTGCGAGGGGGCTCATTGGTGTGCGACTATGGCTTCCATCGCTTCCAAGATGCTTCTGGAAGAAGGCAGGCACATCGGAATGAAATCCTTGTGGAACGCAACGCGATCGAAACCCGGGGCATCGACGCAAAATCCTGGGAAATTTCTGCGTTTCCTCTTCCGAGCACGGCGCCCAGGAAGGAGAAGTGATGCATTCGACGCGACGTGGTAGCGGGCTTTGACGGAAGCCTGTTTGCGGATCCGGGTCACAGAACCCGGCAACGTGGCTCTTTCCAAGTTTGGGGTCCCGAGCTCCACAACTGGATTGGATCGTCACAGACTCAAAATTGTCCGCAGGGAAAACGAAGGCGGAGCCGATCGACGATGACGGCGGCTTTGACGCGTGGATCATGGGTCGGCGCGCCGGGCGTTTGTTGTTTCGAAGTTGCGCGCACGCCCGGAAGTCATTCCCTTCGCATCCAGCGACGCCGTTGTGGAGGGCGGGGATTGCCACCAATGAGGACGAACCGGTAATAGCCGCCCAATAGAAAACCGAAAAGCCAATGCGGTCGCTGGTTCGAGCTTCGGCGCGTCCGGCCAAACCTCGGCATGAAATCAACGAGCCGCTTGATGTCGCGGGGCGCTCGGCGAGGACGGATAGTTATCAACGCGACTCTGGTCCGGACGCAGTGTCGCCGGGATGATTGGATGGCCGCGACCAACAAAGCCCGACCGCCAAGGCGACCGCGGTATGCTTATGTCCCCGAACCAAACCGGTCCTCCCGTGCGACACGACAATGAGCGGAAGTTTGCCCGAAAACGATCGGGAATCTTCGCGCCGACCAAAGAGCCCAGATCTGATCCGCCGAAAACGTCACGCCAATCGCTCCTAGTTTCTGGCTGGGGCGCGGCGCATGGCTACCAACAACACACCGCTCAGGATTGGCCCCGCGGTGCGGCAGGCACGTCGAAGAACGCACGCCGGCCGCCTGGGCAGCGTGGCCGTGAAAGCAAAATACGGCGGCGACACGAGCGCCGATGGACGGCATGGGTTGTTTCCGTCGTGGCACTTTGAATCCTTCGATCGACCGATGCGATGGTCTTGACCAGAGAATATGGCTAGTTGGGCCAGTCCGAATGCTGCGCACTGGCCGGGAGTTTGCCATCGTGGCATCTGTTCTTCCAAGTTGGCCTCGAGCACACACACGGCAAGGAAATACGGAGCACAGGATGTGAATCTGGAATCGCGCATCCGAACCGCCACGACGGCGGACTTGCCGGCGATAGCCGAAATCCACGCATCGAGCTGGCGCGCGGCTTACCGGGGAATTCTCGCCGACGCTTTCCTGATGGCGACTTGCCTGCAAGATCACAAGACGCGATGGGCGCGGATCGCCGAACGACTGACGCCACAGACAATCTGTTGATCGCAACGGACGGGACGGCGCGGTGGGGTTCATCGCCGGATGGACTCATCGGCGCTTCGCTGCGACGACCGGATACGGGTTGTATATCAATAATCTTCTGGAGACCGATCTGCGCGGCAAAAAGTACGGCGAGTCGCTGTGTCGTGCGCTGCCAGACGTGCCAAGGCCAATGCGGCCGCGACGCGAAGATCCGCGCGTACTATGGGTCTTGACGCAACGCGCCGGCGCATCGGTTCTACCATCGGCTCGGCGAAAGCGGGGACCGTCAGTTGACCGAGCTTGCGGACGAAACCATCGGCGAGACGCGGATCTGTGGGACGATTTCGGTCTTGTCGCAGATTGACCGGAATGCGCGCCAGTGAATGAAGAAGCCATCATGAACGAACGCAATCGGCATTCTGCCTCCGCTTTCAAGCATTCGGGCGATCGACTATACGGTCATTTTCGCGCGCGATATGGCGGCGATGCGTCGCTTCTATGAAGACGTCCTCGGTTTTCCGCTGTCGCGCAGCTTTCGCCGGCTGGATCGAATATCGGGTGGGCGGCAACACCTTGGCCTTGGCGACTCGAGCCGCACCCGGCCGATGCCCACGCGAACGGCAGTGCCGCGCTTCAGCTGGCATTCCGGTTTCGGCTGCGGAAGTCGATCAGTGCGCCGACGAACTGGTGCGACAGGGGTCGATCTGCTCTCGCCACCCTACCGACCAGGTTTGGACATCGCACGCTGTTCTTCCGCGATCCGGATGGAAATCTGCTGGAGTGTTTGCGGACATCTAGTGCCGACGGCCGGCCGGGAGTCTATCAGAGCAACGAGCAAACAGGAGCCGACATGGCCGCCGCAAAAGAACTGCACGTGACGGTAGCGGGCCTACGAGCACGTGCTCAACGAACTGATCCGATTTTCACGCAGGAGGGCGAGTCCACGGTCCGGTTGGCGTGGAGAACGCGGCCGGCGTGATCAAGCGGCTCGAGCCAGGAGACGGTCGACGTGGTTCTGACGTCGGCGGCCGGTATCGAGCATCTCATCGCCGGCGGGCTGGCTGACCGGGCGAGCAGCGTCGAATCGGGCGCTGCGCCTCGGCGTTGCGGTTGCGCCCCGCCTGCCGCAACCGGACTTAAGCACGGCGGACTCAGTGCGCGCGTTGCTGCTCACCGCGCGCATGTCGCCACCATCGACCCCAAGGGCGGGGGCACATCCGGACCTTTCATCGCAAAACTGTTCGAGGCCTCGGCCTTGCGAGCCATGAACCAGAGCGGGTTCTGTCCAAACATAAAGATGTCGTGCGGCGCGGTGGAATCCGGTGCGGCGACGTGCCGGGCTGACGCAGGCGAGCGAGCTGATCGGCGCAAAGGCGTGCAGTTCGCCGGCTACCTTCCGGACGAGCTGCAGGTGGTTAGCGTGTATGCGGGGGCGATTGCGACGCAAACCCGCGATCCCGATCTGGCGGCGGACTTCATTCGTTTTTTGAAAAGCCCGAAGAGTATTGAAGCCTTCCGGAACGCAGGCTGGGATGCCGGCTGAGAGAAAAGACAGCCGCACCTGGTCCGCAACGATCCGCTTTTTCTCCATATGAGATGTTCGGGCGCTCACCCGCCAGCGCTCTGCGCAATCCGCCGGCGTCCAGGTCGCCATCGCGAGCGCATGGCATGCCGCTATCACCGCTTCGGACGTATGCCGGGTTGTAGCTCGGGTGAGGTCGTGGAATTTTTCCTCGACCTGATCCCATGACATCGGATGGCAACGTCGCCGAGCGGATGGGTCACGGTGGCCAGAACTTCCTTGCCGCCTGCGTAACCGCACCCGCGACGGAGTCGTGGCGGGAAAGGGACGCGAAATTCCTCGGCGCTGATCATTTCGACCTGACGAGCCAAGCGAGGACCTCGAGATCACGGCAAGGACTCGATTGCAGCGGCCGGAACGCGCTTGCCCCCGCAGGGCGCTAGCGGCACGCAAGACAGGAATGCTGAAACTGCGCGCCTTCCAGCGTTGTCGGCGCCGTTTCATTGGTGATGGTAAAGGCTTCTGGAAATACCTCGACGACGAGGCGTTCGAAGTCGGCTGCCTGGGCGTGGTGCGAGCGCCGAAGCGAAGCACGGCATCGGTCGCCGCATTGGGCATCGCGGCATGACGCGTATGGTTTTAGGTAGGTCTGTTCCACTTCCCATGTCTCACCGAGATGTCGGCAAATCCCTGCGGCGTCATAGACGTCCTCTCGGTCGAGCTGTCTTCAGGCCCGTCCGCACCCGACGCGGCGGCGACTGTCGCGACGACCGCGGTCAACGTCGCCCAGGGGCTCGAACCTTTCACGAGCTCATTCGCCGATAGGAGCCGGCTGGGAGATTTCCGGTGACTCGGCTCCCGCAATCGTCATGGCATGGGATATCGTTTGCAGGTCGAGTCGGCGCATCCAGCCGATGGCGGCTGCAACGCCATAGCCGACCCAGCGGCGGCCGAATAGGTCTTGACCGTGCCCGGCTGGCGCGCCGCAGCAATGCGGCAGGCAACGTCATAGCCGATGACGATTGCGCCGACGATGTCGGGATCGCCGCTCCGGGTGCAGCATCGCCTCCTGCAGCACGGCCGCACGATGGCGGCCCCGGGAT
>Ga0137405_1311635_pt1 | contig 10383 bp, 11 predicted proteins | sample CZOMad2_1_16fung_FD_122055 | JGI IMG/M metagenome (GOLD analysis project Ga0137405, IMG submission 122055) | Vadose zone soil fungal communities from Angelo Coast Range Reserve, California, USA - CZOMad2_1_16fungal (PacBio error correction) | ecosystem: Environmental > Terrestrial > Soil >... | reverse complement strand
AGCCTGTGCCGGTGCAGAACGATTCAAATTCGCGAGATCACGAGCTGCTTCCAAAAGTGCGCAACATGAACGATGGGACGTATTTACACAGCGTTTGGTCGAGTCGTAATTTATGTAGAATTGAATCGATTAACAAGAAACGAGGAAGGTCAGTACCAGCGAATGGATGAACGCGTGTTTCGTCGGGGTCCGGATGTCTGTGAAGGGGCCGACGAACAAACGTCCATCTGTCGACGGTGCGCTTTCAGAACACCTATAATGGCATGGTTACCCTGGAACATTTGCCCGAGTGTTTGAACCTGATGCACGACAGCGCTCCTCGAATGTCATAGTCGGATATATGTGATATAGCTTCCTGGAACCTTCCTTGAAGTCATGTATAAGTCGCTTAGAACATTCGGAAGATATCGAATCATGGCGACGCGTGATCTGGCTATCCTGACTGTGACTACGAATGAAGGAAAAGTATGGCTACCTGGTCAGCCAGGTGGCCCATATTCAAAACGGAATGGGACAATGACTGCGGGATCGAGTAGGTTCATCAGGCAATCACGGATGAAGCTGCCGTCTTGAGGCGGTAGACTAGTGGAGACGAATGTGAATTCTTTCAAAAAGTGCCCAGGCGAATTTTGTCAACGAAAGTATCGAAAGTTTGATACCTGAAGATCGGCGCAAGAACACAGTGAGTCGTGACGACGACGGCGAGACATCGTGAGTTGACGCACCATGCATTCAAAATAAATTGAATAATATTTATTTTCAAACCTAGTTGGTTGTCGAATTTTTACGACGTTCTTGAGCTGTGGTCTTCGTGTTCATCATCCGTAGTCCTACGAATTTTTGTCTGGAGCAACTTTGCTTGATTATTCTTGCCAGCAGTTGCCTGGACTTTGTGTCGTTGGCGAATTACCACTTCAATTGTGCTTGAAGGCTAGTGGAGGGGACTTAAATTTACCCATCAATACAGCTTCCGAGCAAAAGGCTTGCAAACGTAAAGCGATGGCGGCCTCGTCAAGTACCAAGCGGGCGATTACTAGACAGTGAGCACATCACATGTTACCGTACCTGACTGACTGATGATTGTATCAGTCGCTTGTTCGTGGGCATCGCAAGTGGTAGGCATGCATGGTGACTTGGGTGTCACAGGCATTTACTGACGCGAACGCAAGGCAGCTTTGTACTATACAGTACGTGTGAGTATCAAGTGCATCCTTGGTTCGGAATACAGTATCTGATGATCTTTCGTCAGCCCACAGGACGATAGACGCTATGTCGCACGGGTCAAGAAGGAGTGCAGGCGAAGAACACGACGCTCAAGAGATTTAGGACACAAGAACTGAAACTTACGAATACGAGATGCGTCGTTGTGAACTCATGACCATGGCTGGTTTTGACAATAGACCGTTTTACAGAAACTATCGCCAAACGAGGTGAATTCACCTGATGGATATAGAGGTTAAATTCCAGGATGAATCTACGCCGCTGTCTCCTCTTATGCAACTCAATCTGGTTGTCAATGTTGGCGGTTGGAACCTATATTGCTTCCCTCCGTGAACCATCATTTCCCACTGGCTACCAAACCTACTCGGCGGCATCCTTCATCCCTTATCGGCGCCCCCAAAGGTGTCCTGTCTACGCCCTCCGGGTTGCCGGCAAACAATCGCTCGCAAAGCCCTTGCCAAAGAATCAGAAGCCAAACATCTCAACATCGCCGCTTCCGTCTCACGATAAAGTGTATGGGGAGTCTAACAAATTGGTCGCGGGGTTTATTTAGTCGTGGCGAGGAAGTGTCAGCCAAGCATCTCTTCATCACGAGATTGACTCGTTCTTGAGGAGAAGGGCTAAAGGATGACCACGAAGTTACAGGTATGACTGAAGGCTCGGAGGTTCATGACGTAGTGCCTGGTATTTTCGCCCTCTGATTTCGGGAAATTCTAATTTGCTTCGATCGCCAGTCTTTGGGATGGCTTACCTGTTCTGCTTTCGGATCGAATATTGTGCTTGGAGCTACGAACCGTCCGCGGACCTTAGATTCCCCATCCTCCGCCGCATGCAAAACGGTTTGCTGTTTGGTCTGCCAGAATGAGACCAACGTTTCAAAATCTTTTCATTAAGTGAGTGCCCTGTCGAACCCTATTGCGAAGGCCATTGCTAACAAACCTGGATGTAGATGCTTAAAGATACACCACTCGAGCCTAACTTCCATGCGCCTACTCGCACAGCTTTCGAGGAATGTCTGTTCAGATCTTCGCGAACTATGTCGCAACGCTGCCATGCTACCAGTGCGTGAGTACGTGCGAGCAACATCGACAGACAAGAGCATTAGTCAAAGGACAGCTGAGGTGAGAGCCTACTTGAGTTGTTTATTGCAAATGGGTATAGCTGACATCGCCATTTACAGGGATTCAAATTGCGTCCATTAGATTCGTCGATTTCTTTGAAGCAGAAGGACGACTCTGTCTCTTCAGCCTACGAGTGAGGACCGATCACGTATCGACGAAGTGGATGACGATGTATCATGATGAATTTTAATTTCTCGATTCTTCGATGTGAAGCCTAGATACGGCTCCACCTCTCACTACTACTTTACACATAGAATGTATTCGTTTCATACAAATGGATATATCTGTGGGAACGTTGGTTCGAGTATTGGTTTCCTTAAATAATCTTACATTCTGGAAGCACGAGTATTACGTTGATATGAATCTCAGCTAGCTTGATCACATCAGTTTGTGTATCGATTATTACGGCTCGTTCATTGTCCTACAACGAACAACAGTCACAGTTGTTGCCGTAATTCAATGCACTCTTCGAACACGCGATGTTGGTCTCTTTGACGATAAGATCTTCGGCAGGAGACTATATTAGCGCTCTCCGGCATATTCGTTCCGATATGGCTAAATCGCCAGTGGAGTCCAACCAATATTTCGAAGAACCACTAAATATCGAAACTGATAGCAGAAATGGCAGCCCATTCCCATCTGCTTCTTGACACAAATTACGATTTGTGTGCATTCAGCGCTAGCGGCGGGTCAAGCGCCAGCGAGGTTGGCGCGCACCCGGCTTCGAAATCCCGTGCATTGTGGATCAATTTGAATTGTAACGGTGACATCGTATCCAAGAGCGATGCCAAGGTTATGGCAGGTGGGTGTTATTTAAATATGGCAAGTGACGAGTGTGGGAAGCTAAGCTTCTCCATTCAACATCTTGTAGTCTATAGTCTCAGTCTCTTCTTTCCTGCATCATATCCTCTGAGTTCCGCTCCCCCTACCACTCGTCTGCTATACATTCATTAAATCGCATATCGAACATCCCCATGATTCCCAACCTCGCCGCCGTCGTTGGCCCGCTCACCCTTGCGCTCTCGTTCGCATTCCCTCCGTGGACGTGTGAGAGAGTCTTGCCTGGGCGCTAGCAACAATCTCGCCCTAAGCAGGGCTCACCATCATCGTTAAATGGTATCATCGTCAGTAAAACCCAAGGTCATTTCTCTAAGAACGCGTAACGGAACTCAGATCTATTACAGATGGCAGAATGGGCCCGTCCCACAAATGCCTCAAAAAACGAATACGTGGGCATTTCTGGGTGAGAAGTACCGGAGCTGTGGAACCAGCGCTTGCCGAAATGCACAAGAAAACTCAAATACCTTCATGTATTTAACGAGCCAGACGTCGTTGGCAAGCCAACCATGGAATCCCAACTCCGCTGCGGACCTCTGTATGAAGAGATCTATCCTTGGACAGAAGGGTCAAGGTCTGCAGTTCCTGCTATCGTTTGGGAAACCTCAAATGGATGCAAACCTTCCTCAGCGCAATCAAGAAGCAAGGAGGCCATGTGGACATGGCGTTCCTTCCATTGGTACGTCACTTGCGCCTACGTTAGGATCGCATACTCACGTACCAAACATTACAGGTATGATCCTGGAAGGATCTCGCCGGCCTCCAGAAATACTGAAAGCAGTTCACTCTCAAACCAAATTAGCGTATGGATCCCGAACTAGGCGTCACGGCTGCATCCCATCCTTCGCAGTCCCAACTCAAGACCTCATGACGGAAGCTTTAACTGGCTGGATGCCCAAATCCTATGTGGCGCGTACGCATGGTTCGGTGATCGCAGACCACGTAAGCCCGTGATTGTGGTTCAACCTCATTTTTACAGGATGCTGGGAGTGGAGGAACGCTTTTTCATCTTGGTGATGAGGCGTACCTAGCAACAAGGCGATTAAGACTGGCGTCGAACATGCAAGAAGAATAACTGACAATTGATCCACTTCAGACAGACTACCTGAGGCTCAAAAAAGCCGTTCATGGTGTGTGGCGAAATTGTCCGGAGGGTTGTTGGATCCCAGCATCCTTAAAAAATGAGGTTTGAACCACATCACGGGCTTACGTGGTCTGCGACTCACCGACCATGCGTAACGCGCCACATAGGATTGGCATCAGCCAGGTTAAAGCTTCCGTCATGAGGTCTTGAGTTGGGACTGCGAAGGATGTGATGCAGCCGTGACGCTAGTTTGGGAATCCATACGTCTAATTTGTTGAGAAGTGAACTGCTTCACTATTTTGGAGGCCGGCGAGATCCTTCAGATCCATACCTGTATGTTTGTACGTGAGTATCGATCCTACCGTAGGCGCAAGTGACGTACCAATGAGGCACGCCATGTCACATGGCCTCCTCTCTTGATTGCGCTGAGGAAGGTTTGCATCCATTTGAGTTCCAAACATAGGGAGTGCAGACTTGACGCCCTTCTTGTCCAAGATAGATCTCTTTCATAAAGAGGTCCGCAGCGGAGTTGGATCCATTGTTGCTTGGCAACGACGTCTGGCTCGTTAAATGAATGAGGATAATTTGGGAGTTTCTTGTGCATTTCGGCAACGCGCTGGTTCCACAAGCTCCGGTATTCTCACCCCAGAACATGCCCACGTATTCGTTTTTGAGGCATTTGTGGGACGGGCCATTCTGCAGTCTGTAATGATGCTGAGTCTCGTTACGCCGTTCTTTGAGAAATGATCCTTGGGTTTTACTGACGATGATACATTTAACGATGGATGTGCCTACTTAGGGGCGAGATGTGCTAGCGCCCAGGCAAGACCTCTCTCAGCAGCGTCCACGGAGGAATGGCGAACGAGAGCGCAAGGTGAGCGCGCCAACGACGGCGGCAGGTGGATCATGGGATGTTCGATATGCGATTTAATGAATGTGATAGCCAGAACGAGTGTGTAGGGGGAGCGGGAAACAGAGGTATGATGATGGCGGAAAAAGAGACTGAGACTATAGACTACCAGACCGATGTTGAATGGAGAAGCTTAGCTTACCACACTCGTTTCATTGTCCATATTTAAATAAACCAGCCACCTGCCATAACTCTGGCATCGCTCTTGGATACGATGTCAACGTTACAATTCAATTGATTCCACATGCACGGGATTTCGAAGCCGGTGTGCGCAGCCAACCTCGCTGGCGTGGACCCCGCCGCTGCGCTGATGCACACAAATCGTATTTGTGTCAAGAAGCAGATGGGAATGGCTGCCATTCTGTTATCAGTTTTCGATATTTAGTGGTTCTTCGAATATTGGTGGGATCCACTGGCGATCTAGCCATATCGGGAACGAATATTGCCGCAATGAGGCCCCCGGCTAAATTATGTCTCCTGCCGAAGATCTTATCGTCAAAGAGACAACAATCGCGGGTTCGAAGAGTGCATTGATTACGGCAACAGACTGTGATGTTGTTCGTTTAGGACAATGAACGAGCCGCTAATAATCGTTACCAACTGATGTGATTCAAGCTAGCTGAGATTCATATCAACCGTAATAATTCTTGCTTCCCAGAGATGTAGAATTATTTAAGAAAAAACCAATACTCGAAACCAAACGTTCCACAAGATATATGTCCCATTTGTATTGAAACGAATATGTTATGTGTAAAGTAGTAGTGGAGGTGAGCACGTATCTAGGCTTCACATCGAAGAATCGAGATATTAAAAATTCAATTCATGATAATCGTCATCCACTTCGTCGATACGTGATCGGTCCTCACGCGTAGGCTGAAGAGACAGAGTCGGTCCTTCTGCTCAAAGAAATCGACGAATCTTAATGGACGCAATTGATCCCGTAAATGGCGATGTCAGCTATACCTCATTTGCCAATAAACAACTCAAGGTAGGCTTCACTCAAGCTGTCCTTTGACTAATGCCTCTTGGTCTGTCGATGTTGCTCGCACCGTACTCACGACTGGTGCATGGCAGCGTTGGGAATAGTTCGCGAAAGATCTGAACCAGACATCCTACAGAACGCTGTGCGAGTAGGCGCATGGGGAAGTTAGGCTCGAGTGGTGTTCTTTAAGCATCTACATCAGGTTTGTTAGCAATCGCTTCGATGAGGGTCGACAGGCACTCACTAATGACAAGATTTTGAAACGTTGGTCTGCATCTGCAGACCACAGCAAACCGTTTTGGCTGCGGCGGAGATGGCGGAATCAAGGTCCGTCGGAGGTTCGTAGCTCCAAGCACCAATATTCGATCCGAAGCAGACAGTAGCCATCCCAAAGACTGCGATCGAAGCAAATTAGAATTTCCCGAATTCAGAGGGCGAAAATTACAGGCACTTACGTCATGAACTCCGCCTTCATCATACCTGTACTTCGTGTCATCTTTAGCCCCTCTCCTCAAGAACGGTCAATCTCGTCGATGAAGATGATGCTTGGCTGACACTTCCTCGCCAGACTAAATAACCCCGCGACCAATTTGTTAGACTCCCATACCACTTATCGTGAGGGCGGAGCGGCGATGTTGATGAATGTTGCTTCTGATTCTTTGGCAAGGGCTTTTGCGAGCATGTTTTTGCCGCAACCCGGAGGCCGTAGAGCAGGAACACCTTTTGGGGCGCCGATAGGCATGAGGATGCGCCGAAGAGGTTTGGGTAACAGTGGAAATGATGGATTCACGGAGGAAGCATTATAGGTTCCAAACGCCAACATCTGACAACCAGATTGAGTGATAAGGAGGAGACAGTGCTGTAGTTCATACTGAGAATTTAACCTCTATATCATCAGGATGAATCACTCGTGGCGATAGTTTCTGTAAACGGTCTATGTCAAAACCAGCATGGTCATAGAGTTCACTACGACGCACTCTCGTATTCGTCAAGTTTCAGTTCTGTGTGTTCCTAATCTTTGAGCGCTTCTGTCTTCTCGCCTGCACCTCCTCTTGGACCGTGCACAATAGCGTCTATGTCCACTGTGGGTGACCGAAAGATCATCAGATACTGTATTCCGAAACCAAGGATGCACTGATACTCACCACGTACTGTATGTACAAAGCTGCCTTGCGTTCGCGTCAGTAAATGCCTTGCACAGCCCCAAAGTCATGCATGCTACGCACTTGGAATGCCACGAACAATGCGACGGATACAATATCAGTCAGTCAGGATCGGTAAACATGTGAATGTCGCTCACTGTCTAGTATCGCCCGCTGGGTACTTGACGAGGCCGCCATCGTTACGGTTTGCAAGCCTTTGCTCGGAAAGCTGTATGATGGGTAATTTAAAGTCCCTCCACTAGCCTTTCCAGCACCAATTGAAGTGGTATTCCGCAACCGACAAAAGTCCAGGCACTGCCTGGCAAGAATATCAAGCCAAAGTTTGCCTCCAGACAAAGAATTCGTAGGACTAGGATGTGAACACGAAGACACAGTCAGAAGCGTCGTAAAATTCGACCAACCTAAACTAGTTTGGAAATCAAAATATTATTCAATTATTTGAATGATGGTCGTCAACACGATGTCTCGCCGTCGTCGTCATCGATCACTGTGTTCTTAGCCGAGTCTTCAGGTATCAAACCTTTCGATACTTTCGTGACAAATTCGCCTGGGCAACTTTTTGAAGATTCACATTCGTCCTCCATAGTTTACCCCCTTCAAGACGCAGCTTTCATCGCGTGATTGCTGCGAACCTACTCGATCCGCAGTCTGTCCGCATTCCACGTTTCGAATATGGCCACCCCTGGCTGACCAGGTAGCCATACTTTTCCTTCATTCGTAGTCACAGTCAGATACCAATTCCACGCGTCCTCAATTCGATGCATCTTCTTCGAATGTTCTAAGCGACTTAACATGATTCAGATGAAGTTCCAGGGAACAAGCTATCACATATATCCGACTATGGCATCGAGAGCAGCTGTCGTGCGACAGGTCAAACCTCGGGCAAATGTTCCAGGTAACCCATGCCATCTATGAGGTTCTGAAAAAGCGATCCGTCGACGATGGACGTGTTGTCGTCGGCCTCAAAGACCATCCGGACCCGACGAACACAGCGTCATCCCTTCGCTGGTACTGACCTTCCTTCGTTTCTTGTTAATCGATTCAATTCTACATAAAATTACCGACTCGACCAAAACCGCTGTTAACATACGCCATCGTTCATGTGCGCACTTTTGGAAGCAGCTCGTGATCTCGCGAATTCTCGATCGTCTGACCGCACAGGCTTTCATCCGAAGAAACATCGTGTCGCGAGGGAGAAGGAACAGGAGAATACGAGGTCAGCGCACTTCTGGACTGGAACAATGCGGTGGCCGTTCCAGTCGAGATGCCTTTTCTATGCTGTCGTTTCTGTGGGAAAAGCAGGATGAAGTAGGGCGAGCGGTTATCAAGCCAGGCAAGACAGAAAGTCCGAAGTGTATAGAAAGAGTGAGAACTTCGGATTTCTTCAAAATCGTCAAATTAAGCCCCATTTTATAGATGTCGTCAGTCAAGCATAAAAGCAAAGTGGTCAGGATTGCATAGCAGTCACGATGCCGGCTGCTGCTGATAGATTCTAGTGCGTGTCGGGGTCAAAAGATTCATGGCAAAAATCGTCATAGGATTGCCGACCAAAGTTAGGTGCGTGGGCGTAGAAGGCTGGCTTTTACCACTCGCCTTGATACTCCATGTTGAGGGTAGATAGGAAGAACATAGAGTTGCTGTTTGCTAGCTTGGACCTATTCAACGATGAGTAAATGAATGATGAGGACCAAGAAGCACGGACATCACGAATTGAGGTAACTATCATCTTCCTTGAATTCCGATTATTAAGATATAAATGTATAAAAGATACCCAAGGCTTTGTAAATCATTGGTAAACTAATATATATCCAGTATAGTGACTATATTCACAAAGTCTGGCAGATAGAAAAGAGCATAATTATTAACGGTCAGACGAGCTTCAACAAGGTACCACAACACTGGATCCACCTTAGCAAACTTGCCAGGTATACCAGACCTTTTTCTATATTCATATATATCTGACCGAAGAAGCTTGACCACGAGGACAAGAAATATATGAAATTCATCAGTAGCTAGCTTATAATGAGCAGTGGTTTGAGGGTTCAATCTGGGTGTCATTGTGATATTGACTGACAGGACAAATCATGCGGACAGCCACATGTTGACAATACAAGAAACATCGGGCTAAGTCTGTGGCCTCAGCCTATAAGACAGATGGGCTTATGGTAGTAGCTAGCTTGATAACGAACAATAATTTGGGAGAACACACCAGAAGTATCGGCGTGATGCAACTGACAGAAGAAAATCCAACTGGTGTCAGTGGAAGCTGACTGCCACCGATGTCAGACAGCAGCCAGATGTCAGCAATACAATGTGATTGACCTGGAAGATGCAGCAGAAATACGGACTGACGCCAGTGGGAGCTGACTGCACCGAGTCAGACAAGCAGCCAGATGTCATGCAATGCAAATGTGATTGACTTGGAAGATGCAGCAAGAAATAAGGGACTGACGCCAGTGGAGCTGATTGCCACCCGAGTCAGACAAGCAGCCAGATGTCACGCAATGCAAGTGTGATTAAGTTGGAAGATGCAGCAAGAAACAACGGATGACGCCAGTGGGAGCTGACTGGCCACCGAGTCAGACAAGCAGCTAGATCTCACGCAATGCAAGTGTATGACCTTTGAAGATGCGCAAGAAACAACGGACTGACGCCAGTGGAGCTGACTGCCACCGAGTCAACAAGCAGCAGATCTCACGCATTGCAAGTGTGATTGACTTGAAGATGCAGCAAGAACAACGGACTGACGCCAGTGGGAGCTGACTGCACCCGAGTCAGACAAGCAGCTAAATCTTCACGCCATGCAGGTATTGACCTTGGAGATGCAGCAAGAACAACGGACGACGCCGGTGGAGCTGACTGCCAACCGAGTCAGACAAGCAGCCAGATCTCAGCGCAATACAAGTGCGTTTGACCTTGGAAGATGCAGCAAGAAACATGGCCTGAACCAGTGGCAGCTGACTGCCACCCACATCGGACAAGCGCAGATGTCACGCAATACAGTGTATTGACCTGGAAGATGCAGCCCCCCCCCCAAACTTTTTTTTTGGGACCGGGGCCACGTG
>Ga0137405_1360492_pt1 | contig 10418 bp, 9 predicted proteins | sample CZOMad2_1_16fung_FD_122055 | JGI IMG/M metagenome (GOLD analysis project Ga0137405, IMG submission 122055) | Vadose zone soil fungal communities from Angelo Coast Range Reserve, California, USA - CZOMad2_1_16fungal (PacBio error correction) | ecosystem: Environmental > Terrestrial > Soil > Vadose... | reverse complement strand
AAATTTAAAAACATATGAAGTTGCATGGATCCAGCAAAAAATTGGAGTAATTGAAGAAATCTATCAACGGGTAAAATGACTGGTCCGAACAGTTTGTATCTTCATTAAAAACACTGTCTTCAAAGGATTTACCGATACCAAGAAAAACATATACAGGCATTAAGAGAGTTATATTTGGACATTGCACTAAAATCCAGAAATCTGAACCCTGATGTGGGAGAAACAGGTTCGCAAGGAATGCAGTAATTTAACATCTCTTGTGAATCATCAGAAATGCTTCGGCCGCATGCCAATGCTCGGTTGGGATACTGATACAAAAACCAAACTCACTGAATGTTCCCTGATACAAAGCAGAGAACAAAGATTTCAAGGAAGCCTTCTCTCAGGAAGAAAAGTCAGGAAATTGAGTTGGACGAAGTGATAGGCGAATGACATTCGGACCAGATCAAGGGCAGTAATCAATCGTTGGCATGAAATTAAAAAATGCCCGAACAAATAACGTAATCGTTCAGGGGGTGATCCAAAACCTCGTAAAAAGTCAGCTTCAGGAATTTAGCCCTTCTATTAGGTGAACGGTTAATGCCGTCACTTACAAATCCGAGCCGTGACCGTCAGGGAGCGGAAAAGTCCATCGAATTTCTGTGCAGCTTATGAACTTTTCCGCTTCCCTGACGGTCACGGCTCGGATTCCTGTGCAGCTTTTAATCGTCTTAGGTTGACACCATAGGTGTGAACGGTTACCAAATAACTACTTCCCCGCTTTTTCATCATCATCGCAAAAAGTTTCCGGGCTTATTCAGTTGCATTTCCGCCAAAAAGCTGAGGGGCTTTATCCCAGTGCGTCCTTTTCCATGCTTCAACAATCAAGTCAAAACCTGCTTCTGTGTTGGATCAATACCCCAACCATTGATAAAACTTAACCCTCTCAGGCGTTTAGATTGAATATGGCCAAATTTTTTTCAGCTTCCAGTATAAAACATGCGCTTTCCTCATAACAATAAATCCCTGGATTTTTCGTTACCGGAGCTATCAAAAAACCTCTTAATGCAGTTTTGTCCCGAAATTTTCCCTCTTCCATCAGGTGATACGCGCCAGATATGTGCCTCTGGATTACCCAGACTGGCTGCATGCGAAAGCATTCCAGCATCAGAATTCCTGCAAAAAGGGGTATTCTTTCGCCTGTGCTTTTTGATAGAGATTCGCCAGAGCAATATAAGCAGCGACTTCCTTTTTAAATCTTCATCACGAGGCTGATTATGTAATCGTACTGTCGCATGACTCTTAGCTTCTGATAAGTCTCTTGATTTTCCAGGATCAGGCAGGCATCTGCATAATATTCCTCTAGGCGGTTAAAGAAAAAAGCCATTGTAAAATTATTGCACCAATCGTACCAGTATTATAAGTAAAAATATTTTCATTTCCAGAGAATGCGCCGCCTCAGAATTGCTGCGGCTATTTTTGCAGTCTCCCTGCTGGTTTTTCCTTTTTAATATGGTAGATAGCATTGTCTATGCGATGGAAGCAATATAGGCAAGAATGCCTGCAATAATGGCCAGACTCAGAAAAAAGAAAAAATATTAATAACTACTGCACGCGGTGCATAATCTCTCTGCAAATACGACCTGCAATCCCATACAAGCCTGGGGAATATGATAACTCCAGCCCCAGATTAAAGGTGGGCAATATACAGACTAAACCCCAGAAAACCCATGTAGCCACAGAGAAACCATCCCCAGGATAAAAAGCGCATGATTCTGTTGGTATCGATCCTGTTCCATGATAGAGTACCTGCCTTGTTTTTATGAATGAATATTTCCCTAACCTCCTAACATATAGACTAAAATACACCTATGAAACGACCCGTATACCATGATTCAGACGGTACTGGAATTCCGCTGAAGCCTTAGGAGAACAGCCTGACCACCCAATTTGCAGATATTCCCTTGATAAATCCACCATCCCTATGTAGATTCTCAGGAAAAGGCACTGGAGGTGGTCGCCAAAATCAATAAAGCCCATGAAACAACGGGCATTTAAACCTTTGTATTCATTGACCTGGTAGATCCCGCCATCGCCGCAACCATCAATCAGAGCAACTGCCTGTGTTTTAGATCTTTTCAGTGCTTTTTTTAGGCCCTCTTGGGAAAAAGAACTGAATACCAAATGTTCCTATACTGTGGGCTTGAGTCATGATTACTGAATGACAAATCTTACAGTTTCGAATAGAAGCGGTGGATTATGCATTAGCCATGATGATGGCATTAAAATGCGCGGATATGAGAGGAGACATCATACTCATAGGCGTCTCCCGTTGTGGAAAACACCAAGCTGCCTGTATATGGCCCTTCAGTTCGGCATTCTGGCTGCCATTATCCATCACAGATGAAAGATCTCAAACATTTCAAGCTGCCAGAGAATCTGAGACCTTACAAAAACACTTTTTTGATTAACATTGATGTAGACAGACTGCAACAGATACGTTCTGAAAGATCGTCGGAAGTTCCTATGCCTCATCTGCACAATGTCGAGCGAGTAATGAGGTGGAATCCATGTACCAACGGGAAAATATATCCCTATCTGAATTCCACCCGATGTTCAGTGAGGAAATCGCAGCGCCGGATTATAGCGGCGTCCAGACTGAAACGCAGATTTTGAGTAACCGTTCACCTAATGCGTCAACTTAAGTTTAACACCTCACACCTCACCTCATCCCTACGTCCGCAGCTCGGATTTCCTGCGCAGCTTATGGACTTTTCCGCTCCCTGCGGTCACGGACCTCGGATTTCCTGCGCAGAAATCCGAGCGTGACCGTCAGGGAGCGGAAAAAGTCTGCACAGGAAATCTGAGCCGCGGACGTAGGGATGGAGGGTGAGGGTGGAACGAGATTTAGTCACTGTTCAGCTTAAGTGACACCATACCCAAATTTCCTTGACAATCAAAATCAACTTCAATACCATTGCGCCACTATGCCGAGGTGTGAATGGTAGACACGCTAGCTTCAGGTGCTAGTGGGTAACCCCGTGGAGGTTCGAGTCCTCTTCTCGTACCATTTCAAAGAAATCAAAATCATTGTATGCCAGTGCAATTATTGTCTGCAGATTCTTTTTTTATCTCAATTAACAAGTTTGCAGAAAAGCACATGTCCACATCGTAGTTACAACTGGATATGACAGAAAAGTACAGACTGGATGGCAGCCTGTTTTGCCTGGCAATCCTGGCAGGGTTATGTTTCCTTAAAAAGAGAAAAAGTCTTATTCTTACAGCCTCGTAGTAGGACCAGTTCCAGAATTGTGGCAGGAGAGTGTGGAGAAACAATGAGGGTTTCCCCAGAGCTCCTTCTCACCTGCATCCTTATTATTCTCTATATACTGATTTCATGGGCTGGATTGCATGGGTTTAATTCAGGCGCACATGAACTCGCATCGACTACCTGAAGTTTTTTTGGGGACCTGATTGCGTACCGCTAAGAGACGATGGCTTATCATCGAATGAATATCGACTAGAACCTGGCCTTCTCTCTTGTGCCAGGACTTCAGGATTGGTGTTTAAGTATGCTGGCACCTAACACGCTTCAATAAAACAGCCATTTTATAGGATGATTATCCATGACTGCAGGGTCGACTCCATCTTGTTTGCATAAAAATTCAACAACCCTAGATGCCATTTTTAGCAGCCTGTTGAATCGCAGAATCAAATTTAACAAAAAGGTTTCACTTTATGACGATCCATTAAGAATTGCATAATCTCAAGATGCCCACCTGAAGCTGCAAATATAAACACTTTTTCAGGGTTTCACGGTCGATGGAAAATGAGTGCTAATAAGTATTCAACAACTTCATATGCCGCCTTGAGAAGCCTTAAAATAGGACAAAGATCTCCTATGATTGTTAGCTTGACTCCAGGAAGCCGTGCACAGGTATTAACAACATGCAATGCCCGTTATACAGGCTCGGCTGAAGTGCATGCCTGATCATTGACATGTGGGATCATTTCATAAGTCCTATGGAGATGTTTTATAAGTATTAAATATCCAGCATGCATGCATCCTGAAGCGCTTGCTCCAGATCCCTGAGTTCCAAGAAACTCTTCCTCAAAAAAACCATGCACCCTCCCCTTTCAGGAAAGCCAATCATCTTTAAAAAATCAGTCAGCAAGGAAGTGTTATTCCTTGTATTTCAGTTCGTTCTGTATGGTTCTCAGGGAGCGACAACATATTCATGATGAAAGTAAATGAGCGAAGCAGGATATCCTGAAACAGTTTAACTGCTCCGTTCTCCTTTTCATGAATTGCAAATGTCCTTGCGATCCACACTAATACAGTGATTTTTTTCATAAAATACTATCCAGAACAGCTCAAAATGTAGCCATGACAGGAGAGGAAATTTGCCATGACTTATGATCGACTTCAGGAAGACTGTATACAGGTATTAACAACATTAAATGGTCCGTCAGAGAGGCCCGTTGAAGTGCTGGCATTGAGAATTTGCCGCAGGATGATTTTATGAATGTTCATAAAGAAATTTTAACGAGTATTAAATAACCACCATGACATGCATCTGAAAAATCTGCCTCCAAAGAGGCTGATTCTCCTCTGGATTCCTTCCTTTAAGAAATGCTCCACAGGAAAAATCATGTTCTCTTCTCCTTTCAGGAAAAGCAATCATCTTTATAAATCAAGAAGCAAGGAAAGTGTTATTCCCTGACGTTGCAGTTCACTGTGTATGGGTCCTCAGCGGTATTAAAACATCGTGTACGAAAATAGAGCAAGGATGTAGTTTCATCCTGTATAGCATTTGAGCCCTCTATTCTCTCTCCAAAATATTTAAGATTGAAATACAAATGCTTATGTTTCAAATGGTGGGTATCAATTGATTTGTTAACAATATTATTAGAACATCCTGAAAATGCGCCATGACAGGAGAGATATTTATTGTCTGGCTTGATCATTCAGGAAGGCTTGCACAGGAATCCGCAACACCCCAATGATCCATAGAGAAGCCTGCTTTATCGCAGCTGAGTCTTTGCTACAAGATTGACTTTATGATGTTCATAAAGATATTTTACAAGTTTAAATATCCAGGGCATGGCATGCATCCAGTATAGCTGCTCTGGATTCCTGTCTTTAAGATGAAATTGCAGAAAAAAGCACCCCCTCCTCTTTCTCTTTTCATTCTAGATACCGTGTTCTCAGACGGTCCGCAGCAAACCACTCTATAGTCGGATGTCAAAGATCATAGAAAAGCAGATGGTTTGCTGGGATCGCCGTTCTGAGAACCAGGTATCTAGAATTGAAGGAGAAGAGGAGGGTGCTTTTCTCTGAATTTCTATCTTAAAGACAGGAATCCAGAGCAGGCTTTACTGGATGCATGCCAGCTGGATATTTAAACTTGTAAAATATCTTTATGAACATCATAAAGTCAATCTTGTAGCAAAGACTCAGGCTGCGATAAGCAGGCTTCTCTATGGATCATGGTTGTTGCTGGATTCCTGTGCAGCCTTCCTGAAGTCAAGCCAGACAATAATATTTCTCCTGTCATGGCGGCATTTTCAGGATGTTTCTATAATATGTTAACAAATCATTTGATACCCAACCATTTGTAAACCTAAGCATTGTATTTCAATCTTAAATATTTTGGAGAGAGAATAGAGGGCTCAAATGCTATACAGGATGAAACTACATCCTTGCCTCTATTTTCGTAACAACGATGTTTTAATACGCCTGAGGACCATACACAGTGAACTGCAACGTCAGGGAATAACACTTTCCTGCTTATTGATTTTATAAAGATGATTGCTTTCCTGAAAGGAGAAGAGAACATGATTTTCCTGTGGAGGATTTTCTAAAAGGAAGGATCCAGAGGAGATCAGGCTCTTTGGGAGCAGATTTTTCAGGATGGCATGTCATGGTGGTTATTTAATACTCGTAAAATTTTCTTTATGAACATCATAAAAATATCCGCGGCAAATTCTCATGCAGCACTTCAACGGCCTCTCTGAACGGACATTTTAATGTTGTTAATACCTGTACATCTTCCTGAAGTCGATCATACAGTCATGCAATTTCCTCTCCTTGTCATGGCTACATTTTGAGCTTGTTCTGGATAGTATTTATGAAAAATCACTGTATTAGGTGGAATCGCAGGACATTTGCCAATTCATGAAAGGAGAACCAGCAGTTTAAACTGTTTACAGGATAATCCTCGCTTCGCTCAATTTACTTTCATCATGATATGTTGTCGCTCCCTGAGACCATACAGAACGAACTGAAATACAAGGAAATAACACTTCCCTTGCTGACTGATTTTTTAAAAGATGATTGCTTTCCTGGAAAGGGGAAGAGGTGCATGGTTTTTGAGGAAGAGTTTCTTGAACTCAGGGATCTGGAGCAAGCGCTCAGGATGCATGCCATGCTGGATATTTAATACTTATAAAACATCTCCATAGACTTTATGAAATTGATCCACAGTCAATGATCAGGGCAGCACTTCAGCGAGCCTGTATGAACGGCATTTGCATGTTGTTAAATACCTGTGCAACCTTCCTGAGTCAAGCTAACAATCATCAGGAGATCTTGTCCTATTTGTAAGGCTTCTCAGGGGGCATATTGAAGTTGTTGAATACTTATTAAGGCACTCATTTTCCAATCGACCGTGAACCCTTGAAAAAGTGTTTATATTTGCAGCTTCAGGTGGGCATCTGAGATTATGCAATCTAATGGATCGTCATAAAGTGAACCTTTGTTAAATTTGATTCTGCGATTCAACAGGCTGCTAAAAATGTGGCATCTAAGGGTTGTTGAATTTTTATGCAAACAAGATGGAGTCGACCCTGCAGTCATGGATAATCATCCCTATAAAATGGCTGTTTTATTGAAGCGTGTTGAGGTTGCAGCATACTTAAACACCAATCCTGAGTCCTGGCACAAAGATGAGAAGGCCAAGGTTCTAGTCGATATTTCAGTCGATGATAAGCCATCGTCTCTTAGCGGTACGCAATTCAGGTCCCGAAAAAAACTCAAGGTAGTCGATGCGAGTCATGTGCGACTGAATTTAATCCCATGCAATCCAGCCTGAAATCAAGTAAATTAGAGAATAATAAGGATGCAGGTGAGAAGGAGCTCTGGGAACTACCTCATGTTTCTCACACTCCCTGCCACAATCTGGAAACTGGTCTTACTACGAGCTGTAAGAATAAGATTTTTCTCTTTTTAAGGAACATAACCCTGCCAGGATTGCCAGGCAAAAAACAGGCTGCATCCAGTCTGTACTTTTCTGTCATATCCAGTGCTAACCTACGATGTGGACAATGTGCTTCTGCAAACTTGTTATTGAGATAAAAAAGAAATTCTGCAGACAATAATTGCACTGGCATACAATGATTTTGATTCTTTGAAATGTACCGAGAAGAGGACTCGAACCTCACGGGGTTACCCCACTAGACCTGAAGCTAGCGTGTCTACCAATTCCACCACCTGCATAGTGCGCAATGGTATTTGAAGTTGATTTTGATTGTCAAGGAAATTTGGTATGGTGTCACTAAAGCTTGAAGCGACAGTGACTAAATCCGTCCACCCTCACCCTCATCCCTACGTCCGCGGCGCTCAGATTTCCTGTGCAGGACTTTTCCGCTCCCTGACGGTCACGGCTCGGATTTCTGCGCAGGAAATCCGAGCCGTGACCGTCAGGGAGCCGGAAAAGTCCATAAGCTGCGCAGGAAATCCGAGCTGCGGGACGTAGGGGATGAGGGGAGGGTTGAGTGTTAAAAGCTTAAGTTGACGGCATAGTGAACGGTTACTCAAATCTGGCGTTTCAGTCTGGACGCCGCTATAATCCGCGCTGCGATTTCCTCCACTGAACATCGGGTGAATTCAGATAGGGAATATTTTCCCGTTGGTACATGGATTCCACTCATTGACTTCTGCTCGACATTGTGCAGATGAGGCATAGAACTTCCCGGACGTCTTTCAGAACGTATCTGTTGCAGTCTGTCTACATCAATGGTTAATCCAAAAAGTTTGTTTTTGTAAGGTCTCAGATTCTCTGGCAGCTTTGAATGTTTGAGATCTTCATCTGTGAATGGATATGGGCAGCAGAATGCGAACTGGAAGGCCATATACAGGCAGCTTGGTGTTTTCCACAACGGAGACGCCTATGGTATGATGTCTGCCTTCTCATATCCGCGCATTTTAATGCCATCATCATGGCTAATGGCATAATCCACCGCTTCTATTCGTAAACTGTAAGATTTGTCATTCAGTAATCCTGACTCAAGGCCACAGTATAGGAACATTTGGTATCAGTCTTTTTCCAGAGGCCTAAAAAAGCACTGAAAAGATCGAAAACACAGGCAGTTGCCTGATGTGGTTGCGGCGATGGGCGGATCTACCAGGGTCATGAATACCAAAGGTTTAATGCCGTTGTTCATGGGCTTATTGATTTTGGCGACACCTCCAGTGCTTTTCCTGAGAATCTACAAGGGGATGGTGGATTTATCAAAGGAATATCTGCAAATTGGGTGTCAGGCTGTTGCCTAAGGCTTCACGGTAATTCCAGTACCGTCTGAATCATGTATACGGGTCGTTTCATAGGTGTATTTTAGTCTATAGTTAGGAGGTTAGGGAATTCATTCATAAAAACAAGGCAGGTACTCTATCATGGAACAGGATCGATACAACAGAATCATGCCGCTTTTTATCCTGGATGGTTTCTCTGGTGGCTAACATGGGTTTTTCGGGTTTAGTCTGTATATTGCCCCACCTTTAATCTGGGGCTGGAGTTATCATATTCCCAGGCTGTATGGGATTGGCAGGCGTATTTGCAGAGGATTAGCATGGACTGAGCAGGGTGCAGTTTATTAATATTTTCTTTTTTCCTGAGTCGGCCATTATTGCAGGCATTCTTGCTATATGCTTCCATCGCATAGACAATGCTATCTACCATATTAAAAGGAAAAACCAGCAGGAGAACTGCAAAATAGCCGCAGCAGATTCTGAGGCGGCGCATTCTCTGGAAATGAAAATATTTTACTTATAATACTGGTAGCGATTGGTGCAATAATTTTACAATGGCTTTTTCTTTAAACCGCTAGAGGAATATTATGCAGATGCCTGGCCTGAAATCCTGGAAAATCAAGAGACTATCAGAAGCTAAGAGTAATGGACAGTACCGATTACATAATCGCCTCGTGATGAAGATTTAAAAAAGGAAGTAGCTGCTTATATTGCTCTGCGAATCTCTATCAAAAAAGCACAGGCGAAAAGAAATACCCTTTGCAGGAAATTCTGATGCTGGATGCTTTCGCAATGCAGCCAGTCTGGGTAATCCAGAAGGCACAATATCTGGAGGCGTATCACCTGATGGAAGAGGGAAAATTTCGGGACAAACTGCATAAAGATGGTTTTTTGATAGGCTCCGGTAACGAAAAATCCAGGGATTATGTTATGAGGAAGCGCATGTTTTATTACTGGAAGCTGAAAAATTTGGCCATATTCAATCTAAACGCCTGAGAGGGTTAAGTTTAATCATGGTTGGGGTATTGAATCCAACACAGAAGCAGGTTTTGACTTGATTGTGAAAGCATGGAAAAGAGGCAGCTGGATAAAGCCCCTCAGCCTTTTGCGGAATGCAAGCTGAATAAGCCGGAATTTTTGCGATGATGGATGAAAAGCGGGGGAAGTAGTTATTTGTAACCGTCACCTAATGGTGTCGACCTAAGCGATTAAAAGCTGCACAGGAATCCGAGCCCTGACCGTCAGGAGCGGAAAAGTCATAAGCTGCACAGGAAATTCGATGGACTTTTCCGCTGCGGGTCACGCTCGGATTTTAAGTTGACCGGCATTAACCGTTCACCTAATAGAGGGCTAATTCCTGAAGCTGACTTTTTCCGAGTTTGGATCACCCCTGAATCGATTACGTTATTTGTTCGGGCATTTTTAATTTTCTGCCAACGATTGATTACTGCCCTTGATTGGTCCGATGTCATTCGCCTATCAACTTCGTCCAACTCAATTTTCCTGATCTTCTTCTTCCTTGAGAGAGGCTTCCTTGAAATTCCTTTGTTGCTCTGCTTTGTATCAGGGAACATTTCAGTGAGTTTGGTTTTTGTATCAGTATCCCAAGAGCATTGCATGCGGCCCGAAGCATGTTCTGATGATTCACAAGAGATGTTAAATTACTGCATTCCTTGCGAACCTGTTCTCCACATCAGGGTCAGATTCTCTGGATTTTTAGTGGCATGTCCAAATATAACTCTCTATATGCCTGTATATGTTTTTCTTGAGTATCGGTAAATCCTTTGAAGACGTGTTTTTATGAAGATACAACTGTTCGGACAGTCATTTTTAGCCGTTGATAGATTTCTTCAATTACTGCCAATTGTTGTGCTGGATCATGCAACTCATATGTTTTTTAAAATCTTTT
>Ga0137405_1405842_pt1 | contig 10469 bp, 8 predicted proteins | sample CZOMad2_1_16fung_FD_122055 | JGI IMG/M metagenome (GOLD analysis project Ga0137405, IMG submission 122055) | Vadose zone soil fungal communities from Angelo Coast Range Reserve, California, USA - CZOMad2_1_16fungal (PacBio error correction) | ecosystem: Environmental > Terrestrial > Soil > Vadose... | reverse complement strand
GAGTATGCTGAGGCGACGGCACGACAGCTGAAATGTCCCGAGAAGCAGGGTGCAGACAATTCGCCTCGGGGCTATGCTCCACGATATCGCAAGATGGTATTCCCGATGCGATTTTGCGCAAGCCAGGCCCGTTGATGATGGAGAGTGGGATTCATGCGCCGTCATCCTATGCTTGTCAGGAATTGCTTGTTCAGGTAGCGGCATTTTGAGGATTTGGCCCAGATCGTGGTGGCTCATCATGAGCGCTGGGATGGCATGGCTATCCTCATAAGTTGTTAGCCAGAGGCATCCCTCTAGGCGGCGTATTCTTACTGTGATAGACTCTTATGATGCGATGATTTCTAAACGCCCCTACAAGAAAGCTATGGCTCAATCTGATGCGTGCGCTAGAGTTGCGACGTTGTGCCGGACAACAGTTTGATCCAGGTTGTCGAAGCCTTCTTACAGTACTTGAAATATCCGCCGGTCAGACGAAAGATGCCCTTGGCAATAAATGAGCCAAAATTTTCTCTCGCTAATATGTGATGTTGTGGGGAGCACTTGCCTTTTTTGTTCCCCACTATTCTATACTCATCACTCATCCAGATTCTTCGTCAAGCATGAATAGCTCTCTTTTGCTATGTAGTTGGGGAGCAAAAAGAGAGCACAATACGGAAAAGATATATGCCAAAGCGTGCACAGAATATCATAAGCTGGCAGCCAGATCAGGGAACGTACTGCCACGAGTAAATTCAGCCACTCGTTTCTGACCCAGGAAGTTATCGACTGGCAGAAGTGGCTTGCAGAACATATGCCTTTGCTTTTCATGGCTCCAATGGACGCATCAATTTGCTAAAGAGAAACGTAGTCGTGGGAGAGCTGGCTATGGTATGCCTACCGACGATACCAGGGGCGTATGATCAAGTACTACGTTGGTGCAGTGCGTTGGTGACTATAAAACGCTTAGAGGCGCTCGCTATATGCCAGAACAGCATCCTCAAAACAAACCGTTGAAAGCAGAAATTAGGGCTGATTACAATGGGTATCTCCATCTAGTATCAATAGCGTAAAAGATGCCGTCGGCGAACATATTGAGCTTCCAGATCTCAAACTTCGATGCCATACATTCGAGCCGCTCTCATGACGAAGCTCCAGTTGCGCGTCCACAGAAGTCTCTCCTGCCGCGCGAGCAGCTTCTTGCATGCTCGATAGGGGCCTGCAGCAAAGTGAACCTAATTGCCGGACCTGCTGGATATGGCAAAACAAGCCTGGTTAACCAATGGATTGAGGCACGCAGCACCATGAGGACTTCCCCAGGATTGCCAGCGTTATCTGGATGAAGGCGATAAAGATCCAATACTCTTGCAGCGCTACCTTATATGCAGCCTGCGAACAATTCAGCAAGGTATTGCTAACGATGCCCTTGCACTACTGCTTGCTCACCTCTTGCACCATTTAAGCCGCTTGAGATGATGCTCACTGTCCTGCTCAATGCTTGAGACCAGCTTGAGCATCCGAGCATTTTGATCCTGGACGATCTCCATGTGATCAGTTTCACCCCAGATCACGGCAGCGTCAGTTTTTTTCTATGAGCACCTGCCAACCTCGTTTCACTTGATCCTGCTCGTTCGCGTGATCCCCCCTTTTTACTGGCACGCTTGCGTGCACACCAATGAACTTTTAGAGATCTATCCCCTGATCTAGGATTTACTCTGGAAGAGACGCGAACTTTTTGCACAAGAGCTTTCTTTACTCTCTCATCAAAGCCCTGCCGCCAAAATTTACGATCTGCTCGATGGTTTGGCCGCAGGGTTACGCTTGTTGCCTAAAGATATGCGTTGCCAATGATGTGCAATCCATGAGAGCAAACTTACAAGCCCTTCAGGCAGTTTCTGGAGCATTCAAGATACTTTCTCCATGAAGTACTGCATACTCTATACAGGAGCAGCAGAGTTCCTTTTGCAAAGCTTGCTTTCTGCCCTCGCGTCACGGCTCTTGTGCAACGCTATCATGGATCGGACGATAGTGCTCTACTGCTCGATGTGCTCCGAGGTGGCGATCTTTTTCTTATCCCTCTGGATGGCATTGGGCATGGTTCCGTATCATTCGCTCTTTGCGAGCAATGCAGCAAGAGGCACGTAGATGCCTGGAGAAAGAGCACCTGCGCTCTCTGGCAATTCGGGCCAGTACCTGGTATGAAGACAGGGATATCTTGTAGAGCAATCGAATGCCCATCAGTGCTGCTACATTTGCCCGCTCGCCAACCTGGTTGAACGCTTATTTGAGAGCAAGCGACAGAGCACTGCCCCGGAGTCGTACCGTCTCAGCCGCTGGCTAGCACGCTTGCCCGACAAAGCACTGGAATGTCGCCCTGATCTCTGTGTTCATTATGCTATGGCGTGCTCTTTATCTATATGGAAGAGGGGCCGCGCGTGCCAGACAGAAGCGTGCGCATCTATGCTCTGCTCCAGATGGCGGAGCAGCAATGGCGGGATGCCAAACAAGACTGAGAAATTGGCCGAAGTATTTGCTTTTCGAGCCTTCTAGCGCGTCAGAAGCAAATTGCTACAGCGGTAACCTGGGCCAGGCAATCGCTGGCATGGTTGCCCCGAGAGGATATCACCTGGCGCAATCTCAGTTTGACGGTGGTTGGCATGGGTGAAATCTCGATGGCAATCTTATCTTGCGCGCACCTTTCTCATAGAGGCCCTGACGCTCAGCGAGCAGCAGGGGAATCTGATGTATGCACGTGCTACAAGGGGTATGCTCAGTGTGCAGCGTTGAACAGGGCAAGCTTCATCATGCAGCCGAGCAATTTCAGCAGATGCAGATGGAGCCAGAGTACAGGAGACTACGATGATATCGCTCACACTCAACTGGCGTAGCCCGGATTGCGTACCATGGAATCGACTGGAGGAGGCGAGTTGAGGGCGCAAGAAGCACTTCCGATTGTGAGCGCATGCATGTCGAGGAATTTCAAGCTCTGGCGACGTGTACCTGGCACGTATTGAACAGGCTCGTGGACAGGATGCACAGGCGCAGCAGCGTCTCATTGCGTGGCTGGCCCTCAATTATCTGCACGCTTCACCGTATAGCTATCAACTCTCGCGTGAGATCCAGGCGACTTGGCCCGCATCCAGCTTGCCAGCGGGACCTTGTGGCTGTGGAACACTGGTTTCGAGTATTGAGAAACGCGAAGATCGCTTCCTCTTCTTCAAAGTCAGCGCGAACGACTCTACAAGCCCGTCTCCATCTACTACAGGGCAAAATCCCAACTGCTCAAGAGGCGCTAGAGATCTTTCTACATCTGCCCTACAAACAGGCCATCACTATCTCAAACTGGAGGTTCAGCTTGTCCAGGCTCTGGCACATGCTCACCAGGAGAGCGTGAGCAGGCACGCAAGCACCTTTACGAGTTAGTAGAATTCGCACGAAACGAGGGAGATCTACGCCTCTTTCTGGATGAGGGAAGGAAATGTCCTTTGCTGCGCCAACTTCTGCTCATCGCGTGCTAAACCCCCTCCTTGCTGCGTGGGAGAGATCTTGAGGCATTCGCAAGCGAAAGTAAAAACGACCCGCTTCAGAGTCGCCTCATGCGGTTCTCTTATTAGCTCCTTTGGTCCTCAGGAACAGAAAGTTTGCGCCTGCTAGCGCTGGTAATACCAATCCCGGATGCCAACGAACTCGTCGTCTCGTAAATCTGTGCGGACGCAGATCCAAGAGCATCTATCGCAAACTCAACGTCAATAACCGCTTGAGGCCACCAGGGCGCCACCAACTCGCCTCTAAGTCGCCCCCCCCCGACGATGTAGCGAACGGGCTGCCCCGTTCCACCCGGCTCCCCTTACGACTTCTCCCCCAAAGACGACATACATCCTTCCCAAAGACAGCAAATCATCCTCCTAAATCATCCAGAGGGTGATGCTCACTCATCCTTTTCTCCTATACTGCCGCAGATGCTATTAAGCACCTCTATCTCATTTACAATTTAAGGAGACTACCTATGATACCATTAATACAACAGCGCATCCAGAGGAGAACAACCCCTCACCAGTAGCAGAAAGCCCCCCGTAATGCTATTATCTTGCTTGCGGTAATCGGTTCTTGAATACCGCGGCATGACTATCATTGGGCCTGTGTCCCATTTATGACTCTGACGTACTTGCACAATCCTGCTGATCTCGCCATCGCTGTCTATGACCCTCGATCTATATTCATTAACTCTGCCCCCGGATTGGCCTGCTGAGTGACCGTTTTGGACGACGCCCCGTTCTGTTGTCTGCCTGCTAGGATCGGCGATTGGCTCCTGCTGTTTGGCTTGGGTGGAACGCTCTGGCTCTCTTCCTTGGTCGTATAATCGACGGGTTGACCGAGGCAATTTTAGCGTGCTCTTTGCCTATATTGCAGATGTTACCAAGCCGGAAGAACGCGGAAAGTACTTTGTATGGTGGGCGATATCTCAGTGCTGGCTTTATCGTTGGCCCCATCATTGGGCGGTTTGCTGCGGCGATCAATTATAGCGCCCCCTTTCTTGTGGCAACTGCGGTGATCGTATTCACTATGATCTGGGGCTTCTTCTTCTGCCTGAAAGCCTGCGTAAAGACATCGGATAACTTCATACGTGTGGGCGATCTCAATCCTTTGAAGCAATTCGGCAATGTGTTCGCCTTGCGCAATTTGCCTGGTGCTGCTGGCTGGCTTCTTTTATGCTCCCATTTGCGATCTTGCTGTCTAAACTGCGATCCTATTGAGGATGCTGGGATGGAATGCAACTGAGGCGGGACTTAATTGGGGTCAGTGGTTGGCGTGGTTGATATCCTGGTTTCAGGGGTGCTGTAGGAAAATTGCTCCGATTTTGGTGCTGTCAGGCTGACCATGGCTCATTGATCTCGTTGCAATCAGCTACGTCTTGCTAGGGTCCGTTGCGCTGATGCTTCCCCCTTCCTCTTGTTAGCTGGTGTGATCCTCTTTGCTGGCCCTGGTGGCCTGGTGGAGAATGCGTTGCGTAACGACCTCATTTATGGCTGGACCTCGCATGCAGGGCTTGGTCGGGGAGCAAAGCCAGTCGATGCAATCGCTAGCGATGATCATTGGACCACTATTCGGTGGCTGGCTTCTATGCTCAGTTTGGGCATGCTACCCCTACTTCTCCGGTGTCCTGATCAATCGCCCTGGCAATTGTCTCAGTTGTGCTGGCAATCCCTGCTATACAACGCTCGTAAGTCAGACTTACGGAGTGGATAGCAGGGATTGCCAGCACAACTGAGACAATTGCCAGGGACGATGATCAGGACACCGGAGAAGTAGGGGGTAGCATGCCCAAACTGAGCATAGAGCCAGCCACGAATAGTGGTCCAATGATCATCGCTAGCGATTGCATCGACTGCTTGCTCCCCCGACAAGCCCTGCATGCGAGTCCAGCCATAAATGAGGTCAGTTCACGCAACGCATTCTCCACCAGGCCACCAGAGCAGCAAAGAGGATCACACCAGCTAACAAGAGGAAGGGGGAAGCAATCAGCGCAACGGACCTAGCAAGACGTAGCTGATTGCAACGAGGATCAATGAGCCGATGGTCAGCCTGACAGCACCAAAAATCGGAGCAATTTTCCTACCAGCACCCCTTTAACCAGGATATCAACCACGCCAACCACTGACCAATAAGTCCGCCTCAGTTGCATTCCATCCCAGGCTATCCTTCAATAGGATTCGTCAGTTAGACAGCAAGATCGCCAAATGGAGGCCATAAAAGAACCAGCCAGCAGCAACCAGCGCAAATTGCGCAAGGCCGAAACATTGGCCGAATTGCTTCAAAGGATTGAGACGCCACACGTATTGAAAGTTATCCGATGGCTCTTTACGCAGGCTTTCAGGCAGGAAGAAGAAGCCCCAGATCATAGTGGAATACGATCACCGCGGTGCAACAGAAAGGGGCGCTATAATTGATCGCCGCCAGCAAACGCCAATGATGGGGCAACGATAAAAGCCAGCACCTGAGATACCGCCCACCATACAAAGTACTTGCCGCGTTCTTCGGCTTGGTAACATCTGCAATATAGGCAAGAGCACGCTAAAATTTGCCTCGGTCAACCCGTCGATAATACGACAGGAAGAGAGCCAGAGCGTTCCACCCAAGCAAACAGCAGGTAGCAATCGCGATCCTAGCAGGCCAGACAAACAGAACGGGGCGTCGTCCAAAACGGTCACTCAGCAGGCCCAATCCGGGCAGCAGTAACTGACATACTCCGTAGATCGAGGTCAATCCAGGCCACAGCGATGGCGAGATCAGCAGGATTGTGCAAGTACGTCAGAGTCATAATGGGACCACAGCCCAATGATAGTCATGCCCGCGGTATTCAAGAACGCGATTACCGCAAGCAAGATATAGCATTACGGGGTGGCTTTCTGCTACTTGGTGAAGGGTTGTTCTTCTCTGGATGCGCTGTTGTATTAATGGTATCCATAGGTTAGTCTCCTATAAATTGTAAATGAGATGAGGTGCTTAATAGCATCTGCGGGCAGTATAGGAGAGAAGGGATGATGAGCATCACCCTCGTGGATGATTTAGGAGGATGATTTGCTGTCTTTGGGAAGGATGTATGTCGTCTTTGGGGGAGAAGGTGTACGGGAGCCGGGTGGAACGGGCAAGCCCGTTCGCTACATCGTCGGGGGAGGGGCGACTTAGAGGCGAGTTGAGTGGCGGCCTGTGGCCTCAAAGCGGTTATTGACGATTGAGTTGCATAGATGCTCTGGATCTGCGTCCGCCAGTAATATTACGGAGACGACGAGTTCGTTGGCAATCTCGGGATTGGTATTACCAGCAGCTAGCAGGCGCAAAACTTTCTGTTCCTGAGGACTCAAAGGAGCTAATAAGAGAACGCATGAGGCGAACTCTGAGCGGGCGTTTTCTTTCGCTTGCGAATGCGCTCAAGATCTTCCCACGCAGGCAAGGAGGGTTAGCACGCAGATGGAGGCAGAAGTTGGGCAGCAAAGGGACCATTTCCTCTCCTCATCCAGAAAGAGGCGTAGATCTCCCTCGTTTCGTGCAATTCTACTAACTCGTAGGTGCTTGCGTGCCTGCTCACGCTCTCCCTGGTGAGCATGTGCCAGAGCCTGGACAAGCTGAACCTCCAGTTTGAGATAGTGATGGCCTGTTTGTAGGGCAATGTAGAAGACTCTCTAGCGCCTCTGAGCAGTTGGGATTTTGCCCTGTAGTAGATGGAGACGGCTTGTAGGAGTCGTCGCGCTGACTTTGAAGAAGAGGAAGGCGATTTCGCGTTTCTCAATACTCGAAAACCAGTGTTCCACAGCCACAAGGTTCCCGCTGGCAGCTGGATGCGGCCAAGGTCGCCTGGATCTCACGCGAGAGTTGATAGCTATACGTGAAGCGTGCGATAATTGAGGCCAGCCACGCAATGAGACGCTGCTGCGCCTGTGCATCCTGTCCACGAGCCTGTTCAATACGTGCAGGTACACGGTCGCCAGAGCTGAAATTCCTCGACATGCATGCGCTCACCAATCGCAGTGCTTCTTGCGCCTCAACTCCGCCTCCTCCAGTCGATTCCATTGGTCCGCAATCCGGGCTAACGCCAGTTGAGTGTGAGCGATATCATCGTAGTCTTCCTGTATCTGGCTCCATCTGCATCTGCTGAAATTGCTCGGCTGCATGATGAAGCTTGCCCTGTTCAACGCTGGCACCAACTGAGCATACCCCTTGTAGCACGTGCATACATAAGATTCCCCTGCTGCTCGCTGAGCGTCAGGGCCTTATGAGAAAAGGTGCGCGCAGATCAAGATTGCCATCGAGGATTTCACCCATGCCAACCACCGTTCAAACTGAATTGCGCCAGGTGATATCCTCTAGGGCAACCATGCCAGCGATTGCCCTGCCCAGGTTACCGCCTGTAGCAATTTGCCTTCCTGACGCGCTAGAAGGCTCGAAAAGCAAATACTTCGGCCAATTTCTCAGTCTGTTTGCATCCCGCATTGCTGCTTCCGCCATCTGGAGCAGAGCATAGATGCGCACGTTCTGTCTGGCACGCGCGGCCCCTCTCCATATAGATAAAGAGCAGCGCATAGCATAAGAACACAGAGATCAGGGCGACATTCAGTTTCTTTGTCGGGCAAGCGTGCTAGCCAGCGGCTGAGACGGAACGACTCCGGGCAGTGCTCTGTCGCTTGCTCTCAATAAAGCGTTCAACCAGTGGCCGAGCGGCAAATGTACAGCACTGATGGCGCATTCGATTGCTTCTACAGATAATCCCTGTTTCATACCAGGTACTGGCCCGAATTGCGAGAGCGCAGTGGTCTCTCCCAGGCATCTACGTGCCTCTTGCTGCATTGCCTCGGCAAAGCGCGAATGATAACGGAACCATGCCCCAATGCCATCCAGGGGATAGAAAAAGATCGCCACCTCGGAGCACATCGAGCAGTAGGCATATCGTCCCGATCCATGATAGCGTTGCACAGAGAGCCGTGACGCGAGGCAGAAAGCGCTTTGCAAAAGGAACTTCTGTGCTCCTGTGATAGAGTATGCAGTACTTCATGGAAAAGTATTCTTGAATGCTCCAGAAACTGCCTGAAGGGCTTGTAAGTTGCTCTCAATGGATTGCACATCATTGGGCCAACGCATATCTTTAGCAAGCAAGCGTACCTGCGGGCCACCATCGAGCAGATCGTAAATTTGGCGCAGGCTCTTGATGAGAGAGTAAAAGAAAGCTCTTGTGCAAAAAAGGTTCGCGTCTCTTCCAGAGTAAATCCTAGATCAGGGGATAGATCTCTAGAAGTTCATGTGCACGCAAGCGTGCCAGTGAAAAGGGGGGATCACCGCGAACGAGCAGGATCAAGTGAACGAGGTTGGCAGGTGCTCAGAAAAAAACTAACGCTGCCGTGATCTGGGGGAATGATCACATGGAGATCGTCCAGGATCAAAAGCTCGGATGCTCAAGCGGCCAAGGCATTGAGCAGGACAGTGAGCATCATCTCAAGCGGCTAAATGGTGGCAAGAGGTGAGCAAGCAGTAGTGCAAGGGCATCGTTAGCAATACCTTGCTGAATTGTTTCGCAGGCTGCGATAAGGTAGCGCCAGAAGAGTATTGGATCGTTATCGCCTTCATCCAGAGTAACGCGGCAATCCTGGGGAAGTCCTAATGGGTGCTGCTGGCCTCAATCCATTGGTAACCAGGCTTGTTTTGCCATATCCAGCAGGGTCCGGCAATTAGGGTCACTTTGCTTGCCAGGCCCCTATCGAGCAATGAAGAAGCTGCTCGCGCGGCAGGAGAGACTTCTGTGGACGCGGCAACTGGAGCTTCGTCATGAGGAGCGGCTCGAATTGTATGGCATCGAAGTTTGAGTATCTGGAAGCTCATATGTTCGCCGACGGCATCTTTTTACGCTATTGATACTAGATGGACGATACCCATTGTAATCAGCCCTAATTTCTGCTTTCAACGGTTTGTTTTGAGGATGCTTTCTGGCAAGTATAGCGAGCGCCTCTAAGCGTTTTATAGTCACCAACGCACTGCCACCACGTAGTACTTGATCATACGCCCTGGTATCGTCGGTAGCATACAATAGCCAGCTCTCCCACGACTACGTTTCTCTTTTAGCAAATTGATGCGTCCATTGGAGCCATGAAAAGCCAAGGCATCATGTTCTGCAGAAGCCACTTCTGCCAGTCGATATCTTCCTGGGTCAGGAAACGATGGCTGAATTTACCTCAGTGGCAAGGTACGTTCCCTGACTGGCTGCCAGCTTATGATATTCTGTGCACGCTTTGGCATATATCTTTCCCGTATTTGCTCTCTTTTTTGCTCCCCAACTACATGGCAAAAGAGAGCTATTCATGGCTTGACGAAGAATCTGGATGAGTGATGAGTATAGAATAGTGGGGAACAAAAAGTCAAGTGCTCCCCAACAACATCACATATTAGCGAAGAGAAAATTTTGCTCATTATTGCCAGGGCATCTTTCGTTTCGACGGCGGATATTTCAAGTACCTGTAAGAAAGGCTTCGACAACCTGGGGATCAAACTGTTGTCCGGCACAACGTCGCAACTCTGCGCACGCATCAGATGAGTCCATAGCTTTCTTGTAGGGCGTTTAAAATCATCGCATCATAAGAGTCTACACAGTAAGAATACGCCCCCTAGAGGATGGCCTCTGCTAACAACTTATGAGGATAGCATGCCCATCCCAGCGCTCATGATGAGCCACCACGATCTGGGCAAATCCTAAAATCGCCGCCTACCTGAAAAGCAATTCCTGACCAAGCATAGGATGACGGCGCATGACATCCCACTCTCCATCATCCAACGGGCCTGGCTTGCGCAAAATCGCATCGGGAATACCAATCTTGCCGATATGTGGAGCATAGCCCCGAGGCGAATTGTCTGCACCTGCTTTTTTTCTCGGGACATATCAGTTTGCATTCAGTACTGGCGCTTATGCTAATATGATAGCACATCTCATAGCGTGCTCGGATGCTCGTCTT
>Ga0137405_1047647_pt1 | contig 10500 bp, 9 predicted proteins | sample CZOMad2_1_16fung_FD_122055 | JGI IMG/M metagenome (GOLD analysis project Ga0137405, IMG submission 122055) | Vadose zone soil fungal communities from Angelo Coast Range Reserve, California, USA - CZOMad2_1_16fungal (PacBio error correction) | ecosystem: Environmental > Terrestrial > Soil > Vadose... | reverse complement strand
GGTTCGCTGGTTGCTGGCTTGCCGGCTGCTGGGGCTGATTCTGTCCTGCCGGCGCTGCGGGCTGCGTATTCTGAGCCGGTGCCTGCGTCGAAGTTGCCGGATTCACCGGCTGCGCCTGATCTGTCTGTGCAGGCTGTGTGCCGGCAGGCTGTTGCGGCTGCTGAGAAGTTTCTGGCGGCTGCTGGGCCGTAGATGGATTGGTCGGATTTGTCTGTTGCGCGCGAAGTAATGGCGCGGAACACAAACCGGCAATCAGCAAGGTATTCAGGATGCTCGAAATTCGATGTTGCACTGTCATAAAAACCTCGGGGAACTTCTGGTTTTTTCCGAACTTACTTGGATTTCACGGGACGAGTGTTTCCGGCAAAAGCGTCCAGGTCGTCTGTTCCGGCGGTCGCCGCAAGCAACCGGGCCAAGTCAGTGTCTCTGTCCCAATGATGTTTGATGCGGTTTTTGAGGCAGCGGGCTAGTGTAAGAAGGCTGGTTTTATACCAACAGCACTTTTCCATCTGGGGAGAGAAAACGGCCACCATTCGGGCATTTCTAAGGTGCTGTGGGCCCCCGGCCAGCAAAGCGGCCATAAATCGATGGTTGCCTTCCAGCAGGGTTACCGGGCGTTCCTCATCGATACCCAGCAAGATGATCATCCCTGTCGGCAGATCGGTAGAAAGGTTGGAGCAAATATCCGAAATCTTTTTGATGAATTCATCTGGTTCCGTGTCTTTGAGTTGCCGGATGCGAGCGGCCACATCCAAGGCCCTGAAGTTGCCGCGGGCGATTTTTCTCCAGTGTGCGCGGGGAAAGACGCTGACCTGTTCGACGTCTTCCGGCTCGAAATCAATTTCCCACCATTGCCGGTCGTCGGGAAGTTCCCACCACATGGTGTCACGGCGGCGGAACAGCAGTATGCGGCGGACCTCATTCTCTCTGGCATCGGTGAGGTTGGGATGTTGAACCAGGGAGGCAAACTGATCGCGGTCAGCGTCGTATTCCTTTTGGAAGAACTCGCCGCGAAGAAACTCGGCGATGACCTCGGCTTCCGTAAGTCGGCGCAGCTTTCTCATATGGCCTCAACCAGCGATGGCTTGTGGCGGCGCAGAAAGGGCAGCGCCACCAAGACCAGCATGGCAGCCATCAAAAAGATCCGCACCATGATGACTTGATGCAACGATTGGTGGAAGAAACCGATGCCCAGAACCAGAGCGCCGCTGAATATCAGCTGCAACCAGCCGGTGTTGGCAATGCGGCGCGACATTTCGTAGGCGATAAAGACAACGCTAAGCGAATACAGACCGGTGGCAATCGCATATAGCGCCAGCAGCCAGCCGATTTCGATAAAGCGCGACCCAAAGATCACTCCCATAATCAAGTGCGGGAAAAGAGCAGCGACGGCAATGAAGATCAGAGAAAGGCCAAGCACCAACAGCAAGGGTAGGCCGATGCCGTGGGCTTTTTTGTGTTCCGGGCTGGCAGCCGCGGCTACAGGAAACATTGCGTTGACCACGCCGAACCACGAAGCGAAATAAAGCAGCCGCCCAATCTGGGAAATCGCGGCATAGACACCGGCAGGATCCGAGGGGAAGAAATGCTTGACCAGCAGAATATCGACATTGTTGATGATGACCTGGCCGACGAAAAACACGATTGCCTGTATGGCTTCGGCATACGACGGAGGCTCCGCCGTGCCGGCCTCAACGCGCAATTGCGCCGGGATTCGCGGGATAAAACAGGCCACGATGACCGACGCCGAGATCGCACCGACGGCTCCCAGAACGCCGTATCCGGCGATGACCAGTCCTGCTCCCAGAAAAAAGCGGGTGATCGCTTCAAGAACAAAGTTGGTGCCCAGGCGCGGAAAAGCGTATACACCCTGCATCGCGCCGCGCTTGACGCCCAGCGGTGCATACGCCGCAATACCCACCGCAAGCAGCCCGATGATCCAGGGGCTGGGCACGTTGAGGTATGTTGCAACCTGTTTTTGGGCCAGAAAAAGCACAGCCCCCAGAGCAAGACTGGCGATCCAGGCTTTGCCGAGCAGGCTGTGAACGACGGCGGCCTTGCTCGAGTCAGAATGATTTCTGGCCACAAACTTCGCGCAGACGAGTTGGAACGCCAGACTGATGCAAGATGCGAGCAAAAGCAGAGTGACCGCGGCGTTGATGTTACCGAATGCGGCTGGACCCAGCATTCGCGCCATCACCATGTTGTAGGCAAAGTTAAATACGTTCACCAGCATCATGGCGACCAGCATGATGGCGCTGCCATTCAGCATGGTGGAGCGGGCGCTGGGTTGCGTACGCATCGCAGCCTCAGCCACTGGCGCATCGGCTGGCGTGAGAGTGATAACGCTTTCTGTTTGCGGCATCACGCGAGATCTCTAAGCTGCAATAGGTTGGGTGGTGGAACGTTTGTTGTGCAAAAGTTGTTGCCGCATGGCGTTGGGCAGAAATCCGCTGAAGCTGCGGGCTGCCTCAGTTGAGGTTTCATAGATTTCAAAGAGGCGCTCCGTGCGCGTGAGTTCCAGCACCACTGCGGCCTGGTCAGAGAGCGAAGCCAGTTTCACGTCGCCATCGCGTTTATGGGCCTCAGACATACAGCGCAAAAGCATCTCCACGCCGGCGGCGTCAATCTGCGCCACCAGCGAGAGATCAAAAACAAGTTGGGGACGGTCAGCGGCGAGGAAAGGACGCACGTCGCGAAGAAATTCTCGCGCTGTGCGCGAGTTCAGGCGCTCCGGCATTCTTTTTACCACAACGGGTCTGCTATTGATGTCCATATCTCCTCGCTACAACCATGTTGGGAAACTTGTGGGATGCCTCAGTATCACAGGCGGAAGTTTCAAACCCGGCAGCGGTACCCAGCGCCGGCGATGTTTGCCGCAACGTGGTCTGCAAATCGGGTTGTGCGGCTTTCGTGCTGGCGAACATGCCTTGAAAGACCAGCCGGGGCAGATACGTCAGGGCATCCGCGGCGCTCGTCATCAGCCTTTTTCCGGACGCTACGGACATAGATGCGACAAGCTTGGGGTCAACGATGGTGACAGTCACATCACGGTGCAAGTTAACGATTCGGCCCATCCCTGCCACCGAGTGAGCCAGATCAAGCCCCGCTCCGACGTAAGAGAACGGCAGAACCGTGGAGTTTTCGATGACCGTGCCGCAATCAACCTCCGCATGCCGTTCGATCGAACTGCACCGGGTAATCACCGCGCCCGAGCGAATGCGGGACATGGAGCCCACAAAAGCCGGCGCCAATACACGGGCGCCTTTTTCAATCATGGCGCCATGGGCTGTCCATACTCCGGGCTTGATTTCTTTTCCTGCCGGACACGTCTGCGTCCGCCGGGTGAGGATATCAATGGCAAATTGCCGCAAGTCGCGCGGAGTGGCCAGGGGATTCAGATAGCCTTCATGCTGAAGAAGAGGACACTCAGTCCGGCAGTGCACAAGCTGAGTGCGGAAAAGCGAGGCGGCGTCATTCCTGCGCGAGGCGCTAATGCAGAAAATTTCCAGCTTCTGCGTGCCGGATGCCATCTGAGTAACCCGTTCCTTGCCATCAAGATGAAACTGGACCAATTTCTCAAAGTCGGCTTCGACGTAAGATCCCAGGCGAATGAGCACTACCAGTTCAGCGCCGCTCTGGGCCATGTCATTGAAAACAGATTCGGCGGTTCTCCAGAAGCGATCAGGGGCAGCAGAGACACACGGTACATCTGAAGGCAAACCAAAATTGCGAACGCCCGAAGGGACCACAGTCTCAACCACCGCGCTGACAGAAGAAATTCCGTATTGCTGTAGCCGCTCAGCCATACGCTGGAGCGTGCTCTTTCCTGCCACTTCCAGAGTTGCCAGTGGCGCGGCCGCCGGGCCTCCGCCTTCGATGTGCTCTGAATTGGCCAGCAATATCCCGCGGATATCCATGATTTCTTCACCTGTCAATGTTCTGAGGGAGCACTTCGATGGCGTAGAGAAATCAGGGAGGAGGAGAACCCGACTGAAGTAACGAGGCCGCAAACGACTATCGGTACTGCATGACCCTGGGAACCCTCTGGCCTGAACTCTGTGCAAACCACTCGATCAATTGCACGCAGCCAGCAGAACACTGCTTAAATTACTTACAAAATGACACAACCGCTGTATTTAGCAGCAGTGTTGAAATAGATGTGATTGTGTCTTCCCGTGTTGTAAGGTCAGAGCACCTGCTGGAATTTTTATTTCTGGTGCTTTACGCGCTAAAATCTGCATATGCCGGAAGTGAAAACCGTTTATTTCTGCCGGATTGATTCTTTGGTAGTAGGGCCTTTGCTGCTCGCAGCCACCGAGAAAGGCCTGCGTTGCTTACAATTTCATAAAGGCACGCTGCCACGTGCCAGCAAAGATGAACTCTGGATTGAATCGGCAGAACATCTCCGGCCTTACATATCGCAACTCGAAGCCTACTTTCGCGGTGAATTGCGCAGCTTCACCTGTGAACTCGATCTGATTGGGACGCAATTTCAGAAGGACTGCTGGCAGGCGCTGCTACGCATTCCCTACGGTGAGACCTGCTCTTATGCAGATATCGCCAGCGCCATCGGCCGCCCTAATGCCTTTCGCGCTGTTGGCCAGGCGAATCATGACAATCCGATTGCCATCATCGTCCCGTGTCACAGAGTTTTGGGTGCAAACGGAACGTTAACCGGCTACGGCGGCGGTCTTACTACAAAGGAAAAGCTGCTTCGCCTGGAGGGCGCCAAGTTCCGGCTGCCGTCAAAATCTTCCGCAAGTTCGCCGACCGATAAAAATGCCAACCCGCCACAGGCGAGTTTTCGATACTAAATCGTTACCGGCCAACTGGCTTACCTTTGCGGCGGCTTCGAAGTCGAAGGCGGCGTGCCTTTACTGGGCTCAGGGTTATTGGCGGGATTCGCCGTGCTGCCTGGGTTATCCGTCGATGCCGGTGACGACTTCTCGTTTCTTGGGCTGATCGTGAGCTTGTTCACCAGTTTCTTGCTGCCGGCATAGGATTGAACGATCCGTGTGGCCGTAATCTTCTCTTTATTAGTGCCCACGGCCCCTGCCAGTTCAACGGTGTCGCCGGAAACATTGACGCGCGCGCTGTCGCCTGTCAGCGTTGGCTCCTTGCTCAGGGCGTTTTGAATCTGGCTTTGCAGATCAGAGTCAGTCATAGCGCTTACACCGCCAACGGTATCCTGGGCATCAGGAGTCTGCACGGTGCTGGAGCTTGCGGCTCCCGCCACTCCCCCCGGAGTTGAAGGCGCGCTGGTAGTCGGCTGAACCGGGGTTCCGGCCTTGCTCTGGGCGCCATCTCCGATACCTGTTGCCGGAGTGCTGGGGTTAACTGGCGTTGTTGGCTGCTGTTGTTGCGTAGTCTGCGCTGTCAAACTCGCCGCGGACAACACAAACCCAAAGCCCAGAACGTAAAGGGGAATTCTCATTGGCATCGCTCCAAATAAGCTGGATCAAATGGTCAGATCGGCACGTCAAACACACCGACCCTTCGTTTTCGGAAGCACGTTTCGGGCCACGCTGGATGGGTTCCATGATTACCAGCGGTTTAGTAACCCCTTAAAAACTATGGTTTTGGCTGACAGGCTGCATGATAATCAATCGAACAGAGAGAGAGACTTCCCGCAACATACTCATAATGAGTATCTACATGCGTAAATATGGATTCAGGTTCTCACGCTGTAGATAAGCTCGAATCGAAACGGCAATCGGCGGTAAACTCACACTATGTCCCATACGCACTCGCATCCGCATGCCCCGTTGAGCGCCAGAGCTCTGCGCTATTCGCTTGCGGCCACCTTTGCGTACGTGCTCATCACGCTTTTTGCCGGGATAAGGGCCCATAGTTTGGCGCTGCTTTCTGAAGCCGGCCACAATGTAACCGACCTGCTGGCCCTCCTGCTTTCGTGGGTGGCGGTTTTCATTCAGACGCGTCCGCCCAGCGCCACCAAGACTTTCGGCTATCACCGCGCCGGAGTGCTGGCGGCCTTCGTAAACGCCATCACCCTGGTGGCAATAGCCTTTTACATCTTCTACGAAGCCTTCCTCAGGATGAGGAACCCTGTTCCAGTCCATCCCGGTATCATGATCTGGGTTGCCGTGATTGGCGTGATTATGAATGGCGCCATCTCCTGGGTGCTGTTCCGGGCCGCGCATGACGTAAACATCCGCAGCGCGTTCGTCCACCAACTGGGCGACACTCTTTCCACCGCTGCGGTGATCGTGGGCGGCTGGATTATCCTCTGGACCGGGCGAACCTGGGTCGATCCGGCACTGTCCATTGGAATTGCCTGCCTGATTCTCTGGTCATCATTCGGCATCATCCGCGAAACCCTGAATATCCTTCTGGAGGGGGCACCGCAAGGACTCTCCTCCGAGCGTATTACTGCCAGCCTTACCGAAATTGCCGGGGTGCGCGACGTTCACGACGTGCATGTCTGGAGCATTGGCTCAGACACGCATGCGCTGTCTTGCCATGTGCGGATCGATGATATGACGCTTTCGGAGAGTGAAATTATTCTGCGCCAGGTTAAAGATCTATTGACCGCTGATTACCACATAACGCATACCACGATTCAATTTGAAAATGGCGACTGCGAAATTGCCCATGGCTGCGTAATTCCCATCGGCAGCAGGAGCATGCCTGAGCCGATGAAGGTCCGCCGCTAGCTATCTTCACTTCGCTTCGCGCCGGATGCCTGCCGCGCAAAGATTTCCTTTACAGTTTCCAGCGTGTCAATCTCGTCTGCGGATTTGTCTGTACGAAGGCGCAGAATCCTCGGGAAACGCAGCGCATATCCGCTTTCATGCCGGCTGGAACGCATCATGTTGTTGAACGCCACTTCCAGGACAATCTTCGGTTCCACCGTGCGCCGGAAGCCCTGATCATCAATCGTGTGCGCCTTAAACCACTCCGTCATCTCGGCGATTTCAACGTCGGTCAATCCGGAATATGCCTTGCCCACATTTAAGAGTTTGTCTCCATCGCGCACGGCAAAGGTGTAGTCGCTCAGGACCTTGTTGCGCTTGCCGTGGCCCCATTCCACGGCCGTGACCACCACATCCAGCGTGGCCAGCTCTTTCTTCAGCTTGAGCCACGCCTTGCCCCGCCGGCCCGGCGTGTAAGGCGAATTCAAGTCCTTGATCATCAGCCCTTCATTGCCGCGCTCCCGTGCCGCAGCAAATATCTCTTCCAGGATTTCCGCAGAGTCCGCTGTTACAGCGGGGGCCAGGATCACGCGCGGCGTTCCCCGTGTTGTGCCAATCGTTGATTCAAAAACCGTAGGCTCAAAGACCAGCCTTCCCTGCGGGTTTTCGGTAGCCATACTGTGCTCTGTGATAAAGCCATCTTTCGGCACTGACGCGAAGTTTTGCTCCAAAATTTTTCTTCTTTCTTCCAACGGCTTTTCTATCAGCAACTCTCCACCGGCATATAAAACGTCAAAGGCCATGTAAACCACCGGCACGCGCCGCAACATTTCTTCAGACACTTTCTTGCGACCCAGCCGTTTTTGCAGCTCAGAAAAAGGCAGGGCCTGTGCTGTGTCCGGGCTCCAGGCCAGAATTTCTCCGTCCAGAATCAGCGGATCAGGAAACGCTCGCAGCGCCGGAGGCAATTCCGGGAAAGACGGACTGATTTCGTCCAGAGTCCGCGAGAAAATGCGCACACGCGGATCGTCTTTGCCCCCCACGTGAGCCTGTGCCCGTATGCCGTCATACTTGTCTTCCACGGCTCCGCGAGGGAAGTAAGAAAGAGATTCCTCGGCATCCTGGGCCGGGCTGGCCAGCATGAATCCAATTGGATGGAAAAGCCGCATCTGCGCCTGATCGAGTTTGTGTTCTGCCGCCAGGTGCAAAGCGTCTCGGATGTCGCCCAGCAGCATGTTGGCCCGCTGAACGGCTTTGACGTTTTCATCGAAGGCCCTGGCAATGGCCTCTTCCACCAGGCTTTCGCGCAGTCCGATGCGCAGATCACCGCTGATGATCTTGATCACGTACTTGGCTTCGAGCGCCGTGGCCCGGCGCAGCAGGTCTTGAAGCAAGCTGAGCTTGCGGGCGGTGTTCGACGTTCGAGCCAGTTCGTCGAAGGCTGCGGCTAGTTCGGCGACTGACAACGAACTTTTGGCCGAAGCGGTGGGCTCCAGAACTTCCTGCGCTGCCGCGCCTAGATCGCCATGTCGACGGTAGGCCGCAGTGAGCGCAACTTCCCCTTTGCCCGATATTTCCCCGACGGTACGCCACAGCAGCGTGCCGCCGACCTGCAAAGTCCTCTCTTCCCAGGCGGGAAAAGCCCGCCCAGACAGAAAGACAGCCGTCTGGGCAGCCTCGTCCACCGGACGCCCACGGAAGTATTCCGCCACCAGACGGATCTTTTCGGTCTTTTTGGTAGTGGCGGCAACAGCGTCAGCAGTCAGGGCAAAAGCCTGCATGACTATTAGGATAGCAACAGCTATTTGGGACTGTCCTTTTCGTCGATGTTCCCGTAAAATACTGTTTTGACAGCACTTTTCAGCCCTGCGCCAATCCCTTGGAGCTTCGGCTGCTTGCGGATCATCTAATAAACCAATGAGATACTGGCGCCCATTTCTGCGTTTTCTTGCCGCACTGCAATTGCTCCCCGCCCTTGAAAGCGGAGAGGAAACCCTCGTCGGCGGTCAGGCCGTGATGGAAGGTGTGATGATGCGCTCGCCTCACGCGTGGGGTATCGCCATCCGCAAGCCAACCGGCGAAATCACCACCTACAGCGAGACATTGCAGCGGCCTTCAGAAAAGTACAAATGGCTGGGATGGCCCTTCGTACGCGGGCTGGCTACACTCGGTCAGGCCATGCGTCTGGGTTTTGTGGCCTCAAAGTTTTCTTTGAATGTGGGTCTTGAGGAGATCGCCAAAGAAGAAGGCGAGAAAAAGCCGGAGATCGGCTCATGGGCCTTGATCGGCAGCATGTTCGTCTCGATCGGGTTTTTCATCTTCATGTATAAGTTCGTTCCCCTCGCGGCCGCCACGGGTTTGAAGTCTCACTGGCACGCTTTGAATAACAATTTCGCGTTCACGCTGGTCGATGGCCTGATCCGCATTGCGCTGTTTCTGCTGTTCATCTGGGGAATCTCTTTGTGGTCCGACATTAAGCGCGTCTATCGCTACCACGGCGCCGAGCATAAGACCGTATTTGCCTTTGAAGATCACGGCATGCCGTCCATTGCCGACGCGCAAAAGTATTCCACCTATCACCCGCGCTGCGGCACCAGCTTCCTGATGACAATCATGCTGCTTTCGATCTTTGTGTACGCCGCATTTCCAGTTCAGGGATTTTGGGCCAAGTTTGCTCTGCGCGTAATTTTCCTGCCGGTCATCGCATCTGTTTCTTACGAGATGATTCGTTTCTCCGCCAAGCATGGCAAATCATTCTTTGCCCTGCTCACCAAGCCCGGCTTGTGGCTCCAACGAATCACCACGCAGCCGCCAACGGACGATCAGGTGGAATGCGCCATCAAAGCTCTCGACCTTGCCATGGAACTTGAAAAGAAGAACGGCGGCGAGTTGGTAATTGCCTAGCGGCTGCCCGCCGCATATCCTTCCCTTTATCTCAAAGATTTGCAGTACGCGGCTCCTGCCCTGGCTGCTTTCCTGGGCTTCGTTGGAAGTTTTGGATTCATAAGGTGAATCTTGCGGAGGAATGAATGATGGCAAATTTGGCTACCATGCTGATCGGTCTGGAACGTTTTACCTCCGGACTGAAACGCCGTGTGATTCAGGTTGGTGATCACCGCGTTGTTTATTCTGAGGGTGGCCATGGTGACCCCGTAGTACTGCTTCATGGCTTTGGCGCGTCAGCCGACAGTTGGAACCGTTTTGCCAGGCCGTTGATGAAGCGTTATCGCGTGATAGCACCTGATTTGCCGGGATGGGGCGCAAGCACCAGGGTGGAAACCGCATCGTACGGCTACCCGGCGCAGGTGGAACGCCTGCATCAGTTTCTTTCCCTGCTGAAGTTGGGACGGGTGCACCTGATTGGACATTCGATGGGCGGTTTCATAGCGTCAGCGTATGCCGCGCGTTACCCGGACGAAGTAATCACGCTGGGGCTAATCGCGCCGCACGGCATGGTTGAGCCGGAGCCAAGCGAACTGGCGCGCTCTGTCGCCCGAGGTGACAACTGGCTGGTAGCGTCTTCGTTCCAGGAATTTGATCGATTGCTGAACAATGTATTTGCGAAGCGCCCGTATACTCCAAAAGTTGTGTTGCATTATCTGGCCAATCATGCCATCCGCAATTCTGGCAAGTCGGCCAAGATTTTCGCGGAGATGCAAACAAACGATCCGTCGCTGGCCGAACGGCTGCCTCATATCAATGCGGCTGCACTGATTGTTTGGGGCGGCCAGGACCGCGTTCTGCATGTCTCCTGCGCCGATCTTTTCCGCCAGGGCATCAAAAACTCTGAGGTCACGGTCATCCCTGGTTGCGGGCACATGCCTCTGGTGGAAAACGCGCGTGC
>Ga0137405_1391609_pt1 | contig 10596 bp, 17 predicted proteins | sample CZOMad2_1_16fung_FD_122055 | JGI IMG/M metagenome (GOLD analysis project Ga0137405, IMG submission 122055) | Vadose zone soil fungal communities from Angelo Coast Range Reserve, California, USA - CZOMad2_1_16fungal (PacBio error correction) | ecosystem: Environmental > Terrestrial > Soil >... | reverse complement strand
CCGGCGCATTTCACACGGCCCCTGCTGCGCAGCAAGTCCGTCACGTTGATGGTGCGTCCCTGGATGCCATAGTAGGCGCGGGATGATGCGGACGCCGTTCCAATCGTCAGCGGTCACGGCCGCCGTATTTCCGCGCGGTCGTCCCAGTCATCGCGATCGCGACGGGAATCCAAACATGCGCACATCCACGAAGCCGCCTTCTTGAGGAGAATTCGCGTTCTTCGTTCTTTCTGTCCTGGCGAAGATGCGCAGCGATTTATTTTCCCAGGGGGCGGGATCCCCACCCATGGTTTGGTTGTTCACTGCGATTCTGCCGTTTACCCCACCGCGTCCTACAAAATCTTGAGGATATCGGTACGTCGTTGCGCTGATTCCTGGAGCCATAATCGCGCGCAGGATTTGCCAGCCTTCTTCCTGGGCACCGCTCCTGAGCTGAAGACTGAGGCGCCAATCGCACGAGAGCGAAGGCGCCGCAAAGATTCCATACGAGTTGTCAACTTCATTCGAGCTCCTTCGGCGGGGGCCTCCCCGCGTTATTTATCCCACTTTAACTCCGGAGGATGTCCAGGAAAACGCTCAATCACAGCGCCTTGCGTGAATGTCTATAGGGGGCGGTCGGCTGTCTCCCCGGTGCTGTCTGCGCGATGCGAAGGCGTCCCTTTTCCCTCGATTTGCAAATCCTGCTCGGCTTCCCTCATCATTACTAGTTTGTTGGGCTGCTGCGCGCTTCCGGAGCAGCAGCGCTTGTCCTGAATTCCATTTGTTCGTCGATCGTTTTGGATCGTTCATTCAAGGAGTGGCATGGAAAAGCCTTCCAGATCGCGGCGGCAAAGGGAAGCTGGGAGTTCTGCTTCCGGGCCTTGGCGCTATGAGCCGTCATTTATGGCGGAGTCGAGCTGGTTCGCAAAGGCAAAGCGCAGCCGGTGGGATCGCTCACGCAAATGGAGCACCCATCCGACTGGGCAAGGTGGATGCCGGCTCGCCGCTGATTAAGAAATTCGTCCCGGCTTGCGGAGTTGACAGAACACAACGTTTGGCCGGCTGGGATATTTTCAAAGAGGCACGCCGTATCAGTCGGCGGCCCAGCGCGGGCGTGCTGAATCGCAGGATCTGGAAAGGTGAAGCCATTCCTTTCCACCTTAGCCGATGAAGGCCGCATGTCGACCACATTTCGTGAAGATGATTGACGGCCCAACATCAAGAAAGGCAAAACAAGTACGAGCTGGCGCTGCAGCTCAAGGAGGACATCGCGGAATTTCCGCAAAACCTCGCGGTGTCGCGCCTGGTGACCTGCTGGTGCGGCTCGACGAATCGTTCGTCAAGCCGGAAGAAGTGCACTCCACGCGGAAAAGTTTGTCGAAGCCATGAAGTCCAATCATCCGGCGATCGCGCCCTCAATGCTTACGCCTGGGCTCGATCACCAGCGGAGTCCCCTACGCCAATGAGCGCCGAATCTGAAGTGGATATCCGGCGCTGCAAACGCTGGCGCACGACACAACGTGCCCATCTGCGGAAAGATTTCAAGACCGGTCAGACTTTGATGAAAACCATCCTCGCGCCGGGTTTCAAGGCCGCGCATGCTGGTGTGGATGGGTGGTTTTCCACCAACATTCTGGAATCGGACGGTGAAGTGCTTGAAGATCCGGGTTCGTCAAGACCAAGGAAAGAATCCAAGCTGAGCGTGCTGGAGTACATCCTTCAGCCGAAATTGTATGCGCAGCTTTAACGGCAAGATGTTCACAAGGTGCGCATCAACTATACCCGCCACGCCGGGACAATAAGAGGGCTGGGAGTGTTGATATCTTCGGATGGCTGGGCTATCCGATGCAGATCAAAGTGGATTTTCTCTGCCGCGATTCCATTTGGCCGCACCGATCGTGCTGGACATCATTCTGTTCCTTGACTAGCACAGGCGCAGCCCATGCGGGTATCAGGAGTTGGCTCACTTCTACTCAATCACCGATGACCGCGCACCCGGGTTGTATCCTGAGCACGACCTTTTCATCCAGTCCATGGAAGCTGAAAACACGCTTCGCTGGATGAAAGCGCGAGGAACTCATACCACCTTGCCAGGAGTATTACGACTAAAAGAGTAATCAGAATCGGATTTACTCAGAGTAAGCTTGTCCAAGATATGTCACAAATTAACCGGTGTGTCCGGCCGCTGATTTGGCTTCCACGGCATCGAGCACTCGCGAGGAATAGACGAGCGCAGCTCCCGCGTTCATGGCAACGGCAATCGAGAGCCCTCGGCAATTTCTTCTTTGTCGCTCCGGCTTTGAGAGCGGCATCGGTGTGTACGGACGATGCAACCGTCGCAGTGCGTGGTGACGGCCACTGCCAGGGAGATCAGCTGACGCGGTTTTCTACGCCGAGTTTGGCTGGTCTTGGAATTGGCGGCACTCGGGTTTGTAGCGCGAATCGTGTCCGGCGACACCTCATCAGGTCGCCGATCCGGGCGCCGACTTCCTTGTGTATTGGTCCAGTCCATCATCATGGATTTTCTCCTATGTGATTGCGGATCGAACGCGATTATACTCTCCGGCTGCGCGAGTGTGATATCTTCTCCATTTCACCCGAGCTGCCGGTTGCAAGAGAGAAACTGTTGGCGCGGCTCCTGATACTCAACGACTGTTACCGGTTGGAAGATGCAGGCGCGCCGCGCCACAGTTTCTCTCTTGAACCCGGCAAGCTCGGGTGAAATGGAGAAGATATCACACCGCGCAGCGGAGAGTATAATCGCGTCGGATCCGCAATTCACATAGGAGAAAATCATGATGATGGACTGGAACCATACCACAAGGAAGTCGGCGCCCGGATCGCGACTGATGAAGGTGTCGCCGGACACGATTCGCGGCTACAAACCTGAGTGCCGCCAATCCAAGACCAGCAAACCGCGAGAAAACGCGTCAAGCTGATCTCCCTGGCATTGGCCGTCACCACGCACTGCGACGGTGCATCGTCGTACACACCGATGCCGCTCTCAAAGCCGGAGCGACAAAGAAGAAATTGCCGAGGCTCTCGAGTTTGCCGTTGCATGAACGCGGGAGCTGCGCTCGTCTATTCCTCGCGAGTGCTCGATGCCGTGGAAGCCCAATCAGCGCGGCCCACGCGGTTAATTTGTGACATATCTGGACAGCTTACTCTGAGTAAATCCGATCTCTGATTACTTCTTTTAGTCGTAATACTCCTGGCAGTGGGTGACGAGTTCTCGCCTTTCATTCCAGCGAAGCGTGTTTTCAGCTTCATGGACGGGATGAAAAGGTCGTGCTCAGGATACAACCCGGGCGCGGTCATCGGTGATTGAAGTTAAAAGCTGAGGCCACTCCTGAATACCCGCATGCCTGGCGCCTGTGCTGTCAAAGAACAGAACGAGGTCCAGCACGATCGGTGCGGCCAGAATGGAATCGCGGCAGAGAAATCCACTTTGATCTGCATCGGATAGCCAGCATCCGAAGATATCAAGATTGTCCCAGCCCTCTTTATTGTCCCGCGTGGCGGGTAGTAGTTGATGCGCACCTTGTGAAACATTTGCCGTAATGCTGCGGATACAATTTCGGCGAAGGATGTACTCCAGCACGCTCAGCTGGATTCTCCTGGTCTTGAACGAACCCGGATCTTCAAGCACTTCACCGTCGCGATTCCAAGAATGTTGGTGAAACCACCCATCAAACCCAGCATGCGCGCCTTGAACCCCGGCGCGAGGATGGTTTTCATCAAAGTCTGACCGGTCTTGAAATCTTTCCCGCAGATGGGCACGTTGTGGTCGTGCGCCAGCGTTTGCAGCGCCGGGATATCCACGCTCAGATTCGGCGCTCCATTGGCGTAGGGGACTCCGCTGTGATCGAAGCCAGGCGTAAAGCATTGAGGCGCGATCGCCGATGATTGACATTCATGGCTTCGACAAACTTTTCCGGCGGAGTGCACTTCTTCCGGCTTGACGAACGCTTCCGGCAGCCGCACCAGCAGTCACCAGGCGCGACACACGCGAGGTTTTGCGAAATTCGCGATGTCCTCCTTGAAGCTGCAGCCGCCAGCTCGTACTGTTTTTGCTTCTTGATTTGGCCGTCAATGATCTTCACGAAATCGTGGTCGAATGGGCCTTCATCGCTTAATGGTGGAAAGAATGGCTTCACCTTTTCAGATCCTGCGGATTCAGCACGCCCGCGATGGCCGCCGACTGATACGCGTTGTCTTTGAAAATATCCAGCCGCCAACGTGAGGTCTGTCAACTCCGCAAGCGGGACGAATTTCTTAATCCAGCGGCGAGGCGCGCATCCCGTCCTCTTGCCCAGTCGGATTGGTGCCCATTTGCGTGAGCGATCCACCGGTGCGCTTGCCTTTGCGAACCAGCTCGACTCCCGCCATAATGTCGTGCTCACAGCGCCAAGGCCCGGAGCAGAATCCAGCTTCCCTTTGGCCGCCGCGATCTTGGAAGGCTTTTCCAATGCACTCCTTTGAATGAACGATCCAAAACATCCGACTAAAAAATGAATTCAGACAGCGCTGCTGCTCCGGAAGCGCGCAGCAGCCCCAAACAAACTAGTAATGATGAGGGAAGCGAGCAGGATTTGCAAATCGAGGGCAAAAGGAGCCCGTTCGCATGCGCAGACAGCACCGGGAGACCAGCCGACCGCCCCCTATAGACATTCACGACAAGGGCGCTGTGATTGAGCGTTTTTCCTGGACATCCTCCGGAGTTAAGTGGGATAAATAACGCGGGGAGCCCCGCGAAAGGAGCTCGAATGAATTTTGACAACGATATGGAATCTTGCGGTCGGCTTCGCTCTCGTTGCATTGGCGCCTCAGCTTCAGCTCAGGAGCGGGTGCCCAGGAAGAAGCTGGCAAATTCCTGCAGGCCGGATATAGGCTCCCAGAATCAGCGCAACGCGTCACGATATCCTCAAGGATTTTGTAGGACGCGGTGGGTAAACGCAGAATCGCAGTGAACAACAAACCATGGGTGGGGATCCCGCCCTGGGAGAAATAATCGCTGCGCATCTTCGCCAGGAACAGAAAGAACGAAGAACGCGAATTCTCTCCTCAACGAAGGCGGCTTCGTGGATGTGCGCATTTTTGATTCCCGTCAGCGATCGCGATGACTGGGGACGACCGCGCGGAAACTACGGCGGCCGTGACCGCGACGATTGGAACGCTCCGCTTATACAAAGAGACTGACTGTTTTTCATGTACATAACGAGTAAGGCTATGTATGCGTATATGATAGAAGCAGCAGTAACGCACACGAGTCAAATGAGGAAGATATCGACGAAGGAGGAGGACAATAAGAGCAGAGTGCAGCGAGACTGAGGATCTCGGCTTCAAGTCCGTCAACGGTGATGAGGCGTCCGACCTGGGATGCGTAATAGGCGCGGATGATCGGAGCCGTTCCACATCGTCGCGGTCACCGGCCGCCGTATTTCCCGCCGCGTCGTTCCCCAGTCACGCGATTCGGACGGAATCAAACATGCGCACATCCAACGAAGCCGCCTTCGTTGAAGGGAGAATTCGCGTTCTTCGTTCTTTCTGTTTCCTGCGAAGATGCGCAAGCGATTTATTTTTTCCCCGGGGCGGGATCCACCCATGGTTTGGTTGTTCACTGCGATCGCCGTTACCCCACGCGTCCCCTACAAAATCCTTGAGATATCGGTGACGTCGTTGCGCTGATGTCCTGGAGCCATAATCGCGCGCGGATTGCCAGCCTTTTCCTGGGCACCGCTCCTGAGCTGAAGATGAGGCGCCAATCCGCACGAGAGCGAGGCGACGCAAAGATTTCCTATCGAAGTTGTCACTTCTTCGAGGCCTCCTTCGCGGGGGCCTCCCCGTTAATTTATCCACTTGTAAACTCCGGAGATGTCAGGAAAACGCTCAATCCACAGCGCCCCTTGTCGTGAATTGTCTATAGGGGGCGGTGGCTGTCTCCCGGTGCTGTCTGCCGCGATGCGAACGGGCGTCCTTTTGCCCTCGATTTGCAAATCCTGCTCGCTTCCCTCATCATTACTAGTTTTTTGGGGCTGCGCGCGCGCTTCCGGAGCAGCAGCGCTTGTCCTGAATTCAAATTTTTTCCGTCGATCGTTTTTGGATCGTTCATTCAAAGGAGTGGCATGGAAAAGCCCTTCCAAGATCGCGGCGGCAAAGGGAAGCTGGGAGTTTCCTGCTTCCGGGCCTTGGCGCTGTGAGACGACATTATGGCGGAGTCGAGCTGGTTTTCGCAAAGGCAAAGCGAGCCGGTGGGATCGCTCACAGCAAATGGGCACCATCCGACTGGGCAAGAGGACGGATGCGCGCTCTGCCGCTGATCAAGAAATTCGTCCCGCTTGCGGGAGTGACAACCTCACGTTTGGCGGCTGGGTATATTTTCAAAGACACGCGTATCAGTCGGCGGCAAACGCGGCGTGCTGAATCCGCAGGATCTGGAAAAGGTGAGCCATTCTTCACCATATAAGCCGATGAAAGGCCGAATTCGACCCGATTTCGTGAAGAATGATTGACGGGCCCAACATCAAGAAAGGGCAAAAAACAAGTACGAGCTGGCGCTGCAGCTCAAGGAGGACATCGCGAATTTCCCGCAAAACCCGCGTGTGTCGCGCCTGGTGCACTGCTGGTGCGGCTCGACGGGAACGTTGTCAAGCGGAAGCAGTGCACTCGACGCCGGAAAATTTGTCGCAGCCATGAAGTCCAATCATACGGCGATCGCGCCTCAATCTTTACGCCTGGGCTTCGATCACCAGCGGAGTCCCTACGCCAATGGAGCGCGCCGAATACTGGAGCGTGGATATCCCGGCGCTGGCAAACGCTGCGCACGACCACACGTGCCCTCTGCGGGAAAGATTTCAGACCGTCAGACTTTGATGAAAACCATCCTCGCGCCGGGTTTAAGGCGCGCAATGCTGGGTTTGGATGGGTGGTTTTCCACCACATTCTTGGGGAAATCGCGACGGTGAAGGTCTGAAGATCCGGGTTTCGTTCAAGACCAAGGAAGAATCCAAGCTGAGCGTGCCTGGATCATCCTTCAGCCGAAATTGTATCGCAGCTTACGGCAGAGATGTTTCCAAGGTGCATCAAAACTCTACCCGCACGCGGGGAATAAAGAGGGCTGGGCAATATTGATATCTATCGGAGGCTTGGGCTATCCGATCAGACTCAAAGTGGGATTTTCTCTCCGCCGATTCCATTCTGGCCGCACCATCGTGCTGGTCCTCGTTCTGTTCCTTACCTAGCAACAGCGCGCAGGCATGCGGGGTATCAGGAGTGGCTCAGCTTCTACTTCAAGATCACGATGACCGCGCCGGGTTGTATCTGAAGCACGACCTTTTCATCCATCCATGAAGCTGAAAAACTCGCTTCGCTTGGATGAAGGCGAGGAACTCATCACCCACCTTGGCCAGGAGTATTACGACTAAAGAGTAATTCAGAGATCTGAATTTACTCAGAGTAAGCTGTCCAAGATGATGTACAAATAACCGGCGATGGCCGCCGCTGAAAATTTTGGCTCCACGGCATGAGCACTCGCGAGGAATAGACCGACGAGCTCCCGCGGTTCATGCAACGGCACTCCGAGAGCCCGGCAATTTCCTTCTTTGGTCGCTCCGGCTTTTGAGAGCCGGCATCGGTGTGTACCGCGACGATGCAACCGTCGCAGTGCGTGGTGACGGCCACTGCCAGGGAGATCAGCTGACGCGTTTTCTCGCCGAGTTTGCTGGTCTTGAATTGGCGCACTCGGGTTTTTGTAAGCCGCGAATCGTGTTCCGGCGACACCTTCACAGGTCGCCTGATCCGGGCAGCCGACTTCCTGTGGTATTGGTTCCAGTCATCAATCATGGATTTTCTCCTATGTGAAAGCGGATCCGACGCGATATACTCTCCGCTGCGCGATGTGATATCTTGCTCCATTTCACCCGAGCTTTTGCCGGGTTGCAAGAGAGAAACTGTGGCGCGGCGCGCCTCATTCTTCCACAAGACCGTAAAGCGGTTGAAGTTATTCCCGGAGCCGCGCCACAGTTTCTCTCTTGCAACCCGGCACTCGGGTGAAAATGGAGAAGATATCACACTCGAGACAACAGCCGGAGAGTATAAATCGCGTCGGATACGCAATTCACATAGGAGCAAAATCCATGATGATGGACTGGAAACAATACCACAAGGAAGTAGGCGCCCGGATCGGCACCCTGATGAAGGTGTCGCCGGACACGATTCGCGGCTACCAAACCCGAGTGCCGCCCAATTCCCAGACCACAACTCGGCGAGAAAACGCGTCAGCTGATCTCCTGCAGTGGCGTCACCACGCACTGCGACGGGTTGCATCGTCGTACACACCGATGCGCTCTCAAAGCCGGAGCGACCAAAGAAGAAATTGGCCGAGGCTCTCGAGTTGCCGTTGCCATGAACGCGGGAGTGCGCTCGTCTATTCCTCGCGAATGTCGATGCCGTGGAAGCCAAATCACGGCGGCCCACGCCGGTTAATTTGTGACATATCTTGGACAAGCTTACTCTGAGTTAAATCCGATCTCTGATTACTTTTATCGTAATACTCTGGCCAAGGTGGGTGATGATTCTCGCCTTTCATCCAGCGAAGCGTGTTTTCAGCTTCATGGACTGGATGAAAAGGGTCGTGCTCAGGATACAACCGGCCGCGGTCATCGGTATTTGAAGTGAAGCTGAGCCACTCCTGAATACCCCGCATGCCTGCGGCGCTGTGCTAGGTCAAGGAACAGAACCGAGGTCCAGCACGATCGGTGCGGCAGAATGGAATCGCGGCAGAGAAAATCATCTTGATCTGCATCGGATAGCCCAGCCATCCGAAATATCAATATTGTCCCAGCCCTCTTTATTGTCCCCGCGTGGCGGGTATAGTTTGATGCGCACCTTGTGAAACATCTTGCCGGTAAAGCTGCGGATACAATTTCGGCTGACGGATGAATCCAGCAGCTCAGCTTGGGATTCTCCTTGGTCTTGAACGAACCCGGATCTCAAGCCTTCACCGTCGCGATTCCCAGAGATGTTGGTGGGAAAACCACCCATCCAAACCCAGCATGCGCGCCTTGAAACCCGGCGCGAGGATGTTTTCATCAAGTTGACCGGTCTTGAAATCTTTCCGCAGATGGCCGTTGTGGTTCGATGCGCCAGGTTTGCAGCGCCGGGATATCCACGCTCAGATTCGGCGCTCCATTGGCGTAGGGACTCCGCTGGTGATCGAACCCAGGCGTAAAGCATTGAGGGCCGCGATCGCCGGATGATTGGACTTCATGCTTCGACAAACTTTTCCGGCGTGGAGTGCACTTCTTCCGGCTTGACGAACGATTTCCGTCGAGCGCGCACCAGCAGGTCACAGGCGCGACACACGCGAGGTTTTGCGGAATTCGCGATGTCCTCCTGAGCTCAGCCGCAGCTCGTACTTGTTTTTGCCTTTCGTTGATGTTGGGCCCCGTCAATCATCTTCACGAAATCGTGGTCGAATGCGGCCTTCATCGGCTTAATGGTGGAAAGGAATGGCTTCACTTTTCCAGATCCTGCGGATTCAGCACGCCGCGTTGCCGCGACGATACGCTTGTCTTTGAAAATATCCAGCCGCCAAAACGTGGAGGTCTGTCACTCCGCAAGCGGGACGAATTTCTTAATCAGCGGCGAGCGCGCATCCGTCACTTGCCCGATCGGATGGTGCCCATTTGCGTGAGCGATCCCACCGGCTGCGCTTTGCCTTTGCGAACCAGCTCGACTCCCGCCATAAATGTCGTCTCACAGCGCCAAGGCCCGGAAGCAGAACTCCCAGCTTCCCTTGGCCCGCCGCATCTTGGAAGCTTTTCCATGCCACTCCTTTGAAATGAACGATCCAAAACGATCGACAAAAATGAATTCAGGACAAGCGCTGCTGCTCCCGGAAGCGCGCCAGCAGCCCCAAACAACTAAGTAATGCATGAGGGAAGCGAGCAGGATTTGCAAATCGAGGGCAAAAGGACGCCCGTTTCGCATCGCGCAGACAGCACCGGTGGAGACAGCCGACCGCCCCTATAGACATTCACGACCAAGGGCGCTGTGATTGAGCGTTTTCCTGGACATCCTCCGGAGTTAAAGTGGGGATAATAACGCGGGGAGGCCCCCGCGAAGAGCCTCGAATGAAGTTGACAACTCGATATGGAATCTTGCGGTCGCCTTCCGCTCTCGTGCGATGGCGCTCAGTCTTCAGCTCAGGAGCGGGTGCCCAGGAAGAGGCTGCAATCCTGCGCGCCGATTATGGCTCCAGGATCAGCGCAACGACGTCACGTATCCTCAAGATTTGTAGGACGCGGGGGGTAAACGGCAGAATCGCAGTGACAACCAACCATGGGTGGGGATCCCGCCCCTGGGAGAAATAAATCGCTGCGATCTTCGCCAGGACAGACAGAAAGAACGAAGAACGGAATTCTCCCTAAACGAAGGCGGCTTCGTGATGTGCGCATGTTTGATCCCGTCGCGATCGCGATGACTGGGACGACCGCGGGCGGAAACTACGCGGCCGTGACCGCTGACGATTGGAACGGCGTCCGCATCATCCGCGCCTACTACACACCACAACGCACCAATAACGTGCGGACTTGCTGCGACAGCAGGGCGCGCCGG
>Ga0137405_1330840_pt1 | contig 10608 bp, 8 predicted proteins | sample CZOMad2_1_16fung_FD_122055 | JGI IMG/M metagenome (GOLD analysis project Ga0137405, IMG submission 122055) | Vadose zone soil fungal communities from Angelo Coast Range Reserve, California, USA - CZOMad2_1_16fungal (PacBio error correction) | ecosystem: Environmental > Terrestrial > Soil > Vadose... | reverse complement strand
TTTTTATTGCCTGATGGAGACCAAAGTGAAGAACGATCCCGTCGTTGCCATTGCCGGTGTGACCGGCGCTGTCGGTGCCGAATTCATCGCCACCATGGACAAGCGCGCCTTTCGCGTCGGCAAGCTCAAAGCGCTGGCGAGCGCGCGGTCGGCAGGCAAGACGATCGACTTCCGCGGCCAAAAAGTCATGATCGAAGAGCTTAACGAGAGCTCATTCGAAGGCGTCGATATCGCGCTGTTCTCGGCGGGCGGCGGCATTTCCAGGAAGTTTACGCCCATCGCGGTGAAGGCCGGCGCCGTGGTTGTCGATAATTCGTCCGCCTTCCGCATGGATCCGAATGTGCCGCTGGTGATCCCCGAGATCAACGCCAACCGCATCGCGGATCACAAGGGCATCATCGCGGTTCCGAACTGCGCCGCGATCACCGTGCTGGTGCCGTTGTGGCCGATCCACCGGCGTAACCGCATCAAGCGCGTGATCCTGTCGACCTATCAGGCGGCCAGCGGTGCCGGTGCGGCGGCAATGCAAGAACTGGTGGAGTCGACGCGCGCCTGCCTCAATGGGCAGGCCTTTCAGCCCAAGGCGATGCCGCATCCTTACGCCTTCAATCTGTTCAACCACAATACCGCGATCGATCCGGCGACTGGCTATAACGATGAAGAAACCAAGGTCATCAGGGAGACCCGGAAGATCTTCGAAGATGACAGCATTGCCGTCGGCGTGACCTGTGTGCGCGTGCCGGTGCTGCGGGCGCATTGCGCGGCGATTACCTTCGAATGCGAAAACCCGATCACGGAGGAGGAGGTGCGCGCGATCCTTTGGGATGCGCCGGGCGTGAAGATCGTGGACGATCGGGTCAGGAATTACTTTCCGATGCCGATCGATGCGTCGGGCCAGGATGACGTCCTGGTCGGCCGCATTCGCCAAGATCTCAGCGATCCCTCCGGCCATTCGATCTCGATATTCGCCGCGGCGGACCAGCTTCTGAAAGGCGCCGCACTCAACGCGATTCAGATCGCGGAATTGCTGAATTGACGCTTCAGGCGTGGGCGCGAAACAGACCGTAGGGTGGGCAAAGGCGCTCTTTGCGCCGTGCCCACCATCTTGCGAAATCGCGACCGATGGTGGGCACGCTTCGCTTTGCCCACCGATTCAGCTCCGGGCGCGAAACAGCAAGCAAGCATCGCCATAGGAATAGAACCGGTAGCCGCTACCGATCGCGTGGCTATAGGCCCGCTTCATGGTGTCGAGACCGCTGAACGCCGACACCAGCATGAACAGCGTCGAACGCGGCAGGTGAAAATTGGTCAGGAGAATATCGACCGCGCGAAAACGATAACCCGGCGTGATGAAGATCGCGGTCTCTCCCGCGAATGGCTGGATCGTGCCGTCTTCAGCGGTGGCGCTCTCCAGCAACCGCAGCGAGGTGGTACCGACAGCGATAATGCGGCCGCCATTGGCTCTTGCCGCATTCAGCGCGTCGGCGCTGTCGCGGGAAATGGTGCCCCATTCGGCATGCATCTTGTGTCCGCTGGTGTCTTCCACCTTGACCGGCAGGAAGGTCCCTGCCCCGACATGCAGCGTGATCAGGTGAATCCCGACACCGCGTTCGCGCAACGCAGCCTGCAACGCGGGCGTGAAATGCAAACCCGCCGTCGGGGCCGCGACCGCGCCCTCGTTGGCCGCGAACATGGTCTGGTAGTCCGCGGCATCGCGCTCATCGGCGGCGCGCTTCGAGGCGATGTAAGGCGGCAGCGGCGGGCTGCCCAGATCGGCAATCGCAGAATCGAGCGCGGGGCCGTGAAATGAAAACGACAGCGTGACCTCACCATCGTCGCCCTTGTGCTCGACCTGCGCGTCGAGATGGCCGAGCAGGCATACCCTGCCCTCATTGCCAAAGCGAACCACGTCACCTTGCGACAATTTTTTGGCGGGCCTGACCAATGCCTGCCAGCGCGAACCATCGAGGCGTTTTATCAATGTCGCCTCGATCTTGGGTTCGGTTTCCCGGCCGATGCGGCGGCCTTTCAATTGGGCTGAAATCACCCTGGTGTCGTTGACCACGAGCTGGTCGCCGGGCTGGAGCCAGCGCGGAAGGTCGGTAACAATGCCATCGCGCAAAACGCCGTCCGGCTGCACGATCAGCATCCGCGCGCGATCGCGGGGGCTCGCCGGGCGCAGCGCGATGCTGGCGGCGGGAAGCTCGAAATCGAAGAGGTCGGTTCGCATACTTGTCCGAGGCTTGATCATCCTCGCGACGCGCACTACCGCGTCGCGTAAGAGGCGATCGGTGTAACACACGGCACCGTCATTGCGACCCTCAAACGGAGAAGGTTCTGTCGCATGGTCTAGACAGCCTGCTATGCGGCGAGTCCGGCAAATTGATTTTTCGCGATCGGTCGGAGCCGATCACGCAGCCAGGTGATCTCGGGATGAGAGCTTCGGCCGGTGCTCCAGATCATGGCATGCGGAAGCGGCGCGATCGGAAACGGAACCTCTCGGCTGTCCAGCCGATAAGGGCCCAACGTCTCGGCCATCGCGATCGATGGCAGCGTGGTCAGCAAGTCTGAGCCGGCCAGAATAAGCGCGATGGCAGAAAAATGCGGTACCCAGCCGGCGATGCTCCGCTCCAACCCGGCCGCGGCCGCCGCGAGATTCACCGGGCTCGTCAGACTGTCGCCGACACGCACGGCCAGATGCGGCCATTGCGACCAGCTCTTGCGCCCCCACTTGGAAAACGCCGGATGTTCCTCGCGGCCGAAGCATCGCCATTTCAGCGCGCCGATCGCTTCGCTGCTGACGCCCTCAGGCAGGCGAAGTTGCGCCGGCACAATCGCGATGTCGACCTGCCCCTCCGCCACATCAGGCAGTGTCGGCTCGCGCGGCGCCGTCCACTCGACGGAAACGCCGGGCGCTTCGGTGCGCAGGCGTTCGAGCAAGTTTGCAAAGAGCGTCAGCATGAAATCGGGAGCCGCTAACCTGAAAACCAGCTGCGAGGATGCCGGATCGAAAACATGCCGGGGCGAAAGAACGCGCTCGATCCCTCGCAGCATCGGCCGGGCCTGCTCGACCAGATCGAGCGCGAAAGCCGTCGGCTGCATCCGCACCCCGGACTTAATCAGTAGCGGATCACCCAACTGGCTGCGCAATCGCGACAGCGAGTGGCTGACAGCCGATTGGGTCCGTCCCAGCCGGTCTGCCGCCCGGCTGACGCTGCGTTCGTTCATCAAAACCTCAAACACCACCAAGAGGTTGAGGTCGAAGCGACGTAAATCTATTTTGTTCATGATCGACCACGATTATTCATTGGATCGATTATCAAAGGAGGTTCATAGCACCGGCGCGCCTTCAATCAAGTCACCGGGAGCCACCATGAAACGAATTTTCGTCGCGTGCGCCGCAGTCGCGGCCATGGGCTTGCTGGCATCTTCCGCCCAGGCGGAACTCAGCGCCGAGACAGCCCGCGCCAGGGTCGCGCCATTCTACAAGGCCCTCAATGCTGAATTCGCAAACGACAGCCCCGAACTCATCAGGCAGGCGACTGCGCCACAGTGGGTGTCCTGTCGGGGCAACGACATCTGCAACACCCGCGATGAAGTCATCACCGGGATCGGACAACGTCTCAAGTCCGTTCCGGACCTGAAATGGGAAATCAAGGAGATCCTGGTCTCGGGCAACCAGGTCACCGTGCGCGGCGAAGCCACCGGCACACCGGCGGGTGAATTCATGGGCGCGCCGCACACCGGCAAGTCGTTCAAGCTGATGTCGATCGACGTTCACACCCTCGAGGACGGCAAGATGGTTCGCTCCTACCATATCGAGGATTGGCTGGGGGCGGTCCGTCAGCTTTCGGCGAAGTGAGCCGCCCACTTCTTGAAAACGCAAAGGCTCTTGCGCATGGGCGCCGCTCCTGCGGCGCACCTCATCCTGAGGAGCGGCCTCTTGGCCGAGTCTCGAAGGATGGCCGCGAGTCCATGCGTTGTGTCCATCCTTCGAGACGCTTGCTTCGCAAGCTCCTCCAGCGACAACGGCGAAGCCGTTGCGCAGGGATGAGGTCGGTATTCGTCACACAAGCTCTGAGGAGCGGCGCCTTCGCCGCGTCTCGAAGGATGAGGTCAAACGCCCAAGGGCTCATGGTTCGAGACGCGTGCTTCGCACGCTCCTCACCATGAGGCTTCCCAGGTCAAGCCGCGTCGTCGAGCGCCATGCGGGCCTTTACAATCTTGTCGGGGTTCTGCACCGGCTCGCCGCGCTTGATCTTGTCGACGTTCTCCATGCCGGACGTCACCTTGCCCCAGACCGTGTACTGGTTGTTGAGGAACGATGCATCGTCGAAGCAGATGAAGAACTGGCTGTCGCCGGAATCCGGGCTGCTGGCGCGCGCCATCGAGGTGGTGCCGCGGACATGCGGTTCCTTGTTGAACTCGGCCTTGAGTTTCTTGCCGGAGCCGCCGGTGCCGGTTCCCTCTGGGCATCCTGTCTGGGCCATGAAACCTTCGATCACGCGGTGGAACACGATGCCGTCGTAAAATCCCTCGCGCACCAGTTCCTTGATCCGGGCGACGTGGCGGGGCGCGAGATCGGGCCGCATTTCAATCGTGACCGGCCCCTGGGTGGTTTCGAGGATCAAAGTATTTTCGGTGTCAGCCATGCTCTCTTCTCTATGGGTTGGGGTGGAAGTTTCCGATTGCGAAACTGAACAGCGAACGGCCGGCCGGCAACGGCGCCGGCCATTGATTCGGTAAATGGCATCGGCGTGCAGCGTTGCAACGCCTCCATCACGGCGATGCGGTACTCGACCCGGTCATTTTCGGTAGCCTGTTCCGATTCATAGGTGATCTTCGGATGGCCAAGAATGTCTCCGGCGCGGTTAAAACTCACGATCACCGTGATGTCGATCCCCGGATTGGCGCGCGATGGCGGCGGTGGTTTCCAGCAGGTCCGCAGCTTCGCAAATACGTCCTTGATGGTATTGACCTGCGCCGGTTGCGCCTGTCCGGCCGAACTGAACAGGCCGAACAGCAGTGCTGCGGCAATAACAACGAGCTGATGGCGACGCGGCGCCACCGTCGCTCACTTGATGTCGGATGCGACTTGCACCTTCACCATCTTGTCGGGATCGGTCACCTCGCCGCCGCGCGAGCCCGGCGGGGCTTTCTTGAGCTTATCGACGACGTCCATTCCGGACACCACCTCGCCGATCACGGTGTACTGGCCATTCAGGCTCGACCCATCGGCGAACATGAAAAAGAACTGGGAGTTCGCGGTATCGACGCTGTCGCCGCGCCGCGCCATGCCGACGATACCGCGCTTGAACGGCACGTCGGAAAATTCAGCTTTCAGGTTGGGATATTTCGAACCGCCGGTGCCATTGAAATTCTGGCCGTCGCCGGTCTGCGCCATGAAGCCATCCATCACGCGGTGAAACGGCACGTTGTTGTAATAGCCTTCGCGCGCCAGCTGCTTGATCCGCTCGGCGTGCTTTGGCGCGAGGTCGGTACGCAGCTTGAAGACGATGCGGCCCTTGGGGGTATCAATGACGATCGCATTCTGCTTGTCGAGATTGGCAGGAAGCGGCTGTGCGATGGCGGGGGCCGCGCACATCAGTGCGACGACAGCGGCTAGGATTCGGATCATGAAAACTCCGGGTCAGGTGAAAGCTGGCCGGTGTTCGGCTAGCCGGCAAATTTCTTCTTGAGGCTGGCGGCAACCGAAGGCGGCACGAACGCCGACACGTCGCCGCCCATGGTTGCGATTTGGCGCACCAGTGTGGCGGTGATCGGGCGAACCGCCACCGAGGCCGGAACGAAAACGGTATGGACGTGAGGTGCCATGGTTTCGTTCATGCCGGCGATCTGCATCTCGAAATCGAGGTCGGTGCCGTCGCGCAGGCCACGAATCATGATGGTCGCGCCATGCTTTTGCGCCGCGGTGACGGTGAGATTGTCGTAGGTCGTGCACTCGAAGGCGCAGCCAGCCGCGGCGGCTACCGGGGCAAAAATCTCCTCGGCCATTTCCAACCTCTCTTCGGTGGAAAACAGCGGCTTTTTGCTGGAATTGACACCGATCGCGACGATCAGGCGGTCGCACAAACCGACGGCGTGCCTGACCACGTCGAGATGGCCATTGGTGACGGGGTCGAATGAGCCTGGGTACAGCGCGATGCGGGGCATAAATCCCTCTACCCCGCCGCGAGCGGCCCCGCAAGCCGGGCCGGTTCCCTGCCGGGGGAGCTAACAGGCGGTTTCTTTATATTTCACAAGTGCCTGAACTACTTGTGGGGTCGGCGCGTCTCCTATGCAAGCCGGCTGTGTTTCATTCTGGAACGAGCGACGAAACAAAACTCCGGGGCGACGAAACCATTATGCGCATTTGGCGAAGAGATCCTGAAACGGGCACTGGGTACTCAGTTAACTAACGAAACGACGGGCCGCAAAGGCCCATGACAGGGGACCGTCATGATCAAGGCTCTTTCAGCAATTGCCATCGCAGCGTTCATTGCCGCCGCACTCACCGTTCTTCCCGGATTTGCCCCGCAGGTTGAAGCCAGCGTTCCGCAAGCCCTCGCCAAGGCCGACCGGCTGGACATCAATACCGTAGGGCCGAGTTGCTCGCAGAAGGCCTGGCCGAACTTCGAGGCTTCCTGCCTGCGCGTAGCCGGCACCAAGACCATGATCAAGCAGGCTCGGCTGGTAACCGCCGACCGCACGCCATAAGGCGCTGCTTCCACCGCCAAGCGAATCCCCATGGTAATTTGCGGCGACGCGTCGCAGACTGGCATTTGGTCGCGCCCTTCCCACTGATGGGCGCGATAGCCATGGGAGGCCGCCAGTGACCGCCATTCCCGCCGCGACTTCGCCCGGCTCTCAGCAACTGCCGCTGACCGCAACGATCGGGGCGCTTGGCGTCGTCTATGGCGACATCGGCACCAGTCCCCTCTACGCGCTGAAAGAAGCGGCCAAGGCGGCCGCCCATGGCGGGCCGCTGGTCTCCGAGGCGATCCTGGGGGTGGTGTCGCTGATCCTCTGGGCGCTGATCCTGATTATCTCGCTGAAATACGCGCTGCTGATTTTGCGCGCCGACAACCGCGGCGAAGGCGGCATCGTCGCGCTGCTGGCGCTGCTTTCCGCCCGCAATGCCCAGCCTGGAACGTGGCGGGCGCAGCTTCTGGTCGTCGGGCTGGTCGGCGCCGCGTTGCTCTACGGTGACGGCGCCATCACGCCGGCCATCTCGGTGCTGAGCGCGATCGAAGGCTTGAAGGTCGATGCGCCGTCGCTGGCGCCCGCCGTGGTGCCGCTGACCATCGTCATCCTGATCGGGCTTTTCATCGTTCAGAAAAAGGGCGCTGGATTCATCGGCAATATCTTCGGGCCCGTCATGCTCGCCTGGTTCCTGGTGATCGCACTGCTTGGCATCCATGGCATTGTGCAGGCGCCCGGCGTGCTTGTTGCCGTGAGCCCGCTTTATGCCTTCAATTTCCTGGTCCATCAGGATTTCCACATCAGCTTCGCGGTTCTCGGCTCCGCGTTTCTCGCGGTGACCGGCGGCGAGGCGATGTATGCCGACATGGGCCATTTCGGACGCGTGCCGATTCGGCTGGCGTGGTTCACCGTGGCGCTTCCGGCCCTCGTCCTCAACTACTTCGGGCAGGCCGCGCTGCTAATTACCGACTCCAGCGCCAGCACGCTCGACCATCCGTTCTATCAGCTCGCGCCCGACTGGCTGCACTATCCGCTGGTTGCGTTCGCGACGCTGGCGACCGTGATCGCCTCGCAGGCGATTATCTCCGGCGTGTTTTCATTGACGCAGCAGTCGATCCAGCTCGGCTTCCTGCCGCGCATGCACATCGTACACACCACCAGCCACGCGATGGGCCAGATCTATGTGCCGCTGGTGAATTGGCTGCTGGCGGCCGCGACCCTCGGCGCCGTGATCGGGTTCGGCACATCGGAGGCGCTTGCGGGCGCCTACGGAATCGCCGTGTCGCTTTTGATGGCGATCACAACACTGCTGGCTGCCCTGGTCGCGATCCAGTGGGGCTATTCGCCTGTTATCGTGATCGCCGTCAACGGCTTCTTCTTCGTCATCGACTGCATCTTCTTTGCGGCAAATTCGACCAAACTGTTCGAGGGCGGATGGTTTCCCCTGTTGCTCGCGGCCGCGATCGCTTTCGTGATGTTGACCTGGCGAGCCGGCGTCAGGCTGGTCGAACGGGCGCGCGGTAGGCTGCGTCAGCCGGAGGAGGATCTGATCGAGACCGCCGTCAACAGGTGCCATGCGAGACTTTCGAGCACCGCGGTGTTTCTGGCGTCTGCCCCGAAGGGCGTCCCGCTGGCGCTGACGGAATTCGTCAAGCACAATCACGTTCTGCATCAGCGCGTGGTGCTCGTCACCGTGCTGATCGAGGAATCGCCTCGCATCGCCGATGAGGATCGGGCGGAGGTCATCGAGGTGATCGAAGGCATCACCCGCGTTATCCTGCACTATGGCTTCATGCAGTACCCAACGATTTTCGAAGGATTAAAACTCGCGTGCGAGCAGGGCAAGCTGCCCGGCATCGATCTCACCGATATCACCTATTACATCGGCCGCGAGACCATCATTCCCAGCGAAGATATTCCGGGCATGTGGGTGTGGCGGGAAACCGTGTTCGCATTCCTGCAGCGCAACGCCGAACGCTCCGCCGCGTTCTTCGGCGTGCCGACACGGCAGGTCGTTGAGTTCGGCACGGAGATCGAGATTTGAATTGAAGTTAGCTTGAGCTCTATCCGTCATTGCCGGGCTTGACCCGGCAATCCATCCTTTTGAAAAGATGGACGCGCGGGTCAAGCCCGCGCATGACGATTTCACTAACTCAATCCAGCTTACCCGCCATTGCCGTTCTCGGCGTCTTCGCCGATGTGCTCGACCGACACCACATGCTCGTCCTCGGCGGTATCGAACACGATGACGCCTTGCGTGGAGCGGCCGGCGATCCGGATGCCCTCGACCGGACAGCGGATCAGCTGACCCTTGTCGGTCACCAGCATGATCTGGTCAGAGTCCTCGACCGGGAATGACGCCACCAGCTTGCCGTTGCGGTCATTCACCGACATCGCGACGATGCCTTTGCCGCCGCGCCCGGTGGTGCGGTATTCGAACGACGACGAGCGCTTGCCATAGCCGTTCTCGCTGATGGTCAGCACGAACTGCTCATGGGCGGACATTTCGACATAGCGCTGCTCGCCGAGTTCGATGGCGCCGGAGGCGTCCTCGCTGTCGGTCCCCGCCTCCTCCTCGACGCCGCCCCGCCGCACCGCATTGGCGCGACGCAGGTAGGCGGCGCGCTCCTCGGCGTCGGCGTCCATGTGGCGCAGAATGGTGAGCGAGATCAGTTTGTCGTTCTTGGGCAACGCGATGCCGCGCACGCCCATCGAGGTGCGGCCCTGGAATACCCGCACATCAGTGACCGGGAAGCGGATGCACTGGCCGCCGGCAGCGGTCAGCAGCACGTCGTCATGCTCGGTGCAGATCTGCACGTCGACGATCGCCTCGTCCTCATCGAGCTTCATGGCGATGATTCCGGAACGCCTGACGTCGACGAAGTCCGACAGCTTGTTGCGGCGGACGTTGCCGCCAGTGGTCGCGAACATCACATCGAGATTGGCCCAGGAGGATTCATCCTCGGGCAGCGGCATGATGGTGGTGATGCGCTCGCCCTGCTCCAGCGGCAGGATGTTGATCAGCGCCTTGCCGCGACCGTTCGGCGCCGCCACCGGCAGGCGCCAGACCTTTTCCTTGTAGACCTGACCGCGCGACGAGAAGAACAGCACCGGCGTGTGGGTCGAGGCCACGAACAGACGGCTGACGAAATCCTCGTCGCGGGTCTGCATGCCCGAACGGCCCTTGCCGCCGCGCCGCTGCGCGCGATAGGTCGACAGCGGCACGCGCTTGACGTAGCCGGCATGCGAGACCGTGACCACCATTTCCTCGCGCTGGATCAGATCCTCGTCCTCGACCTCGCCTTCCTGCTCGATGATGACGGTCTTGCGCGGCGTCGCGAATTCCGACTTCACCGCGGCGAGTTCGTCCTTGATGATGGTCTGGACGCGGGCGCGCGAGCGCAGGATGTCGAGGTAATCGGCGATTTCCAGCGCCAGCTTGTCGAGCTCTTCACCAATTTCCTCGCGGCCAAGTGCCGTCAGGCGCGCCAGACGCAGCTCGAGAATGGCTTTGGCCTGCTCGAACGACAGCCGTGCGGTGCCGTCTTCGGCGAGCCGATGCCGGGGATCGTCGATCAGCGTGATCATCGCCGCCACGTCCTTGGCCGGCCAGTCGCGTGACATCAGGGTTTCACGCGCGGTGTTGGGATCGGGCGAGGTCCGGATCACGCGAATGATCTCGTCGATATTGGCCACCGCAATCGCGAGACCGACCAGGATATGGGCGCGGTCGCGGGCCTTGTTGAGCAGGAACTTGGTGCGGCGGGTGATGACCTGCTCGCGGAAGGCGATGAACAGTGTCAGCAGATCCTTCAGGTTCATCACCTGCGGCCGGCCCGAATCGAGCGCCAACACATTGGCGGCAAAATTCGTTTGCATGCAGCGGCGTGAAGCGATAGAGCTGAT
>Ga0137405_1309877_pt1 | contig 10713 bp, 3 predicted proteins | sample CZOMad2_1_16fung_FD_122055 | JGI IMG/M metagenome (GOLD analysis project Ga0137405, IMG submission 122055) | Vadose zone soil fungal communities from Angelo Coast Range Reserve, California, USA - CZOMad2_1_16fungal (PacBio error correction) | ecosystem: Environmental > Terrestrial > Soil > Vadose... | reverse complement strand
GAACATATCAATTATTTTGTAATCCATAAAGCAGATACTAATAAGATAATCTATTTCTAATGGTGAAATCATATGTCGTTTAGTAACAAGAACCACCGCTCAAAGTAATTATCTTTTCGTTTAAATGCTAAAACTATTTTACTTCATGATGTTTCTTCGAATATAAAATAAAAACTTTTAGATTGTAAGCTTTTATTAAAATATGTTTATTATATTCTAATTCAAATACATTGTTCGAAATTAACTGCTAGCCATAGTAAAATTAGATATGTCTGAAGCACCTATCTTATAATATTATTTTACTTCTTTTATTCACTTACGAAAAATTAAACACTATCTTTCGAATTTTAATCTTCTTAGGTTATTTAAAATATCACTGATTTAAAATTTAAATCACTAAATAATTTGCATTAAGTATAAATTATAACTTGAATTAAGTTAATAGAATTTTTTCTGTATTTTAGTTCTTTACAAAAACTTGTAAAATACAGTTTTCTTATTAATATATTTGTTAAATTTTTAGGTAAATTTTGAATCAATTTTAAATTTAAAACTAGTATTATGAAGAAGAGAAATAAAATAGGTATTAAGCAATCTTCTCTTAAAATATTACTTAAAACATTTATGAAACTTTTAAAGTAAGTTAAAACAAAGATAGATTAATAAAAGTATGATTTAAATAATGAAAAAATTAGACTTAAGTGATATGACGAATAAATTAAAATTGTAATAACACAATGATACAATCTTTTAATACAATGAATAATTAATGCCCCTGGCCTAGATTGTTAAACTATTTTATACTTTCTTACAATAATTATTTATAAATGCCGTATAATATTCTTGTAATATTCGTTTTTTTTTTATTTTTACGTTAATTTCAGGATTTTTTTATTAAAATATTATGAAGTATTTCCAAGGAGAGCCAAAAGATAGCAAGGAGGAATTAATTTCAATTCATATTTAACTTAATTTTTATAAGTTCTGGTATTGTAATAGCCTTTAATATTATTTACTAATTTTATTTTATTATATTTTTAATTGAAAAGAAAAAATTTATAAAAATTTTAAAAATTACAAAAAGGGGTTAAACATAAATAATAAGATTTTTAAAGTTATACTATTAATAATATTTATAAGCAATAAGTAACACCTTATCAAATTTTACTTAAAATTAAGTTAAAAATTTGCTTTACTTACTGTAAATTAGCACAATTAATAGTGTGATATTAACCGATTAAATTAAAGTGGATCTCGCTTAAACCCTTTTACCTCGAATCCCTTAACCTAGTAAAAATAAGAGGGCTTAGAACAAACCTTACCTTTTGCTAAGACCTAAAGAAAAAAAATGAAAAAACCATAAAATATGATACTTAAATTCATTTTTTTTTTAACTTATTTTATATTTTATCCATTAATTTTAATTAATAATAAATTTATACAAACGCTATTACCATTATATAAATTGAAATAAAAAAAAATGATTTTCAAAAAGTTAAAAAAAAATATTAATAGTTTTTTAAAATAATTTAATAAAGGTTTTATTTTTGATATTTTTCCCCCACTTTGGTTTGATCAATAAATATAATGTAATAAAATGACCCACAATATCTATTAAAACTCAAAGTTGTCAACAAGCTAAACTAAATTACTAATATTATTTTTTTGAAAACTTGACATTGATCAGGAATTATAGGTATATCTATAAATGGAAAAAAAGCCACCATACTTTGGCATCTTTAATAAGTTATTTTTTTAGAAGTTTTATCTGTTGAGAAGTACTACCCTTAGATGTATTTTCCAGAATTATTAGAATTATCACCTAGACCTTTAAAATCCTTATAACTTCCTTTCACTCCTTTATAAACAGACACCGCCATACTCCAATTCCTGTAATAATTTTTCCAGCTTTTTAAGTACTTCTTTAGCAGCATTTGCACTTAATAAAATTAATGTACCTATACTTATTATACCTAAACCTACACTAAATAAAACAAAACCGTAAGACATAAATTCTATAAAATTTAAATGTATTCCCATTGGAGCTAAATTTGTATTAAATAATTATTTATAACCATTTTTTATTTTTATTTTATTATTTTTTATGAAAACAGAGAAAATTTTTTAAAAGTTAACAAAAAGAAATTTCGACTATTATCAACTACAAATAAAATGCGACCTTTAAGCAGGTAATCGATTTATCATAAATCGTTTTTTATGTGACTCGCTCCGCGCTTCTAATTAATCGATTTATTATATTTATGAAGAATCAATTAATATCTCGATTATTAAATTAAATTGATCGAAGAAAATAATAAATCAAACTATTTTTTTTTTAATAATAAAGTTAAATATTAAACGAGAAATAAACAGTTTTATCCTTAAATTATTTATTTATTACCTCATAGATACGTGTCTCTTTTTTTTACTAAAATCACTGTTTTTAAAAAATATAATTATTTTTAAACCCTCCTAATACTCCTATATCATTTATATTTTAACCTAATTCCATTTATACTTGGTTTATCTCCCCTTAAATAATAAAATTAATATCTCTAATTATTAAATTGATCTAAAAATTAAATATCTTTTTTTATTTTGTTCTTAAGTTCTTGTTTACACGCCTTACTTTTAATTCTGTCTCTTTTTTCAGTTTTAATAAAATCACTTTTTTATTTTTAAATTTAATATAATTATATAACCCTGAAAAAAGAGACAGAATTAAAAGTAAGGCGGTAAACAAGAACTAAGAACAAAATAAAAAGATATTTAATTTTTAGATCAATTTAATAATTGAGATATTAATTTTATTATTTAAGGGGGAGATAAACAAGTATAAATGGATTTAGGTTAAAATATAATGATATGGAGTATTGGAGGTGTTTAAAAAATAATTAATATTTTTTTTAAAAACAGTGATTTGTAAAAAAAAAGAGACACGTATCTATGAGGTAAATAAATAAATAATTTAAGATAAAAACTGTTATTTTCTCGTTTAATATTTAACTTTATATTAAAAAAAAATAGTTTGAATTTATTATTTTTCTTCGGATCAATTTAATTTAATAATCAGAGATATAATTGTTCTTTCATAAATATAATAAATCGATTTAATTAGAAGCGCGAGCGAGTCACATAAAAAACGATTATGATAAATCGATTACCTGCTTAAAGGTCGCCATTTTATTGGTAGTTGATAATAGTCGAAATTTCTTTTGTTAACTTTTATAAAAATTTTCTCTGTTTCATAAAAAATAATAAAATAAAAAATAAAAAATGGTTATAAATAATTTATTTAATACAATTTAGCTCCAATGGAATACATTTAATTTTATAGAATTTATGTCTTACGGTTTTGTTTTATTTAGTGTAGGTTTAGGTATAATAAGTATAGGCTACATTAATTTATTAAGTGCAAATGCTGCTAAAGAAGTACTTAAAAAGCTGGAAAAATTATTACAGGAATTGGAGTAGGCGGTTCTGTTTTCAGGGGAAAGGAAGTTTATAAGAATTTAAAAGGTCTAGTGATAATTCTAATAATTCTGGAAATACATCTAAGGTAGTACTTCTCAACAGATAAAACTTCTAAAAATAACTTATTAAAAGATGGCAAAGTATGGGGCTTTTTTTCCATTTATAGATATACCTATAATTCCTGAATCAATGTCAAGTTTTCAAAAAATAATATTAGTATTATAGTTTTAGCTTTGTTGACACTTGGAGTTTTATAGATATGTGGGTCATTTTTATACATTATATTTTATTGATCATACAAAAGTGGTGGAAAATATCCAAAATAAAACCTTTATTAAATTATTTTAAAAAAACTAATTATATTTTTAACTTTTAAATCATTTTTTTTATTCAATTTATATAATGGTAATAGCGATTTGTATAAATTTATTATTAATTAAAAATTATGATAAAATAAAAATAAGTTAAAAAAAAAAGGAATTTAGTATCATATTTTTATGGTTTTTTCATGTTTTTCTTAGGTCTTAGCAAAAGGTAAGGTTTGTTCTAAGCCTCTTATTTTACTGGTTAAGGGATCGAGGTAAAAGGGTTTAAGCGAGATCCAACTTAATTTAATCGGTTAATATCACACTATTAATTGTGCTATTTAACAGTAAGTAAAGCCAAATTATTTAACTTAATTTTAAGTAAAATTGATAAGTGTTACTTATTGCTTATAAATATTATTATAAGTATATAACTTTAAAATCTTATTTTATTTATGTTTAACCCCCTTTTGTATATTTAAAATTTTATAATATTTTCTTTTCAATTAAAAATATAATAAAAATAAAATTAGTAAAAATTAATAATTAAAGGCTATTATCATACAGACTTATAAAAATTAAGTAATAATGAAGTTTGAAATATATTCCTCCTTTGCTATCTTTTGGCTCTCCTTTGAAATACTCCATAATATTTATAAAAAATCCTGAAATTAACCGTAAAAAATAAAAAAAAAAACGTAATATTGACAAGATATTATTACGCATTATAAATAATTATTGTAAGAAAGTATAAATAGTTTAACATTAGGCCAGGGGCATTAATTTTATTCATTGTATTAAAAGATTGTATCATTGTTTATTACAATTTTTATATTTATTTCGTCATATCACTTAAGTCAATTTCTTTCATTTATTTAATATAATTTTAATTATCTATCTTTGTATTTTAACTTACTTTAAAAGTTTATAAATGTTTAAGTAATATTTAAGAGAGTATTGCTTAATACTATTTTATCTTCTCTTCTTCATTACTTAGTTTTAAATTTAAAATGATTCAAAATTTACCTAAAAATATTAACAAATAATTAATAATGAAAACTGTATTTAACAAGTTTTTGTGTAAGAACTAAAAATACAGAAAAAAATTCTATTAACTTAATTTCAAGTATATTTATACTTAATGCAAAATTATTTAGTGATTAAATTTAAATTCAGTGATATTCTTATAACCTAAGAAGATTAAAAATTCTCGAAAGATAGTGGTTATTTTTCGTAAGTGATAAAAGAAGTAAAATATATATTCATAAGATAGGTGCTTCAGAATATACTAATTTTACTATGCTAGCAGTTAATTTCGAACAATTATTTGAATTAGATATTAATAAAACATATTTTAATAAATAGCTTACAATCTAAAGTTTTTATTTTATATTCGAAGAAACATCATGAAGTAAAATAGTTTTGCATTTAAACGAAAAGATATTACTTTGAGCGGTTGGTTCTGTTACTAAACGACATATGATTTCACCATTAGAAATAAGATTATCTTTATTATTTATCTGCTTTATTTGGATTACAAAAATTTGATATGTCAATCTCTTTTTTCCCTCTTTTTCCTTGTCCCTTTTCCCTTTTTTTTTTTTCCGTTTTTGTTTTGGGTTTTTTTTGTTGAGAGGATGGACATATCAAATTTTTGTAATCCAAATAAAGCAGATACTAATAAAGATAATCTTATTCTAATGGTGAAATCATATGTCGTTTAGTAACAGAACCACCGCTCAAAGTAATATCTTTTTCTGTTTAAATGCTAAACTATTTACTTCATGATGTTTCTTCGAATATAAAATAAAAACTTTTAGATTGTAAGCTATTTATTAAAATATGTTTTATAATATCTAATTCAAATTAATTGTTCGAAATTAACTGCAGCATAGTAAAATTAGTATATCTGCAGCACCTATCTTATGAATATATATTTTACTTCTTTATCACTTACGAAAATAACACTATCTTTCGAAATTTTAATTTCTTAGGTTATTAAGAATATAACTGAATTAAATTTAAATCACTAAATAATTTTGCATAAGTATAAATATACTTGAAATTAAGTTAATAGAATTTTTTCGTATTTTTAGTTCTTACAGAAACTTGTTAAAATACAGTTTTCATTATTAATATATTTGTTAATATTTTTAGGTAAATTTTGAATCATTTTTAAATTTAAAACTAAGTATATGAAGAAGAGAAATAAAATGGTATTAAGCAATACTCTCTTAATATTACTTAAACATTTATAAAAACTTTAAAGTAAGTTAAATACAAAGATAAGATAATAAAATTATATTAATAATGAAGAAATTAGACTTAAGTGATATGACGAAATAAATATAAAATTGTATAAACAATGATACATCTTTTAATACAATGAATAAATTAATGCCCCTGCCTAATGTTAAAACTATTATACTTTCTTACAATAATTATTTATAATGCGTAATAATATCTTGTAATATTACGTTTTTTTTTTATTTTTACGTTAATTTCAGGATTTTTTTATAAATATATTGAAGTATTTCAAAGGAGAGCCAAAAAGATAGCAAAGGAGAATATATTTCAAACTTCATTATTTAACTTAATTTTTTATAAGTTCTGTATGATAATAGCCTTAATTATTAATTTTTACAATTTTATTTTTATTATATTTTTAATTGAAAAGAAAATATTATAAAAAATTTTAAAATATACAAAAGGGGTTAACATAAATAAAATAAGATTTTAAAGTTATATACTATAATATATTTATAAGCAATAAGTAAACACTTATCAAATTTTTACTTAAAATTAAGTTAAATAATTTGCTTTACTTACTGTTAAATAGCAACAATTATAGTGTGATATTAACCGATTAAATTAAAGTTGGATCTCGCTTAAAACCCTTTTACCTCGATCCCCTTAACCTAGTAAAATAAGAGCTTAGAACAAACCTTACCATTTGCTAGACCTAAGAAAAAAATGAAAAAACATAAAAAATATGATACTTAAATTCCTTTTTTTTTTAAAACTTTATTTTTATTTATCATTTAATTTTTAATTAATAATAATTTTATACAAATCGCTATTACCATTATATAATGAAATAAAAAAATGATTTCAAAAGTTAAAAAAATAATAATTAGTTTTTTAAATAATTTAATAAAGGTTTTATTTTTTGGATATTTTTTCCCCCACTTTTGTATAATCAATAAATATAATGTAAATAAAATGACCCACAATATCTAAAAAAACTCAAAGTGTCAACAAGCTAAAACTATAATACTAAAAATTATTTTTTGAAAACTTGACATTGATTCAGGAATTATAGGTATATCTATAAATGGAAAAAGCCACCATAACTTTGCATCTTTAATAAGTTATTTTTAGAAGTTTTATCTGTGAGAAGTACTACCCTTAGATGTATTTCCAGAATTATTAGAATTATCACCTAGACCTTTTAAATCCTTATAAACTTCTTTCCTCCTGATAAACAGAACCGCCTACTCCAATTCCTGTAATAATTTTTCCGCTTTTTTTAAGTACTCTTTAGCCAGCATTTGCACTTAATAAAATTAATGTACCTATACTTATTATACGCTAAACCTACACTAAATAAAACAAAACGTAGACATAAATTCTATAAAATTTAAATGTATTCCCATTGGAGCTAAATGTATTAATAAATATTTATAACCATTTTATTTTTTATTTTATTATTTTTTATGAAACAGAGAAAATTTTTTTATAAAAGTTAACAAAAAGAAATTTCGACTATTATCAACTACCAAATAAAATGTGGCGACCTTTAAGCAGGTAATCGATTTATCATATCGTTTTTTATGTACTCGCTCCGCGCTTCTAATTAAATCGATTATTTATATTTATGAAAGAAATCAATTAATATCTCTGATTATTAAATTAAATTGATCCGAAGAAATAATAAATTTCAAACTATTTTTTTTTAATAATAAAGTTCAATATTAAACGAGAAATAACAGTTTTTCTTAAATTATTTATTTTATTACCCTCATAGATACGTGTCTCTTTTTTTACAAATCACTGTTTTAAAAAATATTAATTATTTTTAAACCCCCTATACTCCTATATCATTTATATTTTAACCTAAATTCCATTTATACTTGTTTATCTCCCCTTAATAATAAAATTAATATCTCAATTATTAAATTGATCTAAAAATTAAATATCTTTTTTATTTTGTTCTTAGTTCTTGTTTACACCGCTTACTTTTAATTCTGTCCTCTTTCAGTTATATAATTATCAATTATTTAATTAAAAAGTGATTTTAAATTAAAAACTGAAAAAAGAACATAATTAAAGTAAGGCGGTGTAAACAAGAACTAAGAACAAAATAAAAAGATATTTAATTTTTAGATCAATTTAATAATTAGAGATATTAATTTTATTATTTTAAGGGGAGATAACAAGTATAATGGAATTTAGGTTAAAATATAAATGATATAGGAGTATTAGGAGGGTTTAAAAAATAATTAATATTTTTAAAAACAGTGATTTTAGTAAAAAAAAGAGACACGTATCTATGAGGTAAATAAATAAATAATTTAAGATTAAAAACTGTTATTTTCTCGTTTAATATTTAACTTATTATTAAAAAAAAAAATAGTTGATTTATTATTTTCTTCGGATCAATTTAATTTAATAATCAGAGATATTAATTGATTCTTTCATAAATATAATAAATCGTTTAATAGAAGCGCGGAGCGAGTCACATAAAAACGATTAGATAAATCGGATTACCTGCTTAAGTCGCCATTTTTATTTGGTAGTTGATAATAGTCGAAATTCTTTTTGTTAACTTTTATAAAAATTTTCTCTGTTTCATAAAAAATAATAAAATAAAAAATATAAAAAATGGTTATAAATAATTATTAATACAAATTTAGCTCAATGGGAATACATTTAAATTTTATAGAATTATGTCTTACGGTTTTGTTTATTTAGTGAGGTTTAGTTATAATAAGTATAGTACATTAATTTTATTAAGTGCAAATGCTGCTAAAGAAGTACTTAAAAAAAGCTGGAAAAAATTATTACAGGAATGAGTAGGCGGTTCTGTGTTATACAGCGAGGAAAGGAAGTTTATAAGGATTTAATAAGGTCTAGGTGATAATTCAATAATTCTGGAAATACATCTAAGGGTAGTACTTCTTCAACAGATAAAACTTCTAAAATAACTTAATTAAAGATGCAAAGTATGGTGGCTTTTTTCCATTTATAGATATACTATAATTCCTGAATCAATGTCAAGTTTTCAAAAAATATATTTAGTATTATAGTTTTAGCTTTGTTGACACTTGGAGTTTTATAGATATTGTGGGTCATTTTAATACATTATATTTTATTGATCATACAAAAGTGGGGAAAAATATCCAAAAATAAAACCTTTATTAAATTATTTTAAAAAAACTAATATATTTTTTAACTTTTTGAATCATTTTTTTTATTTCAATTTATATATGGTAATAGCGATTTGTAAATTTATTATTAATTAAAATTAATGATAAATAAAAATAAGTTAAAAAAAAAAGGAATTTAAGTATCATATTTTTATGGTTTTTTCATTTTTTCTTAGTCTTAGCAAAAGGTAAGGTTGTTCTAAGCCTCTTATTTACTAGGTTAAGGGGATCGAGGTAAAAAAGGGTTTAAGCGAGATCCAACTTTAATTTAATCGGTTAATATCAACTATTAATTGTTGCTATTTAACAGTAAGTAAAGCAAATTATTTAACTTAATTTTAAGTAAAAATTGATAAGTGTTTACTTATTGCTTATAAATATTATTATAGTATATAACTTTAAATCTTATTTTATTTATGTTTTAACCCTTTTGTATATTTTTAAAATTTTTATAAATATTTTCTTTCAATCTAAAATATAATAAAAATAAAATTAAGTAAAATTATAATTAAGGCTATTATCATACAGAACTTATAAAATTAAGTTAAATAATGAAGTTTGAAAATATATTCCTCCTTGCTATCTTTTGGCTCTCCTTGAAATACTTCATATATTTTATAAAAAATCCTGAAATTACGTAAAAATAAAAAAAAAAACGTAATATTACAAGATATTATTACGCATTATAAATAATTATTGTAAGAAAGTATAAAATAGTTTTAACATTAGCCAGGGGCATTAATTTATTCATTGTATTAAAGATTGTATCATTGTTTATACAATTTTATATTTATTTCGTCATATCACTTAAGTCTAATTCTTTCATTATTTAATATAATTTATTATCTATCTTTGTATTTTAACTTACTTTAAAAGTTTATAAATGTTTAAGTAATATTTTAAGAGAGTATTGCTTATACCTATTTTATTTCTCTTCTTCATATACTTAGTTTTAAATTTAAAAATGTATTCAAAATTTACCTTAAAATATATTAACAAATATATTAATAATGAAACTGTATTTAACAAAGTTTTGTAAGAACTAAAAATACAGAAAAAAATTCTATTAACTTAATTTCAAGTTATATATACTTAATGCAAAATTATTTAGTGATTTTAAATTTTAATCAGTGATATTCTTAATAACCTAAGAAGATTAAAATTTCCGGAAAGATAGTGTTATTTTTCGTAAGTGATAAAAGAAGTAAATATATATCATAAGATAGGTGCTTCAGAATATACTAATTTACTATGCTAGCAGTTAATTCGAACAATTATTGGAATTAGATATTAATAAAACATATTTTTAATAAATAGCTTACAATCTAAAGTTTTTATTTATATTCGAGAAACATCATGAAGTAAAATAGTTTTAGCATTTAAACGAAAAGATATTACTTTGAGCGGTGGTTCTGTTACTAACGACATATGATTTCACCATTAGAAATAAGATTATCTTATTAGTATCTGCTTTATTTGGATTACAAAAATTTATATGTCATTCT
>Ga0137405_1360898_pt1 | contig 10757 bp, 12 predicted proteins | sample CZOMad2_1_16fung_FD_122055 | JGI IMG/M metagenome (GOLD analysis project Ga0137405, IMG submission 122055) | Vadose zone soil fungal communities from Angelo Coast Range Reserve, California, USA - CZOMad2_1_16fungal (PacBio error correction) | ecosystem: Environmental > Terrestrial > Soil >... | reverse complement strand
GTTTGAAGTAGCTCAAAGTCGCTCTGATTGGCTTTACGGCGCACGACCGCAAGCAACTCTAGCTTTCTATTGCGGTTATGCGTGGCCTGCGAGATAAAGGCATTAAAGTGGAACACGTTTGACTTTTACGCGCTGGCCTCCCGTGGAAATAAGGCGGTCCAAGATCCGCGGAATGGCGCACGCCAACACTCAACGAGGTTTGCAGGCACGCAACTAGCGAACGTATATGGCAAAGGCCTAGCCTAATTGGAGCGATAGACCCCGAGCATCACGCTTCCCGTGGCAGCGGCCGGGAACAAAAGGATCGACGCAACGCGCCCGTCACTTCATGGCCTCTGCGTGGCGTCCATGCGCCACAACGCCGCCAGGTAACGATGAGGCGAAGTGATTCTACCTGCATTACTGCACGTCGCGCTTTCATGATGGCACGACAACAGCCGTTACAACACTGTGCGAGAAAGTGCGTTATCCTGACTGGGTTATTCAAGGCGGGCACCGGCTTGGACACGTCGCACCCGAGATGATGAAGAATACTCACGACGTCCGACGACTGGCGTTAGATCAAGCCGCTGGTGCACTGCAACCACCAACCACCAAAACCACGGCCAGAGACAGAGTTAGTCAACTGAATCAGAAGGGTGGCGTCACAAACCACGTCACAAAATACCAAGGCCACCTTTTTCGGTGGCCTTTTTTAGCAATTAGTGGCTCCGCAGGTAGGACTCGAACGCTACAACGCCTGCCGGTTTAACAGCCGGATGCTCTGCATTGAGCTACGCCCGGAAAAAACAAGCGGGGGGGGTTTTTTTGGGGCTTTTTTTTAAAGTGGGGCAGAAAATTAAACGCAAAAGCTGTCCGCTTGCGTGGCGCGTTTTTTATAACAAAAGGGGTCAGGAGCGTCAAGGCGAGGGGAAATTTGCGGATTGCGGATTGGGCGGATTTCGTGCCAACGTGCCCTGATCCTATATCTTCGACTTGGAAAAATCGTTCGTTGAGCTCCCTAAGCAATTCTTTCCTTCAAGTCCCCACAAAACGACATCCGCAATCGCAATCCAAATCGCATTCTTAGGCTTGCTGCTTCGGGGGCGAACTGCGAGAATATCTCGCACTGCAAAACACTTAAAAGTTCTCCTATCTTCTCCTGAAACATCCGAAGGTTTGCATGAACGCCGGACCCATGCCTGGTTTAGTCCCAATTGAAATATTGATAAATGCCCGCTCTGGTAGCTTATGGTCATTCCGGCTTACCCACTGTTGATGCTGCCGCGACCGCGGCGGCCGACTACCTCGGAGTACTGAAAGATTTCATCTGGTTGACGCGAATCCGGCCGCTCATCGATCGTGCCAGATCCGCGCCTCTCGGTTTAACAGTGTGAACCGCTACAGCCTCTGAACGATCAAATGCCTCCGCACCTAAAGGCAGAACTGCTTACGCAGTATGACCACTATCTTACTGATGAAGTGCCTGGCCGCGCTGATTCGGCAGGGACGTCGGGAAGGACGATGCGCGTCCTTTAAACCGGGGCGAGTCTGGGTGCGTTTCTCGCTGCGAATACTTATTTCAGCATCCGGATCTTTTCGCGGCGTTATAGCCATGAGTGGCAGCTACGATATTCGTTCCTAACTGCATGGGTCACTACGAAACGACAATGTCTATTTCAACAATCCGGCGGATTACCTGGCTAATCTGAAGACGACTTCCATCTGCTTACTGCGGCAAGGCGATGCGATTGGTCATTCTTTCAGGCCAGGGCGGTCCCTCGAGGGCGCCGATAGGAGTCGGGGCCTTTCCGAATCCGTGAACGCGTAAAGGAATTCCTCCACATTGGACCTGTGGGGACGGATGTTAACATGATTGGGCGCCGTGGTGGCGGAAGATGCTTCCTTATTGGGCTTGAGAAGCTTTTTATAGCGAGGAAAGATCATTTTCTATTTTCCATTTTCATTTTTCATTTGGTAGCGAGCCGGTGAAATCAGTGGGCGCACGGGATGATGTCAGCGCTCTCTTGAAGGTTCGGTTCCTGTTTTTTCCGAGTAAACTCTTACTGGAAATTATCTACGAAAACCACACAAGAAATTTTGCATAGTGGCTTTCTTCGTGTGTTTAGTGGATTCAATTCGGAAGCAAGAAGTGTGCTCAAGAACAGGGATTTAATGACCTTTCCAAAAGCCAAATGAAAAATGAGAAATGGAAAATGACGTGAATGGAAAATGATCTTATTCTTTATCCGCCCAAGACTAAGGTTCGCCAGTCGCCCTTCTTCCCCTTCTTCTTTTCTGTGTATCAACCTCGCGGGCGGCTAGCGGGCGGTGGAGGAGTTGGTTCTGTCTTTCGGTTTTTCTGTTTTCTGACCTTTGGAGCCGGAGCCGCGCCTCATTCAGCCTTCGCGGGGAGGCCATCGTCACTGTTTCCATCTTCGGTTGCAAGTGGTGCTCGCCGGCGTTGTGGTTGCGTCCGCCCGACTCTTCTTGGCTTCGTCGCATACTCTGCGCGTCGGCGGGCGCAAGCTCACGTTGTCGGCTGCGGAAACAACTCTTCATATCTTCGGCATGTTCGGAGGCTTTCGAAAATCTCCTTCGCTTGTCTTTTGAGAAAGTCGCTTCATGAAGTCGATTGAAAACGGCAGAGCCCCAACGCCGCCCGTCATGGTCGTTGCTAAGGCTTCTTCTTCGCGGGATCGCCCATCCACACGCCAGTCACATACGTTGGGCGTGTAGCCGAGGAACCAGACATCCGTGTGATCGTTAACCGTGCCTGTCTTGCCTGCCAGAGGCACTCCTCAACGAACCGAGCTGCGGTCGCCGTGCCGCAACTCCGACCGACACCGCGCATCATCGATAAACCATCGTCACGCCACTTTCGTTCATCACCTAAGGTGGTTTTCTCCCACTCCTGGAGTATTGCCCCACTGCGCGATCAGTACGCGAGCCGGATCATGTGCGGCTCGCACGCGAATACTTTGTTGGGAAAAGGCCGGAGTATGCATGATACCATCTGAATTTCCAGCGGGTTAAGCTTCTGTTGCTCCCAGGGCCGAGGGAAGGTATGGGAGGCATGGCACCTTGATGCCAAAGCGATCGGACCATCTGGGCCCCGGTCTGGATGCCGACAGTTTGCAGCAGATGGACCGGCGGGCACGTTCATCGACTTGGCAAGGGCCATCTTCAGGGCAAGTCGCCGTTGCCTGAGCGAGCCGTCGTAGTTATGTGGTTGCCAGTCAGCCGATTCTTGATGGGCGCCCCACTTACAGTCGTATCGGCGTCATCCCCCATTCAACTGCCGCTGTAATAAACGAACGGCTTAAAGGCTGAGCGGTCTGCCGGTATGTCCTGACGGCATTGTTGAACTTGCTCGTGTAAAAATCGTATCGCCGCCATGGTGACGATCTCGCCCGTCTTTGCGTTCAGGTGATCATTGCGCCTTGCACAGCTGGCACTTGCAAAGCTCAACTTTCAAGCACGGCGCGCCTTCTTGTCCACTTCTTGATGGTGAACTCGCGAGGTAACCGGGCTTGAATTCGTGCTCCGGTTGCCGGTGAGACCAACCCATGTCGGCGGCGGTAATCAATCGCCGTAAAGTTACCAAGCGGACGGTTGCCCTCCTTTGCGGTTCCGTTTGTCCATTTTGCATAAATCAAACCTCATCGGTAACGACGCGCGGCTCATATTCATTACGTAGCCAGTCAGGATGTTTGTAGTTTGCCATCCGACTGGGTAGGTAACTCGTTATTGGCTGGAGGTGGGAATCACTGTTATAACTTGAACGCCATCGCTGTGCGATTTGTCCATAGCGGCGAAGTCCGGCCCGACAACTTCATAAGCCTCTTCTGAGCTTCCGCGTTGATCGTCGTGTAGACCGAAAGCCGCCTGGGCCCACTCGCGTGGTGTACTTGACTTCCAATCCTGGCGGTAAATTCGACAGGAAAAGGTCAAACGGCGTGGACTTTGGTTGTGGTTGGTAGTAGGAAGTGTCGGCGAGCTGGATTGGTTTAGCTTTGGCTCCGTTCGACTTCAGCCTGGGTCGCAACCGCGTTCTTAGCCATCAATCAGAAACCAGGTACGCCTTTCCTTGGCCCGGGAGGGGTTGGGAGGTTCGGCGAGTAATTCGCTCGGGGCTTTTGGCACACTCCGGCGAAGGAGCCGCTGCTTCAGCCCAGTGTCAGAATCTTTTTCGCTTGTTTGCCAAAATAGGTTCTCGGCGCCTGCTTCCAACGCCGTTAAGCATTCGCGCAAGGAAAATGGTGTTGGCCGTAAAGCTCCATGATCTGTTCTTGGTGTAGTACGGTTCTATTTGGAGAGCCAGCGCCCACTCATTCATCTTTCGTTTTAGCGTTGTGTTCCTTGGAAGAAAAGGTTCTTGGCCAGTTTGCTGGGTTTAAGGTTGAACCACCCTCGACTTTTCGGTGGTCAGGTTTTTCCAGACTGTTTCTCCGACGATTGCGAATGGGATCGATGCCCACGTGATCGTAAAAACGCGCGTCCTTCAACTGCCAGGATGGCATTCCTTATCATGGAGGATATCTGCGTCGTACTTCAACGGGATCCCTTTTTTTCCGAGCGCAAACTCACCAGATCAACAGTTTCGCCGTCATCAGCATAGACGCCGCGTGACCTACGCTGGGTCGATACTTGCCAGGGGGCAACCTCGCTAGCTGCGCGCGAGTATATTTAAGTTCGTATGCGCGCGATGCTGCGGCTCAATCCGCCGGCGCGCGAGTGCCAATAAAAGCATCAAGCTCGGCGAACACAGGCGGCCCCCCCTCCTCTCCCCCCTCCGCCCCGCCCTCCCCGGGCGGGCCACACGTTATGAACGTCGTTCCTCCGGCGGTGCAATTCACATTGCGCGTGGTGAAAACGATTTTAAGAGGGCGGAAATAGGTGATTTTTGGAAGCCATAAAGTTGAAACCGTTCCTCATTAGGAAGTTTGCCCCACGGGTGCGGTCACTGGAACACGTGGGCTTAATCCACGTGACCCTATAAATTAAACGGAGCGCCGGGAAATTATAGTCGCGGGCTGGTTTTTGAATCGATGGTAAAGGCTCGGAATTAGTCTGAGCCAAGAAACGCACGAAAAGCGCCTTGAACTACCGCGAATGTTACTTCTGGGAAGCCCCAGCTCCCTCATCAACACCGGCCGCTGCGAATTGAGCGCAAGCTTGTTAAATCCGTCTGCAACGGGGGCGCCGACAGGCTTCGACAGGAAGTTTTTCTGAACAGCCGACGGATTGGACATGCGGGCTCTCTCTATGCCACGCCGTTAAAAAGCGTAGGGAAACACAACTGCCAATAACAATGAATTGGCTTCTCGCTGCCTAATTAGTGCAGCGAGCGTCTCACCGCAGTTGCTCATGCGCGCGGAAGCGAGATGTCACTCAGATGAGGCTGGCCTGCTCTTTCGGTCCGTGGAGCAGGCCGGAACAGCCGGACTAGCTCTGGCTGAGGTCTGTCGCTTCCACTTACTCGGCTGCGAGCGAAAGCTTGTCGTTAGTTCCGGACAAAAAGAGAAGCGAAGCGACAAGAACCTCAAGCCAGAGCTAGTCCGGCTTGTTCTCCAGGCCTGCTCTCACGGACCGAAAGAGCAGGCCAGCTCATCTGAGTGACATCTCGCTCCGCGCGCATGAGAACTTGCGGTGAGACGCTCGGTGGCCTAATCTAGGCAGGGGAGAGCCAATTCATTGTTATTGGGCAGTTGTGTTTCCCTACGCTTTTTAAGGGCTGGCTAGAGAGAGCGGCATGGGCTCCGTCGGCTGTCAGAAACTCCTGTCGAAGCCTGTCGCCCCCGTTTGGCAGACGATTATAACAAGCTTGCGCTCTAATTCGCAGCGGCGGTGATGAGGGAGCTGGGGCCTTTCCCAGAAGTAACATTCGCGTAGTTCAAGCGCTTTTCGTGGCGTTTTCTTGGCTCAGACTAATTCCGAGCCTTACATCGATTCAAAACCAGGCCCGCCTTGAGCTATAATTTCCGTGGTGGGGGCGCTCTTTAATATAGGGTCACTGTGGATAGCCACGTTGTCCAGTGACCGGCACCTGGGGCAACTTCCTAATCGAGGAAGGTTTCGAACTTATGGCTTCAAAATCCACTATTTCCGCTCTAAATGCGTTTTCAACCACGCGCAATTGTGAATGCACCGCCGGAGAACGACGTCATACGTTGCAGCCGCCTGTGGTTGCCGGCTGTGCTTTTATTGGCACTCGCGGCCGGCGGATTGACCGCATCATCGGCGCATACGACTAAATTACTCGCGCGCAGCTAGCGAGGTTGCTTCCCTGGCAACGTATCGACCCAGCGTGGTCACGCGGTCTATGCTGATGACGGCGAAACTGTTGGATGGTGAGTTTGCGCTCGAAAAAGGATCCCGTTGAAGTACGACGAGATTCCCCAGTGATGAAGAATGCCATCCTGGCAGTTGAAGACGCTCGTTTTTACGATCACGTGGGCATCGATCCCATTCGCATCGTCGGAGCAGTCTGGAAAAACTGACACCGAAAAAGTCGAGGGTGGTTCACCTTAACCAGCAACTGGCCAAGAAACTTTTTCTTTCCAAGGACAACGCTATAAACGAAGATGAATGAGTGGGGCGCTGGCTCTCCAAATAGAACGGTACTACACCAAGAACCAGATCATGGAGCTTTACGCCAATCACATTTTCCTTGGCGCGAATGCTTACGGCGTTGAAGCAAGGCGCCGAGACCTATTTTGGCAAACAAGCGAAGATCTGACACTGGGTGAAGCAGCGCTCCTCGCCGAGTGCCAAAAGCCCGAGCGAATACTCGCCGACCTCCAACCCCTCCCGGGCCAAGGAAAGGCGTGACCTGGTTCTTGATTTGATGGCTAAGAAGGGTTCGACCCAGGCTGAAGTCGACGGAGCAAAGCTAAACCAATCAGCTCGCCGACACTGCCTACTACAATCACAACCAAAGTCCACGCCGTTGACTTTCCTGTCGAATTTATCCGCCAGGATTTGGAAGACAAGTACACCACGCGAGTGGCCCAGGGCGGGCTTTCGTCTACACGACGATCAACGGGAAGCTCAGAAGAGGGCTTATGAAGTTGTGCGGGCCGGACTTCGCCGCTATGACAAATCGCACAGCGGATGGCCGTTCAAGTTATACAGTGATTCCCACCTCCACCAATAACGGAGTACCTACCCAGTCGGAGTTGGCAACTACAAACATCCTGACTGGTACGGTAATGAATAGAGCCGGGTCGTTACCTGATGGGTTTGATTATGAAAGTGGACCGGACCGCAAAGAGGCAACCGTCCGCTTTGGTAACTTTACGGCGATTGTTACCCGCCGACATGGGTTGGTCTCACCGGCAACCGGAAGCGAATTCAAGCCCGGTTACCTCGCCGAGTCATACCATCAAGGAGTGGACAAGAAGGCGCGCCGGTTGAAAGTTGAGCTTCGCAGTTCCAGCTGTGCAAGGCGCAATGATCACGCTGAACGCAAAGACGGCGAGATCGTCACCATGGTCGGCGGATACGATTTTTACACGAGCAAGTTCAACAATGCCGTTCAGGCATACCGGCAGACCGCTCAGCCTTTAAGCCGTTCGTTTATACAGCGGCAGTTGAATGGGGGATGACGCTGATACGACTGTAAGTGGGGCGCCCATCAAGATCGGTGACTGGCAACCACATAAACTACGACGGCTCGCTCGGCAACGGCGACTTGCCCCTGAAGATGGCCCTTGCAAGTCGTGAACGTGCCCGCGGTCCATCTGCTGCAACTGTCGGCATCCAGACCGGGGCCCAGGATGGTCCGACGCTTTGGCATCAAGGTGCCGATGCTCCATACCTTCCCTCGGCCCTGGGAGCACAGAAGTACCGCTGGATCAGATGGTATCTGCATACTCGGCCTTCCAACAAAGGTATTCGCGTCGAGCCGCCCACATGATCCGGCGCGTACTGATCGCGATGGGGCAATACCTCCAGGAGTGGGAGAAAACCACCTTTAAGTGATGAACGAATACGTGCGTTGACGATGGTATCGATGATGCGCGGTGTCGTCGAGTTCGGCACGGCGACCGCAGCTCGTTCGTTGGGAGTGCCTCTGGCAGGCAAGACAGCACGGTTACGATCACACGGATGTCTGGTTCCTCGGCTACACGCCCACGTATGTGACTGGCGTTTGGATGGGCTATCGGCAAGAAGAGCCCTTTAGGCAACGACATGACGGGCGGCGTTGGGGCTCTGCCGTTTTTCATCGACTTCATGAAGGACTTTCTCCAAAGACAAGCCGAAGGAGGATTTTCCGAGCCTCCGAACATGCCGGAAGATATGAAGGAGTTGTTCCGTCAGCGACAACGTGAGCTTGCGGCCGAGCGCGCAGAGTATGCTGACGAGCCAAGGAAGAGTCGGCGACGCAACCACAACGCCGGCGAGCACACGGAACCGAAAGATGGAACAGTGACGATGCCTCCGCCGCCGAAGGCTGATGAGGCGCCGGCCTCCGCTCCAAAGTTCAGAAACAGAAAAACCGAAGACAGAACAACTCCTCCACCCGCCGCTACCCGGCCGCGCGAGGTTGATACACAGAAGAAGAAGGGGAAGAAGGGCGACGGCGACCCTTAGTCTTGGGCGGATAAAAAAGATCATTTTCCATTCGTATTTCATTTCTTCATTTTTCATTTGGTTTTGTGAAGGTCATAAATGCCCTGTTCTTGAGCACACTCTTGCTTGAGATGATCCACTAAACACACGAAAAGCACTTGCAATTCTTCGTGTGTTTTCGAGATAATTTCCAGGTAAGAGTTTACTCAGGAAAAACAGGAACGAACCTTTCAAGAGAGCGCTACATCATCGTGCGCCCACTGATTCGCCGGTCGCACAAATGAAAAATGGAAAATGGAAAATAGAAAATGATCTTTCCTCTATAAAAGCTTCTCAAGCCAATAAGGAAGCATCTTCCGCCACCAGGCCAATCATGGTTACATCCGGTCCCCACAGGTCCAATGTGTGAGGAATTCCTTTCGCGTCAGGATGTCGAAAGGCCCGACTCCTTTCGGGGCCTCGTAGGCGCCCTGGCCTGAAAGAATGACAATCGCATCCGCCTGCGCAGTAAGGGCAGATGGAAGTCGTCGTTCAGATTAGCCAGGTAATCCGCCGGATTGTTGAAATAGACATTGTCGTCGTCAGTGACCATGCAGGTAGGAACGAATATCGTAGTGCCACTCATGGCTTTAACGCCGCGAAAAAGATCCGGATGCTTGAAATAAGTATTCGCCAGCGAGAACGCACCCAGACTCGCCCCGGTTGTTAAAGGACGCGCATCGTCCTGTCCCGCGTCCCTGCGAATCAGCGGCAGCACTTCATCAGTAAGATAGTGTCATACTGCGTAAGCAGTTCTGCCGTTAGGTGCGGAGGCATCTGATCGTTCAGCAGGCTGTAGCGGTTCACACTGTTAACGAGTAGGCGCGGATCTGCCACGATCGATGAGCGGCCGGATCGCGTCAACCAGAGAAATCTTTCATATCGAGAGTACGGCCGGCCGCGGTCGGCAAGCATCAACAGTGGTAGCCGGGAATGACCATAAGCTACCAGGGGCATTTCAATATTCAAGTTGGGACTAACCAGGCTGTGGCCGGCGTTCCATGCAAACCTTCGGATGTTTCAGGAGAAGATAGGAGAACTTTTTAAGTGTTTTTGCAGTGCGAGATATTTCCAGTTCGTCCCCGAAGAGCAAGCCTAAGAATTGGGATTTGGGATTGCGGATTGCGGATTTCGTTTGTGGGATTGAGGAAGAATGCTTAGGAGCTCAACGAACGATTTTTCCAAGTCGAATATAGGATTCAGGCACGTTGGCCGAAATCCGCAATCCGCAATCCCGAAATTTCCCTCGCCTTGACGCTCCTGACACCCTTTTGTTATAAAAAAAACGCGCCACCGCAGCGGACAGCTTGCGTTACTTTTCTGCACTAAAAGCACGCTGTTCCGCAGTAGCTCATGGCAGAGCATCCGGCTGTTAACCGGAGGGTTGTAGGTTCGAGTCTACCTGCGGAGCCACTAATTGCTAAGAAAAGGCCACCGAAAAAGGTGCTTGGTATTTTGTGACGTGGTTTGTGACGCAACCCTTCTGATTCAGTGACTAACTCTGTCTCTGGCCGGGTTTTGGTGTTGGTGTTTGCAGTGCACCAGCGGCTTGATCTAACGCCAGTCGTCGGACGTGTGAGTATGTCTTTCATCATCTCGGGTGCGACCGTGTCCAACCTGCGCTGAATAACCAGTCAGGTACGCCTTTTCTCGCACAGTGTTGTAACGCTGTGTGTCTGCCATCATGAAAGCGGACGTGCTGTAATGCAGGGTAGATCACTTCGCCTTCATCGTTCCTGGCGCTTTTGGCGCATGGAACGCCACGCAGAGCGCCATGAAGTGATCGGCGCGTTTGCGTCCGATCTTTTGTTCCGGCCGTGCACGGAAGGCGTGAGCTCGGGGTCTATCGCTCAATTAGGCTGGCCTTGCATATAGGTTCGCTAGTGCCTGCCTGCAACCTGTTGAGTTGTTGGCGTGCGCCATCCTGCGGGAGTCTTGGAGCGCCTATTTCCACGAGGCCACGGTAAAGTCAACGTGTTTCCATTTAATGCCTTTATCTCGCAGGCACGCATACCCGAATAGAAAGCTAGAGTTGCTGCGGTGCGCGTAAAGCCAATCAGAGCGACTTTGAGCTACTTCAAACAGTCTTGCCTGCTCTTCTTCCGTCAAAGCGCGTCCTCTTGGCGGTTGTTGTTAGGGATAGGCTTGTAATCTCGCGGAGC
>Ga0137405_1057774_pt1 | contig 10953 bp, 9 predicted proteins | sample CZOMad2_1_16fung_FD_122055 | JGI IMG/M metagenome (GOLD analysis project Ga0137405, IMG submission 122055) | Vadose zone soil fungal communities from Angelo Coast Range Reserve, California, USA - CZOMad2_1_16fungal (PacBio error correction) | ecosystem: Environmental > Terrestrial > Soil > Vadose... | reverse complement strand
GCGGCCGCCAATCCGCACGACTGGTTGCAGAACATGGGCGGTTCGATCGGGTTTTCGACGCCGGTTGCGACCGGTGCCGCGGTAGCGTGTCCCGACCGCAAGGTGATCTGCATGGTCGGCGACGGCAGCGCCATGTACACATTGCAGTCGCTGTGGACGCAGGCCCGCGAAGGCCTCAACATCACCACGATCGTATTCGCCAATCGCATCTATCAGATCCTGCGCGGCGAATTCGATGGCGTCGGCGCCGGCGAGCCGGGGCAGCGCGCGCTCGACATGCTCAAGATCGACCGCCCCACGCTCGACTGGGTAGCGCTCGCCAAGGGCATGGGCGTTGCCGCGCGCGCGGTCACGACCGCGGACGAATTGGTCGCGGCGCTGGTGGAAGCCATCCCGGAGCGCGGACCGCGGTTGATCGAAGTGCAGATGTGAAGGTTAGTTAAGGAAGCACGTAAGCTCTTGAGGTTGTCATTCCGGGTTCATCGCTGCGCGATGCCCGGAATGACGGGAGAGGGGCCAGATGCAAACCGAGCTGGACAAGGTCGTCATCGCGCTGGAGGAATTCTATGCGCACGACACATTCCTGTTTGCGCACGATCTCGGCGAGCGCACGCTGACGCACCGGCTGGCGGTGCATCTGGAAAAGCAGTTTCCGGGCTGGGAGGTCGATTGCGATTACGACCGGCTTGGCGCGCGCACCTTGCGGCTTCCGCATGGAACGATCGTCTCGACCGACGACCATCTCGGCAAGTCGATCTATCCGGACATCGTCGTACACCAGCGCGAGATCCCCAATAATTTGCTCGCGATCGAGGTCAGGAAGGCGACCAACCATCAACCGCCGGAACACGACCAGCAAAAGCTGCGCGCGCTGACCGACCCGCATCTGTGGTTTGCTTATTGGATCGGGGCGCTTTTGACTCTGGGAAAGAACAACGTTACCGGATCGGAAGTGTATGTCGCCGGCGCGCTCGACCAAAAATTATCCCACTGGCTGTCGCGGCGGCTGAAGGATGTGGGCCTGGGCGCGGGATAACACGGGGCGATGCAATGAAAATCCCAAAACGATCGGCCCTCCTGGCCGCGCTGCTGTTGGCGGGGTGGCCCTTGACGAAGCCAGCCGGCGCGCAAGCCCCGGCGGCGGGACCGGTGGTCGAGGCCGCCTTTCAAGCCATCCTCGCCAATCCCAAATTGATCAAGGCCCTTGAAGACATCAAGGCCGATGACGACCAGGCATTTTCCGAACAAAAACGCATCACCGAAATTCCCGCTCCACCGTTCAAGGAAAAGCTACGTGCCGAATATTTCCTCAAGCGGTTCTTGGAACTCGGCTTCAAGGACGCATCGATCGACGCCGAAGGCAATGTGATTGCCTTGCGTAAAGGCAGCGGCGGCGGAAGGCCGAAGCTCGTGGTCTCGGCCCATCTCGATACGGTATTCCCCGAAGGCACCGACGTCACCGTGAAGGAGAAGGACGGCGTCATCCTCGCGCCGGGCATCGGCGACGATTCCCGCGGGCTTGCCGCGCTGTTATCGCTGATCAAGTCCCTCAACGGCAACTCCCTCGCCACCGTCGGCGACGTGATGTTCGTCGGCACCGTCGGCGAGGAAGAGCTCGGCAATCTCAGAGGCGTGAAAGCGCTGTTTCGCGATCACGCCGACATCGACGGCTTCGTTTCGATTGACGGGCTTGGCATCACGCGCGTCGTCAATCAGGCGACCGGCAGCCATCGTTACGAGATGATCTTCAAGGGTCCGGGCGGTCACAGTTTTCAGGAGTTCGGATTGCCGAGCGCGATCCATGCAATGGGCCGCGCCATTGCGAAGATTGCGGATTTGCAGACGCCCTCCGATCCCAAGACCACTTTCACGGTCGGCACTGTGAGCGGCGGCACCTCGGTCAACGCCATCGCGGCTGAAGCGAGAATGACGGTCGATATGCGTTCCGACTCGACGGAGGAATTGCTCAAGCTCGAGGCCCGCCTGCTCGATCACGTCAAACAGGCGGTGGTGGAAGAAAATGCGCGCTGGAAATCCGACAAGCTCTCGGTCGAGATCAAGCTGATCGGCGAGCGGCCCGCCGGCATCGTCGCGATGGATTCGCCGATTTTGCAGGCCACGCAACGCGCGGTCACGGCCCTCACCCGCGCGCCGCGCGTGACTTTTGCCGGTTCTAGCACCGATTCGAATCTCGCGATGTCGTTGGGGATTCCCGCCGTCACCATCGGCGGCGGCGGCGAAGGCGGCAACTGGCATTCGCGCAACGAGTGGTACCGACCGGTGGATGCCTATTTCGGCCCGCAAAACGCGCTGCTGACGGTCCTGGTGCTGGCGGGGCTCGATGGCGTGAGCAAGCCCGCGCTGGCGGTGCGTCAGGCTAAGTAGCCTTGCGGGTTCCCGCCGGCAAGTTTTGCGCAGAGTGATGTCAAGGCGCCAGTCGAGTGGGTCGGCGGCGATGAATTGGACCATCGGCAACGGACGATAAGTCACCCGGCCGAGCGGCTCGCCTTCGCCCGCATTCGATAGAACTGCAGCGCAGTCTGGGCGGTCTTCGGCTGCAGTCTGGAGAATTGGGTGAAACATTGATCGAGCCGTTGCCGGGAGCCGGCGTGAGCCCCGCTGTCGAATTGCAAGAGGGCTACGGTTGTGACCCAGGAGATATCGATCGCTCTTGCCAGCACCAGAATTTGTTCGGTCTCATTCTGTACGAAAGATCGTTCCACCAGCCCGATCGGAAGATCGCACATCAGCGATAATGCGGCGACCACCCTGTCGAAGCTTCCTTCATTGGTGAACGCCAACAATTGCGCTTCGCCGATTTTTCCGCTGGCGTGAAGCCCGGTCACATACGACATGGCCTGCACGAAATCGTTTGAGCCCGCACGCGCCTTTGCCTGAATTTCATCCGACGCCCTGGCAACCATCGATGTGATCAGCGCGGCCCTTCGCGGATCTGCGTCCACAAGCTGCTTCTTTACGGCTTCCGATGCTTCCACGAACAGCCTGACAAGACTTTGACGCGGAATGTCGGGGCGCGACCAGACGCACAAGGCAAGATCGCCATCGTCACGCGCCCGCCTGACCAGCGCGGAAACGCCGAAATAAGAAAACCTCGCGCCGCCGTTTCGCGCGGTGCTGGCGACCACCGACTGATTTCCCCGTCTCACCAGAACATCCGTCACCGCCTCTGCCAACACCTTGCGGCCGGATATTGCCAGCAGATGATCCTGGCTTTGGGTCTTGGCGTTCTCCACCAGGACATCCTCGCCAAGGCGTTCGCAGTGCTGCAGCAGCGGTCCGGCAACCTCGATCGCGGCGTCGGATGCGAGGATACGAACGACGTTGGGCGGCGCGTCGGAAAGCCCGGCAATGCGACTTCCGAACTGCGCGCGGACGGCACGCTCGATATTTTCGAGTAGCTTGCCCATGACGGTATCGAACAACTCCACCTGATCCCGGGAGAATTGGCCCGAGCCGAGGACAAAGAGATCGGTCACCTTTCGCAAAATCTCGGCTCGTCGCGAAACATCCTTGCTGGCCAAGGCGTCCTCGAGCTGCTCAATCAGGTTGACTTGCGCATTCATGTTCGCGGGGCCTGGATACAGAAGAGGTTGCGTCGTCCTGCTTCGCTATGCCACCATTTCGTTGGGCAGAGGCGCATCGTTCAGGTTGAGCTGCGAGAGTGGAACGGGTCGGCCAAACAGGTAGCCCTGCGCGAGGTCCACTCCCGCCTCACGCATGTATTCGAATTGTTCTTCGGTCTCGACGCCCTCAACGGTCGTTATCGTGCCGAGCCCCTGGGCCAACGCCAGCACCGCGGAAACCACTGCCGCGCAATCGCGGCGCGTCAGAACGCCCTGGGTGAAGGCCCTGTCGATCTTGATCTTGTCGAATGGAAAGTTGGTCAGATAAGTCACGGAGGAGTATCCCGTACCAAAATCATCGAGCGCCATGGTTATCCCGAGATTTTTCAGCTGGCGGATGGTCGCCAAGTGCGCTTCCTGATTCTCGAGAAGCGAGGTTTCGGTTATCTCCAGCTCCAGCCGTTCCGGCGCAAGACCAGTCTCCACCAGCGTACAGAGTATGACGTCGAACAGATTGCCCTTTTTGAATTGAACCGCCGAGATATTGACTGCGACCTTGACGTGCGCGGGCCATGCGGCGGCATCCGCGCAAGCCCGCTGCAGGATCCATTCCCCGAGAGGCACGATCAGGCCGGTTGATTCCGCGAGCGGAATGAACTGATCCGGCGAAATCAAACCCTTTTCCGGGTGCCGCCATCGGATCAGTGCCTCGACGCCGCAAAGCCGCCGGGTTTTGACGTCCACCACGGGCTGGTAATGCAGCTCAAATTCGTCGCGGGCGATGGCGTCCCGTAATTCAATTTCAGCGGATTGCTGCGTATGCGCAATCTCCAGCATTGCCGGGTGATAGATGCGAAAATCATTTCTGCCATTGGCTTTGGCGTCGTAGAGCGCTAGGTCGGCACTCTTGAGGAGTTCCTCGGGTTCGACGCCATTCTCCGGCGCGAGCGCAATGCCGATGCTGGTGCCGACGCCGGCCTCCTGGCCATTGAGATCAAACGGCTTGGAGATGGCGTTTATGATCCGAAGCGCGAGCGCAATCGCGCCTTCGTTCTGATCGGGACCGCCCTCCTGTATGATCGCAAACTCATCGCCGCCGAGGCGCGCCAGCACGTCGGTTTCCCGAATGGTGGATTGCAGGCGCCGCCCCACCTCGACCAGCAATTGATCGCCGGCGGGATGTCCAAGCGTGTCGTTGACGGCCTTGAATTTATCGAGATCGAGCATCATGACGGTGAGGGTGCCGCCGTTCCGCTTCAGGCGCTTGCTGGCTTCCTCGAGCTTCGCATTGAACTCCGCGCGGTTGGCAAGCCCCGTCAGCACATCATGCCGCGCTAGATGAACGATCTCGGCCTCGGCGCGCCGACGCTCGGTGATGTCCTCGTGGGTCGACACCCAGCCACCGCCAGCCATTGGCCGCCGAGAGACGAGGATGAGCCGCCCATCTGAAAATTCCTCGACCCGCTCTGAATTGGTCGAGCATTGATCCATCGCTTCGAGTTTTTTCTTGATCGCGGCGTCGTCCGTGTCGCCCTTGAGAACGCCGCGCGCGACGAGATCGGTAAACACGGCATCGATATGTGTTCCGGTCTCCAGCAGATTTTGCGGCCACTGATAGATTTCCGCATAACGCTGGTTCCAGACCACCAGCCGCTTGTCCTGGTCGAACATGCTGATGCCGTGGTGCATGTTGCTCAACGCCGTGTCGAACCGCATGTTGGTGCGCGCCAATTCGGTGGCCTGTTGAAACAGGGCTTCCTCATGACGGACACGCTCGGTGATGTCTTCGTGGATCGCCACCCAGCCGCCGTCTGCGGTCGCCGTGTTGACGACGGAAATCGTTTTGCCGTCCTTTAGCCGGGAGGTCGTGGTGCTCCTGCCGACATCGTTGAGCGCCTGCCTGAACTCACCGACATAGGTCTCGACCTCGAGATCGAGATTTCCCGCCCGCTTGCGGTGCTCGACGATGGTGTTGATGTGGGCCCCGCGCTGCACCACTTCGGGCGGCATGCCGTATAATTCGAGGTATTGATCGTTCCAGACCAACAAGTTTCCATCGCCGTCGAACGTGCTGAGACCGTTCGACATGTTGGCGAGGGCGACGTCGAAGCGGTCATTGGTCTCGCGCAATTTTATGGAGTTTGCAGCCAGCGTTCGCGTTGCACGCCAAATCAACGCGCCCATGAATAATATGAAGACCGCTATGGCGGCGACTTCCAGCAGCCGGCTCATGGCGTTTCGTTTCCACGGCGCCAGCACTTCATCCTTGTCGGCAGCGACGGCAACGACGATGGGATAGGTATGGCCCTGTTCGTAGCTGTTGAGGCGCCTTATTCCATCGGTTATTGAAACGATTTCGTGGCTTGCCTTGGCCGAGTGCTGCAATTGTCCAAATAATTGGGTCTGCGACATGTCGCGGCCGACATTCGCCTCGGCGAACGGCCGTCGCACCAACAGGTTCCCGTTCAGCGCGGCGAGGAGCACCACGGTACTGCGTCCAAGATCGAGCCGATCGTAGATATCCTGAAAATAATTCGGATCGACCGCAGCGACGGCGACGCCACCGAAAGAACCGTCGGCGCGATTAAACCGGCGCGACACCGGAATCAGCCATCCGTCCACCGCGCGGCCTCGTATGGGGGCGCCAATGTGAATCGCATCCTCGTCATGGGTGCGGTGGTAGGTAAAGTATTCGCGGTCCGTGAATTGCCCCAAATTGTCGCCGGTCGAACTGACGATCATCGCGCCATCGGCATCGACCACTGAAAAATTCACGAACTGGGATGAATGCTGAATTTCCTGAACGAACCAGGCTCTCAACCGCCGGCGCGCCTCCGGACCGAGAGGTTCGTGCTCAAGCCTTTCCACGATGCCGATCAAAAGGGCGTCGGCGGTTCGAAAGGTCAGCTCGGCATGCTGAACCAGGGAACTGGTGAGGTTGGCCGTTTCTTTCCGGCTTTCGGCCAATGCGGCGGAACGCTGATGGAGAATGTGCGAGGCTTCCATTCCGATCAGCACAGCGCAGGCGGCGCCGATGAACCCCGCAATTCCCCAGGTGGCGAGAAGGTGGGTCGAACCACCTGCGCCTCTTCCGCTTTTCACCTGTCTCTTCGGCCCAAACATGACGGCAGCGCCCATGCAACTGGAGGTAATCTACTCCGTCAGATTAGATTTTAAGGGTTAAGAAGTGACGCATCGGCCACGGCACCGAAGGGTAAAGAAATCGTTTGCTGAAGTGCTTTCTGCGCCGTTATCGCCTGCGTGCAGGCAGCGATCGATGCAAGGCGTGCACTTGGCCGGAAGCGTTGCCGTCCTTTGGACCATAGACGAGCGGAAGCGATGCCGTCCTTTGGAACGCCGCTAGTGAATCTTCAGCGGAAGAATGCCGGCTGGTTTTTCGATCAGGCTCTCGCGAAAGCGCCCGCCATCTCTGTCAGATGTTTCATGGCAGGGGCCGCGCTGAATGTGCGCACCAAGCAAAACTCACCCCGCCTGCGTTGGGGACGGGGTGAGCCGGGGGGCCGGTCACGTAAGGTCGTTACCGACAGGTGCAACGCTAGCCCGACCCCATGCCTTGTCGGTCCGACATCCGACTTTGGAACGCTGGTGGTGCACTGGGTATAGTGGAAGCTTGGCGTTGAAAAGACACAGCCGGAACTTTGTTCACGGCCGGAGAACTACGGGCACCGCTCCCCGGAGCCCGCCAAAGGCAGTCCGTCCGATAGCTGCTCGAAGCAAGAGGCCGCCAACGAGGCGGTCTTACGGCGAACCCTCTACGGTATGTTGGTCAAGCCTTTTCTTGTCCCTGAAGAGATTACGCAGCGAAGCCGCGATCTGCCGACGTTCGTTGCGCTCGGGGCCGCGCGGGAGCAAGCGCGCGTATTGGAGCATTTGGCGGCGCAATTGAACAAGTTGCGTGACTGTATAGAGGGTGTGATGCTCTGCGAATCTAAGCTGAGGTGTTGACATGGTACTCACCCAAGGATGAGGCGGGAGCACGACACTCCCAGTCACCGATCGATGCCAAGACGCAGCGGTGATCAGGGAACTAGATTCCCTTTATGTTCGATAAGCAACATAAGAGTCCGGCGCTCAACTGCCGGGTTCCATCCCGTTCAGGAAATTTCGCCAAGAACCATCCGGGTTCCCTGCCGTTGGTTCCATATGGAATATCGCGGCAAGATCTACACCATCGTCCAGGGCGTCGGACCGCATTCCTGGAAGTGGAGCGTCCGGCTGGACGACAAGACCATCAAATCCGGCGACGCCCCGACGCGGGCGGCCGCAAAGAATTCCGTCGTATGGCTGGTCGATAAGACACTGGCGAAACAGCAGAAACCGCCAGCGGACTAGGGTTTGTAGGCAGCCGAACTCGCCGGCTCCAAGCGGATATTGTGTTGTACGGAATCCGCTCGGTACACTTTTGCACATAACGCGCGGAACTAATCCCGATCTCCCGCGTGATGAATTCGGGCTGGCAGTAGGGGAGTTTCCTGCCTTGGCAGAACCGCTTCTCGTTTTGGTTATTGAAGACGACCAGACCGTTCAGGGCCTGGTTGAAGATGCCCTTGGCGATGCCGGTTTTGAACCGGCCATTGCAGCATCGGGCGAAGAGGCAGTGACCCTGCTGCAGAGCGGCCAAGCCAGATACCTCGCACTCGTGACCGACATCGGTCTTCGCGGTCGGATGGATGGTTGGGAAGTCGGGCGGCAGGCCAGAGAAATCGACCCGGGGTTTCCGATCGTCTACATGACCGGTGCTCATGCCGACCAGTGGGCCTCGCAGGGCGTTCCCAACAGCGTCCTTCTGACCAAGCCATTCGCGACGGCGCAGCTTGTCACCGCGGTGTCCCAGCTTGTGAATGCCGTTCCGCGTGCAACGTAGCGCCACGTCGGCAAGGATCATAGCATTGCGGCGTCGAGCCGGCCTACAACGTGAAGGCGGCAAAGACGAATGCCCCGATCAACGTGGCTAGCGCAACGGCTAAAAGGACTAGGAAAAACTTGGCCATACCAGCCAACGCAGAACCAGATTTTTGGTTCGGTCTTATTCGTGTGTGTGCTTGAATGATTCGATCTTGCGGTCGCCTTGCCAAAGTTCGACGTCGTGACTGTCAACGAGTTGCCGGGCGTATTCTTTTGCCGTGTCCTCGTTTGGACAGACCAGTTCCACTGCCCTTAGAAAACGCCCGTCTGTTCCGATAATGCACGCCCGGTATTCCGCCATTGCCTGCCCAATTGCCCCCGCAAACATAAATTTAAAATGTATTTTGCCTGCTCTGTCCACCGGCTTAGAGCGAGTGAAGGCCGCTACTCAACTGCGCCTGCCCCGCTCAAATAGCGCTCAGGCCACCAGGGAGGGGCGGAAGCCGATGATTGTCATTCCGCCGACTGTTACCTTGCGGTTATCACCCGAGGGCAGCTTCTCAATTTAAGCCCGATGATCGCGGATCAGGCGCGCCGGCGATTCGCATGGCGAGTACGCAGGTCGGTCGCTGCTAGCGGCTCAAGAGTCAAACTGCCGCAGCTAGTCTTGTCATGCCAAAATTGTGATTAAGGGATGAACGCCGCGGGTATAGGTTTTGGGTGTAGGGGCACGAGTACTGGCAGCTCGATGGTACCGCGCCGCAGCCATACCAGCGTTGTTTTGCCGCCTGCCCGCTCCGATTGTCTCGCTGAAACCACGGAGGTTGGCGACATGCTTGGAAAGGCCGTGCCAGACTTGCTCCGCAATCCGGTTGGGATTACCGCCGCGATTGTCAGCGATCCTCTTGAGACATGGATCGCATTTCAAGAAAGGTTTGCCGGGTATCCTTGTTTGCGAATCCGAGCCGGCTCACCCTGTTCCCCGCCGTTTCAATAAAAAGGGGCAGTTCGGAATTATCGTCAAGGCAGCGGCGGCACAAGACAAAGTCGGGAGCGCTTGATTTTTGGTCGGCGCTGCACTTCGGCCAGTACTTGGGTCGATAAGTGCCGCTGGATTAGCGTATCATGTTTGAGTTGATCTTAGTTTTGCTTCCGCTGGTTATTAGTTTTGCGTGCGGATACGGACTGCGAGCATGGATGTCGCGCCGCCGCCGAGCCGCCGCGCGGGAAAAATTCCATGCGCAGCTTCGAGAAAAGCGACTGGACGTCCAAGCGATGAATTTAGGGCGGCGTTCCGTCGGCGCCGATGAGGAAATAGATAAGTACAAACCGCAGTAACCTGTGCGGCCTGTCTTTCACCCACATATCCGACATCCCCGTGATGCGCTGCCTGTCATGGCCTTCCATGACTTCCTTCGCAGAGCCGGTCCAAGTGCCTCGCCAACCACATAACCGGCGTTCCGCGCCGCCGTGTGCCGACCTGAAATGCATTTGGTTTCATTGAAAATCCTGGTGGGCGCACAAGGGATCGAACCTTGGACCTCTCCCGTGTGAAGGGAACGCTCTCCCGCTGAGCTATGCGCCCGGGATTTTCATCAAACGATCGAAGGCCTTAAAGCCGGCGTCGGATCGGCAAGAGAAGGTGCCGGCGCCGGCGATTTACGAAGTGCGGGCTATCGGTGTCAAGCTGCCAGCCGGTCTGGACGCGCAATCGAGGGCTGTTGCGGGTGGAGGCAACAGCGCGGGCTCGAGCGATATTCGGAGAACAGAAGTGCGGGAGGGGGCGCAAAGGCCACTCTAAGCGCGGCTTTCCGGTTCAATATCCGGCGCCTTTGGGCTGAGGTCGGGGGACGGAATTGCTGCTTCGTCCCCTTGTGAACTAAGTTCGTCCGCCTTCTCGATCAGGGCGGCTACCGTCCGAGGGTCCGACGTTGACTGAGCAAATTTGATAAGGATTGCCGCCTGACGCTTGAAATAGTTTCGACCAACCATGTTACTTTTCCCGTGGGTCCCAAGATGGCTGAAACGCCGAGGCCGCCCGGTGGTTCCCCCAGTAATGTCTAAAAATGAACCTAGTCCCATTTGGGCAACATTTGGCCACTCGGGATGTCGATCAGGACAGCCCAGGGCAATCCAATAGCCGTCCCCATGACGGGCCGGATTTGGCGCAAAACGTCAATTTGTCGAGGCGGATCAATGTGATTTGGGTAGTCCGGTCCCAAATCAAAAATCTCCGCTCGTGGCTCATTCGCGCCACCAGGCGCCAACCCCCATCAAACCGCGCGGAGCAATATCATGCGCCCTGCTGGCGGGCGCGGGAGGCGTGGGACTGCAGCGCGCGGATCCGCTCGGCCAGCGTTCCGCCACCACCCTCGGAAGCGCTGCCATGGGCGGGGGCGCCGCTGCCCGTAGCACCATTGGATGGTTTCGCCGCGACCGCTGGCTCCGCCGCAAGCATGGCCTCGATCGGCGAATTCGGTCCTTATTCGGTCCTTCGAGCTGC
>Ga0137405_1247369_pt1 | contig 10977 bp, 13 predicted proteins | sample CZOMad2_1_16fung_FD_122055 | JGI IMG/M metagenome (GOLD analysis project Ga0137405, IMG submission 122055) | Vadose zone soil fungal communities from Angelo Coast Range Reserve, California, USA - CZOMad2_1_16fungal (PacBio error correction) | ecosystem: Environmental > Terrestrial > Soil >... | reverse complement strand
GAGGGCGTCCCGCTTCGGCCGGGGCATGGCCCCAGACCCGACTTCTTGGACTGGCATGAGGGGCGTCCAGCGCTGCTTCTGCACATAGGCCCGCATCGCGTTCAACTGGAGTGGTAACGTCTGTTGATCGTGTGTGGAGACGCGTGCATATAGACCAGCGTTCATCGGTGTGCCCGACTGACACGATCGATGGCCCAAAACCCTCCGCAAAACCACCGCCGTATGGTCAATATTTTGGGTATGTTCGGGGCCTTCCACACCGCTGACCGAAACCTACTGTTTATGGACAGATGATACCCCATTGGCGCTGATCATGGGAGAGCCATTTATGGACAGATGATACCCCAGTGGCGCTGATCATGGGAGAGCCATCGCATGGCGTCGATTGAACGCACGGCCTATCCCCGCTTCAAACGCACACTGAGGCCGCACACTCTGCATGCGCTCTACACCCCGACGGATGCGGAAATGGCTTTTGCCCTGGGGGCTGTGCGGTCCCGGGCCCATCAACTCAGCTTCCTCGTGCGGCTCAAAGCCTTTCGGCGGCTTGGCTACTTCCCGAAGCTGAGTGAGGTGCCCACCACCATTGTCAGCCACATCCGGAGCTGTCTACATGTAGAGCAGGCTGTGGAGCGACGTGATGAGGAGCCACGGACCCTCTATCGTCATCATCAGGCCATCCGCACGTATCTGCACGTGACGGCGTGGGGGTATGCCGCGAGACGACTGATCATCAAGGCAGTGGCTAGAGCTGCCGAGACGATGGACAACCCTGCCGACCTCATTAACGTGGCGCTGGAGACACTGATCAAAGAGCGGTATGAACTGCCGGCCTTCAGTATCTTGGATCGGATGGTCGGACGCGTGCGCAGCGTCGTCAATCACCGGTACTTTCACCCCATCCTCACCCGCCTCAGCCAAGCGGATGCGATCCGGCTGGATGGGCTGCTGAACACCGAAGGGCACGGCTTCCGGAGCCCGTATCAGCGGCTCAAGCAACTGCCGAAACGTCCGTCGCTGCAGCACCTACAGGACTGGATCACCCAGCTGGAGTGGCTGCTGTCACTCGGTGACATCACGCACCTCCTGGCGGACCTCCCGCCGCTCAAGGTGAAGCATTTCGCGGCCGAAGCCAGAGCGCTCGATGCCGCGGAGCTGAAAGCTGTCACGCCGCCGAAGCGCTCTACGCGGTTGCGGTGCTTGATACACCGCATGCGCGTCCAGTGCCGCGATGAGCTTGCCCTGATGTTGATCAAACGGATGCAGCGAATCCAGCCGCGCGGCAAAGACGAGCGGGAGGATCTGCGGTTCCGGTACCGGGAACGGACGGCCACGCTCGTCTCACTGCTGGCTGAGGTCGTGACGACCAGTGAACATGCCGCCTCCGATACACAGGCCGGTGCCAATATCCGGCAACTCCTCACTGAGCGCGGGCCTGCCACGCAGTTGCTCGAGGCGTGTGAAACCGTGATAGCCTCTAGTGGCGACCACGATCAGCCGCTCTTGTGGCGCTATTACCGCCATGATCGCCATGCGCTCTTTCGGCTCATCCGACAGCTGGCGCTGCGTTCCACCTCACAGGATCAGTCCTTGGCGCGCCCGGTGCACTATCTCCTGGAGCACGAGGAGAGACGCAGCGACTGGCTCCCTGATGAGGTTGACCTGTCGTGTGCGTCGGAACGCTGGCTCCGCCTCATCTACGGGATGCACCAGGGCGAACGCATGCTGCGCCGCCGCCACTTTGAAGTGTGCGTCTGTGTGCATCTTGCGGCGGAACTCAAATCCGGCGATATCAGTATTGTTGGGTCGGAGGAGTATGCCGACTCTCGGGAGCAACTCCTCTCGTGGGCAGCATGCGCACTGCTGGTCGCGGACTATTGCCAGGAACTCGAATGGCCGGCGACCGCCCCAGCGTTTGTGGCAAGGCTCCGGGCATGGCTCACAGAAGCCGCCGGGCAGGTGGACGCGGGCTATCCAGACCATGAGCAACTGGTGATCGATGAACACGGTCAGCCACGGCTGAAGAAGCTGCCCAAGGCAGAACAACGTGCGTCCGTCAGGGAGCTGGAAGCCGCCATTCATAGCCGATTACCGGAACGTCAGATCATTGATATCCTCGTCAACATCGCGCACGACACGAACTGGATACGCCACTTTGCTCCGCTCTCGGGGTGTGATCCCAAACGGGAGCGCGCGCTTGAGCGCTATATCTTGACGGCATTCGCGTAGGGCTGTAACCTCGGCCCGGCCCAAGCGGCCCGTCACCTGCGCGGGCTGGTCTCGCGGCATGAGCTCTCGTTCGTCAACCGCCGTCATATCAACGCACACAAGCTGAATGCGGCGATCGTGGATCTCATCAAGGCGTATCCCAGCTTTCCGCTCCCGAGGTGCTGGGGAGCTGGGACGGTGGCTGCAGTGGACGGCACGAAGTATGACCTCTATGAGCAGAACCTGCTCGCTGAGTATCACATTCGGTATGGTGGCTGGGGCGGTATTGCCTATCACCACGTCGCCGATGCGTATGTGGCGCTGTTTTCCCACTTCATTCCGTGTGGCACCTGGGAGGCCAGCTCTATCATCGAGGGGCTGCTGAAGCATGCGTCCGACATTCAGCCGGACGCGGTTCATGCAGACACGCAGGGACAATCGACGCCGGTCTTTGCGCTCGCGTATCTCCTCGGCATCCGCCTGATGCCGCGCATTCGGAACTGGAAGGAGTTGGTATTTTATCGCCCTGATGGGGAAACCACGTACCGCCACATGGACGCACTGTTCACGGAGGTCATTGACTGGCAGCTGATCGAAACGCACTGGCAGGATCTCTTGCCAGTCGTGTGGTCCATCCGGGCCGGCAACATCTCTTCCGTCATGCGGCTGCGCAAGCTGGGGCACGAGTCACGAAAGAACCGGCTCTATCAAGCCTTTCGTGAATTAGGGCGGGGGGGGCGCACCGTCTTTCTGCTCCAATACCTCGCGGAGCCCGCGATGCGTCAGCAGATCAGCGCGATGACCAACAAGGTGGAGGCCTACAACGGCTTTGCCGGATGGCTGTTTTGGGGCGGTGAGGGCATCATTGCCGAGAACGATCCGCACGAGCAAGAGAAGATGATCCAGGACAACGACCTGGTCGCCAACGCGGTCATCTTCCAGAATGTCGTCGATGTCAGTCGCATACTGCATGCACTGGTAGCGGAGGGGTATCCGGTCGCGCGTGAGGATGTCGCCGCGCTGAGTCCCTGCCTGACGCGCCACGTCAAGCGGTTTGGGGACTATTGCATCGATGTGAGCGTGCCGCCCCAGCCGCTATCAGAACGCGAGTTGACGCTGCCGTTGTGAGGGGAACGGACACCGAGCCGTCCCCGGTGACCTATTTTTACACGTATCTCGCCTGTACCCGCTATCGTGGCTTGACGTGGCGAATGAAGGCGCCGGTATCCACGTCGAAGATACCAATCGTGATGACGAGGCCGGGACGATATGCATCGTAGACCGAGACATCGACGTATGTGGATGCGTCCGTGGGCCGGTGGATGAGCCAGGCGCCGGCAGGCGCGTGCGCGCGCAAGCGCCCACAGCGCTCCGGAGGCGGTTGGTGGCCCGGAGGCCGGTCAGGATACCAGAGGCGGCATGTGCCAGGCGGGGGCAGATGGCCTGGGGGAATGCCGAGCGTCGTATACCCATGCTCGTGGAAGTACGTGTCATCTCCCCGATGGCCCCAATCTTTCGCCTCCGGCTGGTGCTTCCTGTGCTTCTCGTGTTTCTCATGCTTCTCGTGTGTTCCCTTTCTCTCTTGGCCGCGCGCCTCATCTTTCCACTCGTCGGCCATGGCGGTGGCGGCCATGGCGGCCATCAGTAACAGCGCCGTGCACAGGCGCAGCCCCACCAATCGCGTTCGGCTCATGAGCCCGCCCTTTCCTTCCCGCATGGCGACACAGCAGCGCCCACCTCACCACCGGTAGGGGGGGCGCTGCCAGCCACCATACGGCCGATACGGCCGATAGTCGCGATACGGATAATCGTGATAATACCAAGGGGGACGGTAGGAGGGGATGACTACAACCGGTGGTGAGGCCACATACCCTGGTTCCACAGGCGCCACCACGCAACTGGTCGGGCCGACCAGGAGCATACCCCCGAGGGCCATCACGGCAAACCAACGCTTTACCCACACCATCTTCAACTCTCCCACTCGGACTGTGTGTCTCGGGGGGGCATGCCACGTCACACGACGAACAGCTCACCGGGGCCACGGTGGCGCACGGCTACATCTTTCCTAGGCATATCCCATGCCAAAGCCACCGCCGATGTGCCTGTGGGGCCATGAGAGGCCGCCTGGCAGGCATCATCCCGAAGCTCCACCCGAGTGCTGAAGGACGCCTCACGCGCCTTCGCGTGGAGCGTTCACCCGCGTTCCATGCAAATTTTACAATGTGTTAGAGGATGAGAAGCCTGAGCGGTCGCGCGAACGAACCGACCGCGCTCATCGAGTGCTCCGTTGCTCCGTGCGCCGCGCGGTTTCTCTGCGGATGCCAGCGAACAACATCATTCCCTCGTCTCACCTTGATGGTCATGTGTTCCTGATGGCCCCCAACACTGACATGCGTTCAGCGGCCACGGCAAACACTGATGGGCCATGTGTGGTATAAGCTGGTACCACGTGTTGCGACCTGACAGCATCGCCTTTCCCCCCATGGAGGTCATGTTATGCGAACACTGCTCGCAGTCTTGGGGCTCTGCGGTCTCTTGCTGATGCCCCTACCCGATGTGGCAGACGGAGGCCCTTCGAAGACCAGACAGGTGGGCTTGGCCTCCTGGTATGGGACGCACCATCAGGGGCGAAAGACGGCCAGCGGCGAGCGCTTTTCACGGGGGCAATTGACGGCAGCGCATCGCTCCTTACCGCTGGGGACCAAGGTGAAGGTGACGAATCTGCGGACGAAGCAGCAAGTGGTCGTCACAATCACTGACCGCGGACCCTATGGGGCCGGGAAGCGCCGTATCATCGACCTCTCGGAGGCGGCGGCCAAGCGTGTGGGATTACTGGAGCACGGCACCGAACGGGTGGAAGTTGTGGTGGTCGAGAACGCGTCGTAAGTTCTATCCCGCACCCCGATGGCGGTGTCCAGACATCTGCCAGGGATACCATTATGGCATTGTCAACTTATTACCTGTCGGCATGATTTGCTGGGATATGGGGGCATGATTGTCTGAGTCGCATTCCCTATGCTGCGGTCGGTACACCCGTGCGGTCCTGCCAGGGGTGAAATCTTAGCCGCCTCTCTTGACGGTAGATGGACGCAGGGCAGAGGTGGCGTCGTGGGCGCAAGTGCTGGGCGATGAGACCATAGGCTGAGAGGAACCGCTGCGCGTGACCCGGTGACGTAAACCCCTGCATGCGCCGCTCCCGCTGGCGGGTGGGCTGGTGGGAGTTCTCGGCACGGTTGTTGCGGTACCGGTGTTGGCGATGCTCCATCCCAGGCAGTATCTCCTGCTGCGCGGCCCCGTAGCTTTTCAGCTTGTCGGTGATGATCACCCGCGGCACGTCGGTCAATCCCTTCAGCAGCTTGCGGCAAAACTTCGTCGCGGCCTGCTTGTGCCGTCGGCTGTGCACGAGAATAGCCCATATATGGCCATCCTGATCGACGGCCCGCCAGCGGGAGTGCCGTGCCCCCTGGATCGTGAGCAACACCTCGTCCAGGTGCCACTTGTCGCCGGGCCTGGGACGCCGACGCCGGCGTTGATTGGTCTAGACTTGCCCGCCTTTCAGGCACCACTTCCGGATGGTTTCATCGGTCACAAGCATCCCACGGGCGAATAGGCGTTCTTCCCCATCGCGGTAGCTGAGACAGAAGCGGCAGTACAACCCGACACCATGGCTGAGGATCTCGGCCGGGAAGCGGTAGTGTTGGTCTGGGTGGGTGGGGGCGGCAGGGGGCCTCGCAGCCTCCGGACGGGTGATTGGTATCAGGAAAGCGCTGGTCTCTCACGAGGAGCCATAGTTGGGGCACGAGTATGCCACACCCGGGCTGAGGCTGTATAGAGAGGAGCAGTGAAGTTGACAAGGCCACACTGATGCGTCTGCTTCCCATGGCGGGTATGGCCATTGTTCTTGTCCCGGCTTGATCCCCATGGTGGGCATGCCGCTCTCATGAGCCTGGCTGCTGTTGGTCTCCCGGCTGTGGGGGCTGTTTTTGACCAACCGTAGCACGGAACCGCGTCGCGAGCATGACCTGGGTAGCACTACCGCTTTGTGAGCCAACGTTGGGATGGTAACGCCTCCGATACCGAGATTTTTCAGGAGCGGGCGGCGGCGCTGATCGCCACCTTGAAGAACGCACCCACCCCACGGTACTTGGTGGCGGATTCCAAACTCTACAACGAAGCGAACGCAGCCAATCTCCACGCACTGGGCTTTATCACACGGATTCCGCACACGCTCAAACTGGTCTCCCAAGTGATCACGCAAGCGCTGCGATGGGACACGTGGCCGCGGCTGGATGACACCACGCGTTATCAACGGGTGGAGTTAAGCCACGATGGCATGGCCCAACGGTGGTTGGTTGTGTCTTCGGAGGCCGCTTTGCAGCGCACCGAGGCAACCATCAGCAAAGCGAGGCAACGCGAAGCGGAGGCCATCGACCAGCCACTCTTTCACGTGCAAGCCAAACGCTTTGAGACTCCCCAAGCGGCCCAGGCTGCGCTGGACACGCTGGCTCCCGCGTGGAAATATCACCAGGTGGAGACCTACAGCCTGATTGACCACAAACGCTCTGCCGGTCAAGGTCGCCCGACACCGACCACGCCGATCAAGGCCATCGCCTGGCAGATTCAAGCCCAAGTCCGGCCGGATGACGAGCAGATCGGACGGCAGACACACCTCAACGCGTGCTTTGTGGTGGGGACCACTAGTGACACGAGCCAGTTGAGCGATGCCGAGGTGATTCGAGCCTACAAAGGCCAGGCCCAGGCCGAAGAGGGCTTGCGGTTTCGCACAGATCCACTGTTCTTTGTCTCGTCGTTGTTTGTGAAAAAACCCTGTCGGATTCAAGGGCTGCTGCTGGTGATGACCTTAACGCTGCTGGTCTATTCCGTGGCGCAACGCCGTCTGCGCCACCAATTGGCGCGCCAGAGGGAGATGGTGCCGAACCAGATCAACCAACCGACTGCGCGGCCGACCTTGCGGTGGGTCTTCCAACTGCTTGAGGGGATTCATCGTGTCCACGTGACCGTGCCAGGCAAGATCCACGACCTGATTGAAGGGCTGAACGAAGGGCAAACCAAAATCCTTCGCTTGTTTGGGGAAGAGGTCTGTCGGCTATATCAAATTTCTCCCGGTTAGGGGCTGCTCAATGTCGGGGAGAGTGCTGTCCGTACCAATAATTCGTCCCCATTGAAATCGCTTGATTTTTTCTCGACCCATGTGCATGCTGGCACGTCATGAAGACGTGGGTGTTGCTGCTCTGCCAGACGATCATGTTGGCGCTATGCGAGCGTGTGCATCTCGCGCTGGAAACCATGGCTCTGCGCCATCAGCTGGCCGTCTTGGCACGGTCCGCCAGACGACCCCAAGGCTCGCCCGTCGATCGGTGCCTATGGGTCCTGTGATCCACGGTGTGGTCGCGCTGGCAGGAAGCCCTCACGATCGTGCCACCGGACACGGTACGACGCTGGTGCCGACACGGGTGGCGGCACCACCTGCGGTGGTGGCGTGGGCGGAAGCGGCCAGGACGGCCTGATGATGCGCTCTTCGGCGCTGACCACGAACTGGCGTCCGCATGCTTTGCACTGGTGATTCTGCTTGCCGCTGTGAATATGGCCGTTTTTCTTGAACCGTATCGATCCACACCCTGGGCACGCGTCTCTGACGACCATGACTGCCGTTGGCCTCCCTCATGGGGATGGTGTTTTTGACCAACAGTAGCCTGGACTTGGATCGCGAGCATTACCTGTGTAGCACTACCTATACGCCATGCCTATTTCCCAGCAGGCATCGTTCCAGATTTTCTCGGTCGCCAGGGGGTCCTTTCCGAGGAGAAAAGGGCTGATTTCCTGGTGGAGAAGCTCGCGGACGGCGAAACGCTCGGCGTCGCGGGAGATGCCGGCGCCACCGATGCCTTCGTCGGTCTCCACTTGGACCAAGAGCATGCCCTCAGTCCGGGGCGTCTCGGTGAAGGGGAACTTGATGGGTATGTTCAGACATCTGGCCTGGACGTTCACCACTTTCATGCGCACCTCGTATGGTTGAGAACTGGCATTGTCAACTGGATGATGGACGGTGGAAGGAACAAAAGGGCCTGGGTTCAGAGTGAGGCCCTGAGCAGAAAAAGTCAAGAATGTTCAGGTCTTCGGGTTTTCGGGACGGACAGGTGACGGCAGTGGAGCGCTCCTGATGCTTCGCCGCGATTCTATGCAACGTGGTGTCGGACGCCTAGAACAGGTTCCTGAGTTCCGCCATAGTCGTCGCGCGATTGCTCATGGCAACCGCGATCTGTCGTTCCTGCTCTGCTGTATACTTCCTGGGTCTTCCTCCCTTCCGGCCCCGAGCTCGCGCGGCGACCAGCCCGGCCCGGGTCCGCAGGCGGATCGGGGCCCTCTCAAACTCAGCCAGGGCGCCGAAGATATGGAAGATTAATTCGCCCGCCGGCGTGGTGGTGTCGATGGCTTCTTGCAGGACCCGAAAGCCGATGCCCTGGTGCCGAAGCGTCGAGACGATGTCGATCAGATCACGCAGGGATCGCCCGAGCCGGTCGAGCTTCCAGACCACGAGGACATCCCCGTGGCGCATGCATTCTATCGCCTGGGAGAGGCCGGGGCGTTCGGATTTTGCGCCGGAGATGGTGTCGCGGAAGATTTTCTCGCAACCGGCGTGGGTCAGGGCATCGAGTTGCAGGTCTAAGTGTTGTTCGAGGGTGCTGACACGGGCATACCCAACGAGCAAGGCGTCTCCTTTGAGAGGATGAAGCACCGATCTTTCGGTGGAAAGGATGGAACATCCTACCGAAACTCACGGAGCATGACAAGATTCGGGGACTTGATTTTCGATGGCATTATGGTGAAAGCATGGCGGACGTTACACGATACTTAGTACTACAGTGGTAAGTAAATGCTTAAGTAGCCAAGAGTGCAGGCCATGCGCCATGCTGTTTGTCGTGATCATATTGGGCGAGCCGTTGATGCCACCGGCGCCAGCGGGACCAGGCAAGGATTTGGGGGACGGTCTGCTGCACGGCGGGGACCACGTGCCAGAGCAGCCGCCGCATCTCGGGCACGCTCAGCGGGAGGCCAGGCCCCGCTGGGCCTTGAAGGCGGCCAGGCTGCTCCGCTCCTGAACTGGCGGCGGGCTTTTTTTTCACGCCTCCACGGCCATGGTGCCCGCCCGCCAGATGACTAAGAGGGCATAGGCCCACATCGCGAGGGTGATCTGCCGAGACCAGCCCGTCCAACTCCGCACCTCATAGCCGTCCAGGCCCACCTCTCCCTTGGCCGCTTCAACGCTGCTTGCGATGGTCCACCGTGTCCCCGCGACCTGCACCACTTCGGCCAAGGTCGTGTCCTGCGGGGCAAAGACCCTAGAGGCTGTCAGCTCCGTGGGGACGCTGAGACGGCGCCGGACCAGCCACCACCGGCGCCAGCCCGGCTCCTGGGGCTCGGCCAGGGGCAGCCCGCGCCCATTATACCAGCGGGGGCCTTTGGAGCCATCTCCCGCACTGAGGCGGGTCCAGCCCTCTGGGGGCAGCGCCGCCACGATGGTCTTCACCTGCTGCTGCCGCCAGCCCAACCACGCCTATGCCTGGCCCGACACCGCCAGCCCATAGGCCTGCGGCCGGGCCTCCAGCCACACCCACAGGCGCCGGTCAGCCCCATCCACGCGGTCGCCGGTGACCCCCTTCGCGGGGACGCCGACCGCGCAGGCGCGGGCCAGCATCTGGCGGGCCAGCTGCGGCGTGGTGGCACAGGGCCGGTCAGCCGGGAGCCCGGCCTGCCGGCAGCGCTCCCGGTCATTGGCCCACGCCTTGGGCACAGACAGCTCCCGGTCTACCAGGGCGTGGCCCAGCTGACCGGCATCGCCCAGCAACACGCCGATCTGGCAGTTCTCCACCGTGCCCACGGTGCCGGTGTATTGGCGGGCGACCCCGGCCGAGTGGCACCCTTTGTTCACCAATCCGGTTTCGTCGAGGACCAGCACCGCTTCCGGGTCGCCCAGATGTGGGATGACAGAGGTGCGCAGTTCATCGCGGACGGCATCCGCGTCCCAGTCGGCCCGACCCAGCACATACTGGAAACCATACGGGGTGGGCTCACCGCAGATGTCGGCCAACTGCCAGCTGTTTTTTCGCTCAGCAGGACGCAGCAGCCCGTCCAGGTAGATCATCGCCCGCTGGCGGGACTCGGCGCGCGCGACATACGGGCCCAACCGCTGCTCGACGTCGGTCAGATATGTAGCCCACCCCTGGATGGCGGAGACCTCCTGCTCCGTCGGTGCGGTCGTCGATGCGTGGGTTTGGGTCATGGCTCCTTCCTTTCCCTCAGCTTGATAACCATGGAACCATGACACGATAGCGCATATTATTTCTACTTACCACTGTAGTATTGGAGGCTATCCGGAAACTCAGGACACGAATTTCAGAGGCTCCGCAGCCACCTTTCGATCAGGGAATTCAGGTCGGCGGTGTGACGTGCGCCTGCGCAGCATCAGATGACTGTGGCGCAGAGAGAGCATGGCGGTACTGGACGCGGGTTGCCGTTCATCGTCCGTGCGGTGGCGCCGCGAGCGACCATGCCAGGCGGTGGTACGCGCCACCACCCCACGTTTCGCCAGCGGAGTGCCACCTGTGGAACCTGCTGGACGCGTCTTCACCGCGATGTGCCACGTGGGGCGAGGTGCTTCCATCCAGGCGTGGAGCGCATGCTGGGGCGACGGGTGAGCGGCACAGCGGCACAAAGCGTTTCGAGACGGGGAACAGCGTGCGGCTCGCT
>Ga0137405_1218808_pt1 | contig 11000 bp, 5 predicted proteins | sample CZOMad2_1_16fung_FD_122055 | JGI IMG/M metagenome (GOLD analysis project Ga0137405, IMG submission 122055) | Vadose zone soil fungal communities from Angelo Coast Range Reserve, California, USA - CZOMad2_1_16fungal (PacBio error correction) | ecosystem: Environmental > Terrestrial > Soil > Vadose... | reverse complement strand
CCTTCGGCTCACTGCCGATCTGGTTGAGTGTTGATGACATCAATTGCCGGCAAACGCTCTGATGACGCGGCAACGCCCGCAGCGCAAATCGTTCCGCACGATGTCTTGAAATCACCGGCGGCGATCGCATTGGCGCTGGCGGCCACGGCTGGCGGCTACTACCTCGGCGCCTGGCTCGCCCTTGCCTTGCGGTATCCATCGTCCGTGCACTCCGTGCTGTGGCCGCCCAACGCGATCGTCCTGGCGGCGTTGTTGCTCTTGCCGGTACGGCTGTGGTGCCTGGTGCTCATCGCCGTGTTTCCCGCCCATGTCTTGACCGTGGCGCCAACCGGATGGCCGTGGCCGACCATCCTCGGCCTGTTCGTCACGAACACATCGCAAGCCGTTCTCGGCGCGACGTTGGTCAATCGCTGGTCGCGCCGGTACGGCTCTGCCGGCTCCTTCGCCGTCATCTTCATCGCGGGCGCGGTGTTCTTCGCTCCGTTTCTGCTGTCGTTTGCCGATGTGGGAATCCTGACTCTCACGGGCCTGACCGGCGACTATTGGGCCGCCTGGCAAGAACGATTTCTGTCGAATGCGGCGTCGACCATCATCTTCGTTCCACCGATCCTCGCAGCGGCCAGGGGGTGGCGATCGTGGCGACGTCCGCGGCTCAAGCGATGTGGAGAGGCGCTTCTGCTGGTCGGCTGCTTCGCGATTCTTGGATCGATCGTCATCTTCGCGGAGTCCATATCGAGCAGCTGGCTTCCATTGATGCTCTGCACGTTGCTGCCGCTGCTGCTGTGGGCAGCGGTACGCTTCGGGAAAGGCGGTGCCAGCTGTGCCTTGCTGGGGCTCGTCGCCGTTACGATGGGCAGCATCACGCACTGGCCCGCCGCAGCCGGGGCGCAGGAGGAGATCATGATGCTGCAGGCGTTCTTCCTCCTCGTCTCGATACCTGTTCTCTATCTGGCAGCGTTGCATGGGGACCTGCGACAATACGTTCAGGCATTGGATGCGACGAATCAACGCTACCGCATGGCAACAGCGGCGGGCTCGGTCGGCGTCTGGGAATGGTCTCCGCAGAGTGGCGGCCTGATCCTGGATCCACAGCTGAAGAAGCTGCTCGGCTACGAAGACCACGAAATTCCCAATCGCGTCGACGCCTGGCTGCGGCACATACATCGCGAGGACGGCGAGCGAATGATGAAACTGGCTAGTGCCTATGCACGCGGCGAGGCCCCTGCCTTCGAAGACGAGCACCGAATGCTGCATTCAGACGGCAGCACGCGATGGTTTCTCGCCCGCGGAAAGCTCGTGCCCCATGCCGCGGGCGAGCCCGTCCGCATTCTTGGCACTTGCATAGACGTTACCGAACGACGCCGGATCGCGGAAGAGCTGCGCAGCCTGGAAATTCTTTGGGGCGCCATGCTGGCTTCTCTTAGCGAGCACATCGCCATCATTGATCGCTTCGGCATCGTCATCGCCGTCAACGATGCCTGGTCGCGCTTCGCCGGCGAGAGTACCAAAGGAAAATTCGAACGGGCGCCTATCGGAGCCGACTACCTCGATGCCTGCCGACGGGTCGGCGATGATGCCGAGATGGCGCGGGCCGCGGCGGGGATCGTAGCGGTTCTGAACGGATCGGAACCAGGCTTTCGAGTGGAGTATGACAGCCCATGCCCGTCCGCCCCGCGCTGGTTCGAGTTCTCCGTCATCCCGCTCCGTCGACCGGAGGGCGGCGCAGTCCTGTCGCACCGGGATGTCACGCGCAGGAAGCGGGCGGAGATCGATGCCGAGCAGCAGCGCCAGGAGCTCACGCATCTCACTCGCGTCGGCATCCTCGGCCAGCTTTCGGGCGCCCTGGCCCATGAGCTGAATCAGCCTCTAACAGCGATCTTGAGCAACGCCCAAGCTGTCCAGCGCCTCTTGGCGCAGGAACCATTGGACGTGGCGGAGCTGCGCTTCGCCCTCGGTGACATCGTGGAGGCGGATAAGCGAGCCGGTGACGTGATCCGCCGTCTGCGAGATCTACTCAAGAAGGGCGAGGCGCAGTTTCGTCCTCTCGATCTGAGTGGAGTAGTCAAAGACGCGCTGGAACTTGCGCACAGCGATCTCGTTGTGCGCGGGGTGACAACGGTCTGCCGCCTCGCCCCGGATTTGCCCGTAGTGCGAGGCGACCGCGTCCAGTTGCAGCAGGTTCTGCTGAATCTGATCGCGAATGCCTGCGAGGCAATGATGGACACCGAGCCGGGGGCTCGTGCGTTGACGATCGCGACGACACTTGAGGGTGACCAAGCCGTTCAGATCAGCGTAGCCGATAGCGGAAGCGGGATCGACGCCGACGTGCAGGCAAGGTTGTTCGAGCCGTTCGTTACGACCAAGATGCAGGGGTTAGGCCTCGGGCTGCCGATTTGCAGCTCAATCGTAACAGCACATGGTGGATACATGAAGGCGGTCAACAACTCCTCTGGCGGCGCAACCCTCTTTGTGACGCTGCCCGTTCATCTCAATCGACTGGGCGCCAATCGGTAGAGCAAAGGCCGACACACCAGCCTCACACGATAGTCCGTTTCAGCGAGAAGTCGTGATAGAGACCATAGCGCGCCTCCGTCACCCTCAAGAAAGCTCCTTAAATCTACTGCGAGACAATGCCGCTCGATGTCCGCGTCGGTGCGGTTGATCCATGGCAAGTCACGAGACCAGTCAGAAATTATCGCTGTCGCTACCGATGATGTATCGTCTACAACGAATTCCGCATGGAATGCGCTTCCAACCGACGCAAGAACCGGAGCCAACATTGGTCAAAACTGGACTCGTGTACTTCTACGCCCCAAAGCCCGTCCGTGTTCAAGCCTGCCTTGTGGGCGTTGTCGCACGGGTACAGTCATATGGAGAGCACCGTGCTATTCCGGGAAATACCCAACCTGCCCTCATCGGTCGTTGAAAGGTTAGCGGACAGCGGACAATGAAAGTCCTGGTCACCGGCGGCGCCGGTTACATCGGAAGCCATGCCTGCAAGGCGCTCGTCCGGTCAGGACATCAGCCGATCATCTACGACAATCTCCAGCGTGGGCACCGAAGCCTGGTGCGATGGGGGACCTTGGAGGTGGGCGATCTCGGAGACGCCGCCCGGCTGCGAGAGGTGATGCTTCGTCATCGGCCGGACGGCATCATCCACTTCGGCGCTTTTACCTATGTCGGGGAGTCGATCAAGGATCCGGCTCTATACTATCGGAACAACGTACTCGGCAGTGTGTCGCTTTTGGATGCCATGCGCGTGCATGGGCCTAACCTGATCGTGTTTTCCAGCAGTTGCGCCACGTACGGCCCACCCAGGGCGGTGCCGATAACCGAGGACCACCCGCAAAGCCCGATCAATCCATACGGGGCCAGTAAGCTGATGGTCGAGCGTATGCTGCAGGACTACGGTGCGGCATATGGATTGCGATGGATGTCGTTGCGCTACTTCAACGCAGCGGGCGCGGACCCCGAGGGTGAAGTTGGAGAACTGCATGATCCGGAGACCCATGCCGTGCCGCTTGCCATATTGGCGGCGCTCGGCCGGGTGGCATCGTTCCAGGTCTATGGCACCGACTATCCAACGCCCGACGGGTCGGCCGTTCGCGATTATGTTCATGTTGCCGATCTTGCCTCGGCCCATGTCGCGGCGCTCGTGCACCTGTCGAAAGGTGGCGACTCGATGGCGGTCAATCTTGGCACGGGTGTCGGGACTTCGGTGCTCGATCTGCTCGATGCGGTCGGGCGCGTTGCCGGGCGGCCGGTGCCGGTCGCGCGCTGCGCGCGGCGGGTGGGCGACGCGGACGTCCTGGTTGCCGACGCGCGACGCGCCGGCGAGGTTCTGGGCTGGCGGCCAAGATACACTGACATCAACGATATCGTCGCCACGGCCTGGGATTGGCACAGGTCTCGGTAGGGGCAAGTCCGTCCCCTTGCATTGTCGCAATTTACCGTCTCTGGCCCATCCTCATGCGGCCGGTCGGTGAGATATCGGGGGAATCACTAAAGCGGCCGGAACTGGCGAGGCCGGCACGGGGCTGGCGGTGCTGGCCGCGCTCGCCCCTTGGAATCATTCCCTGCGGATAAAATTTGACACGGGACAATCGCCCGACGCTGGTCCCTTCTACTGGCGGGAGCTAGCAAATCAGGCTTCCTTCAACAAGGAACCTTCAGCCCCGCCGTCGCCGGCGGGGCTTTTTTCCGTTTCTGGAGAAAAATCTGCCAGCAGTATAGCCGCCTCGGAGGGTCGCGGCCCCCTAACCGCTGTGGAGGGCCATTCACTTCACCACCCATAGGCCGCCCAGCTTCATAGCCTCGTCGTTCGCACGGTTCATTTTTCCTGCCCGGATGAATTGCATCGAACTGTGGCTTGCCCCGACGGACGAGGCGTGGACCGCCGGCTGCCAGAATGGCGCTGAACTCTGGTGGCGTCCCAAGAGCGAGGACTTCAAGGGCAGTCTGCGCGTCGTGACGGAATGGGCGACTCGGCGCCGACGGACTGAGGCGCGGCCATACTGCGGCTTGCGGAAAGGACCTTCGGCGAGCATGATCGCGCGTATGACGAAGATCATTCGCGACGCGCTCTGGAAGAACGATGCGGTCACGATCTCACGATTGACGCCGCCGTTCCGGCGCTCGTCACGGCACGCGAGCTGTTCGATCGCTTTCAAGCAATGATTCGACAAACGAGGAGCACAGAGAACCCTGGTCCAGCGGTCAAACCGAAGACCAGATCACCAAGCTCAAGCGGGTCAAGCGTCAGATGCACGGCAGCGCCAAGCTCGATCCTCTCCGGGCTCATCTTCCCGGTGCCGTATGAGAAGGTCGCGTCTCCTGCATCGAAATCGAGCCGGAGCCAAAATTGCGCGCCGATTCACACGGCATGAGTCATCTCCGGACTGTATTGCGGTGTGTATTCGCGGCGGGCACGCTCGCCGTCGCCGTTCTTAGCTTGCTTCCCGGAAAAGAGATCCCGTCATTGGGCGTATCCGACAAGATCGAGCATGTGGCCGCCTATGCGCTTCTTGGCCTCACCGGCGGATTTGCGTTTCCAACGCGTCGGGCGGCAATGTTGCTGCTCGTGCTGCTGCCACTCCTGGGGATTGGATTGGAGATAGCTCAGTTACTGGTACCGGATCGATCCTCGGAGGTGGCGGACGCTCTCGCCGATTGGATTGGGGCGGCTCTTCCTCTGCTTCCGATACTCCTTTTCCGCCTCGGCTCGAGTAGAACGCGATGATGGGAGCACTGCCGCCGAGAAGCCAAGGGATAGCTCGTCGACCGTCTGTCCGCGCGGATGGAGGAGCACCAGCGCTCTCGCCGCAGTAAGGTGCGCTTGGGCGTTACTGTATCACGGGAGTGATACACTGTTACACCGCAGCACATCGTGCTAGCATTCTTCAGCGGCGTCCAGTGCCGCACGCGAACAAGAATGAATCGGCGGTGGGTAATACATCTCGGCGATGGAAGAAACCGTCGCTCCACCAAGCTCGTTTGGTCGCGGTTGGCAGCGATCGCGATGACAAGTGGCCGGGTTGGGTACGGTTGCTGATTATTATCGGCGCACCCCTGGTTCTATGGGGTGCGATCGCGCTGGTGTGGGTACTCTTCATCCGCTGATGCATGTGCTGTGTGCCCGGCTGCGGAGTGCGCGGGACGGAGATCCGTGGCAATGGAAGAACGCCGGCTTCCGCAGATTGCGGAGCGATTCGCGGAGAAGCGCTGCACGTTCAGTCGAGAAAGTCGAGGTTCAATAGGCGCCCGTCGCACGGAAGATGACGATGAACGTTCTCAGGATGATATAGAGATCGAACCATACCGACCAATTGTCGATATAGTAGAGATCAAACTCGACGCGCTTCTGTATCTTGTCGATCGTATCGGTTTCGCCACGCCAACCGTTGACCTGCGCCCACCCGGTAATGCCGGGTTTGACACGATGTCTGGCAGCGTAGCGATCGACGACGTCCTGAAATAGCCTGCCCTCAGCCTTGGTGGCCACGGCGTGCGGCCGCGGCCCGACGATAGACATCTCGCCCTTGAGAATATTGAAGAGCTGCGGCAATTCATCGAGGCTGGATTTGCGCAAGAAGCGGCCGAGCCGCGTGACGCGCGGATCGTTCCGTGTAGTCTGCAAGACAGCATTCGCATCCGTGCATTTCGAGTGCATCGTGCGAAATTTCCACACCTCGATCAATCGGTCGTTGAAGCCGAAGCGTCGTTGCCTGAAGAGGACAGGCCCGGGCGAGTCCAGCTTGATCGCGAGGGCGATCAACAGCAACAGCGGCGCCAGGAACGCGAGCGCCGCAAGGGCGATCAACTGATCTTCGATCAACTTGAACACATGGGACCAGCCGGAGATCGGTCGATCGAAGAGGGTCAGCATCGGCACGCCGGCGCGCATCGTCACGCGACGATCGGCGAAGCGTAGCCCCGCAAGGTCAGGCGCAAGCCTGATGCGGACCGGAGTCGTCGCCAGCAGCATCGTCAGCTCCTGGACGCGCCGTGCCTGACTCCACGGCAACGCGATGATGATCTCGTCGGCAGCGTTTTCGCGGATCAGCGCCATCATGCGGTCGACACTGGGAATCACGGGATGGCCATGGAAGGTGCGCCGCCGTCGTGACTGGCCGCTCCTGTCATCGACAAAGGCGACGATGCGTGTGCGCACGTCCCCCCGCTCGGCGATGTGCGCCGCGAGCGCATCAGCCTGTTCCCCGACGCCGACGATCAAGGTGCGAAAGGCGAAGCGTCCCTGTTTCGCCCAGCGTAGGGTCATAAAGCTCAGGAAGTAGCGGCCGAACAGCATGAGGGCGGCTGCGGACAGCAACCAAGAGCCTGCCCAAACACGCGAGTAGAATTCGGAAAGCTTGAGCCCAAAGGCTACGGTGACAAACAATCCGAAGCTGATGGACCAGGCCGCGACGGCGCGCTGGGCGCCAAGCGAACGCGAAAAGACCGACTCCATTCGATAGGCGCTGAGAAGCTGGGCGACGATCGCCGCAACGAGCGCACCGAGAGCAATTGTGCCGGGATAGCGATTGTCGAGGGTTCGAGGACCGGGCAAGACGTACAGCGCATAGGCGATCGAGCCGGTGGCAGCTACAGCCGTAGCGTCGTAAAGGCGGAGACACTCGCTGATGAGCATTCGCGGAATCGGTTTTCGGCGAAGCGATTGCCTGTCAACAGCGACCCGATCAGTCTCCGCATTAGCGAAGTCGTCGAGATCAATCGCACTCATGCCGACCGCTTGCCCCCAGATCCAGCTACGCCAGAAATAGCCGCGCATCTGAAACGCGCACAACGGCACTCGTGTCGCGTGCAAGAAAATAGCAGGCGACAGCAATTCGCGACACCGACCGCGCACAATATTTCCACGCAAACTATGAGCGTTCAGCGCGCAGCGGCTGTGGGATCTCTGTGATATAAAATCTGCGCGCTATTGCGGGCCGGTCACCGAACTCGCATGACCGACACTCGACTCTCGGAATCCTCATCGGCCGCGCTTGTACAACAGGTTCATACGGCAGCGAGTGCATCCCAGTTGTGCATGCTTGCTTGATTGTTGTGCAAGCGCGCGCAAAAAACGTGCCATTTCTCGATGATCATGCGGCACAAAATTGCCACAGGGCGCTATTGATGAAGTGACATATGGTGCATCGCGAAAGAGCAGTATCGATGCGGCATCTGGCGAACCTGGCCCATCGGAGCTCCAATCCTGGTCGAGAGTAGTCGGACGTGAGGCAGGTCACCTCGAACATCCGATGCCAGAGAGAGATGGGCGTCGTCCATGGCCGTGCCCTCATCGTCGGAAACGCATGCGTCGGTGCTGAGGCGGCACGCCATTCGAAGTTTAGCTACCTGCGCGCCAAAATCGCGGCGCACGGTGCGGCGCCTGCAAAGCTATGTGCGTGGGATTGCCTAGCAAGATCGAGCGGCGCTTAACGGAGTCGAGTCAATGGATGCAGGACCGGCAGATCGTCCGTACAACGGTGTCGATGATCGCAGCGGCACCGCTGCAGGCGACGTGCTGAGCATCGGACGGGTCCTGCTGCGGCACAAGGTTTTGATCGCCGTGACGACGCTCGTGCTCACCGCGACCGCCGCCGCGGTGACGCTGAGTCTGACGCCAAGGTACAGTGCGATCGCCTACATCATGATCGAGCCCGGGCAGACGAAGATCGTCGACGCAATCGAGGCCGTGATGGCTGGTGCGACGGCTGACGCCCAGGCCGTCGAGAGCGAAACGCGGGTACTGCAGTCGCGCAACTTGGCGGAGCGCGTCGTCGACAAGCTCCTGCTCGACAAGGATCCCGAATTCAACGGCGCGCTGCGGCCTCCCGGCCTGTTCGCCCGCTACCTGGGGCCGCCCAAGGCTTTCGTGTCCGCCCGAGTTGCGGCGATCCGGCAGTGGCTCACGGCGATGTTGGGTGGCGCCGCACCGGAAGCGCCCGATGCGACTGATCCGTCGCAGCGCCTGCGAGCAAAGGTCGTCGATTCCGTCCTCGGCGATTTGAGCGTATCCGTCGACGGCCGTTCGCGCGTTATCGGCGTGACCTTCACCTCGGAAAGTCCCGAAAAAGCGGCCCGCATCGTCAATACGCTGGCCGATCTCTACATTGTCGGCCAGCTCGACTCGAAGTTCGAGGCCGCGAGGACAGCGAGCCAATGGCTCAACGACCGCCTCGCCGAATTGCGCCAGCAGGTCGAAGCGTCGGAAGCGGCGGCTGAGCAGTATCGCGCCGAGCGCGGCCTGATTGCGAACGGCGACGTAACGATCACGACCCAGGAGGCAACGGACATCGGCGCTCAACTGGCGGTCGCGCGCTCGCAGCGCGCCGAAGCCGAAGCGCGATTGCACGAAGTGCAGGCCGCCGTCACCAAACCGGGCGGCACCGCCGCGACGTCCGCGGTTCTGGGTTCTGGCCTCATTCAGAGCCTGCGCGTGCAGGAAGCCGAGGTGCAGCGCAAGATCTCCGAGCTCCGGCAGCAGCTCGGACAGAATCATCCGAATTTGCTCAGTGCCGAGGCCGAGTTGACCCAGATCAGGAGCAAGATCGGCGTCGAAGTCACGAAGATCGTCGAAGGACTCAAGAATGAGGTCAATGCGGCGGGGGCTCGCGAGGCTTCACTCAGCGCCAGTCTCGAACGATTGAAGGGCGAGGCCGGAGAGCAGAACCAGGCAGGGGTGAGGTTGCGGGCCCTCGATCGCGAGGCGACGGCGGGGCGGATGCTGCTGCAGACATTCCTCCAGCGCGCCCAGGAGACGAACAGTCAGGAGACCTTCCAGCAGCCGGACGCCCATATCGTATCGAAGGCCAGCACGCCACGAGTTCCGACCTTTCCGAAAACCACAATGTTCCTCGTCGCCGGTTTCATGGGTTCGGCGATCATTGGCGCTTTCCTGGCCCTTCTTGCCGAATACATGGACCGGAGCTTCCGCAGCGAAGAGCAGATGGAAGAGGCATCCGGCGTGCCATCCCTCGGGCTCGTCCCGTCGCTGAAGCGGTCGTGGGGGAAGAGCAGACGCGCGCCGACCTATGTCGTGCAGCATCCGGCATCCGTCTATGTCGAATCGATTCGCAATCTCTACACCGGGCTTCGTTTATCAAACGGCGACTACTGGCCACGCACGATTCTTATCGCGTCGTCGCTGCCGGACGAAGGCAAGACGACCGTCGCCGCTTCCCTAGCTGGTCTGCTTTCGGTGACGGGCCTGAAGACCATCATCGTTGACACCGATCTGCGCAATGCAGGGGTCCAGAAGGCGCTGGCCGTCGCGGCCGGCCCCGGACTCGCCGACTATCTACGCCTGCGGCTGCCGCTGGAATCCGTTGTCCAGCGCGATGAGGAAACCGGCATCCACGCGATTACCGCAGGCAGCCGAGCATTCGATCGGCCCGACCTGCTCGGCACCGATCGAATGAAGGAACTGCTGGGCCTGCTCGCCGAGAGATACGAGGCCGTGATACTCGATTCGGCACCGCTGCTGGCCGTCTCGGACGCGCGGGTCCTGGTGCGCATGGTCGAAAAAACCGTTTTTCTGGTTCGCTGGGGGGACACCGATCGCGATGCAGCCTTGCGCGGCCTGCATCAGGTCGTCGCCGCCGGCGGCAACGTGGCGGGAACAATGCTGACCATGGTCAATCTCGAAAAGTATGCCAAATACCGATATGGAACTTTCGGCCGCTACTACCCGCGCATCAAGGGCTACTACACGGGTGAAGCGCAGCTCGCGCGATGAGCTTCGACGACGTCACATCTTCAATCCCACGCTGAGCAGGACCGAATTTTCCGTGAAGTCGCCGGCATCCACATTCGAGAGCCGATTCGTATAGCGGTAGTCGAGCGAGACAGACGCGTTCGGGTTGAGCAGGTAAGTGCCGCCGATTTCCACGTCGAAGCGGTTATCCACGCGGCTGCTGTCTTGGAACGCTTCGTTGCGATAGCGGACTTCGCCGTCCACCAATACATTCCGCAGCAGCTCATGATCGATGCGTACGGAAGCCGCTGAAACGATCTTGCTGGAATTTTCGCTCGTCGAGGTGACCGCTTCACGGCGTGACACGGCTCCGGTGATGGTCGTCAGGCGCGTCACGTCCCAGGTCAGGGTGCCCTCAACGAGCGGGCTGGTGACGGGATCAAGCGTGGAATCGTCGAAATCGGTGCGGAAGACGCCCGCCGCGATTTCGCCTGTCAGCGCCGGATCGAGCGCGAAGCCCATCCCCAACGTCGCATCGTAGGTCCGCGAATCCGGATCGACACCGTCCCTGTTGATGGGAGCGTCAAAATTGCGGTCCAAGTAGCCCACCTGGACGAACGGCGTCAGGTACGGTGACATCTGGTATGACAGGCGTGGTTCGATGTCGAACTCCAGGCGGTCGCGGTCGAAGTCGAAGCCCGCGATATAGTCGAAGCGCTGCATCTGGCCGTCGAGCCGAAACTCGAAATCGTTGAATTGATGCGCATAGCGCGTGTGCGCGATGTAGCGGTTGAAGATC
>Ga0137405_1303014_pt1 | contig 11080 bp, 7 predicted proteins | sample CZOMad2_1_16fung_FD_122055 | JGI IMG/M metagenome (GOLD analysis project Ga0137405, IMG submission 122055) | Vadose zone soil fungal communities from Angelo Coast Range Reserve, California, USA - CZOMad2_1_16fungal (PacBio error correction) | ecosystem: Environmental > Terrestrial > Soil > Vadose... | reverse complement strand
GGTGCGGCATCGACCCGCAAATATTGCATTCGGGGCGCGAGGAGCACTGGGGGCTCTCCGGAATGCGCGAGCGAGCGGGCAGAATCGCTGCGAAACTCAAAATCTGGAGCCGCCCAGCCGGAGGCACGGAAGTTGAACTGTCGGTCCCAAGCCATATCGCTTTTCGACTAGACTCTTCGCGTCGGTGGCTGCGATGGCTCGCCCGAGGTTTGCGGAGAGGAGCCAAATGATGTTCAGGAGCCGGAAAACGAGCGATAGCCTAAAGACCGAATGTGGTCGCATCCGAATAATCGCAATCCGCGCGGAATTTTCCGAGGCCCACATTATCATGCTCACTACCTTGGAAGGCGACGTTGAAATTCAACGTGCTTTCGAAGCGGGGGGCTCGCGCTTACATGCTCAAGACGATGCCGCCCGAGGACATGGTCAAAATGATACGTCAGGTCCACGCTGGAAAAAAGTATACGCGACGCGGAATCGTCCAACTCTGAGAAGCGCAATCGCAAATTTCCTAACAATAGCCGAAAGGTAGGATACGGGCACCTTCCGGCAGAGACCCAGATCGCGCTTTTGCCGGTTTTGCAAAAGTAAAGAGATTGAGCGGGTTGGAAGCAATCGGCCAATCCTAGTTGAGATCCGCGTGATTGCCGCCACACATCGTGATCCCCAAAGCGGCGTGGATGCTGGAACGTTCCGGCGATATCTTTTCTTCCGGCTTAATGTTTTTCCAATCCACATCCCGCCGCTGCGTGAAAGAAAGGACGATATCCCGCTGCTCGTCGAATATCTCACCGATAGGTACGCCAAAAAGCCAGGAACAAGATCCGAACGATCCAAAAAGGGACCCTGGGCTTGTTCCAAGTATGTGACTGACCGGGAAACGTTCGTGAATTGCAAAACGTAATCGGAAGAGGGGTAATCTTGTGCGAGAGAATCACTCGTAGTCGATGAAACCTGGTTAAGGGCTAGAATCGCCCACCGTTGACCAGAGCGACACCGGTCGATTCAGTCCCTCGCTTTCTAGACCTATAGACCGATCACCCCGTGCCTTATCCCAAGCTCCCACCTTATCAATCGCTTGCCTTACGCTGAAACTTCAGCATAGCTGCCGATATTTCAGCACACGTCTGCATGCGACCTCTAGCCTGTTTAACTGTTTAGCCATGGCACATCTATTGCTGGTGTGTGCTCTAGCGAGGAACGTTAAACGAGGGCGCGTATGTCTTCATCATAGTGCGGCGGGAAGGCCCTGTGTTTCTAGCATTGACGACAGCTGCTACGGTGCGGGGGCGGAATTGTTTGTGGATGGCCAACTTCGCAGAAGCGTAGGCCGCTAGCCGCGGTTCGGTGCGAGTATCGACCTCCACATCATTTTGTCGTTCGCTCTGCATGGATGCGAACGGGCCGCGGCAAGAACCGTCCAGGTGAACGCGGTAAGTTTTTGCGGTCCTGACATCACGCGCTCGGAGGGAAAGCGCATTGCGGTGGTTACAAAGTTCGGGAATGACTCGTCGAGGTGATCACGCGAAGGATCGACAGCCCTAAGAAGAATCATGTTTCGATAAATAATCTAAGCGCGCCGCATTGGAGGCGCACCGCAAGTGGCAAGAACGCAAGGAGATGGCACTAAGCGCCGAGAACTTGGCGATTCCAGTCGTAAGCGAGAGAAGCAATGGATCAACAACTATCACACAGAGTCGTTGTAACCGTGATGGGACTGATCAGTCCCGTCGGCCTTGGGACAAATGAGACCTGGCAGGCACTCCTCAAAGGACATAGCGGTATAGCACCCATTACTCTATTTGATGCCGGGAGTCTGGACTGCCAAATTGCAGGAGAAGTCAAGGGGTTCATTCCTGGCGACGGTATTGATAGGAAAGATCTGAAGAAGACAGGTCGCTTTATTCAGATGGCGATTGCAGCTACAGACACCGCGATCCGCGATTCTGGTCTCCAGATTGATCTCACGAACGCCGCGCCGATCGAAGAGCCTCCTATGTAAACTCCCACACGATCGGAGAACGGAATCCGTTTTTGCTTGTCGGCTCAACGAAATCGATGACCGGACACCTGGTCGGAGCGGAACGCTCACGCCACTTCGACCCAATTGGGTGACCGTGCTGAGGCGAAGGCGATCTGGGAGGTCATTCTCCACAGCGGAGCGGGCATTGCCGTCGAACCATTCGACAAGATCGCCTGCCTGTATTGCGGGAGCCGGTGTAACGCTGGCTTTACGTCGGGAAAAATATCGAGACGCATATACGATCCCATTGTGTCGCGAAAACTTCGAGGTCTGCGATCGAGATTTCCGCGAGATGCCGGAATCCCGAGGCACCCGGACGCTGCTCGATGCCATGAATACAGGCCACGACGGCGCGCTCACGACGATTCAGGCTAGCAGTGCGCACGGGCGCACTGCACCGCTTGGCGACCCTTACGGTCCGCTCACCAGGGCAATGGACTATGCAGAACGCTGAGGAGGAGGTGAGGTCCTCAATTGATTTAGTGTTGCATTAGGAAAGGCATTGCCACATTCAGCCATAAATGGTTTTAAAGTCAGATTTCTTAATACCCAGGGCTCTAATCTTCGATTCGAGGGTCTGGCGTGGAATTCCAAGTTTGGCCGCCGCTCCGGTCGGGCCGGAGACGCGACCTTGGGTTTCTTTTAAAGCCGATTCAATGATTTCCTTCTCCCTTTCGGCAACCGTTGCCAACAGCGACTCGGTCGATTCGGTTCGCTTGGGCGATTCTGGCCGTAGCCAGGTGGCATCGACTTCAAAATGATCTCCCTCGCAGAGAATTACTGCTCTTTCGATCACATTTTGAAGTTCGCGAACGTTTCCTGGCCAGTTATACGCCTGGAATAACTCCAAAGTCTGTTTATTGATCGTTCTGATCTTTTTGCCGGATTTTGTTGCGTATCTATCGATGAAATATTCAACAAGCAAAGGGATATCGTCCTTACGCTCACGCAATGATGGCACGTTGATGGGAAAAACATTTAATCGGAAGAAGAGATCCTGCCGGAAGGTTCCAGCAGCCACCTCTGCGTTTAGGTCGCGATTCGTGGCAGTAACTATACGGACGTCCACCGGGATCGGTCGATTACTGCCAACCCTCTCGATTTCTCTCTCTTGCAAAACCCGCAATAAAGCGATTTGGCTCTCTGGAGGCAGATCCCCTACTTCATCTAGAAAAATCGTACCCCCATCGGCGGCCTCGAACCGTCCCACTCGCCGTTGGATAGCGCCTGTGAAAGCACCCTTCTCGTGGCCAAAGAGTTCTGACGCAATGAGAGACTGCGGGATGGCAGCGCAATTCACCCGGACGAACGCTCGCGACGAACGCTTAGATCGCTTATGAATCGCTCGGGCGATCAGTTCTTTACCGGTTCCAGTCTCACCCAAAATAAGAACCGTGGATTCAGTCGGCGCAACCTTTGATACCTGCGACAGAGTTTGGCGAAGGATGCCTGAGGTACCGACGATCTCTTCGGACATCGAAGATCGAGCAATCTCTTCCCGCAATGCCAGGTTTTCATTCCTTGTCCTCTCCTCCTTCTGTTTTCGATCTTCAATGTCGGTGGCCGTAGAGTACCAGCGAAGGACTTTCCCTTGTTCATCGCGCAGGGGATGGTAACGGACAAGAAACCAGCGATACTTGCCGTCCTTTCCAAGCACTCGTTGCTCATTTTCAAAAGGCACGTTACCGGTAAGCGCCTCGCGGCATTCCTCGTACAGCCTTTCCACATCCTCTGGGTGGAAGACCCGTGCGCGATAGTCTTCTCTCTGTACATCCTCCAAAGTGAGACCGGTGTGATCGAGCACTGTTTGATTGGCATAAAGGGCAGTTCCATCCGGGCGCAACACATGAATAAAAGTCGCGATGGCATCCGTCATCCGGCGGAGTTCTTCTTCGTCCCGCCGGTGCTTTTCGTCGGCTTTCTTCCGGTCCTCAATATCAGTAACCAACAGATACCAGCGGACAATGCACCCTTCCGGGGCAAGTACCGCGTGACCGCGCACGTGGAACCAGCGATAGACGCCATCTGCCCGCCGGATCCGATGCTGAATGTCGTACGGCTCTCCGGTTTCGACCGAGCGCCTCCATGCCTCGATCACGCGAAGAAGATCGTCTGGGTGAATCGCGTCAGTGGTGGCCCAATCCTTTAGTTGCTGAGGCGTCTTGCCGAAATATTCCAGGATCTGGCGATTGACGATTTCAAACTCACCCGCCGGCGTCATGGAACATACAAGTCCGGGAATGCTGTCGATGATGAGCCGAAAGCGTTCCTCGCTCTGTTGCAGCGCCGCCTCTGCACGCTTATGTCCTTCGATATCAGTGTTCGTTCCAAACCATTTGACGACCTTTCCGTCTTTGTCGCGCAACGGAGTCGCACGGAACAGAAACCAGCGATACTCGCCGTCATGGCGGCGCAGCCGTGCCTCTTCCTCTCCTGCTTGTCCAGTGGCGAGCAGGGCTTGCCACGTGTCCATTAACTTTTCTAAATCCTCAGGATGAATCGCAGTCATCCAACCCCAGCCAAGCGCCTCGACCGACGATAGGCCCGTGTAGTCGAGCCAGTGCCGGTTGAGGAAATCAGCCGTGCCGTCCGGCCGACAAGACCACACCAGAGCGGGGATGATATCGATCATCGCGAGGCGCTCGTCTTCCAATGGCACCGTTCTGGTGAACGCTTTGTGCTCCGCCTTTGTAGACCACATGTAGCGGATCTGATGGGTTTCCATAAAGCGTGTTCTCCTGTCCAGGACGATGGCGGGTAGTCACTTTGGTACATGTGCATTTTCCTTTGGCCGGCCGCTGCGTTTCGCTCTGGCCCTGTACGGTTTCTTGAGGCACTATGACAAATCACAATCGGAAGCGCGTCGCGACAAAGATTGTTTTTTTATCGCTCGATGGACTGACGACCCTATAAGCCGATAGTAGTGGCAGGAGCAGCTAGCAAATTGTGCTTTGTGTGCTCCTGGGCCAAATAGAGGAATGTCTCTTCGACCTTAGGGTCAGGTCTCATGCCGTTGATCTGGCCATATGGCGAGATCCAACACCCACTCGCTTCGGCGCCAAATACTCCGGCAACGGCGTCGAATGCTTCGAGCAGGAGCCGCGGCGATTTTCTTTGGACTGATTGCCATATTCGTCGTGACGCTCGTTCACCACCGAATTCAGGAACTGGTCGAAGAGATATCCGGTCGCGCCGTGGATTTCAGCGCAATGGAATCTCGGATCTTTCTCTCGGCAACGGCGAGTTCTCAGGCCAATTGAATCTTTGGGTTCATTACGGATACTACCCTCGGACTAAGTTGGCACAGAATGCTCAGGAATCGAGCCAGTCCCGCGCGGCAATCACGCGAGCCCTACTATCCATCAAGGACGAACTTCAACTAAAACCCGACGCAAGACACGGAAATGTCAAGTTCTTCGCCCAAATACCGCATCATGTTGCGCGAATCTTCGATTGCAAGCAAGTGTTCGCGAAACTCTTCATTCATGAGCTTCCGTGCGAGCTTCGAGAACACCTGCATGTGGCCGTTATCGGTCTGTGGTTCCCGCATGACGATCAAGACGATCATGCGCACGGGGCTACTGTCTACGGATCCCCAGTCAATCGGTAGGCGGGACCTAAGGATACCGATGGAATTCGCGGTAACCGCAGTCGTCTTGCAGTGCGGAGTAGCGAAACCGAAACCCAATCCCGTCGAGTACACTGCCTCACGCGCCCATAGGGCTTCTTCGAGTTGGTGACGATCTTGCGTTCGGCCAGCGATGTAAAAACTATCAACAAGCTCCTGCATCGCCTCTTCTTTGTTCCTGCTATCGCTGTCCATCACAATGAGTTCCTCGCTTAGCAAGGGCTGCGCTGAAGGCGATGCCTGGGCAGAGGCCAACAGGCGGTCGATTTCTGGTTTTTCGCGGCATGCGATGATCTGAGTGAGTAGTGACTTGCAGTCGGCAGTGGAAAGTTGCGACACTGCGTGTTTCAGTTCAGGAATCTTGACCGCAGGAAGACTAATTTCGTCCAGTCCTAATCCGAGTATCAACGGCAAGTAGCGCATCTCCGATGCCATCTCCCCACACATCCCTACCCACTTTCCGGCTGCGTGGATTTCGTCCACAATCCGCTTGAGCAGCCGAAGAAATCCCGGATGCAGCACATTGGAGAGTCCTGCAACCCTTGCATTGCCGCGATCGACAGCAAGAAAGTACTGGGCAAGATCATTCGTGCCAATGCTGAAGAAATCCACCTCTGAGCAAAGTTGGTCGAGGATAAAGGCAGCTGAGGGTACTTCCACCATAATGCCGATCGGTATATCTGACTGGAACGGCGTGTTTTGAATTTGAAGATGTCGCTTGGCCTTCGCGACCTCGTCTTTAAACTGAAGGACTTCTTCCAGTGATGAAATCATCGGCGCCATTATCTGGATGCGCCCATGCGCTGATGCACGAATAATCGCTTGCAATTGCGTCTGCAAGAGTTCGCGGTGATCCGCGTAGATCCGCGCACCACGATATCCAAGGAATGGATTCTCCTCGGAAGGGAGGTTCAGATACGGTGCTGCCTTGTCTCCTCCCAGGTCCAGCGTCCGGATGATGATGGGGCGTCCGGCGCACAATCGAACCGCTTGCGAGTAGGTCGCGAATTGTTCCTCTTCGGATGGCGGCCTATCGCGCTCTAAGAAGCTCATTTCGGTGCGAAATAATCCAATCCCTTCTGCACCATTCTCGAATGCCAGCGCAAGTTCCTCTGCCGAGGAGGCATTGGCGGCCACTTCCAGGGTGTTACCGTCTCTCGTAATCGCTGGTGAACTAGGATCGTCCGCCAGACGCTCCTTTTGCCGTTGGAGCGTCCTCTGTTCACGCTCATAGAACCTTTGAACTGCTGCGGAAAACTGCGGGACAACAACTCCCCTGGTTCCATCTACCACGACTTCCTGTCCGGGCGAGAACATCAAGCGGGCATTCTTTACTCCCACCACCGCGGGAATAGCATGCGAGCGCGCAAGAATGAGGGCATGTGAACTCGAGCCAGAATACTCCAGCACAATGGCCCTTAACCAATGCCGGTCCAGCGCAAGCAGCTGCTGTGGCCCCAGAGTTTCCGCGACTACGATCGAAGGTTCCTGCAGGGGGAGGACCGTTGTCTCAAGGTCTGCCCCGTACATCTCATCCAAGAGTTGCACCGAGATTTCCTCAACGTCTGCAGCTCTCTCGCGTACGTATTCACTCTCAGATTGTCGGAGAAGATTGATGAAAAACTTTCCTGTTTCCACAACCGCATAACCAGCGGACTTGCCTTTGGAAACCTGTTCAGCAAACTTTTCGGCGAGAAGGACGTCATTGGCCATTGCCAGATCGGCTCGAAGTACAGCCTCCGCAAGCGGCGAACTGGAACGGGTGAGTTTCTGGCCAATGCGCTCACGAACCGCCGCAATCGCGAGCTTGATTCGCTTGAGTTCTTGCTCGGGATCCGTTGCGATCTCTGCGGTCAAACCCTTCGGCAGGGAGATAGCGCTCACTACAACCACCTTGCCGTGAGCAATACCAGGACTGGCCGACGATCCGAAGTAGCAATTCATACCTGCGGCTTGGAGAACACGTGGCATGCTGTTCCGTGTCTGCGGGGAACTCACCGCGAGAGGCACATCGCAACTGGGGAGCACCTCCTCGACGAATCGGCGCAGCGCTGTGTGGGCGGGCTGCTCATCCGCCCCGCTCACCTGAACCAAGCAGCGGTCGCCGTGGCGGATGTCTGCCGAAATGATTGACAACACGCTTTTCGCATTGGCTTCCCTGCGATTGCGTAAGTTTGTCAAAGCCCATTCGGAAACGAAATTGTTCGCCACCCCAGCGAGCTGGCTGGCTGGCCGGGCATGCATGCCAGCAGACAAAGGACAGACGAAGGCGAGTTGCAGTGACGTGCTGCTAAGTTCTGGCGACATATCTAGACTTGGAGCTTCCTGAAAATGCCTTCCGGATTTCTTAGAGCTTCTTGCAGCGGAACCTGAACGACTTTCAGGCCGTTGAATCTTTCCCGCCCTTCCACCTCGATGTCAACTGCAAAGATTGCAATCTGCGCCTGGCGGATGTCGCTCTCCGTCAGCTTGTTTTCAATGCCCATGGCCCCTTGCGTTTCGACTTTGATCTCATGGCCGAAATTCTTGGCGATCTTTTCCAGTCGCGCAGCGGCCATGTAGGTATGGGCAATTCCTGTTGGACATGCGGTGACCGCGATAATTTTCATGGGGTCTCCTTTAGACAACTTCTTCCGCTCATCTCGCGCGCTTTGAGAAGGTTGATACAAACTGCGGTCAGAATGGTTCCCGCGGCGATCGCAAGCACGTATGCTAGCCTGTGATCCACCACTGGCAGGACGATGGGACCACCATGGGGCGCGTGATCTCCTACGCGGCCAATCATGGCCACTACCGCGGCTACCGCTGAGCCAATCATGATGCTGGGAATGACGCGAATCGGATCTGTGGCCGCGAATGGAATCGCGCCTTCCGTAATCCCGATCATCCCCATGAAGATTCCGGCTAGACCTGCTTCCCTTTCCTCTGTGCTCCAGAGCTTTTTTTGAATTAGTGTCGCCAAGCCCATTCCCAGCGGGGGCGTACAAATGGCTGCGGCACAAGCCCCCATAATTTGATAGTTGCCCTCGCGGATCATGGCCGCTCCAAAAAAGAACGCAGTCTTGTTCACGGGCCCGCCCATGTCAAAAGCAATCATCGCGCCCAGAGTTAACGCCATCACGATGCTGTTTCCAGTACTCATGCTTTCCAAAGCGCGATTCGCGTTCGTCATGAGCAGAGCAATCGGCCCACCTAGCACTTTGATCATCAGCAAGCCAATCAAAGCGCCGGACACAATCGGGATCACAAGGATCGGCATCACTGCCCGGAGGTATTTCGGGACGGGTACTCTCTTGAGAGCTTCCACTAAATAGCCGGCCAATAGGCCCGCCAGCATTGCTCCGAGAAAGCCTGCCCTGATTTCACCGGAGAAATAGCCCCCCAGAAATCCTGGAAGCAAGCCCGGCTTGCCGGAGACGGAATAAGAAATGTAACCGGCCAGCACGGGCAGCATCAACGTCAGCGCTGCCGACCCGATATTAAGGATGAGTTTCAGGCGCGGCGCTTGCGAAAAATCTGGACCGGTTGCTGTGATGGGAGCAAACGCAATGGCAATCGCAATCAGAATGCCGCCGCAAGCGATAAATGGAATCGCGAATGAGACACCCGTCAGCAGGTGCTGCCGCAAGTTTTGCAACGCCTTAAGCATTCAGATCCTACGCTGAAGTGAAATCTCGTGCGCCGAAGCAACAGACTTCGCTCGCCGCTGGCTTCAACCGCTCCAGCGCTTTTCTCCGCTCGCCTAGCAAAGAAGTAGTTTTGTAGTATGTGTGATTAGTCCTACTCCGTCAAACCGGAAAAATGGAACGTTTGTTGTACTCAGATAACCTTCTCTCTTCCGGCGCTTTCAACCCGGTACAGGTTCTGAGACTCTTCGCGCAGGCGCGCCCCCCTAATCCTGGCTCTTGATCCACCGTCGGCACTTTGCGCACGGTACTCGGTCGGAGTGACTTTGCAGGCTTTCTTGAAGACCCGGCAGAAGTAAGCCGGGTCACTGTAGCAACAGTTAGAGGCGATCTCCTTCAAAGTCATGCCGTAGTTCTGCAGCATGAATTTGGCACGGTTCACTCGCACAAGGTTCAGGTAATCGTTGAACCGCATCAGTCCTTCCTTGCGGAATAACCGCGAGACGTGGTTCGGGGCCAAGCCGAAGTGATGCGCGACGCTCTCGCGCGTGATCGGATTCTGAAAGTTTTCCTGCACATATAAACAAATGGACTCATAGGTGCGAATTGCTTTGCGTGGTCGCCGCTTCTGCGGAGACCTCAGCAGACGCAGACAGGCATGGAGCAGCGATTCGGTTAACAACCGGGCAAGGGCCCCGTCGGAACGGTCAGCCGCCAAAACCATCAGAGCTGCCAAAATACTGTGCGTTGGGACGTCGTAGCCCCCATGCACGCTGGCCTTTATGCCGGACGGCACCTGGGTGGAACCTTTGTGGCGGACTAGGCTGACCCCAATCTGCTTCACACCAAAGAGAAAAGTGAGGACATCGACGTGAGCCAACCAATCGGGTTTGTTCCAGGCGTGGTCAGGAACAAAAACCGCGTGACTCCGGACTGGTTTGATTGTCTTCGTGCACCCACTATGGGAGATCTCCATCGCGTGACAACCGGCAATCGGAATCGATAAACGTGGAAAGTTTGTGACATAGGCCAGTGCGGGAGGAACCGTGGTTCCATCGCTGAAATGCACGTGCCGGATTCTGGTTTCGCGAAGATAAGTTTCCAATTCGCGAATCACCACTTGATTTGCCGGAAGCTGCGCCGTCCTCAAACGCGAGACTGGCTTTTTCACAGAAAGTTACGTTAGTACAAGTAATGTTAAATGTCTACTGCTTCTTTTAGGTTGACTCCCGAGCTCATGCTCCCCCATACTCCGTGAACGGTATCGGATCTGGCTGTCATCGCAGCCAGCCACGGGCCTAGTCGCAGTCGCACGTTGATTAAAGATCCGCTGAATCCCTAAGGAGGCCAATTTGCGTGTCAGCGTGTTGAGAAGTATGCTCGAACGATTCCGCATGGCTTACCAGACAGCCCTAATCGCGCCCCTGGTGTTGCTCAACGTTGCTTTCGCACAGACCTCCGAGAAACCCGACCTGAGCAAAGATCCGACTCTCTACGTGGTTGGCTACGCACACCTAGACACAGAATGGAGATGGGAGTATCCGCAGGTCATCAACGAATACCTTCGCAAGACCATGGAGGATAATTTCACGCTCTTCGAGAAATATCCTCACTATGTATTCAATTTCAGCGGCGCCAACCGTTATCGCTTCATGAAAGAGTTTTACCCTGAGGATTTCGCAAAGCTAAAGAACTATGTGGCCCGCGGCAGGTGGTTTCCTGCGGGCTCATCTATGGAAGAAGGCGACGTGAATGCACCCAGCGCTGAGGCCATTATTCGTCGGCCATTATTCGTCAAATTCT
>Ga0137405_1211900_pt1 | contig 11209 bp, 9 predicted proteins | sample CZOMad2_1_16fung_FD_122055 | JGI IMG/M metagenome (GOLD analysis project Ga0137405, IMG submission 122055) | Vadose zone soil fungal communities from Angelo Coast Range Reserve, California, USA - CZOMad2_1_16fungal (PacBio error correction) | ecosystem: Environmental > Terrestrial > Soil > Vadose... | reverse complement strand
TCAACTTCATCCGTGAGCCGCTGGACGTCAGCCGCAAGTGTAGCGGTATTGCCATTGTCGGCATTTACAACAACAGGCTGTTGCTGAGCCGGAGGCCCGTATCCATAATCGCCGTAGTAGTCGCCGCCATAGTACCCGCCGGGGTAAAAGGGAAAGAAGGGTGATCCCAGGAAAAGCCCGCCTCCGAAAAAGAAGGGCGAGCGGCATCCGAAACAGTCGTCAAAGAAAAAACCGCGATCGTGAAAGCGGTGGAAGCGGCGAAATCCAAATCGGCGGTTATCGCCGCCGAACTCTCGCCGGTTGAACACAAAGCCTCGCGACGCGAATGGCCGGTTCGATGGAGCAAACGTTCGCTGCCCTGGACCAAATGTACGGAAGCCGGGGCCGGATCTGAATCCACCGGGCGCCGAATGAAATCCGCCAGGACCTGCGGACCTGAAACCGCCAGGACCTGCGGACCTAAACCCGCCCGGGCTAGCAGATCTGAACCCGCCACCAGACGGGCCGGATCGGAAGCCACCACCCCCATGGAACGAGCCGCCGCCACCGCCACCGCGACCTGACATTCCGCGCTGCGCATAGAGTGATGGAGAAAGAAGAAGAGCAGCCGTACCCAGGACAACGAGCGACGATAGGCGTTTCATAGAGGTATCCCAGTCCTTAGGACTATTTTAGTCCTTTCCAAAGATCGTCGGCGCAAGAATTTACCCAATGTTTTCAATCATCTGCTGTGGTTGACACACGGAACTATAATCTTCCGCATGAAAAGAACCGTACTGTTATTGGTTGTCCTCCTTTTATCCATCACAGCATTAGCCCAGACCAAAAAGTCTAAAGCCGCGGTGTCACCGGCATCCGCTAGCGTCTATCCGATACAGGAAGGTTACGTCGATGCCAATGGCGTGCTCATCTATTACCAGACGATTGGGCAGGGCGCGCCGTTGATGATCGTGCATGGCGGGCCGGGTGTTGCGCATGACTATCTCATGCCTTACCTTCTGCCGCTGGCGCGGGGCAACAAACTCATCTTTATCGATGAGCGCGGTTCGGGTCGATCAGAAAAGCTGGAAGACGCTGCGCAGTACACCGTGGAAAACATGGTGGAAGATGTAGAGAGCGTCCGCCAAGTGCTCCATCTGGGCAAGATCAGCCTGATGGGACATTCTTATGGCGGCGTGCTGGCGCAGGCTTATGCATTCAAGTATCAACAGAACCTCACCCACCTGGTGTTGGGCGGAACGTTTTACAGCACGCGTGAAATGAACAAAGTGCTGGCCGAAGAAAAACGCAGCATGCCTCCGGAAGCGCTGGCAAAACTTGAAGCACTGGAAAAAGCCGGCCTCTTTAATAAAGGCAAGGACTGGGAAAAAGGCCGCTATCCTGACGACTACGCCAAACTGGCTTGGGGCGATGGGTACTTCCCCTATCTCTACCAGCGGCGTCCGGACGCGAATTATGATCCCGCAGCCGGCAACACCTCGACGGCATGGGACCTTTATCGCGAGATGTGGGGTTCGGACGGAGAGTTTGTCATCGACGGCAATTTGAAGTCGGTGGAATATCTGGACAAGCTTTCGACCATTCACGTGCCAACGCTGGTGATCTGCGGTGACCACGACGAATCGAATCCATCACTTTCACGCACCATGCACGAAAAAATTGCAGGCTCAAAATTGATGATTCTGCCGCAATCCGGACACATGGCGTTCGTGGACCAGCCGAATCTGTATATCAAGACGGTGGCGGAGTTTTTGAAGGGGAAATGAGACCATCACACCAAAGCTTCGCTGAGAACATTGGAACGGAGGGGGATAAATGGCAGACAACAAAACTAAACCGACCAAAGTGAGTGTGGCGAAGTTCATTGATGCGCTACCAGACCAGAGCAAGCGTGCGGACGCCAAGGCGCTCGTTAAGTTGATGCAGAAGGCGGCCGGCGAAAAGCCGACTATGTGGGGGCCTTCAATCATAGGCTTCGGCAGCCACCACTACGTGTATGACAGCGGGCGCGAGGGCGACATGCCGCTTATCTCTTTTTCGCCACGCAAAGCTGCCACTGTTTTGTATGGTATCGCCGGGTTCAATGGTTCTGAGGCGTTGATGGCAAAACTCGGCAAGCACACCACCGGCAAGGGCTGCCTCTACATCAAGAAGCTGTCTGATGTGGACAAGAAAGTATTGGAGACTATGACCGCCAAGGCCGTCGCTGCCGGGCGTGCGCGATAGCCGAGCTTAGAAAGCAAGTCAGAACCCTCGCGAAGCTTCAGCGCGACGCCAAACTCCCCACGTAGCTTTCCGTGCGTCGCGTTGCAGGATCACTCTGGATCAGGTCAGCAGCCTTCTCCGCAATCATGATCGTTGGCGCATTCGTGTTTCCGCCGACCACGGTCGGCATGATCGATGCATCCACCACGCGCAGACCTTCAACGCCGTGAACGCGCAATTCTGCATCGACCACGGCTGAATCGTCATTCCCCATCTTGCAAGTGCCTACGGGGTGGTAAAGCGTCTCAGTAAATTTGGCGATGTGTGCGCGCAGGGAAGCGTCATCTTTCGCTGCGGGGCCGGGATGCAGTTCAGCGCCGCGATAACGGTCGAACGCTTTCGTCGCCGCAAGCTTGCGGGAGAGCTTGATGCCTTCCAGCATTACGTCCATGTCCCGGGAATCAGAGAGGTAGTTGGCACGGATGGAAGGAGAATCCAGCGGATTACTGGAGCGGAGCCGAATATCGCCACGGCTGAAGGGATGCAGAAGCGTTGGCCCGAAGGTGAATGCGTGCCCTTTGATCTGCTGGAATCCGTGCTCGACAAAATAGCCCACACCAAAATGAAATTGCAGGTCGGGAATTTGTGTGCGGGAAGAAGTTCTGACAAAAGCACCGGCCTCCGCCACGTTCGACGTAAGCGGTCCTCTCTTGGAAACCATGTAGCGCACCACGTTAGAAAAATCTTCAGCGCTGGCCAGGCTGACAGGCTTGGTGCATTCATACACCGCCGCGCAGGCTGGGTGGTCTTGAAGGTTCTTGCCAACGCCCGGCAGATCGCATGTGACTGGAACATTGAAATGACGTAAATGGTCGGCCGGACCCACGCCTGAGAGCATGAGCAACTGCGGCGAGCCGATGGCCCCAGCACATAGAATGATCTCGCGCTCAGCCCGCTCTTGCACGCTGTTGTTGCCCTGTTGAAAGCTGACAATCGCTGCCCGCTTGCCTTCGAAATAGATCCCAAAGACGTATGTCTCGGTTTTTACTGTCAGGTTTTTACGTGACGCTACTGGATGCAGGAAAGCCGCGGCCGAGCTGTGACGCTTGCCCTTGTTTTGCGTGACCTGATAAAAGCCAAACCCTTCCTGCGCTGCGCCGTTGAAATCAGGATTGCGTTGAAAACCCGCTTCCTCGCCAGCTGCAACAAATGCTTCCGACAGCGGATTGACGGTGCGAAGATCGCTTACGCACAGCGGGCCTAATGCCCCGTGGTATTCCGATGCGCCACGCTCCTGCTTTTCCGATTTTTTAAAGTAGGGCAACACGTCGGCGTAGCCCCAGCCCGGATTGCCCAGGTTGCGCCACTGATCGTAATCAGCGCGGTTGCCGCGAATGTAGATCATGGCGTTCATGGAGCTACTGCCGCCGAGCATTTTGCCGCGCGGCCAATACAGGCTGCGATTGCCGAGTTGTGCTTCCGGTTCGGTGAAATACGTCCAGTCACAAGGGCCTTTAAAAAGCTTGGAAAACGCCAGTGGAATGTGAATCTCTTTCCGGGTGTCGCGGCAGCCGGCTTCCAGCAGCAGCACTTTGACCGTGGGATCTTCGCTGAGTCGGTTGGCTAGAACGCATCCGGCAGACCCGGCGCCAATGATGATGTAGTCATACATTCACGAACTCCTGGGGAGGGAACGAACAGGAACGAAAGGAATTGTAGCGCGAAAACTCTAGCCCATCGTCGGGATTAACTGAGTGGGATGAGATGCACACGAGACGACGATCTAGCTTCTTACGGCTTTAAACGTCATTTCCCTGGCCTTGCTTTTGGTCGTGCGTTTCCAGGCTGCAAACAATTCTGCATATGACTCTTTCAGGTAGCTTTTTACGGAAATGTTCAGGCGGTGGGCGGTGGCGTCAATCCATTTGGCCTGGCCTTCGATTTCGCCAAAGTTCCCAATAGGCGTTTCATCAATTACCACGTGGCCGTTCGAGTCGCTCCATTCGCTGCGGAACTTTTCATAGCGGAAGCTGGGAGCGAAGCCGATGGCCTCAATGACCCGGCCCATGGCGTCACCGTTTTCGACTTGCGTCTCGATCTCCCGGCGGGACTTATGCCGGCCAGTCTGTGGTCCACTTCGGTCCTTATAGGTGAGCGTCCACCGGGAGCCGTATTCCCGAAGTCGGAGCAATGCCCCGCGCCGACGAAGCTTGCTGCCGGGTTGATCATAGAGGGTGTTCATCTCATGGGTGCGTGGGGTAATAAGGCGGAATCCATCTGTCTGAAGGCTTGCGGTAAGGGCGTCAATATCGTCGATTTTGAATTTGATCTCGACTTCGCGGTCGGTAGCCATATCGCCAGTATAAAGAAGGTGAGTAGCGTGAAACCGCCGACGTAGCAGAACCCCAACTTCTTGTCTCCAAAGCAGAACTCAGGGACTATGTCGTAAAAATAATAAAATATTTGCAAAAACATTGAAAACAAAGGGACTTATACTGCAAATCATCGGTAATGCCCAAACAACAGCTTTCCAGCGACAGGCATCTAAATCCGGGTACAATAGTTAAGGTAAGTTACTTAGCTTAAGGAGTTTACTGGATTCCCAGCAGTGGTAGAAAAGACACGCTCGGAGTTTTAGGAGAACATAAGGCGGTTGCTATTGAGCCTTGTGATTTCATAGAATTAGCCGCGATCTACAAAAGGGGAAGCCAGATTCTGTAGGTCAAGGAGTTTGCATGAACAGAGTACTGTCCATTCTGGCGGCGGCTTTATGTATGGCTGCCAACGTGGGGGCGGCACCAGTTCCAAACCACCAACAACCCCAGGTAAAAAATAGCGCCATCCCTATGGCACCCAGGTCAGCCCAGAACCAGAAAACACAAAAGAGTTCAAAAGCTGAACCAAAACCCTATCAGGTAGGATCCGCTTCCTGGTATGGCAAGCAATTCCACGGTAAGACCACAGCAAGCGGCGAAGATTTCGACATGTTCGAGTTCACAGCCGCGCACCGGAAGCTCCCGCTGGGGACCTTCGTAAAGGTGACGAATCTGAAAAATGGCAAGTGGATCATTGTTCGGGTCAATGATCGGGGACCGTACGTTGGGAACCGGATCATGGACTTGAGCTACAGCGCCGCTCGGATGCTCAATTTCCGTGACGGCGTTGAACGGGTCCGTATTGACCTGATTCAGCCGGAGAATGTGGCTCTGAACCGGGGTTATAGCGCACAATAAGCGAAAAATACTATACTAGGGAGCATGGCCATTTATTCTCCTGTCAGCACAGGTCTGCCTGCATCCTCTGGGATGAGGGAGCGCCTCATTGTCGCTTTGGACGTTCCGAGCGCCGGTGAGGCGCAAAAACTTGTGGCGCGCATTGGCGACGCTGCGGGCATTTACAAAGTTGGACTTCAGCTTTTTATCGCCGAAGGGCCGGGCATCGTCAGGGACTTGGTCAGCTCGGGCCGGCTGGTATTTCTCGATCTAAAACTCCATGACATTCCCACGACGGTTGCTCTGGCGGTGAAATCGGCCGCTGAGTTGGGGGTGCATATGCTTACTGTCCATGCCAGCGGCGGCGCTGCTATTCTGCGCGCGGCCGCAGAAGCAGCAGCGGGACGCGTCAACATCCTGGCCGTGACGGTCCTGACCAGCCTGAATGATGAAGACATGCAGGAAACCGGTGTTTCCGGGCGCGTGTCCGATCAGGTCCTGCGGATGGCGGCCCTGGCGCAGGGAGCGGGCTGCCACGGAATTGTTACCTCGGCGCGCGAATCTCTGATGGTCAGAAAATCTCTGGGAGAAGGCTTTGCTATCGTTACGCCGGGCGTCCGTCCGGCTGGAGCTGAAAGCAACGACCAGCAGCGGACTGCCACACCAGCCCAGGCAATCACCAACGGAGCCAGCCACATCGTCGTCGGACGGCCGATTACCCACGCTCCAGATCCCGCCAAGGCTGCCGCGGCCATTATTTCAGAAATGGAGCAAGCAAAAAACATTAGGTGACTGCGTTCTAGGATTAGCTCTACAATTGGGGCAAGTGAGGTACTCACAAATGCGTGGCTTCGCAGTATTCCTTTTTGTTTCCGCCATCGCTGTTTCAGCACAAACGAATCTTGCGGCCGCTCCGGGTAGTGGCAGCGAAGCAGCCCTTAAGCAGATAACGATACCCGTCGGCACGCAGGTATTGCTTCACTTGAAAAGTCCCATTGACACAAAAAGCGCCAAGGTTGGCGACGGCGTTTACTGCCAGACCAGCTTTCCCGTGACTCAAGACAACGTAGCCGTTATTCCCGCCGGAACCTATGTAAAAGGCCAGATCGCCGAAGTGAAGCGAGCGGGACGGATCAAGGGTCGCGCCGAGATTTTATTCCACTTCACCACACTGATCTTTCCGAACGGCTATACCATCGACCTGCCTGGCGCGCTGGAAAACGCGCCCGGCTCCCGCAACAGCACTGTCGCTGACAAAGAAGGCACAGTAAAAGCTGACAGCCAAAAAGGCAAAGACGCGGGCACGGTGGCAAAGACAGGCGCCACGGGCGCCGTTGTGGGCGCAGTAGCAACCGGCAGCGGGAAAGGCGCAGGCATCGGCGGGCTGGCTGGCGCAGCAGTTGGCCTGGGCCAGGTGTTGTTTACACGCGGGCAGGACGTGCGCATTGACCAGGGAACCGCTCTGGAAATGGTTTTACAGCGTCCACTCACGGTTGACGTGATGAATGGCGATCCGGCCCAAGCGGAGAACTCCATCAGGCCTCGCGCCACCAACCGCAACCGGCTACCAATCCCGACAACGCCCTCTGATCCGAAGTAAAAGCTGGCAATCGTTCGCCAGAATTGCGCATCGCCCAGGGATCGCCTTTAGTAGTTTCCGCAAAGCCCTAACGTGCCCAGGCATGTGATAGTCGCGCAGCAGTTTTCGCTATAACCAATCTATCCTGAAAATGCCAACTCCACCTTTAGGTTTACCCATGGAGCGAAGTCATCAGATTCCTATGGGCTGGCCATCGCTTCCAAATTCGGTAGTGATCTATTTCACTCCCTACCGATTTTGGAATCCTTCCATCCTGCCTCGACGATAAAGTACTTTTAATCATCTACTTGCAATCTCCCGGAAATGGAACTCTGGTTGCACAAAACAAATAAAGTCTCGCGGGTCGATAATTTTAAAGATTGTTTAGCAGAAGCAACGATTACCTTTAGATTATCGGCTTCAAGCCTTTGTTCTCTTTGCATAGCATTGCCGTTTCCTTAGGAGGGAGATGAGATGTTAAAGAAGCTAGCCTTTTCCCCGCTGATGGTGCCGCTGCTCGTTTTGGTATTTGCAGCGAGCTCATTTGCCCAAACCACCGCAAAGATTTTAGGTACCGTAAGTGACGCCAGCGGCGCTGCAATTGTGGGCGCAAAAGTTACGGTCAAGAACCCAGCTCGCGGAATTGAACGTTCGATTCAGACCAACTCAACAGGTGGCTATGAAGTGGCCGCCTTGCCACCAGGCAAATACAGCGTTCAAGTCGAAATGAATGGGTTTGAAACTCAGCTAGCCAAAGATCTCGTTCTTGAGGTGAGCAACAATGCCGTTCAGAACTTTGGATTGAAAGTGGCGAGCACTACTGAGGTCGTGACCGTCGAAGGGACGGCGCCTGTCATTGAATCCACTACCATGACAGTAGGGCAGACCATCAATCAGCGCACAGTGCAGGATATCCCGTTGAATGGTCGCCATTTTGTCGATCTGGCGCTGCTGATTCCCGGCACGGTCACGCCGCCACAGAATGGCTTTCTCACGGCGCCTTTGCGCGGGCAGGGTTCGTTTGCCTTTAACACGGCCGGCAATCGCGAGGATGCCATTAACTTCATGATCAATGGCATCAACCTGAATGATATGGTACAGAACCAAGTCACGTTCCAGCCGACGATCAATACCATTTCCGAATTCAAGATTGATAACTCGACCTATAGCGCTGAATACGGCCGCAATTCCGGCTCGATCGTGAATATTGCCACCCGGTCGGGATCGAACGAGTACCACGGCGAGGTGTATGACTATCTGCGGAATGATTTTTTTGACGCCCGTAACGCGTTCAATCGTGTTACCACCTCAACCGGAGCGCCTAACCCGATCGCGCCGTTCAAGCGCAACCAGTTCGGTGCTGATTTCGGCGGACCCATTAAGAAGGGAAAGACTTACTTCTTCCTGAGCTATGAGGGCCTGCGCCATCGTCAAGGCTTGCCGACCAGCGCTAACGTCTTCACCGAGACACAGCGCGCCGCCATTGTTGCAGGAGGGAATCCCATTGCCAACGCGATTCTAGGCCTGGTGCCTCACCCCAACACAATTATTGGAGCTGGGACCGTGCCGAACGGCTTTATCGGATCTGCCACGGCGCCGGTGAATATCGATCAGGGTACAGCGGACATCAACCACACGTTTAGCGATAAGGATTCTCTGCACGGCTATTACGTTTATCAGAACGATTTCCGCGGTGAGCCAACGCAAGGCTCAAACATTCCCGGCTTTGGTGACACACGGGCCGGACATCGCCAGGTATTCACCCTTGGTGAAACGCACGTATTCAGTCCCACGATGGTGAATGAAGCGCGCATTGGCGCGAACCGAATTCATCTGGTTTTCTTCCCGCAAAACACTACTGATCCCGCTTCTATAGGGTTGGCTGGCCTTCTGGGGCCGAACCAGCAGTTCCTGCCGACATTCGTTGCTTCAGATCAGCCCGGTCTCACCTTCGGCGACGAACGTAACTTCCCCCAGGGACGCGGCGATACCGCGTTGGAAGTGGCCGATACCGTTAGCTACATTCGCGGTAAACACTCGTTCAAGTTTGGCGCGGAGGCTCGTGATTTTCGTAACGACAACTTTAACGGAGATCCTGGACAACTCACTTTCACCACGGCCGGCCTGATCAGTGGGAACGTGACTGCCGCTGCCAGGACCGTGGGCAATGTGGCAAACCGCATCAACGTTGGGGCATTAGACTTTTTTGGGATGGACAGCTGGAAGATCACGTCAAAGCTTACAGCTGAAGTCGGACTTCGCTATTCCTGGAATATGACGCCTAGTGAAGCCCTCGATCGCTTCTTGGTTTTGACTCCAGTTGCGGCACCTGGCGTGGGTGTTATCGCGCCATCGAGCGAGCCTTATGCGCAGAACATGACTAATTTCCAGCCGCGGGTTGGCTTTGCGTGGAACGTTCTTGAGAACACGGTGCTTCGCGGCGGTTATGGTTTCCAAGTCGACCAGCCGATCACTGGAATCGTGACGGGACTTAGCTCCAATCCTCCTCTTGCCTTGCCGATTAGCGTACAAGCAAATTCTTTTGGCGCTCTTCCGGGCAAGTTTAATGGCCCTCCGGCCAGCGTTGCCCCGGTGGTAGTCAACCCGAACTTCCAGAATGCGAACGTTCAGTCCTGGAACCTGAACCTGGAGCAGCAGGTCGGACGCAGCTTGGGCATCATGATGGGCTATTTCGGAAGCAAAGGGACCCATCTGGAAATCGACCGAAATATCAACCAGTTTGGTATCTTGGGATCTCCTCAAGTGAACGGATTAAACCCAACCCGGCCGTTCCAATCGGCAAACATACCAACGTTGGGCGTTGTTTCCCTGGCGAACAGCATCACTGAGAGGGACAGCATCGGCACCTCCAGTTACAACGCCTTGTGGGTGACTGCCAACAAGAAAATGTCTCATGGCATTCAATTCAATGCGTCATACACGTGGTCGCATTCAATTGATGAAAACTCTCGGAACAACCAGGGCATCGTGGTTCAGGACAGCAACGACATCTTTTCCAGTGTCGGCAGTTCTGATTTTGACGCCCGTCATCGGTTTGTGGTGAATGCCATTTATGATCTGCCGTTCAAAGCCAATCGCATCGTCAGTGGATGGTCGATTGCGCCCATCGTCAGTTTGCAAAGCGGCAATCCGTTTAACATTGTCTCGTCTTCCAATACGATTACTGGAGTGGCCACCGTCCGGCCAGACCTGAAAGCCACACCAGTCGTTACAGGAAATCCGCTCGGCAACTGGTTCTTGGATCCAACTGTGTTCATCACGCCACCAGTCGGTACCTTGGGGACCGTGGGCCGGAATGCTTTCGTAGGTCCAGGTTTCGAGGATGTCGATTTGGCCCTGATCAAAAACACCAAAGTTACGGAACGTATGAACGTTCAGTTCCGGGCTGATGCTTTTGATCTGCTGAATCATCCCAACTACGGACAGCCGAGCGGCACAGTTGGTTCCGTTGGCGTAATCCAGAGCACGCGTTTCCCAACCGGTGACTCTGGATCCTCCCGCCAATTGCAATTGGCTCTGAAGCTTCAGTTCTAGGTTTCAGACTGCAAGTACAACTCAAAGCGCACCGGCTTCCGCCGGTGCGCTTTTTCTGGTGCGGGCGCTTTCGCGTTGGCTTGGTAAGCGGCGAGGGCTGGCTTGCGCGCCGAGCCGCCTGCCTCAAGCGCTGGAGCACAGGTCCTTCGCTGCGCTCAGGATTTCGGCAGCAGGCTCGTACGCCTGCTATGCCTCAAGTTTGGAGCGAAGCGACATAAAAAAGCCCCGCATTTCTGCGGGGCTTCGAGTTTTGTTTGTCTTGGAGCGTGCTAATTACATTCCTGGATAGCCGCCGCCGTGCTCGCCGCCGCCGCCGGCCGGAGCTTTCTTGTCTTCCGGAACGTCGGAGACCAGAGCTTCGGTGGTCAGCATCAGAGCAGCGATGGAAGCCGCGTTCTGCAGGGCGGTGCGGGTCACCTTGGTGGGATCGATCACGCCGGCCTTAACCAGGTCCTCAAACTTGTCAGTCTGAGCGTTGTAACCATAGTTATTGTCTTTTGAGTCGCGGATCTTGCCCACAACGATTGCACCCTCTTCGCCAGAGTTGGCGACGATCTGGCGCAAAGGCTCTTCCAGCGCGCGACGCACGATTTCTGCACCGGTTTCCTCATCGTCATTCTTGAACTTGAGTTCATCCAGAGCAGCCTGGCAACGGACC
>Ga0137405_1189069_pt1 | contig 11265 bp, 8 predicted proteins | sample CZOMad2_1_16fung_FD_122055 | JGI IMG/M metagenome (GOLD analysis project Ga0137405, IMG submission 122055) | Vadose zone soil fungal communities from Angelo Coast Range Reserve, California, USA - CZOMad2_1_16fungal (PacBio error correction) | ecosystem: Environmental > Terrestrial > Soil > Vadose... | reverse complement strand
ATACTATTTTTGATCAGTCACCTCGATTAGAAACTGTATTTGACGCTTCAGTGGTAACTCGTGGGCGCAAGCTTCTTGGTTGGGTCATAAACGATTGCATTCATTTGATACAACCGGCGCAGATCCATTTTTATTCCCAAGTCTCTAAAAAAGATTGGCGAATCGAAGCCTCCGCCAGCAGGCACGCTAAGAAATCACTTTTGGGAATATAACTCCCCGGAACTCGGTATGAATGGATTGAACGACACACAACGTCCTTACGAAACAAACATATCGGAGATTCTTTTATGCTTAATATCGCCAGTATCATGAATCTAATTGGACCGGACATGATGGTAATCCTCCTCATAGTATTGCTCCTGTTCGGAGCGAAAAAACTGCCTGAACTCGCCCGAGGAATCGGTCGGGCGGTCAAGGAGTTCGGCGCCGGACGAGATGAGGTTGAGAGGGAACTCAGTCAGTCCGGCCACAACGGAGTAGCACAGTCAAGACTACTGGACACAAAAAGCGAGCTACCGTCTACGTAGCCCTAGCAGCAGCTAATCGCATTAGACGGGAATTCACACCCAAAGCGTGCGATCGAAGGTGCGATATTGGATGGCTTCACTGACGTGCTCAGGTGAGATGTCGCTCTTGCCATCGAGCAGAATGGAATGGGCGGGGATCTTAAAAGAAGAGGATTATTCTTCCGAGCGCTGCGGCTCGAGTTGTTTGTGAAAAGCCTGATACGCTTCCTGTTCAGCCTTGCTCCACGGCCCTTCTTGATCGACGAACCAATGTTTGGCGATGTCGGCGCGGCCAATTTCGGTTTTCGAGCAGCGGCGCTCGATAATTTGCATGTATCGGTTCCCTGTTTTCTCATCCCGATCTTTCACCCAAAGCCCGGCTCGGTTCACAACGTCGGCCAATTCCTCGGAGTTATCCGGCAAAAGCGCAGCGGCTTTGATCGCGAGCGCGCCGGCAATCAACCGGTAGTGAAAACGGACGTCGGGCTCAATCCTGTTTGCGTTCAGTCGCTGAATTTCTTTCGGCGAGGCCTTGAGCAACGCCGGCACGTTCTTCTTTTTTTCGTTTCCGTCTTTGTCCACCAGGACACTGCCTTGCTTGTCGTAGGCAACGGTTTGGTAAAATCCCGTCCGCCGTTGCTTTGCCAAATCGGGCAGCTCCAGGTCACCGCTTCCGACAAAGGCGTCGGGCGCAGCTTCCGTCCCCATTAATTCCATTCCATCGTAGCGGGCGAGCCAAGCCGCAGTGAACCAGGCGTGGGCGCGTTCGCTTTTGGAGAGTTTTTCATTGGCGCCATCCTTCAAAGCCTTGACGTATTTCTCCAGCACCTTGTCGTAGGGCGATTGCAAATATTGGTTCGCTTCGGCGTATCGATCTTCTCTGACGAAACGACGGCCCAGGAGATACTTCAGTTTCGCGTTGTAATCTTCGCCCTCTTTCGGTTTTTCAGTTGGCGGCAATGCGTCGACGTACTGTTTCAATTCGTTCGTCGTCAGCACGCGTTCCGCCACAAACGCGGCATCTGTCCAAAGCTGGCCTTTAAATAAGGCGTCGAACGCCTGAATAAAATCGCCGCGAGTAAGACGAAGTGCGCCGAGATCGCCTAGGGCGCTGGCAGTAAAGTCCCAGTGGCCGCCGCCGGAATCAATGGACCCATTATAATAATAAGGAGATGCTTTTAGCAGCGCCACCGTTTTGGCCATCGTGTTCGTTGCATCCGCCAGTTTTCCGGCGCGGCGCTGCAATTTCGCCTTCAACCAAAGGGCAGCGCCGCTCTCGCCCTTGCTCAAGTCCAACCAATGCGCTGCGCCTTTGTAGTCGCCATTGTCGTAGGCCACCCAACCGAGATATTCCGCGTCCTCGAGGCGGCCCAGATTGGATTCCTTGATAATTTCGAGCCAGCGCGCGCACCGGTTTACCGGTGCATTCGATCTTTCCGGGAAATCGGCATCGGGCGAGGTAGATGTCGCCAGGATGTGAACCGTGACCAACCGGCGGAGCAATGAGTCTTTCGCTGCTATTTTTAATTTTGCGATTTCTTTTTGTTCTTCCTCGCGTGTCTGTTCCTCGGTCCAATTGCCCGCGTCCTCTGCGGATCTCGGTCCATAGTTCAACATTCCATCAATCGGATCGCGATCGGGAATCAATGCTTTCAAAGAAACGAACGCGCTCGAATCGCCCAACGCGAGCTGGGTCAGAAAAAGCGGCGCCGCTTTTTCCGGGTGGTCCTGCTTCCATTCGCTCCGGCCTTCCCAGCCGTAGCTGTCTGCGGCCAAGCCTAACGAATCGGCAAATCCAGCCTTGGTCAGTTCGCGGGTGCGCTGGAACCATTGGGTCGCTGCTGGATAATCCTGCGTCTTAAGCGCGAGTTTTCCAAGCATGAACGCGGCCCAAACCGTCCGATAATGCCGATCTTGCTCTGGCCGCTTAAGCAAGTTTTCCCAGGCGGTGCGCGCTTCATCCCATTGTTTGTTTTGGAACGCGTGCGCTCCGCGATGATAATCGGCAAACTCTGAATCGAATTCCGCCGGAAGCGGCGAACTTCCCGAAACAAAGCCTCGCGCGTCTTTGTGTTGTTGTCCGGCTTTGGTCGGATCGGGCGGCTTGATCCGTCCTTCTTTCAGCGCCGCATCAAAATCTTTGATGTCGGCCTGTTCAGTGTCCTCAATCCCGCGAGTGTCAGGCGTTCCCTCCTCAGAATTCGGTTCTGGCTTTTCCGAAACGATCAGTTTCTCTGTCGGATGAAATTCGCCAGAGAGGCGCCGCACTTCGAGACCCCAATAGAACTCCGGCGACGCGTCCACATTTTTGCCGCCATCGTCCAGATAAACGTCCGGCCCAAAATATCCCGTCGCGTGCAATCCACCCGCGAAGCACATCGTCGCCGCAACTGTCACCCATAATTTAGCGAACCGACTCACTTTGGTCTGAGAGTTCGACTCGAAGATTAGTAGGTTGATCGAAGCGAAGCCAACCTATTTTCCGGCTCGCCCCCGGCGCTAATCGGACGCCGCGCTTCGTGCTCGCGCTAAAAACGGCGCGCCTATTTTCCGAACGAACGTTCCAGCCCCTCAACGCGTCCGACGCGGTCAATCCGGCATTATTCCAACTTGCGGTCACGTTCGAATTGAATTGTTCGTCGGCCTCGCCAGCGTTGAAGATCGACAAATCGATTGGGTTCACGCCTTCCTGAACAACGTTGAGTTTGTGGTTGGGACGCCGGCCGGCCATGATCGCCGAGAGCGTGACCCAACGCCAGTTCCGCGCGTCGGTTGCAATCGGCACGCGATACCAAAGCAGTTCGCGCAACTCCGCCGGTCGCGATTTTTGCCAACCGTCGACCAGATTTGCCAGCTCATCGGGGTCGGTCCCAAATTCCAGCACTTGCGTGCCGGGCGGCCAGGATGGTTGGACGCTGTCCATCGCCACGCTAATCAGCTTTCCATCCGGTCCATAACCGGCGCTGCAACGATAGGTCGGTAGGGCGACCGAAAACGGGAATTTGAGTCTGGCCGCCTTCTCAACCCACCGCCTCGCCAATCGCGTGTCGCAGAGCGTCGCTCCCTGTCCGTTCGAAATCGGAACCGAATGGACTTGCAGCACGTATCCGTCCGTCTCTCGCAATAGGGCCCGAAATTCAGGATCATCCAGCCATGCTGGCAAGGTCGTGATCACGAAGCGAATTGGATGAACGGCCGATCGCACCAATCGCAGCCAGGTCCGATAACCGGTCAGATTTTTGCGCGCGCAATCAAAATCGAGTTGGAACTCCTCCAGTTTCACGTCGTGCGCGCCCGCTTCTTCGATCAGTTGCCTGGCCAGGTCCGCAATGGTTCGAATCGGCGCGTCATCCGCCCGAAACGGGCCGGCAAAGGGCGTGACCCGAAGTGCAATCGAGCAATGCTCGATTTGTCGTTTGACTGCTTCCCAATCGATCGAGGCTTTTACAACTCCCGGCTTTTTGCCGGCTAAATTGATTTCGGCACCCAGAATGACCACACCGTCCATTCTTCCAGATGCTTCACGTAGCGATTCGATCACCGCCGAAGTCCATTCGCGTTGCCAGAGGTAGCCGCGCTGTCGCAACGGACCGGACACTTTCAGTTCGGAGCGACCGCAGCCGCTCAATGCGACAATTCCGACGCAAAAAATTGTCGCCGCTTTCAATTCGCCGCCCCTAAACCCAAAGCGTGCGATCGAAGGTGCGATATTGGATGGCTTCACTGACGTGCTCAGGTGAGATGTCGCTCTTGCCGTCGAGGTCTGCAATGGTGCGCGAGACTTTCAGGATGCGATCGTAGGCGCGGGCGCTTAGGTGCAATTCGTTCATGGCCACGCGAATCAATTCCTGCGAGTCCTGGCTGAGCTTGCAATGTTGTTTCAAGTGACGCGTCGCCATGCGCGCGTTGCAGCTTACTTTCACGTCATTGCGGAAACGCTCCTGCTGAGTTTGACGCCCGCGGATAATGCGCTCGCGGATCGCAGCCGACGATTCTTCAGCGCGTTCGCTGGCGACATCGCGATACTCGACTGCCGGCACTTCAATGTGCAGATCGATTCGGTCGAGCAAAGGACCAGAGACGCGTTGCCGATATCGCTGCACCTGGAGCGGGCCACAGCGGCATTCGCGTTTGAGATCGCCAAAATAGCCGCACGGGCACGGATTCATTGCGGCAACCAGCATGAACTCTGACGGAAACGTAACACTGCCCGCTGCGCGCGACACAGTCACCTTCCCGTCTTCGAGCGGCTGGCGCATGACTTCCAACGCTGATCTCTTGAACTCGGGCAGTTCATCGAGAAACAGAACACCATTGTGCGCGACGCTTACTTCACCTGGATTGGGGAACGTGCCGCCACCGAGCAGGCCAATGTCGCTGATGGTGTGGTGCGGATCGCGGAATGGTCGAATTGAAACAAAAGATTTTTCAGTGTCGAGCAGCCCGGCAATGCTATGAATTTTCGTCGCCTCAATCGCTTCATCGAGCGAGAGGGGCGGAATAATGGTCGGAATGCGTTTGGCCAGCATCGATTTGCCTGATCCAGGGGGACCGATCATCAGGACGTTGTGACCGCCGGCGACGGCCACTTCAATCCCGCGCTTCACGTGGCCCTGACCCTTTACATCACTGAAATCGACGTCGTAGCTTTGGTGCGTGGCGAAAAATTTCGTTAGATCAGCGCGTGTCGGCAGAAGCGCAATCTCCCCGCGCAAGAAGGCGAAGGTCTGCCGCAGATTTTGCACGCCATAGATATCGATTTTATCGACCATCGCGGCTTCAAGTGCGTTGGCTTCCGGCACAAACAGCGCGCGCTTGCCCCGTCGGCGTGCTTCCAACGCGACCGGTAGCACACCTTTTACAGCGCGGACAGAGCCGTCCAAGGCGAGCTCACCCACGAAGCTGAAATTCTCAAACGGTGAACTGTCGAGTTCTTCCGTCACAGCGATCATGCCGAGAGCGATTGGCAGGTCGAAGCTCGGTCCCTCTTTTTTGATGTCAGCCGGGGCGAGATTGATCGTCGTGCGACCGCGTGGCCAATAGTAGCCGCTGTTTGCGATCGCGGTGGTGACACGGTCCCGGCTTTCCTTCACTGCTGCGTCTGGCAAGCCAACGATCACAATGTTCGGATCGCCTCCCGCCCCGTTCACTTCGATCTCCACTTCGTACGCATCCACGCCGTAAACCGCCGCGGAATAAATTTTCGCCAACATCGGACTACGAGGGTCTCAGAAAACGAGACTCACGAAAAGCGTCAAATACCCTCTGAGCGTGTGCTACTGACGCAGCGTCATTGCTACAAACGCACGGTGTCCGGTGTTGCTTCGCCACCGAGCACCCACTCATAAACCGACCGCATCCGTTCGCCTATTTCCGGCCATGAAAACTTTGTCGCCACTAGAGTGCGACCGCGATTGCCCATTGCTGTTCGGTCGTCATCACTCATTTCGGTGAGTTGTTTTAGACCAGCAGCAATTTCCTCGGGACCGGTCCCAATTTGTAACGCCGCTCCGGCGGCGAAGCCTTCGGGCAGATTGCATTCGAGTGTCATCAACACCGGCTTCGCGTGCGCCCATGCTTCCAGCACCGTCATGGGCAAGCCTTCGCTCAGCGAAGGCAGAATGAAAGCGTCACAGGTGCGATATACCGCCTCTTTCTCTTGGCCGAACAAAGGACCAAGAAATCTGACGCTCGCCATTAATCCGTCGTCAGTCGCCAGTTTCTTGAGTTCGCGTTCATATCCGGCTTGGTGCCAGCCGGCGATAGCTAGCATCCAATCCTCCGGGCCGGAAGGATGCGAATTGACCGTTTGTTTCCAGGCGCGAATCAGATTCGCCAAATTCTTCTTCGGATGCAGTCTCCCGAGGTAGAGCAGCACCTTTCTACCCTGTGAAACTCGCATCAGTTCTGAATCCTGAACTCTCAATCCTGAACTCTGAATCATCTGTGGCAAATCAACGCCATTCGGGATAACACAGATCGGATTGCGCATTCCGTGGGAACGGATGGATTGGGCTTCCGCCTCGGACAACGCGCGCAGGCAAGCGGCCTCGCGCAAATGTTGATTTTCATAAAGCAGCGCGGCGATCCGTTTTTTCCATCGCGCATTTCGGAGCGCCCATGGTTCGAGCATGCCGTGCGGATGAACGACGTAAGGCCTGCCCGTCCGCTGATGCCAGCGTCGCGAAGCAACGGAGCAATATTTCCACAAACCGTGCACGGATAGAACGTTGAGATCAGCGCCGAGGATGGTGGGCACTAGCTGGTTTGAATAACCCCACGCACGCAAATCCGGGCGAAACGTCTGCATTGAAAGCGGCCGCCACTCCTGCAAATCGACAGCAGTCTGCTCGTCGCTGATCCCAAATACCCGCACGTGCGTATTTTCGGAGCTCACTGCTTTGGCCAGTCCGCGCACGCTTTGAAACAGTCCGCCCGCTTCGCGGGAAACGCTGCTGAGCAAAAAACCGACTTTCATCCAGCTCCGAGAAGATAAATCGCGTCGGCCCCGTGGCGGCTCGCCCACTTTTGCAGGCGTGTCTCCAGCTGAAAGTTTACCCACGGCCAAAGCCGGTCGCCAAACGGAATGCCCACGCTGTGCCGCCGCATCTCCACAATCAGCAGGCCGGCACGATGGCACGCGTCGGCGATATCCCGTTGCGAGAACCAGGAAATCCGATATCCGCGCTGGGCCAGCTCGCGCCGCGCGGTAAGTGCCCGCGTGATGCGCGCTCCGAGATGATCCGTAAGTGTCGACTGCAAAATAATACGCCCGGCCGGCGCCAGCATCGATTTCAAATGCGGCAGTAGGACGTCCAGCCGCCCAGTATGGGCAATCAATCCGAGGCAGAGAACCAGATCGAAACTGGAATTGGAGGGCTTAAAGCTGAACACATCCGAACGAACGAATTCGAACTCTGTATTGGTGACTTGCGAGCTCAGTAGTTCCTTTGCGCTCTGCAACATCCCCGGCGAAACATCCATGATGGTCGCATGAGAAAATCTGCCGGACTTTAGCAACGCGCAGGTTATTTCGCCCGTGCCGGCTGCGCAATCGAGCAATCGTCCCGACGACGCGCCAGCCAATTCGCACGTCAGTGTCAGGCGTTTTTGAAAATAGAAGCTGGCGCCGGAGATCCTTTGCGTGAACTGGCGCTTGTGAGTCTCCGGGAGTTTTTCGAAATAAGCGGCTACCGGATCGTTCATTTCATCGTCCACATGTTGCCGCAGCGAGTAACAGCGCCCGATCAATTACTCCAACTCTCTTTTGCGTGAGCTTCATCGCTACCGTCGCGGCCTGCTCCAATCCTTCGCCGAAACGGTCCGGCACGAAATTTGCCGCAATCCTGTAGCTGGCATCTCCGAGGCGTCTTCGTTCGTCAACTGATAACGAAGCCATTTGTAATAGCCGCTCCGTCAATTCGCCCTCGTTCGCTGGATCAAAAGTGAACCCGTTGTCTTGCACGAGCTCCGGCACGCATCCGCACCGGTCCGACACAATCACCGGCAATCCCGATGCAACGGCTTCATTTACAGTCAGTCCCCATTGCTCAGTCGTGCTGGCGTGGACGAACGCCTTTGCCAGCGCGTAGTAGACCGGCAATTCGTCGTATTGTTTAAACCCGGGGAGATGCACGTGGCGGTGCAAGTCGAGAGTCGAGAGTTGAGCGTTGAGAGTTTCTCGTAGAGGCCCGTCACCCAAGAGCACGAGGTCCCACGGCGTGCCCCCGTTGTAGCCGGGGTCGGTGACCCCGGTCCCTTTCAACCTGTCTCGATATTCTCCGTAAGCTCTGATGAGACTCGGGAGATTTTTCTTTTCGATAAACCGCGCCGAAGCAAGAAAGTAATTCTCCGGCAGCGCATATTTTTTTCGAGTTTCGAATTTCGAATTCCGAATCTCGAAAGCGCGCCGCTCGAAGTAAGCGTTGTCTACGACGTCGTACCCCGTAAAGACGCGGTCGCGCGGCATACCAAGTTCAACGAGATACTCAGCGTGACGCTGACCGCCTACGAGCGCCGCAGAGTAAAAATCGACGATCTGTCGCTTGATCGTTTCCTTCCACCAAATGCGGGGTTCGTCCCCGCGAGCGCTCTCCGACATTACGACCATCGGTATTCCGCGGCGTGCACAGCAATTCGCCGCAGCGAGCGATCCGAAATTGTTCCAGCCGTTGACCGCCACCACATCAGGCTTTGCCTGTTCTAATGCCCAGCAAAACGCTTGCCGAAGCTGTGCGCTCCCGGGGTAGCGATCTGTCGCTTCCGAAAAGAGAGAAACTTTGTGATACTGCGCAGGCGAGTACGGACTGCCCCACGCATCGCTCGCCTTAGCTGACCACTCCACGCCGGTCACTGTTAACCTGTCAGCCGCCGCATTCAGGCGCGCATGGTGATAAGGCCCAATGTGATGAAAAATAACAGCGACAGCAGGCTTGCGCTCCATTTCTTAACCAGACGCTAAGTCCCAGCGCTCCGATGCGTCGCGATGCGTTTCCGGAGTCGCTCAAATTGCCGATTCGCCAGTAACGATTCAACCTTCATGCCGCGGCGCAAGTAGCCAAACAGCCAGTTATAGTCGTCTTCGCCGATGATTTTATCTGAATACGTTGACGCATCCCAGATTAGCGAATGCCGATTCCAAATTTCGTGCGCCAGCGCGATAAGCTGTTTTACCTCGTCATGGCTGGATAGGAATTCATGCTGTTTTCCGAGCACGGTCTCAAGGTCTTTATGAGCGTACAACTTATGTCGCAAATTGATGAGCTTCCCCTCGACTGTTGCTGATTTTGTCGAGGTCTGCGTCGATTTGCCGCAGATCGGGGCCATGGAAAGAGAGATAGTTTGGATTTGCTTGGCGGTAGTCTTCACTCAATCGGGCTGTGATTGCGGCGTCGGTGAAGAATTGTGGGTTATCACGCACAGCGCGAAGGCATCGCGCGAGAGTGCACGACTCGCGTCCGCTGCCTTCAGGATCGTAAATCCGGCCAAGCCTAATGATCAGGTCAGTGCGCATGGCGGCGTAGAATGCGCCGAAGAACGCTGGGAAATTGGCAGGTAACCGTGGATACCGTGTCAGGTTCTCTACAACACCGTCGAAAACCTTCGCATGCAGCTGCAGGTCATTGATATCTGCTCGTACCTCACGGAAAACCCGCTGAAACTCGGCTTCGCTCAATTCCCTTTGCTTTTTCAGTTCTAGCATCTGTCAGGCTGACGGCGGCTGAATGCAGTCGTCAGTAATACACGCAGACTGTTCTTCTACGGGCAATGGCAATCCCGGCGGCGTGATTTTCTCGCCGGCTTTTTCTTTGGCGGCGCAGGCGAGATTGAGTTCGAGCAGGAAGGCGAGCGGATCGGTGTCAGCCGGCATGCCGTACGCAGCGCGAACGGAGGCGTCTAGTCGCGCGTGTGCATCGCGCAGGGGGCTGTCGCCCGGTTGTTCCAGCGTGCGGTAAAGATTGCGCAGCGAGTAGTTCAACTTCCGCATGGTCTCGTGCCGTAACGCGCGCAACGCCACCGCCGCCTCCGCCACCGCTTTGATCTGTTCCCGAGTTGGCTCCTGCGGCCATGGGAAAGTGTCGAAGACCGTCCGCGATGTGTAATTGAAGCGTTCTGTCAGCTTAGAACACTTCATAACGAACCAAATCCAGTGGGCAGACGATTGCAGAATCCCGAATGAATAATCATCAGCAAAAGCGAACACGCGGACTTTGTGATCGGGCCAGATGGATTTAGCCACGAATTCGAAGATCGGCCGCTTAGTCGTGTCCGAGCAAACGATGTATCGCGGACGCTTATTTAGCGCACGTAACATCCCTGGACGCGGACACCACATTTCCCACCAACGATCGAGGTGTTGCTGGCGTGCGCTGGCAACGCTGTCAGTCTTTGTATTAGTTTTTTTCTGAATTTCGGGCAGCACATATCGCTCGAGGTGCTTCAATGCGCCGCGATACCTCTGCGCAGAAAGTAAATTATGACCACTAAGATCGATCACAAATCGTGATGGCGTGCCGTTACCAGTCACGAGATCGCGCCCGATCAAGAACGGATGAATGACTTCGGCACTGTTCGGATCTTCGCGACAAATTCCGGCGGCTTCCGTCGGCGTGAGGATGAAAGCTTCATAACCAGCGATAAATCCCTGGAAGCAAACTTGCGGTCGCGTGTTCGCCGCTAGAACATGAGCGCCTGCGACGTCGACTTCGTCAGATAAAGCGGAGTTGATGTGCGCTGGCTCGCGCAATTCCAAGTCAAACGACTTGCTTGACCAGCCACTACCACGTGTGCGCGTTTCTGCCGGTCTTCTTTCAACTTTAGACCATAGTTGCCGGAATTTGGGAAGCAGTGCAGCATCGCGCGTCTTCACCCAATTAACGATCGAAACGCTAACGTTGGCTTCGCCAGACCAAGGCTGGCTGTCAACAGCTTCGAGTATTGTCCCCGTGTTCGTGATGTAATCCAAGCCGCCAATACGCGACTTGTTGCTACGAATGTTTTGTGTGCCGACCAAGCCAGCGTGGCCCGATGTGGGTCTGTCCGCCGTTGGCACCGGGAGAGCGTCGTGTGTTTTGCGAAACCAGTAGACACAGTAATCGGCCATTCCAGGAATCATTGGGTATTCCGCACGCAATTTGTTGATGTAATCGGCTCCGTGTTGCGGTTTCAGCAACTTTGCTCCGAGGTACGGCGGATTGCCAATGATCGCATCAGCTTTGGGCGCTTTGGGCCATTCGGCAAAGAGCGCGTCGGCGCAGAT
>Ga0137405_1250156_pt1 | contig 11356 bp, 12 predicted proteins | sample CZOMad2_1_16fung_FD_122055 | JGI IMG/M metagenome (GOLD analysis project Ga0137405, IMG submission 122055) | Vadose zone soil fungal communities from Angelo Coast Range Reserve, California, USA - CZOMad2_1_16fungal (PacBio error correction) | ecosystem: Environmental > Terrestrial > Soil >... | reverse complement strand
TGCTCACCGATCGCCTGCCGGTCGGACTCCTCGCGTTGACGGCAGTCAGCGGGATCCTAGACGCCGTCAGCTTCCTGGCACTCGGCCACATCTTCACGGCAAACATGACGGGCAACATCGTATTCCTCGCGTTTGCTGCCGTTGGAACGCCGGGCATATCGGTCGCCCGCTGCATCACGTCGCTGGCCGCATTCCTGAGCGGTGCAGTAATCGGCGGTTACTTCTGCCGTGGGATCGCCGGCCCGATGAGATGCCACTGGCTGCGCGTGTCCGCCACGTGCGAAGCAGCGTTGCTGTTCGCGGCGGCGATCGCGGCGATCGCTCTCGATGGAGATTCGACCGCACTCCAGGACCGTCAATATGCAGTGATCGTGTTGCTCGCAGTGGCGATGGGGCTTCGGAACGCCACGGTTCGGCAGCTCGCTGTTCCCGGTCTCACGACGACCACCGTGGTCACGACGACCCTCACGGGCCTAGTCGCCGATCTCGCTCTGGCCGACAGCAGCAATTCTCACTCTTCGCGGCGCGTACGGTCGATCGCGTCACTGTTTGTCGGCGCGGCGATGGGAGCCCTGCTCCTGAGGTTGGGACTGGCTGTGCCCCTCATTGTGGCCGCGGTCGGCGTTATCGCGGCCACCGCCTACGCTGGACCACCGTGGAACCTCTCGAGAGTTGGACCGCCTTCTTCGCTAGGAGCAAGAGGAGAGAAGCGATGATATCCAACGGCACTCGTTCGCTCTGGGCCATTATCACCCTGACCGTTGTAATCGGATTCGTAGCCTCGCTGCCCGGTCGCGCTGGCGTCGGCCCGATTGCGCCCGTCGTAGTGTCCGACGTCAAGTCCGTGGCTGGCACGTCGAGCTGACGAATCCGAGAGGACGGCTCGTATGACCTCGTGTCCCGCCAAGCGATCGGTGAGTCTCGCGGAAGGGGCAAGATCGTGCTCAGCAGCGGACGCCTGATCATTGAGGGCGAGAGAGGCCGCGGCGTAGGACCGTTGATGAGAAATCAGGCCAGCGACCTTGTGATGAACATCGATGCGACACTCTCCGACAACAGCACTCTGTCGGCAAAGCTCTGGCGCAGCAGTTAGCTCGACGCGCGCTCCCCACAGACAGTGACGCCGCCCGCCACCCGCTTTCTGCGAAGGGCTCGGAGTGAAAAGCCTCAATCCTGCTAATGCGAGCCGACGAGATCGTCCAATGATGGGCCGGCGAGTATTCATCACGATGGTCGCCGGGAGCATTCTCGCCGCGCCGCTGGCCGCTGAAGCGCAGCAGACCGGCAAGGTGCATCACATTGGCCACGTCAGCCTGACATCGCCGGAAGAAATGGCGCCTTACCTCCAAGCATTCGAAGAGGGGCTTCGGGAACTGGGATACCTCAAAGGACGAGACTTCATCATCGAGAGCCGGTCAGCGAACGGCAACCCTGAACTCGTGAGCCCAGCCGCCGCAGAACTGGTGCGTCTCAATGTCGACGTCATCCTCACCGGGGTCAATCAAGGGATCGTCGCGGCGCGGCAGGCAACGACGACCATACCGATCGTAATGGTTTACGGAATTGATCCTGTCGGGGCCGGATTTATTAAGAGCCTTGCGCATCCCGGCGGAAATATCACCGGCGGGACGTTCGAAGCTTCCCCGCTGATCTACGGCAAAAAGCTGGAGTACCTCAAGCAGATAAATCCGAAGCTCACGCGGGTCGCATTGCTGTGGAATCCGGCCGCGACACCGGCCAGGGCATATTTGGAAGCGACCAAAGATGGCGCTAGACGGCTCGATTTGCAAGTACAGTCCGTTGAGGTGCGGAAGCCAAAAGACTTTGACGGCGGCTTTGCCGCAATGTCGAGGCGTCGAGCGGAAGCTGTGATTGTAGTCGCTGACCCTGTAACTTTCCTGGCTCGTACCCAAATCGCCCAGTCCGCCGCCAGATATGCGCTCCCTGTCGTAGCGTCTAGGAGAGAGTTTGTCGAGGCGGGCGCACTCTTGTCCTACGGTCCTCACCCCGTAGAGCGATGGCGGCGTGCTGCCTTTTACGTCGACAAGCTACTGAAGGGCGCCAGCGCCGCGGAATTGCCAGTGGAGCAACCGAGCACCTTCGAACTGGTAATCAACCTCAAAGTCGCAAAGTCGTTAGGTCTCACGATCCCCGAGTCGCTCCTACTGCAAGCGAACCAGGTCATTCAGTAGGCCGGCCCGAGCTAGCGCGCCCGATGGCCGGACGACGTGGACACCCCCCGGCCTCGCACCAGTCTCCAGCGTCTCGAGCCTGTGACGAGCACGGGCGTCCATCGAGCGAGCCGGGCGCCGTTTTGGCGAAGGGCAGGTAGCAAAATGGTAGCAGAGACGACGAAGGGGTCAGCGGCGGCGGCCGCTAACCCCTCGTCTCTTCGTGGTTGCGGGGGTTGGATTTGAACCAGCGGTCTTTGGTCATGAGTCGCATTCGTTTCCGCATCGTGATCGGCTCGCGTAGGACAATCTTCCGACAGGTACCGAGCATTCGGAGCGCGTCCTGGATACGGGACTGGTTCCACTATTTCCGTCCCGTGCCTATGTACAACCGTCGGACTCGCTCTAAGGTCTCAACACTGAAGGACGTAGCAGAATCTTCGTCTTGATACTCCCTGGCCGTCTGGCGGAGCGAGGCGGGGGGGATTGAAATCATTCGCGGCTAAGTCCGCGTGATTCAAGTGGTGGCCCCAACGGGATTCGAACCCGTGTTCCCGCGCCGCCGCGCGCTTTTGCCAGCGAACCGCGGAGTCGCGGCGTGTTGAGTCAACGACCATCGGGAGGGGACGGAAACACTGGAAGTAAAAGGCGCATCAGTCGCTCCGGAAACGCTATCCGTGCGACGCCTTCTGGAGCTCTCCGAACGGCGCTGAGTTCGCCACGGATCGTCACGCGCGCGGAGCGACCGAGCGCAGCGGCGGGAGGGCCGCTCGCGAGCAACGCTGAGCCACGCACGAGGAAATCGCGCCTCTTCAACTCGTCACGGTTCCGTATGGGCCTCGACTACTTCGTGGAGACGGTGTTCAACTATCCGACGCTCGCCGAGTGCTACAAGGTCGCGGCGCTCGACGCCCACAACAAGCTCGCGCGCTGAGCCGGCGCCAGCGCCTCCCCTACTTCTTGGCGCAACGTGCGTCGGCCTGCTGGAGCGCGTTGATCGCCTGATCGTTGAACGGGATCGGCTTGCAGCCGTGGCCCTTTTCACACACGAAGTCGAACCGCGCCGCCGGTTGATGGCAGCTCAGGCACGTCACCCCCTGCGAGAGATTGACGACGGCGTCGCCGCGATCGCGGATCTTGGTGCCCGCCTCGGAGACCTCCAGCGCGAAAAACTCCCAGCCGTTCGTCCTGGGGAATTTTTCGCGCGGATGTTTCACCATGGCCTCGAAAGGCACGAGCTGCAGGATCGTGCCGACGGGATATTCCGTGTCCGGGACGCTGTCTCTGAAGATGCGCATGGCCTCGGCCAGCTGCTTTGCATCGGCGTGATTGATGCGCGTATTTCGAACCTTCGGCCAGTCCAGGATGCACCCAAAGGTTTGCTCGGACACGGACACGTCGGCGGCGGCCGCGCCGGACGCGACCCCGGAAGCGAGCGCCATCACGAGCAGGATCGGCTTGAACATACGTCCCCCTCTCCCCCGCTGTCGGCAGGCTCGGTCGGCTCTTGAGAGGCCGAATCATCGGCCCAGGTTACATCGCGGGCGCGCTCCGTAGCGCACACGATACACATCGGTAGCAGATTCTTCACGCGCGATCCTGGTTGGGCTGTCGCCACAATGATGGTGACGTGCACTACGCCATGGCCACGGCGGCGGGGGTGATCGGATGAGCGCGGGGCACATCGCGCTCGTGACCGAGACCTATCCCCCGGAAATCAACGGCGTCGCGCTGACGATCGCGCGACTGGCGAGCGGCTTGCGGGCGCGCGGACACACCGTGTCGCTGGTGCGGCCCCGCCGGCGCGGCGACACCGCCGACGCGCAGACCACGTTCACGGCCGGGCTGCCGCTACCCGGCTATCGGGCCGTTCGCTGCGGGCTCCCCGCCGGCGGCGCGCTGCGCGGACGTGGCGGGAGCGCCGTCCCGACGTCATCTACGTGGCAACGGAGGGGCCCCTCGGCCTCTCGGCGGTGCGCACCGCGAACGCGCTCGGGCTCTCCGTGGTCAGCGGCTTTCACACCAATTTCCATCGGTACGTCGAGCACTACGGCGCCCGCTGGCTGCGGCGCCCCGTCATGGCGTACCTCCGGCGGTTCCGGACGCGGCTCACAAATTCGTCTTGACGATATACTGCACCGCCGAGTCGATGCAGTTGCGGATCGCGCGTTCCATCGGAGTCTTCGACCACCCGCCGAGGCCGAGGGGCAGCGGCATGGTGGAGACGTTGGCGGTGAGGCCGAAGCCGGCAGTCATCGCGCTGCCGTCGACGGTGGTCGCGTTGAGGACCCGGCCGGTCTTGGCGTCGATGATGCGCATGTTGACCGAAACGCAGGCTTGCTTGAGGCCGACCACGGCGAGCGTGCCGGCCGAGCACTCCGGCTCGAACGTGGTGACGGCGCCGCGGATCAGCAGCTGGGCGCCCTCGATCTCGCCGACCGCGGGGGCAGTCTCCTTCTTCACGCGACCGGAGCGGCCCAAGTCCTGCTCGGCCATCACGTCCTTGACGTGCTGGCGCTCGAGGACGATGAAGCGGTTGGTGTTGACGAGCGCGTCCGCGAGCATGTCCGACATGCCGCTGCCGATCACCCCGGCCTTCTGAACCTTCACGTCGAACGGCATGACGGCGACGCGCTTCTTCGGGCCGTTCACGGGCTCGTTCTGCGCCCGATCGATCGTCGTGCCGGAGTTGCGGCTGGCGACGCTGGTGGAGCAACCCGTTGCGAGGACGACGATCGTCATGAGACCGGAGAGCGTGGCGCGGGTCACGGAGCACCTCCGTTGGAACGGCGGCAAAGCGGTCATCGCCGCCGCGCATCCGTCAGGGATGCACTGCGACATCCTCTATTCTAGAGAAAGGCTCGGGCTTTCTCCAAAAAACGACTCAGGGGCGCGAGAAGGCGCGCCCGATGTAGTCCAGGAACGACGGCCTCGCCGACATCGCCCGCGCTGCCCGGCCGCTCGCCGCCGGCGAACGTCTGCCATTGCTCGGTGACACACGCATCGCGACGACGCAGCTCTACGCGCAGATCCGCCCCGGCCGCTCAAGCAAGCCGTGGAGTTAATGGTGGCCCCAACGGGACGTGATCGAACTTGCATAATTCACGTGCGCGATTTCGTTGTACGCTGACGCGGGGCTGTGGTTCATGCTGCGCTTAGCGCCGCGGCTGAATCGGAATGTACTGGGCCCGCCGTGAACGTTCGCGAGCTTCGATCGTGACTACTATAGTGAAGGGGCCCGGGCGCTCGCCACGGGGCGCCTCCGGCGGGGAGGCGGTGGCGATGACTGGCACCACGAGCACGGCGAAGCGGCCGGTCCCCCGCGCGCCGATCCCGCTGCGCGTCTCGGATCCAGGCGCGGACCCGCGCGTCACCCGCCAGCGCGCCCGGCGCGATGGATATGTGTTCTGCCGCGCGCTCGTGCCGCGCGATCGGATCGACGCCCTGCGCGGCCACGCGCTGGCGGTGGCGGAGGACCTCGGCTGGCTCGACGCGAATGCGCCCCGCAACGCCGCCCTCGCCGTCGCCGGCGCGCGGCTTGGCGCCTACGACGATCCGCGGTGGATCGCCTTTCTGCGGCGCGTGCTGCCCCACCCAACGTTCGCGGCGGTGCGCGTCGCGCCCGCCGTGGTCGCCGTGCTGACGGCGATCCTGGGCGCGCAGCCCCAGTCCGACGCGGGCGATCTCTGCCGAGTCGTGTCCAGCGACGACCCGGCCCACACCACGGTGGCGCACCAGGATCACTTCTACCTGCCGGGCGGCGCGCCGCGATGGTCGATGTGGGTGCCGCTGGGCCGCTGCCCGCTTGTCCTCGGCCCCCTCGCCGTCCTGCCCGGCTCGCACGAGCGCGGGCTCCTGCCGCACACCGGCGACGTCGCGTGGCGCCGGAGCGTGGACGTCGCCGACGACGCGGGCTGGGCGGCCTCGGACCTCGAGCCCGGCGACGCGATCTTCTTCAGCTGGCTCACCGTGCACCGGGCCCTGCCGAACGCGAGTGACCGCGCGCTCCGCCTGTCCGCCACGTGCCGCTACCGCGCGGCGGGCCGAGGGTAGCGGGGCGGGCGGCGGTGGACGTCGTCGTTCACCAGCTCGACGGCATCTCCTACTCTCCCCGCGCTGCCGCTGGCAGCGGGCCTCCTGGTGGCCTCCGCTCGCCGAGACCCGGCGATCGGCGCCGTGGCCTCTCTGTCCATCCACACGGCGCGGCTCGATCTCGACGCTGTGGCGGCGAGTCACCACCGGCCGACGTCCTCGCGTTCTCGGCGTACGCGTGGAACGAGCGCCACTCGCTCGAGGTCGCTCGGCGCGCGCGGGCGCGCGGGGCCGGCGCCTTCGTCCTCTTCGGGGGGCCGTCGGTGCCCCGGCGGCCCGACCGCGCCGCCCGCTTCCTGCGCGAGCATCCATACGTCGACGCCCTCGCGTTCGGCGAGGGCGAGCTGCTCTTCCGCGAGGTGCTCCGCACCCTCCTCGAGGGCCGGCCCCTCGACGGCGTCGCCGCCTCGCCCTCCGCGCGGCCGCGCGGCCCGAGGGGGCCCTCCTCACCGCGCCCCGCGCGCGCCTGGCCGACTTCGCGGAGGCGGCCTCGCCCTATCTGGACGGCACGTTCGATGGTCTCGTGGCGGCGGTGCACCGCTCCCCGCCGCCATCGTCGAGACCAACCGGGGCTGCCCGTTCGCCTGCACGTTCTGCGACTGGGGCCAGGCCGTGCAGAGCCCGGTGCACGAGCTGCCGCTCGCGCGCCTGCACGGCGAACTTGACTGGATCGCGCGGCGGCAGATCCCGTACCTCTACATCGTCGACGTCAACTACGGCATTCGCCGGCGCGACCTGGACGTCGTGCGCGACATCGGACGGCTCCGGGCCGCCCTCGGCTTCCCGCGCTACGTGTTCTGCCACCTGACGAAGAACGCCACCGAGCGCCACCTCGACGTCGTGCTGGCGCTGCGCGAGGCCGGCATCGAGACGCACCTCGCCCTGTCGACCCAGGACTTCGATCCACGCGTGCTCCAGGCGGTCCGGCGCGAGAACGTCCGGATCGACCGGGCGCTCGCGTTGCGCCGGATCTGTCACGAGCGCGGCATCCCCACGTTCAACGAGCTGATCCTCGGCCTGCCCGAGCAGACGTACGCGTCATTCGCCGACAGCGTGGCGCGCGCGGTGACGCCCTTCCCGCTCGACACCTTCAACCTCTATCTCGCGCGCGTCCTCGAGAACACGGAAATGGGGTCGGCCGAGCAGCGCGTGCGCCACGGGATCGAGACCCGGGAGGTACCCATCCATCCCGACCGTCCGCCCGACGTGGCCGAGGTGGAAGAGCTGGTGGTCGCCACGCGCACCTTGCCGGTGACCGACTGGCGCCGCGCGTTCGCGCTCGGCTATCTGCTGACGGCCGCCCACGGGCTCCGCCTGCTCGACGTGGTCCTCCAGGTGGCGTGGCGCGCGGCTGGCGTGCCCGTGCGCCGGCTCGCGTTCGACTCGATGGGCGCCGGCCACGCCATGGACCTGGATGCCTCCCGCCATCCCGGCATGCACAAGACGGCCACGGTGGACTACGCAATCGTGCTGAAACGGTGAGATCTGGGCGCTGATGGACGAGGGCGAGATGCTCCTTCGCTCCGGCGACGTGCTCGTGCAGCGGGGCACGAACCACGCGTGGAGCAACCGGGGCGCCGTGCCGTGCCTCGTTGCGCTCATCCTGGTCTCGGCCCGCCCCGTGTGAGCGGGATCTCCGAGCAGCGGTCGTTCTTCGCTGAGCACGGCTGGCTCGTGATTCGGGGTGGCGTCGATCCGCGCCTGCTGGTCGACGTTCGTGCGGTCTACGACGAGCTGATGGCGCCCTATCGGGACGGCCACGCCGCATCGCTCACCGGCACCGCACTCTGGCAGATCCCCGGCGCCGAACGGGCGCGGCCCCCCGTGCTCGGTCTCCTGCGCCGCTCGGGGCTCGCCGAGCTGGCCGCCGACCTCCTGGACGACCCGCAGGTGCGGCTGCTGCAGGAGGCCTTCCTCCTCAAGTGCGGTGGCCACGGTGGCCGCATCGAGGCGCATCAGGACTACAGCTACACCGGCTACCTCGATTCGCCCCGGACGCTGGGGCTGCGATTCCCGCTCGCCCCCGAGACGCGGGAGAGCGGGTGCATGTGGGTCGTCGACGGCAGTCATCGATGGGAGCTGGTTGGCGGGGTGTACGCGCTCAGCGATTCGCTTCGCGACGCTCGGAGGGCTCCTCACGGCGGAGCAGGCGGCGCAGCTCGACTCGCGCCGGGTCATGCTCGAGATGGCTCCGGGCGACGTGTCCATCCACCACTGCCTGACCGTCCACGGCAGCGACGAGAACCGCAGCCGGACGCCCCGCGAGACCGTCGTGACCCACGTCGTCGCGGGAGCCTGCCGGGTCATCGCCGGTCGGCTGCCCTCGCCGGAGGCCGTTCGGCACTTTCCGACCGACGCGGCCGGCCGGCTGGCCGGCAACCGTTCCCCCGCGCTCAGGTCGCGCGGGCGAGCCGGCGCGCGGCTGTATGGCTCGCGCGCTGACTGAGCGCGACACGGTCTTGCGCTGAAACTTCGGCGGGCTCGGACTTCGAGGAGGAGAGAACGCCGTCGAGCACGGCGACGGCCGCGCGGAGGTGGTCCGGCGCCAGGTGGCTGTACCTCATCGACCCCGAGAGTTGCGTGGCGGTCCCCCGGGGCGATCGCTGAGGTCCTTCAGCAACCCTCAATTGACAGCTTTGCGCGTGAAGAACCTGGCTCGCGTCGGTGCGACGTCATCGTTGAGACACGCGGGTCGCCGCGCGGGCAACGATGATCAGCCACTATGGGCAATTGTTCGTGAGCTGGCACCGTCGGCCGACCATGTCGATGACGTGCTCGCCTTCGTTCCCGCCGATGAACCCGTGAGTGAGCCCGTCCGGATGGGCGGCGAGCCGGAAATGATCGAAGGGGAACCGCCACACTCGGGGGAGCCCGTTGCCGGACTGCGAGTTCACCGTGGACGGGTCGATGCACTGCCAGTAGATGCTGGCCGGATCCGAATCATTGTAGTTTGCGCAGTATGATGCGCGGCCCTCCGGGAGCACCTGCGCGATGTACTTCCTCAGCCACGTCGTTGTCACGCGCAGGATATTGCTGGGCGAGGGGCAGGGGCCACTTTGCGGCCCGGGGCTATCGACCACGCACTGCGTGACGAGCACCTTGTTCCCCACGGGCGGCCCGTCGTCGTACGTGTTGCCGAGGATGTTGTAGTCGAGCGTGATTTGAACGTATCCGTTGCCGACGTTGTCGGTGGCGAACGTGGCGCCCGGGTCCGGTCCCATCCCGTTGGTGAACTGGGCATTCATCGAGGCCGTTGGCGCCACCACGCCCGCGTCGACGTAGTACCCGGGAGGTCCGTTGGGGTAATTCGGATCCAAGGGCGGCCTGATGCTTCCCGCGGGCAGCACGATCGGCCAGGCGAGCGGGTAGAACACCGTCCAGATCGTGTAGATCGTGTTCGGACGGGCATTGGTCAGCGTGAACTGCAGGACGGTCTGCCCATTATAGAGATACAGCACCATCGTGCCCGTCGCGGCGTCCGGCCACACGGCGGGCTGGGCCCCGTTCGGGCCCGCGAAGAGGTTCGGCGTCGGCTCGAAGTTGAGGACGAACGGGCCGGTCCCGAGCACGGGGGCGGCGCGGCCGGTGACGAGAGCCTTCACCGGACCGGAAAGCCCCCCGAGCGACTGCGCGGACGCCAGCCCCGGCAGTGCGAGTATCAGCAGCATCACGATGATCGCGGACGGGCGCGCGCGCATACGGTTTGTTTTCATCATACCTTTGCTCATAGCTTTGGGCCCTGCGGGAGAGGCTGCATCGCATCGCTTTCAGTGCCCTGAGGCGTGTGCCCTTCGTGACCATTGTTCGTCGCCGTCTCGTTCGTCCCCCCAACCAGCTCCTCGATCACCTCGCCGATGTCGGCCAGCGCCAGCGGCTTGTTGAGGACCGGCCGGCCGGCTTCCTGCAGGAACCGCTGGGAGCCCGCTCGTATCGTGTCGCCCGTCATGAATATGACGCGGCTGGCGAGGCCAGGACGATGCGTACGGATCCACTGCCAGACCCCCTGGCCGTCGACTTCGGGAAGCACGAGGTCGAGCAACACCACGTCGTAGGTGTCGCGCTCGAGCAGGCGGATCGCCGCCGTCCCCGTCGGTGCCGCCGCCACCAGATGACCGAGGGTCGCGAGCATCTCCACGAGGACGTCGCGCAGTGACCTTTCGTCCTCGACGACCAGGATGTGGGCGCTCCGGGTCGCCGCCGGTCGCGTCGCTGGCGCGGCGAGGACCTCGACGCCCTGACCGACGGGCAGCTGGATCGTGAATCGCGCGCCGCCGGTCGGGACGTTCTCGACGGACATCCGCCCGCCATGCGCTTCTACGATGCCGATGGACACGCTCAACCCGAGCCCGGTGCCTTCCCCGGTCGGCTTCGTCGTGAAGAAGGGGTCAAAGACCTGGCCGAGGTGCTCAGGCGCAATGCCGGGACCGTTGTCCTCGACCACGATGCTGATCTCGCCTGCGTGAACGGTCGAGCGCACGGTGAGGACGCCGTCGCGCCCGGCGGACTTCATGGCGTGCGTTGAGTTGGTAAGCAGGTTGAGCAGCACCTGCTGGAGCTGCAGGGGGTCGCCCCAGATCGTCGGCAATGGATCGAGGGCGGTGACGACGCGAATCCGGTTGAGATCGAATTCCGGAGCCTCCAAGCGCAGCGCGGCCCGCAGGACCTCGTTGGGATCGACCTGGCGCCGCTCGGGCGGCGTGCGCCGGGCGAAGGCGAGTAGCTCGCCCACGATCCGCGCGGCGCGCACGCATTGGCGCTCGATGACGTCCAGGGGCGCCCGCGCGGCGTCGCTCGGCCGGTACTTGAGCTTGAGGAGGCTCGCCGCGACCAGGACCGCCGAGAGCGGATTGTTCAGCTCGTGGGCGACACCGGAGAGCAGCGTGCCGAGGGCCTTCAGCTTGTCGGCCTGGATGAGCTGATGCTGCGTCCGCTGCAGCTCCTCCACCTTGGCCTCGAGCTGCGAATGCAGGCGCGCCTTCTCGAGAGCGAGCGCCGTCTGGTGGGCGATGCTGGTGAGGGCGCGGCGTTCGTCGTCGCTGAGGCGGCGCGGCGCCCGGTAATACGCCCCGGTAATACGCGGCGAGAACCCCGAT
>Ga0137405_1132947_pt1 | contig 11379 bp, 14 predicted proteins | sample CZOMad2_1_16fung_FD_122055 | JGI IMG/M metagenome (GOLD analysis project Ga0137405, IMG submission 122055) | Vadose zone soil fungal communities from Angelo Coast Range Reserve, California, USA - CZOMad2_1_16fungal (PacBio error correction) | ecosystem: Environmental > Terrestrial > Soil >... | reverse complement strand
GTCTTTAACGAGAAGCTGAGATCGGCCCGACGAGGGCAGAGGCTCGCAGTCTGGCGGGATCGCGGACACCTTCCGCCGCCTGCCTTAGTATGCGCTGAGCCATATCGGATTTTTGGCTTTCCGATTTGCGGTCATCCGGTAAAAGCGCCCATGCCTCGTCGAGCGCATTGCGGAGCACAATCAGCGTCTCAGGGTCATATTGAGCCATCGGACCACCTCCAGAGTTCCACATCCAAACTCTGATCCCGATGGCGGTCGGTTAAGTTCCCGACATAGCTGAAAATAAAGCTCGCTTTTCCCCATCAAGGGCCTAGCGTCTGTGCATTATCGGCAGTCTTTCTAGGCGCCGCTGACTGAGAGTTCTCTGCGCTCCCGCCTGTACTCGGGAGCATGACATGCGCAATTCCGGCAATTTGCTATTGGCCTCTCTTTCAGAGAGCGACGCCACTGCTCTCCGGCCACATCTGAAATCCATCCATCTGGACCATGCGAAGGTTTTGTTTGAGGCCGGAGCTAAGGTCACGGACATCTACTTTCCGACAGGGGCGCTTGTCTCGCTTGTGGTGGGTCTTTCCTCTGGAGAGATAATTGAAGCCGCAATGGTCGGTAAAGACGGGGTAGTCGGCGCATTCGCCGCCCTTGGCGGGAACATTCCCATCAATCGAGCCATAGTCCAACTCGCCGGACCCGCGCTGACGTGCAAAGTGAGTGAACTCAGAAGCGCCGCGCTTCAAAGTCAATCCTTGCTATCAACGCTGTTCCGTCATGAGCAGACGGTCTACGCGCAGGCGAGCCAATCGGCGGCTTGCATGGCAGCTCATCAGGTGGAGGCGCGACTTTGCCGCTGGCTACTCCGGGCGAGAGATTTGGCCGGCAGCGATACGCTTCAATTCACGCAGGAATTTCTTGCGGAGATGCTGGGGGTCAAGCGCACCAGCGTCACGCTGCACGCGCGCACGCTTCAACAGGCTGGGCTGATCAAATACTCAAGAGGTAAAATTCAGATCACCGATCTTGAGGCGATGCAGGACACGGTGTGCGAATGCTACGGGACCGTCAAATCGTACTACCAAGCATTGCTCGGGCCGCAGACGGTGTGATCCTTCGCTCCCATCTGCGCGTCCGCTTCGATATCCCCAAATCGGTGCCAAACGGCTCCCAACCGGCGTCGCAGTGAACGGGATCGTCGATCCCCTAATTTGAATATTCCCAGTAATCGTCTGGAATGGCGCTTCCCATGGCAGCGCGCATGGCATCCCGAAAAAGCTTCGCTGCGGGCATTGGACGAAAAGCTATTGTACGATCGACAATCAGCCCCTCGTCATTTTCTTCGATAAGATCGAAACTTTCCAGCTCGTGCCCCTGAATTTTTCCTTTCCACCTCAGTAAGGTTCTTCGCTCATCTAGCTTCCACTCGCCTGTATAGGCGCCTTCTCGCAGAGTGGTCGAGGTCGCGAAAATCTTTGCAACGACCGCGCGCCCTTCTGCGGTCCGTATCAACACAGGACTGTGAAAAACAACATTTGGAGCGAGAAGTTTTTCGTAGTCAGCTACGGTAGCGTGACCTGACTCGCGCAATTTTCGAATCGCATGCATGGTGATGGCTCCTCGGATCGATTGAGACCTGAACCTGCTTCTCCGTGGTCTTTGCTGCGCCGCTCCGTCAGCTCGCCTCGTTTATGCCCTTGAGGCAGGGGAGGCACATGATAGCAGTTCAAGCCAGCGAAGAGGATGTCCAATATTCCCTTTGGGACTGACCGTCCCGAGGGGGAATGGCGGGCGGCACGCGCGTGAGGCGCGCCATCCACCATATCATTCGAGCGTACAGTCATGGGACCATCATTTACCCGCGCTGCTCAGCTGTGTCTTTGCGCCAACCGAGGAACGTCAGGATCCAGCCTATTGTAACAACCGCACTCGTTGCCAGTAGTGCCGGGTCGCGATACTGGGTGAAGAGCGTTAATAGCGCCGCGATGATGAAAGCGCGCACGAACAGCGTTATGACATAAGCGCGCGACACTTCTCGGGTGATCATGCCGACTACGATCAACCCGAGCGAGAAGAGAAATACTCCACCGATGCGGAGCCCGAGGTCATCATAGACGTGATTGCTGAACAACAGTTGCATCGTCAGCTGTGGTGCGAACATCAGAGCCAGACCGACCGGCAGCGTATAGCCGGCGAGGTAATATAGGCTGAGACGTGTTCTCGGTAATTCATGGCTTTCGGCAGACGTAGCGTTCACATAAGTACTAGATAGCGCAGTCATGGCAGTTCTCCTTGTTTGATCACAGATGCTTGGACTTAAAATCCAGAATTGACACGGTCGACAGGTTGCCACTCACGCGCCCGATCGACGGCCGCCCGCGCATGAGACCGAAACTTTCGAGAGGTGCTTGCAAGGGCTTCGACGGCTTTGACAGAGTTGGTGAATGCCTTTGCCAAGACTCCCTTGCCGACTGTCCCGAGTACAAGACCCAGTAGCCATCCCTTCAAGTTTTTGCCGTCCCGCACGACAACAACATCAATGTCGGTGTTGCCGTCTGCGCGGCGCGTGAAAGTGTAAGTGTGCCCCGATGAGCCGCCCCACACATTGGAGTCGATGGTTGTAAGCACGACACGGTGGGGATCCGACCAGTCGTAGTGCAGACGTTCCCAGACGCTTCCCGAACCTTCAGTGACGTCGGCCTCCGACAGGCCGCTTCGGTGCACTTTTAGGTACTCATCGGCACTGTTGCCAAAGAGCTTCGAGCGGCCGGGACCAAAGTTGGTGAGCGCAGCGATATATTGCTCCGCTGTTATGGTTGTCGTCTGATGGAGATGAATGGTTGACATGCCAGCCTCCTGTTTCGTTTGTTCAAGCCGCGTCCTGATCTCATTTAATTCCAGACGGGGTTGCTCCTGTGCACGAGGACGCGATCACCTTCGCGGCTGATTTCGATTCCGCCCACTGGTGCCGGTGTCGAGAGAACCACCCGCTGCCCTGGTGAAAGGATAGACACGACGCGAATTGGCGTTCCGGCTTCGCCCTCTGCCAGCGTCGTGACGACGTCAAAGCCATCACGCTCGACGGTGTAGTAAGCGATGCCCGATACTCCGCCGAGATCGATGCTCTCGGCTTCGATTGGACGCAGACTATCGGCGTGGGCCGGCCCGACGAAAGCAAGTACGACTGCGGTGGCGAAAAGTGCTCTGCGGATTTGGCTGGTTGTCTGATGAAGGCGGGTCGTAAACATTTGCGTTCTCCTTATGTCAGGTGGTTGATCAGGTTGCTCAGGGTTTGGAGCCCGCCGCCGTACATTCGCCTGCAGCGGATCTCCTGCGATGGCTACGCGCTCAGGCGTCCGCTCTGATGGACGTTGTAGCGAGGCGCTGGAATGGAGCTTGAGAGCTTGCCGGACATCGTGCGGCGCGCCTCGTCGAAACGGTCCCACTCGGCCTGGCTCGGCAACGACGGAATGGTCACGGCTTCACCAAGGTCGAGACCGGCCAATGCAGCGTCGACCATGTCGTCGGCAGACATCACGATCTGGCCCGGGAGCTGGTGGACGGGCTTGCCCGCAATGTCCCAGAACTCCGTGGCGGTGGCGCCCGGCAGAACGGTTTGAATGCGGAGGCCCTTGTCGGCGAACTCGTGAACAAGCGACTGGCCAAGTGCCAATACGAAAGCCTTGCTGCCACCATAGACGCCGTTCAGCAGTTCCGGCGCGATCGCGACAATCGAGGATACGTTGATCAACGTGCCGCCACCGCGACCGACAAATCCAGGGACCGCCGCATAGGTAAGGCGCGCGAGTGCGGTGACGTTCAGATGGATCAAATCCTCCATCTTGTCGACGTCGGCATCGAGCAACGGTAGGGCTGAGCCCACGCCCGCGTTATTGACTAGCGTGGTGATCCGGGCGTCGCTGCGCAGGATGTCCTCGATGCGCCGCAGATCAGCCGAAGACGTGAGATCGGCCTCGACCGTTTCCACATTTCGCCCGGTGTCATTGCGGAGCCGACGGGCCAGCGTTGCGAGCCGCGCCTTGTTGCGCGCGACAAGAATGAGGTCGTAGCCTCGCTTCGCGAGCCGGTCGGCATAGATCGCGCCGATGCCGCTCGATGCGCCGGTAACGAGGGCGGTGCCTTTGGCTTGGGTCGTCGTCATCTTCATCTCCTGTGCGTGGCCCGTTTTCCGTGATGGCGGATCGGAGATAGACCCTTTCAAAAGTGCTGGGTATCTGGCAAAATCGAGATATATCCTTCCAAAAAATGGAAACATCCAATGGATCGTTTCGAGGCTATGTCGATCGTTCTGGCGGTTGCCGAAGCCGGCAGCCTGTCGGCAGCGGCGCGCCGTCAGAACGCGCCGCTTGCGACCGTGAGCCGAAAGGTGTCCGAGCTCGAGGCGCACTTGCAAACCAAGCTGTTTACCCGATCGAGCCGAATGCTGGTCCCAACCGACGCGGGGCGTTCCTACATTGCTGCCGCCAAGCGCATCCTCGCAGATATGGCTGAGGCCGAGCGCGCCGCTTCAGGCGAGTACACGACGCCTCGAGGCGATCTGGTCGTGTCAGCACCCATTGCGATGGGCCGCCTGTATTTGCAGCCGATCATTGTGGAGTTTCTGGCAAAATTTCCCGATGTCGACGTCCAGCTGGGTCTGCAGGATCGCCCGGTCAATTTCTGGGAAGAGCAAATCGACGTTGCCCTTCGGATTGGCGAACTTACCGACAGCAGCCTGATCGCGGTGAAGGCTGGAGAAATTCGTCGCGTGATGTGCGCGAGCCCGGACTATCTGAAATCTCGCGGGATGCCTCGATCACCGGACGACCTCACCACCCACGACTGCATCACCTATCCGGCGATGCATTCCCCCTCACTGTGGAGGTTCAAACGCGACAAGACGGAATATGCCGTCCCGGTACGATCCCGGCTCGTTGTGAGCAACACAGAGTCGGCCTTGGATGCCGCTCGCGCGGGCCTGGGACTCACGGTTGTGTTTTCCTACCAGGTTGCCGAATTGATTAGATCGGGCGGCGTTATATCCGTACTTCAGGATTTTCAGCCGCCGCCGCGACCCGTCAATTTCGTCTATTCGCCAAATCGCTTCATGCCGGTCAAATTGCGCGCATTTCTTGATTTGGCGGTACCGCGCTTCAAGGCTCTTCTCGGCAGCATGCCCAAACAGGTCGCGTTACGCGAACGTCGGGAACGCACCTCGTCCAAATAAGACAAACCGTGAAGTACTCCACGCGACGCTGAAGTGAGCATCATCGCAAACTTCATAGGGTGTCAGCGCGGCAATTCTCCGCAAGCCGTAGCCTGGACGGCACACGCGCACTGCAACTGGCTTGAGGACGTCAAATCGACTCTTCCGCTTTGTGGAAGGATACATCTCGATTTTCCGCAGCTTCTCAACGACCGAGCGATGTCTACGTGCGATAGCCATGAGACAACACATTCTCAGGCAGCACGCTGAACAGCAGAGGAGTTGAACGTGAACACAATCCAAAAACCGAGCGGAGCCGCGTCAGAGCAACAGCGCCAACAGAAAGCAGATTTCAAGCTCGAGGCCGTCGTCATTCCGGTATCGGATGTCGACCGCTCAAAATCCTTCTACAGCAGCCTTGGTTGGCGACTGGACGCAGACTTTGCCGTCGGCGACTCTTTCCGAGTGGTGCAATTCACGCCGCCGGGATCGCCGGCATCGATTCATTTCGGCAAGGGGCTGACATCCGCGGCCCCCGGCTCGGCACAGAATATCTATCTGATCGTCTCCGACATCGAGGTAGCCCGCGCAGAGCTCGTCGCTCATGGCGCAAAGGTCAGCGACGTCTTTCACCGCGCCGGACCGGGACAGCCACCTCTGAGCGGACGCGATCCCGCGGGGCGCAGTTATGTTTCGTTCGCTTCCTTGAGCGATCCGGACGGCAACACCTGGCTGCTACAGGAGATCACCACGCGATTGCCCGGGCGCGTAGACGCCGATGAGACCGCGTTCTCCTCGCCGGCTGACCTTGCCGCTGCACTTCGCCGCGCCGCCGCCGCGCACGGAGAGCACGAGAAGCGGACTGGCGGTGTGCATGATGAAAGTTGGCCGGACTGGTACGCCGAATACATGGTGGCCGAACAGTCTGGTCGCGACCTGCCGATTTAGCCCTGACTAGCGATGACGGAGGCTGACTATGGGAAACCGCATACTCGTGTTTTACGGATCTTATCGTTCCGATCGCACAGGCATTCGACTGGCGCAGTTCGTGGTCGAGCGGCTGCGCCAGCGGGGTGACGACGTCGAGCTGATTGATGCCAAGGCGATTGATTTGCCGATGCTCGACCGGATGTACAAGGAATACCCGAAAGGCCAAGCCCCGGAGCGGCTCGAACAGTTGGCGGAAAAAATACGTAACGCAGACGGGTTCGTCTTCGTCACGGGCGAATACAATTGGGGTGTCCAACCTGGCCTGAAAAACCTCACTGACCATTTCCTGGAAGAGTGGTTTTGGCGGCCGGCGGCGATCGTCAGCTATTCGGCCGGGAGACTGGCTGGCGCGCGAGCTGCGACGGCCTGGCACGGCACCCTTTCCGAGATGGGGATGGTGGTGGTTTCAAGTACGATCTCCGTAGGCTCTATCAGGACAACCTTATCGGCCGAGGCCGCGCCCGTCGGCGAAGGCGGACATGCCCTTGAACAAGCGTTCCCGCGCTTCGCCGACGACTTATCCTGGTGGGTCGAAGCGGCCAAAATACAGAGACGACGAAAGACTCCGCCCTACTAGGAGTCCGGTTTGGGTCATTCGCGTCGTTCTGACCAGGGGCCAGCCAATTGCGGTCTACCCCGATCTACGGACGTCGTAGGGCGGATCGTGATTCGCCGTTATGAATCGATAAGATGGCGCGTTGCGCCTTCGGCGGCAGGCAATTCCTGCATGCGCGCCATGCGGAAATTGCCCGTCGTGCCAATCTGCCGCAGGTATCGGCGCTTGCGGCGTCGGGCAAATCAGAACGATCTTCTCGCGCATCCTGCCTCGATGAAGAGGGACGTACGCGCGGTCGTCACGACACGTGAGGCGGGGATGCGATGGACGCGGAGGGCACGTCAGACGAACGTGGCCGGCGCGGACGGTGAAGTCGCGTGGTCCCGGCCTCCCGACGCTGAGGTCAAGTTGGCGATGATGCTTCGCATCACGCTGGCGACGGGGGCAAGAAAGCCCGGTCCCCGAGGAGATCGCGATATAAGCGGTAAACCATCGCGCAGGGAATGCCGGTTGATCCGGCTAAACCTGTGGTGGACTGCCGCCTGCTTTTTTTATTTGCAGGTGGGCCATGGGTGAGGTCATCACCCGGCATTCCCTGCGCCCTCTTCGTTTCCCGAGGGCCAAGTTATTGCAGCACTCGGGCGTGAATGCGTCGCGGGATCGCATCGGTGTGTCCACCTCAAGGTGCAATCCTTGCCGAATGCTGCGGGTAGGGGTGTCTAACTGGCCACAGTCCTTACTCCCTGGGGCTGTTGATGTCAGCCGTTTCAGATGTTGCGCGAAGGCCGCTGTGCGTGCTTCACATGCACCTTCGATCCGCCGGAAAACTGACCCCTGGCCTGACACGCTGGAGCATGCATGCCGTCCTATACTGAAGATCTTCACACGGCGGCGCTCGCCTATCACCGGCTGCCGCGGCCGGGCAAGCTTGAGATTCAGGCAATCAAGCCGCTCGCCAATCAGCGCGACCTTGCGTTGGCCTATTCGCCGGGGGTTGCGGCCGCCTGCACCGCGATTGCCGCCGATCCCGCCCAAGCGGCCGCGCTGACGACCCGCGCCAATCTCGTTGCCGTGGTTTCCAACGGTACCGCCGTGCTGGGCCTCGGCAATATCGGGCCGCTGGCGTCAAAGCCGGTCATGGAGGGCAAGGCGGTTCTTTTCAAGAAATTCGCCGGCATCGATGTGTTCGATATTGAAATCGCCGCCGACACCGTCGAGCGCGTGGTCGAGACCGTCGCAGCGCTGGAGCCGACTTTCGGCGGCATCAATCTTGAAGACATCAAGGGCCCGGAGTGCTTCGAGATCGAGGCGCAACTAAAGGCGCGCATGAAAATTCCGGTATTTCACGACGATCAGCATGGCACGGCCATTATCGTCGGCGCCGCGATCACCAATGCGCTGTTGTTGAACGGCAAAAAGCTCAAGGACGTCAAGATCGTTGCCTCTGGCGCCGGCGCGGCAGCGATCGCCTGTCTCAATCTCCTGGTTTCGCTGGGCGCGCAGCACAAGAATATCTGGGTCGTCGATATCGACGGCGTGGTGTACGAGGGCCGCAAAGCGCTTATGGACCGCTGGAAGGCGGTCTATGCCCAGAAGACCGACAAGCGCACGCTGGCGGAGGTGATCGACGGCGCCGATATTTTTCTGGGCCTGTCGGCTCCCAATGTGCTGACGCAAGACATGGTCAAACGGATGGCGGACAAGCCGCTGGTGATGGCGCTCGCCAACCCAAACCCGGAGATCATGCCGGATGAAGCGCGAAAGGCGCGTCCCGATGCGATGATCTGCACCGGGCGTTCCGACTTTCCCAACCAGGTCAACAACGTTTTGTGTTTTCCGTTCATCTTTCGCGGCGCGCTCGACGTCGGCGCCACGGCGATCAATGAGGACATGAAGCACGCCGCGGTGAATGCGATCGCGCAGCTCGCACGCGATCCGCCGTCGGACGCGGTGGCGCCCGGCTTTGACAGCGGCGAAGCGCAGGGGTTTGGCCCGGGCTCGCTGATCCCGAGCCCGTTCGATCCGCGGCTGATCCTGCGCATTGCTCCCGCGGTTGCAAGAGCGGCCATGGATTCGGGCGTCGCCACCCGGCCGATCGCCAATTTCGACGATTACAACGCTCAACTCGAGCGCTTCGCGTTCCGCTCGGGGCTCGTCATGAAGCCGGTGTTTGCCAAGGCAAAGACCCAACCGGTGCGTGTGATCTACGCCGAGGGCGAAGACGAGCGCGTGCTGCACGCAACGCAGGTCGTCCTGGAGGAGAAGCTGGCGCGGCCGATACTGGTCGGGCGTCCATCGGTGGTGGAAGCGCGGATCAAGAAGTTTGGCCTCGCCATAAAGGCCGGCCGGGATTTCGATCTCGTCAACCCCGAGGACGATCCGCGCTATCGCTCCTACGTCCAGTCCTATATCGATATTGCCGGCCGGCACGGCGTGACCCCCGAGGCCGCACGCACGATGGTGCGGACCAATGCGACCGTGATTGCCGCGCTTGCCGTAAGTCGTGGCGAAGCCGACGCCATGATCTGCGGCGTCGACGGCCGCTACATGAGCCATCTGCGTCACGTGCGCGAGATCGTCGGCTTTCTCCCCGGCGTGAGCGATTTCGCGGCGCTCGCGCTGATGATCACCAGCAAGGGAGCTTATTTCATCGCGGATACGCAGGTGCGGCCGAACCCGAGCGCCGAGGAACTGGCGGAGATGGCGGCGCTCGCGGCGATCCATGTGCAGCGCTTCAATATCAAGCCAAAAATCGCGTTCGTGTCACATTCCGATTTTGGCAGCTACGACACCGACTCCTCGCGCAAAATGCGCCGCGCCACGGCGTTGCTGAAGCAGAACCATCCCGAAATCGAGGCGGATGGTGAAATGCAGGGCGACACTGCGCTTTCGGAAACCGCACGGAAAATGATTCTGCCTCACTCGAAGCTGGAGGGAGAGGCTAATATCCTGATCATGCCGAACCTCGACACCGCCAACGTCGCCTATCAGATGATCAAGGCACTGGCCGACGCGCTGCCGGTCGGGCCGATCCTGATCGGACCCTCCCGGCCAGCTCATATTCTTACCCCCTCGGTGACCGCGCGCGGCATTCTCAACATGACGGCGGTTGCTGCCGTCGAAGCGCAGGAGCGCGCTGGTCGCCAGCAACCGTCGCTCTTTGGTTAGTCCGCACTTGCCAATTCCAGTTGGCGATCAAGGTCGGACGCGGAAGCGATTTGACCGTTTGAAAAGCTGAAGCGGAACGACCATAATCGTTCCGCCGTCCAGCACCCGGCGATTGCAGCATCCAGTGAGGCCGACCATGCCAGCGTTCATTACCTTCGGGCGAGTTCTGTTCGCCGTTCTCTTCATCGTTTCTGGAGCCTCCAAGCTTCTGGATCTGACGGCGACGGCGCAAATGACGGCGAAGATCGTTCTTCCGGCGGCACTCGCAACCTACACCTCACAGCTTGAAAGCCTGACCGGGATGCCGATGCCGCAGATGCTGGCGATTGCGGCGGGTTCGCTTGAACTGATCTGCGGCCTCATGATCGCGCTCAATTTCGGCGCGCGCTTCTTTGCGATCCTGCTTATCCTGTTCGTGGCCGGCACGACCTTCTACTTTCACGACTTCTGGAATCAGACCGGCGCCGACTCGCGGAACAACATGGTCCATGCGTTGAAAAATCTGTCGCTCATCGGTGCATTGTTCATGATTGCGGGATATGGCCGGATCACGCGGCCGGCTGAGCCCGCCTACGACGTCTAAGACGTCATTTCTAAAATGCTCGCCGCCACGGCGTCACGCTGACGGCCTCGGCGATATCGAGGACCTGGCTTTCGCCGGCCTTCAAGCCATGCGTTGCCAGAATTTCCTGCGGTGAATGCTGGGGGACGCCCGGGAAGCACGGCTCGCCACCCGGCAGTCGGACCCGCGGCGCCAGTGATAGCCAGAAGGTGTCGTAGCGGTCCAGGAACATGGCAAACACATCGGGTCCGCCAATGATCGCAATCGTGCCTGAAGGCACGCCGGCGTAGCCGCAGGCGGCTTCGAACGAAGCCCCGGCCGGATTCCACAGCGTTGCCCTGGGATCGGATGGATCAGGCGCGATGCTGCCGATGCTTCGCGTCAAGATGAGGCGTTTTCGCCGCGGCGAGTTCGGCTGGCCTTCATGGGAGTGACGACCATGCACGATCAGGTCGGCGCGGTCGAGGGCGGCGGTGAAAAATTGCTTGTCGCCCTCGAATTTCAGTTCGTCCGGCATCACGCGGTCGGCGTTCGCCAGCATTCCGTCGGCGGACACGATGACGAAGCCGTCAATGCGGACCGCCGACGCAGGCGTTTTCACACGCCGCTCGCTTATTCCGAAATCGTCTGCACCACGCTGGAGACGGGCCGAGAACTTACCGTCGGCAGCTTGGCGTCTTTCAAAACCTCTTCGTCATATCGCGCAATGGTCTCGACCGGTGTCTTTGCCTTCATCTGCACCACCTTGTAGCCGCCGGCCTTCAGTTTGCGCAGCAGGGCGGGCAGCGCCTCTGCGGTATGTTTGTGGAAATCGTGCATCAGGATGATGCCCTTACCCAGCTTGTCGAGCTTCTTCATGGTGACGTCGATCACCTGTTGCGGATTGCGCGCCTTGCGCGCCTTGAAATC
>Ga0137405_1153125_pt1 | contig 11396 bp, 10 predicted proteins | sample CZOMad2_1_16fung_FD_122055 | JGI IMG/M metagenome (GOLD analysis project Ga0137405, IMG submission 122055) | Vadose zone soil fungal communities from Angelo Coast Range Reserve, California, USA - CZOMad2_1_16fungal (PacBio error correction) | ecosystem: Environmental > Terrestrial > Soil >... | reverse complement strand
CGACCGCGGGCTGGGACCGCGGATGATGCGCGACACCGGCTCGGGGGCCCAGTCCGAGGAGGAAGTGCACGTCGGGCAGGCGGTGACCAAGGCGCTCACCGACAACCTGATCAGGAACCTGCGCGAGCACGGCCTCGACGCGCAGCGGGCCGCCGCGGCGGCACCGCCCGGGGCGACCACGGCGTCGATCGTCGGCGAGTTCCAGCGCGCGGGCCAGGGCGGTCGCACGGTGCGCACGATGATCGGGCTCGGCCTCGGCAGCAGCGAGGTGCGCACGCGCGTCCAGATCTACCAGGGCGCCCGGCCGAACGTAAGGCTGGTCGCCGAGAGCGCGACCAGGACGAGCGGCAGCCTCAGGCCTGGCATGGCCCTCATGCTGCCCCTCGCCGCCGGGGCGGGGACCCTCGCCACCACGGCCGTCGTCGCGGGCGGGAGCGCGATCGCCAGCGAGACGTTCTTCGCAACGGTGGAGGCGGATGCCAAGCGAACGGCCGAGGCCGTCGTCCAGCGGATTGGCGACTCCTATCAGCTGCAGGGATGGTACTGGCGCTAGCTGGAATGTCGAGACTCGCTCGAACGACGAGGGTCACGGACAGGGATCGGACGAAGGTCCAATGGCCGCGTCGTGGCTCATGTGGGACGGTGGCGCCAACCGAGAGGAGCTTCAACCATGATCCGCACGTGGATGACCCTGACTCTATGCCTCACCGTGCTGCAGGTTCCATTGACGGCGGCGCCCGCCGTCGCTCAAGCGCTTGCACCGGCTCGCGTGGTGCTGCCGACCGACCGCTCGGTGCTGCCGCTGCCTGAGCCGGTCTATCCCGCGATCACGGAAGTCGACGTGCGCAAGGCCACGCCGCCGCCGCGGTTCGAGGTCAAGGCGCCCGCCAACGCGCCCAACGTCCTCATCGTCCTGATCGATGACATGGGGTTCGGCCAGTCGAGCGCCTTCGGCGGACCCGTCCAGATGCCGACGGTGGAGCGCCTGGCCAATGCGGGACTGCGCTACAACGAGTTTCATACCACGGCGCTCTGCTCGCCGACCCGCGCGGCCCTGCTCAGCGGCCGCAACCATCACGTGAACAACATGGGCTCGATCACGGAGACGGCGACCGCCTTCCCCGGGCAAACCGGAAAGCGCCCCGACAGCGTGGCGCCGCTGGCCGAGATGCTGCGGCTGAACGGCTACAGCACCGCCGCCTTCGGCAAGTCGCACGAGACCGCGGCCTGGGAGGTCAGCCCCTCCGGCCCGACCGACCGCTGGCCGACGCGTTCGGGCTTCGACAAGTTCTACGGCTTCATCGGCGGCGAGACGAACCAGTGGGCGCCGCTGCTCTACGACGGCATGAACCAGGTCGAGCTGTCGAAGGACCCGAACTACCACTTCATGACCGACATGACCGACCAGGCCATTCGGTGGATGCAGTACCAGAAATCGCTCACGCCGGACAAGCCGTTCTTCATGTACTTCGCGCCCGGCGCCACCCACGCGCCGCACCACGTGCCGAAGTCGTGGATCGCGAAATACAAGGGCAAGTTCGACCAGGGCTGGGACGCGCTGCGCGAGGAGACGCTGGCGCGGCAGATCAAACTCGGCGTCGTTCCGTCGGGCACCAAGCTCGCGCCCAAGCCGGAGGCCATCAAGGACTGGGCCGCGCTGAGCGCCGATGAGAAGAAGCTCTTCGCCCGCCAGATGGAAGTGTTCGCGGGCTTCGGCGAGTACGCCGACACCGAGATCGGCCGGCTGATCCAGGCGATCGAGGCGACCGGTCAGCTCGACAACACGCTGGTCTTCTACCTCGTCGGCGACAACGGGGCGAGCGCCGAAGGCGGGATGGTCGGGCTTTTCAACGAGTACACGTACTTCAACGGTGTGCACGAGGCCGTGCAGGACATCCTCAAGCATTACGACGAGCTCGGCGGCCCGACGACGTACCCGCACTACGCCGCCGGGTGGGCCGTCGCAGGGGATACGCCCTTCACCTGGACCAAGCAGGTCGCTTCGAGCTACGGCGGCACCCGCAACGGGATGGTGATCCACTGGCCGAAGGGCATCACGGCGAAGGGTCAGGTGCGATCGCAGTGGCACCACGTCATCGACATCGCGCCGACGATCCTCGAAGCCGCCGGCCTGCCCCAGCCGAAGAGCGTGAATGGGACCGTCCAGACGCCCATCGAGGGCGTCAGCTTGGCCTACACCTTCGCGGACGCCAAGGCGCCGAGCCGGCACACCACGCAGTATTTCGAGATCTTCGGTAACCGCGCCATCTACCACGACGGCTGGCTGGCCGGCACCGTCCACCGAGCGGCGTGGGAGTTCAAGGTCCGCAGGCCGTTCAACGACGACATCTGGGAGCTGTACGACACGCGGACGGACTTCAGCCTGGCGAACGATCTGGCCGCGAAGAACCCCGGGAAGCTGAAAGAGCTCCAGGACCTCTTCTTGAAGGAGGCGGTGAAGTATTCCGTGCTGCCCCTCGATGACCGACTTCAGGAACGCTTCGTCGCCGCCATGGTCGGTCGGCCTGACTTGATGGCCGGCCGTACTTCCCTGACGGTCTACCCGGGGATGACGGGGATGTCGGAGAACGTCTTCATAAACTTAAAAAATAAGTCGCACACGATCACCGCCGAGGTGGAGATCCCGAAGAACGGGGCCAACGGCGTGATCGTCGCCCAGGCGGGTCGTTTCGGCGGCTGGAGCTTCTACCTGAAGGACGGCAAACCGACGTACACCTACAACTGGCTGGGCCTGCAGCGCTACACGGTGGCCGCCACACAGGCGGTACCTGCCGGAAAGGCGACCATCCGTTTCGATTTCGCGTACGACGGCGGCGGCCTCGGCAAGGGCGGTACGGGCACGCTCTTCGTCAACGGGAAAAAGGTTGCCACGGGTCGGATCGAACGAACGCAATTCGCTGTGTATTCGGCGGACGAAGGCGCCGACGTGGGCTCCGACGAGGGCACGCCGGTCACCGAGTCCTACAAGGTGCCGTTCAAGTTCACCGGCAAGATCACCAGCGTGACGATCGACCAGAAGGAAGTGAAGGCGGCCGATCACCACGACGCGGAACAGGCCCACAAGCTCTCCGTCCTCAAGAAGGCGCTGAGCGACTAGTCGAGCAAGGAGCGTCACCATGCACGAAGCAGGGGGAATTAGCGTGATGGCCGCCGTCGTGGCGAGCCTCGCCGCCCTCGTTCTGTGGAGGAGCGCGATGCACACCGCAGGCAGACTACTGACGATATTGACGGTCATCCTGCTCGGCTCGACGACGATACCCGCCGTCGCCCAGCAGAAGCCGAACATCATCCTGATCCTGTCAGACGACTTCGGCTATGGCGACTCGGGACCCTACGGCGGCGGGCCGGGGCGCGGCATGCCCACGCCCAGCCTCGACCGCCTGGCAGACGAGGGCATGACGTTCTTCTCGTTCTACGCCCAGCCGAGCTGCACGCCCGGTCGCGCGGCGGTGCAGACCGGGCGCATCCCCAACCGCAGCGGCATGACGACGGTGGCCTTCCAGGGCCAGGGCGGCGGGCTGCCGGCGGCGGAGTGGACGCTGGCGTCGGTGCTGAAGACCGCCGGGTACCAGACGTTCTTCTCCGGCAAGTGGCACCTCGGCGAGGCGGACCACGCGCTGCCCAACGCCCAGGGCTACGACGAGATGAAGTACGCCGGCCTCTATCACCTCAACGCCTACACGTACGCCGACCCGACCTGGTTCCCGGACATGGACCCGGCATTGCGCGCCATGTTCACGAAGGTGACCAAGGGCGCGATGTCGGCCAATGCGGGTCAGCCGGCACGCGAGGAGTTCAAGGTCAACGGCCAGTACGTGAATACGCCGGCGCAGGGTGTCGTCGGGATCCCGTTCTTCGACGAGTACGTCGAGAAGGCCTCACTCGAGTATCTCGACCGCGCGGCAAAAGGCGGCAAGCCGTTCTTCATGAGTGTCAACTTCATGAAGGTCCACCAGCCGAACATGCCGCACCCCGACTTCATCCATAAGTCGATGTCCAAGAGCAAGTACGCCGACTCGGTGATTGAGAACGACACGCGGATCGGCCGCATCGTGGACAGGGTGCGCGCCCTCGGTCTCGACAAGAACACGTACGTATTCTGGACCACCGACAACGGCGCCTGGCAGGACGTCTACCCTGACGCCGGCTACACCCCGTTCCGCGGCACCAAGGGCACCGTGCGCGAGGGCGGCAATCGGGTTCCGGCCATCGCCTGGGGCCCGAGGATCAAGGCCGGGTCGAGAAACTACGACATCGTCGGCGGCCTGGACTACATGGCCACTTTCGCGGCGCTCGCCGGCGTGAAGCTGCCGGACAGGGACCGTGCCGGCCAGCCCATCATCTTCGATAGCTACGACATGTCACCGGTCCTGTTCGGCACGGGCAAGTCCGCGCGCACCTCCTGGTTCTACTTCACCGAGAACGAGCTGACCCCCGGCGCCGCGCGCGTGGGCAACTACAAGGCGGTGTTCAACCTGCGCGGCGACAACGGGGCGTCGACCGGTGGTCTGGCGGTCGACACCAACCTGGGCTGGAAGGGCGGGGAGAAGTACGTCGCTGTGGTTCCCCAGGTGTTCGATCTCTGGCAGGACCCGCAGGAGCGCTACGACCTCTTCATGAACAATTTCACCGAGAGAACCTGGACCATGGTCACGATCGCGGAGTCGATCAAAACCCTGATGAAGACCTACGTGGAATATCCGCCACGCAAGATGCAGAGCGAAGGGTACACGGGCCCGGTCACGCTCTCGGACTACGAGCGGGTGCAGCACGTCCGCGAACTCCTTCAGAAGCAGGGGATCCAGCTCCCGATGCCCACGGGGAACTGATCGTGCGACGCCGCGTGACCTCCGGCGTGGTCCTGGTATCCGGATCGTTAATCGTTGAAAAGGCGCTGCAGATGCTCGAGGCCGGAACTTGCCGCGGCGGCGAATAACGGAGGCCGATGATGAATGCTTTCATCCGCGTTGCCACATGTGTGTTCGCGATGGTCCTCGTTGCGGGATGTGCCTCGACGAAGACCACCTCGCTCCAGCCATACGAGGGGCCAAGGATCGCTCGGCCCGATCGCATCATCGTGCATGACTTTGCCGCGAGTCCTGCCGACATCCCGTCGGGATTCGCGGTCGCGGGCCAGTACCCCGTATCGAGCACGCCGCCGACGGCGCAGGAGATCGAAGTGGGCCGCCAGGTGGGTGCTCAGGTCGCCAAGGAGCTGGTCACGCCGAGCTGACGACGCTCGTCGAAGCCTACCTGATGACGGACAAGGGGCTGCGGCGCCTCGGATCCGGCGACGTCGACTCCGCGGGTGGCAAGGCGCCGGGGGCGCTGGTTCCCCTTGCGCTGGCGGTCGCGAGCGGAAACCCCATCGGCCTCATCGTCAGTAGCGCGGTGAAAGTGCAGGGCGAGATGTCGGGCCGAACGACGATCGAGGGCGCCGCCAAGCGGACGGCCGACGAAATCGCCGACAAGCTACACGTGGCCTGTCAGAAACAGGGCTGGATCTAAAGGACGCGAACGCGGCGGAGCTCTTGAGAGATCCAAAGGAGGGAATCAGTCCATGAGATCAAACGCCAAAGCGTGGCACCAGGCATTCTGGACCGCAGGCCCAGCCGCCCTCTTGCTGGCAGCGGGCCTCGCGTACGCGCAACAGCCCGCACCCGGCAAGAAGGCGCCGGCAGCAGCCGCCGTGACCGAGTCGCAAGCTCAGGCAAGCGCAATTCTGATGCGCATGGCGGACTTTCTCGGAGGAACGCAGCGCTTCAGCGTCAGCGTGCGCGGGGGCTACGACGCGGTACAGCAGTCCGGGCAGAAGGTCGAGTTCGGCGAAATGCGCAAGGTCATGCTGAGTCGGCCTGATCGATTGCGCATCGAAGGCGAGCGCAGCGACGGGGCGAGGACGCTCACCGTGTTCACCGGCAAGGAGATCGTCCTGATCGACGAGGCGAGCAACGTCTATGCGACGGCACCACAGCCTGGCGGAGTGGACGACACCATCGTCCATTTCGTGAAGGATCTCGGCATGCGGCTGCCGCTCGCCGTGCTCTTGGTAAGCCAGCTGCCTGCGGAACTGAAGGACCGCGTACGGTCGGTCGACTATGTGGAGAAGACGAACATCCACGGTTCCACCTCCCATCATCTCGCCGCGCGCACCGACACGGTGGATTTCCAGGTTTGGGTGGCCGACGGCGACACGCCGCTGCCGCAGCGTGTCGTGATCACCTACAAGAAGGCCAAGGGCGAGCCGCAGTTCCGGGCGCAGTTGTCCGACTGGAATCTTGCGCCCGCGATCGAGGATTCGACGTTTCTGGCGAACCCGCCGGACGGGGCGCAGAAGGTTGCGTTCGCGGCGCAGCTTCCGCGCATATCGCCGGCGGCTCGCAAGCCATCTGCGGATAAAGGAGCCAAGCGATGAAGATCACGTCGTGGCGCGGTGTCGGGACGGGACTCGTTGCGGGCGTTTTCATGCTGGGCCTCGTTAGCGACGTGGATGCGCGAGGAGGACGTGGAGGCGGCGGTGGTGGCGGAGGATTCTCCGGCGGTCGTGGCGCAGAGGGTGGCGGCGGCTTCTCCCGGGGCGGCTCCGCCGCGGGTGGGGGATTTTCCTCCGGTGCCGAGCAGGGCCGTGGCGGCGGTTCCATGCAGGGCGGAGGCGGACAGCGGCAGGCTGCCGCGAGCGGGCAGCAAGGGCAGGGTCGCGGCGGCGGTTCCGCGCAGGGCGGAGGCGGGCAGCAGCAGGCGAGCGCTGCGCAGTCAACATCGAGCCAGAATCAGGCCCAGCGCCAGGATGCCTCGGGCCAGAACCAGGCCGCTCGGCAGTCCACGGGAACGGAGATGCAATCCAGCTCCCAGTCCGCCCAGGCCACCCGGCAATCCTCGGTATCGTCGACCGTAACCAACACACAGACCAACTACTACGGCGGTAGCGGCAGTAGCGGCGGTTGCTACAACTGCGCGAACTGGGACAACAGCGACGCGGCTGCCGGCTTCGTGGCTGGAGCAATCGTCGGTGGTGCGGTGGTCGCGGCGGCGAGCACGCCAACCACGCCGACAGTCGTCATGGCGCCTGCGCCTGCGCCGCCGACAGTCGTCATGGCGCCTGCGCCTGCGCCCGCACCCGTAGGCCCACCGTGCAACGTCGCCCCCATTGCCGTGAGCGGCGTGCCGTACTACAGCTGCGGCCCGACTTGGTACACGGCAGGCTACGCAAGCATGGGTGTGGTCTACATGCCAGTGCCGCCGCCGCCGGGATGGAGTTAAGGGAGCGCGTTGCCTCTGCCGGATCCTTCCAAAGATCTGAAACGTGCCAGAAGCAGGGCTGGATCTAGGACCGAACAAAGCGGGCGGCCCGATTCGGGCCGCCCGCGCGGTTCCGTCTCGTGAATACAAGGTCGCTCTTGATCGTGACCGCTCTGGTCGAGGTGGGAACCGCGATGGGGCTGCTCGCGACGCCGTCTCTGACCGTTGAGCTCTTGCTCGGGACCGGACTCTCGTCGCCGCCATCGCTCGTCGTCGGGCGCGTGACCGGTGCTGCCCTGATCGCGCTTGGTGCCGCGTGTTGGCTGGCAAGGAACGGCTGATGCATGCCGCGATCGCCTCCGTGATGCGCGGGATCGCGCTCTGGCCGGCGACCGTCGTGCACGTGGCTCTGGCGATCTGGTGTGTCACATGCCTTCGATCGCGCGTGGAGAGGAGCCGACGATGAGATCTGCGCCCGAGCAGGTCGTCGGCAGCGCCGGCCATCTGAAGCTCGAGCTGCGCGATGGCACGCCGGACTCGTGAAGCTGCCCGAGCTCAACTTCATCGACGACAAGGCGGGTAAGCCCGGGAAAATGATCTTTGCCCTGAAGGGCCAGCGCGACTAGCGCGTCAGAAGGTCGGCGTATCGACGGGCGGCTTCGGTGTCGCCCCGTTCGAGGAGATAGCTCGCGAGCGCCGCCAGGACGTCGCGATCGGCGGGCCGGCGCCGGTGAGCCTGCTCGAGCACGGCGATGGCTCGAGCCGGCGTACCCGTGTCGTGCAGGGCCACGGCGTACACATAGGCGAAGCGCGTCGATTCCGGCGCCCGCTCCGAGGCGCGACGGAGAAAGTCGATGGCGGCCGCGCGATCGCCCTGGCGCACGCGACGCAACCCGAGGGCGTGCAGCGCCTCCGCGCTGTCCGGCGCGACCCGGAGGGCCTGCTGCAGGAATCGCTCCCCTTCGTCGTCGCGCCGCAGCGTTCGCATGAGATCGGCCATGTTGACCATCGCGGGCACGAACCGGGGATCGATCACGAGCGCCTGCTTCAGTTGCGACTCTGCCTCGTCGGGACGGCCGAGCCGCGCATGGAGCGCGGCGAGGTTGACGTGAGCCTCGGGGCGGTCGGCGTTCACGTTCTCGGCGGCGATCAGCTCGGCGACGGCCCGATCGAGGCCGGCGTGCTGCTCCGCGGAAAGCGATTCTCGCGGAGCATCCGCCAGCGCGTGGGCCGCGGCAAGCCGGACCGCGCGCACGGGGTCGCTCAGCGCGGCCACGGCCCGCGCCGGCCTCTCCGCGGGCGGCAGCGCCTCCAGTGCGGCGACCGCCGTCGCCCGCACCAGGGGATCGGCATCGCCGACCGCCGCCTCCACCGCCGCTCGCGAGCGCGGGCTCAGGTATCCGCGCAAGAGCTGCAGCGCCGTCGCCCGGGCGATGCCGGGCTCGTTCGGATCGCTGGCCAGTGTCGCGAGCGAGGGCTCGGCGTTCGCGAGGCCGCGCCGCCCGGCATCGATGGCCTGGCCGAAATGCGGGCGGCGGGCCGCGGTCACCGGCCCATACCACCGCACGATCTGCTCGGCCGCCCACACCGGCCGCCGGTCGCGGTGGCACTGCGTGCACGTATCGGGCGTCTGCAGAGCCGTCGCCAGGTCCGGCCGCGGAATGCGAAAACTGTGATCGCGTCGCGGGTCGACCACCATGTAGGTCCGCGACGGCATGTGACACGAGACGCAGCGCGCCGCTTCCGAGCCCGCCGTGTGATGGTGGTGCGCCGGGCTGTCGAACCTCGCGGGAGCGTGGCATTGCGCGCACACGGCGTTGCCCTCGGCCCGCAGCGCGAGCGCGTGGGGCTCGTGACAGTCCGAGCACGTCACGCCGACCTTGAACATGCGGCTCTGCACGAACGACCCGTACTCGTAGACCTCGCCCTGGATCTGGCCGTCGGCGTGATAGAGCCCGGCCTCGAGCAGTGCCGGAACGTGCGTGTCGAGCAGCGGCCGGCCGTAGCCGTAGGGATCGACGATCGGCCGGCGACGCGCGTGGCAGCGCGCGCACGCATCCGCTTGCGCGGTCGTGCGGGGCGCGCCCGTCCACTCCGCGATCCCGCGCGCCGGGTCTCGCACCGTCCAGCTCCCGTCGCCGCGGTCGAGGCGTACGAGCAGTCCGGTGGTGCCGGCGGCCGGCTTCGACGCGGCGGCGGCTCGCTGTTTCGCCCAGGCGACGTGCGCCGACCCCGGCCCGTGACAGGCCTCACACGACACCGTCACCTCGGCCCATGCGCTCGCGTACCCGTTCCGCTCCGCGTCGTAGTTTTTTCGGAAGTCTGTCGAGTGGCACTCGGCGCACTGGTAGTTCCAGGTTTGCTCGCGCCCGGTCCAGTGGATGGGATCGCCAGCCGTCAGACGCTCGCCCGGATAGAGATGCAACCAGCGCTGCCCTCCGGCGCTCTTGGGACGCGCGTCCCAGGCGATTGGGAGAGCCTGAAATCGACCGTCCGGAAAGGGAACGAGGTATTGCTGGAGCGGGCGGGCGCCGAACGTGTACGCGATCTCGAAATCGGCGAGCTTCCCGTCGGGGCCGTCGGTCCGGACGAAGAACTTCCCGTCGCGTCGCGAGAAGGTCGACGTCACGCCCTGCTGTGAGAATCGGGAATTCCCGAAATCACCGAGCACCGTCTCCGCAGTAACCGGCTGCATCGCCCGCGCGTGATCGGACCCGCGGTAGGCCGCGGTCTCCTTCGGATGGCACCCGGCGCACGCGGCCGTACCCACGAAGACGGGTGGCGTCGCTGTCCTGGGCGCCTCGGCGCGCTGGCAGCCGAGCGCGAGGAGGCTGATGAGCAGGACGTAGGTCCGATGGCTCAGAACAGGGTCCGTTCCCAGTTCAGCGACAAACGAAACTGGTACCCGAGCTGCCTGGCGTGCTCCTGATCGAGGATCGCGCCGCGCGCGCGGAACCACAGGCCCCTGAGGAACGTCGGCTTGAGCCAGGGCGGGTGATAGTCGACCGTGAGGTCGTATTCGGCCTGGTCGGGCGCTTCGACGCGCGTCTTCGGGTTGATCGCGTCCGAGCCCCACGCGAGGTTGGCGAAGGCACTGAGCCCGGGCGCCCAGACACATGAGAAGTCGTAGGCGAGCCCGAAGAGCAGCGCCTTCTCGTTGGCGCGGTCGAAGTCCTGGTCCATCAGGGAGAGGTAGCCGCGGCGTGCAGCGTCCAGTTTTCGGCGATCTCGCCGTAGTGGTTGCTGACATCGATCCTCAGATCCTTGATCGGCGTCAGCCTCACGCCCGCGAGCCCGACGCCGTCGTGATGCTTCTTGACGCCGGCGGCGGAGGCGATGCCGACGAACGTGTCTGAGTTTCGCGGCTTGATGTTCCAGAGGTAGCCCGCGAGGTACTGAGCGACGCCGAGCTTGCCGCCGAGCGTAGTCCCGGTACCGCAGCGCGCCCCAGGCCTCGCCCGGCACGTAGTACCCCTTCTGTCCCGGCTCGAGCAGGAGCGTGCCGTCGCGACCGTCCGGCGCATGGAGCGGCGCCGACCCGTACAGCGTCGCGCCGATCGCGAACGTGTCGAGCAGCCAGGTGGACCGGTAGCCGATCCAGCCGCCGGTGGCCAGGGCCTCGTTGTCCGCACCGTCGGGCTTGTGGCGGTTGAAGTAGAAGGTCCGCAGATGCAAGATCACGTCGGAGTCACGCAGGAACGGTGGAAGCGTCGCGACTTCTTCTTTGAGCTCGGGGAAGAGCCGGTCGAGCACGGGCGCCAGCGGTGGCGGCGGGGCGTCATCGGCCGACGCCGGCCCCGACCATCCCATTGCGCAGACCAGCACGCCGAGGACGAACGCCGAGCGCATATCCGCGCAGATGGTAGAGGGTCGTCGGAGCGGCCTTCCAGTCGGACCTTGGTCGCATGCTTGCCATGGGACGAAAGTCCGATCGCCAGGGCCTTCGCGCCGGGTTATTCAGCAGGCGCCAAGGAGGAGATCATCGTGAAAGCCATCATCTTCGTTGCTGCGCTGCTCGTCTGCGTGTCCATCGCCCATGCCGCGCCCTACGACGGTTCGACGCCGATGACGTGCACGATCCAGGCCGTGATGGTCTGCAACGAGCCGTCGGCGTGCACCCGCGGCGTCGGCGTGCA
>Ga0137405_1102350_pt1 | contig 11466 bp, 10 predicted proteins | sample CZOMad2_1_16fung_FD_122055 | JGI IMG/M metagenome (GOLD analysis project Ga0137405, IMG submission 122055) | Vadose zone soil fungal communities from Angelo Coast Range Reserve, California, USA - CZOMad2_1_16fungal (PacBio error correction) | ecosystem: Environmental > Terrestrial > Soil >... | reverse complement strand
GTCGCGATTGGCGGGGTCGCGTCGATGGGCGAAGAAAGCTTGATGGGAGGCGAAGTGAATTTGATCTTCCGCTTGGAAAAACTGGCTAGTTCGCTTGGCGAGCCGTGCGCGCTTAGCGAAGCGGCGCACATGAAGCTGGGAGAACTAATTCCGGTGCGTTCGCTCGGCGAGTTCGAACTGAAAGGTTTTGACGAAAAATGCGCCTTATATGCGCTTTAGCTTGTTTTCTACTTTCGGCTGGTAATGGAACGGTAAATCTGCTTTTCCTGATGCTAACAAGGAGGTGAGCAATGCCACGACCAACAAAAAAGCGTCAGTCCAAGACCAAACCAAAAAGCCGTAAGAAGAAGAAGATTAGGCGCTCGACCGGACCGCGGAATTGAGTGCTTAACGCAGATTGGCAGCGAGCTTTCAGCCGCGGCCATTGAACGGAAAAGACGCGGTTCCGGCTTGCCCGTTACACGATGCGGAAGCTGGAATAGGCTTCATCGGGGCGTCGTTAATGGTCCGCAAATCTTAGCCTTTTGCGCCGCTTCACGACGTTTGCTGTAAAGCGTGGCGACCGGTAGTATGCAAGGGTTGAACACGCAAGATACGTCTGCGGAACCGACGCCCGATCTCCAGCTCCAGATCGCGCACGTCTTGTTAGTCGACGTTGTCGGTTATTCAAAACTGCTGGTTAACGAGCAGATTGAATTGCTGCACGAACTGAATCAAATCGTGCGCGGAACGGAATCGTTTCGCGCTGCGGATGCAACCGGTAAACTTATCCGAGTGCCAACGGGAGACGGGATGGCGCTCCTTTTTTTTAGCAGTCCAGAAGAGCCGGTTCGATGTGCGCTCGAAATTAGCAAAGCATTGCAACAGCATCCGGACATCCAGCTGCGGATGGGAATCCATAGCGGCCCGGTCAACAAAGTCAGAGACGTCAACGATAAAACGAACTTCGCAGGCGGAGGTATCAACGTAGCGCAGCGGGTGCAGGATTGCGGGGATGCCGGGCACATCCTTTTATCTGCTCACATAGCTGAAGACCTGGCCCACTACCGGCACTGGCAGCCGTACTTGCACGACCTGGGTGAATGCGAAGTAAAGCACGGATTGCGCCTGCATTTGTTCAATCTCTACAAAGAGAATCTCGGCAATCAGCAGGTCCCGGAGAAACTGAAGCGAGGAAAACGATGGAAGCAGACGTCCACGGTTTGGCCCATTGGTACTTCCCGTTGGCCGAGGATTGTGCTCGTTGCCTTGCTGCTGTCGGCAATCGCTGTTGTTATCAGTTCTTTGATCCTTTTCCATCGAGCAACCTCGCCGAAGGTCACATCAGCTCCCGGAGCGAGGGTTAGCACGGCGGCTTCCATTCCCGAAAAAAGCATCGCCGTTCTTCCATTTGAGAATTTGAGTGACGAAAAAGAAAACGCTTACTTCGCAGACGGCATTCAGGATGAAATTCTTACGGACCTCGCCCGAGTGGCCGACCTGAAAGTGATTAGCCGCACCTCCGTGATGCAGTACAAAACTGGCACGAAGCGTAACCTGCGGGAGATCGCCACCGACTTAGGCGTCGCACACGTATTGGAAGGCACCGTACAACGTGCGGGCAACCGCGTCCGTGTTAGCGCTCAGCTGATCGATGCAAGGACAGACAGCCATCTTTGGGCAGAACGTTACGATCGCAATTCGGAGGATGTTTTCGCAATTCAGAGTGAAGTTGCCAAAAATATTGTTGCACAACTCAAAGTTAATCTCTCCCCAAGCGAGAAAGCGGCAATTGACGTGCGACCGACGCGGGATCTTGAAGCGTTCGACCTTTATCTTCAGGCCAAGCAGTTGATTAACACCTTTCACGAAACGCCGGACTGGAAGGAGACTCTGCTTAAAGCACTTCGATTGCTCGATGAAGCGATCGCGCGCGACGGAAATTTTGCACTCGCGTATTGCCTGGCAACGCGGGCCAACATAGACCTGTATTGGTTTAATCTGGACCATACGCCTGTCCGATTGGCGCAGGCCCGAGCAATGGCGCAAAAAGCCTTGACGCTAGCTCCTGACTCAGGTGAAGCCCATCTTGCCCAAGCGCTGGTTTATTACAAGGGCGACCGCGACTATGTGCGCGCCCGTGAAGAGCTCGCGATCGCCCGGCGCACCCTGCCTAATAGCGCGGAGGTGTATTCAGCCACCGGCTGGATTGATCGGCGCCAGGGTCAGTGGGAGGACGCGGTCAAGAATCTGGAAAAGGCGGCTGAGCTAGACCCACGAAATTCGATGACTCTGAATGATCTCGCTGTTCTCTACGATGTGCTGCGCAGATATGACGACGAAGAATCCGTTTTCGATCGCGCAATCGCAGCGAATCCGAGCTCGGCGACTTACTTCCAGTTGGAGCGCGCCGGGATCGCACTGCAAAAAGGAAATATAAAAACTGCGCGCAACCTACTAGGCTCTCTGCCCGCCGGCTACGATCCCGCCGGCGCGACGACGTCGACGCGGATTAATCTTGCTCTGTATGAGCGGGACGCGACATCAGCGGCAAAGATCCTTGCTGCATCGAACCTGGAAGAACTGGTCGGTGGCACGGGTTCACTGCTACCCCGGAGTTGGTTTGAGGCATTGATTGCACGAGCACAAGGCAACACGCAGAAAGCGCGCGATGCCTTTGCTATGGCGCGGCTAAAAATAGAGGCAAAGCTGCATGACCAACCCAATGACGGAGCTTTGGTGGCGATGCTGGGTCTGATAGATGCGGGGCTTGGGCACAACGAAGAAGCGCTTGCCGAAGGGCGTCGTGCTGTCGAATTGCGACCGATCAGCAACGACGCCTTGGATGGCGCTGTTGTGATTGGAAATCTGGCAATGATTTATGCGTGGGTCGGCGATAACAATTCCGCCATAGAACGGCTAACCTTTCTGGCAAAGACGCCCGGCGGGCCCGATTACGGCCAACTCAAGTTTGATCCTGCGTGGGACAGCCTTCGAAGTGATATGCGATTCACAAACATCGTTGAGGGGCTTGGACCCGCGGCTGCGCACTAGCATTCGCATTGCCCATAACTCCGGAACCTAGATGGCCCTTGCACCTCGTAAAAAAGACGTAAGTCTGATTACTCCAGGTCCACGGAAAAAGGAACTCAAACAGCGCGGTCCGAAGCCGCGGCTTTCCAGTCACAAAAGGAGAAGTGTGTGGTTTCAAGCGCGGAGTTCGTGGCCATTTCGAGAAGCGCCTATACACATTCTGGTGACGGAGAGAAATCGCGTTAAGCGGGACCTGGCTACGTCCAAGCATGCGGCCCGATGGAGATGTATTGGACCGACCAATGTTGGTGGACGAATGACAAGCATTGTTTGCCATCCAGACAAGCCGGATCGCATTTGGGCAGGAGCGGCAGCTGGCGGTGTGTGGCAAAGTAGTGACGCAGGCCTGACATGGCGCTCAGTTTGGAGCAAGCAGGATAGTCTAAATATCGGTTCGCTTGCGATTGATCCAGGAAATCCTGAGGTGATCTATTGCGGGACGGGCGAAGCTAATCTTTCGGCCGACTCTTACGCCGGGGTTGGAATTTATAAGACTCTGAATGGGGGCGATACTTGGAAGCTGCTGGCTGGAGCGTCCGACCTTCACATTCCCACAAGGATCGGCGTGATAGCAATTGATCCCTTCGATTCAGAGCATTTGTTGATAGCCGGCGTTGGCGCCGACGAATCTAGTCCACGGCCTGAGGATTTCGGTGGAATGTTCGTTTCGCATGACGGCGGAGTGAGCTGGCGACGAGAGACTTTTATTTCAACCCGGAATTATTGGTGTCACGCGGTCGTGTTTCATCCAACGTCGGGAGTAATATTCGCGTCATTCACAGAGCAGGGGGCTAAAAACGGGATTTGGTTATCTGAAGACGGTGGTGAGCACTGGAGGCAGCTGAGCAAAGGTCTTCCTGCCGCGGAAAACTTTGGTCGCACCAGCCTGGCTATTAGCCCATCAGATCCGGATGTGATTTATGCATTCGCTCAAAGCACTCTGAGTGGTCGGACCGATCGGCTGCTCGGTGTTTTCCGCAGCGCCGATCGAGGTGAAGAATGGAGAGAAATCGGCGGGCGTCATTTCAGGGCGGAAGGTCAGATTTCTTACGGAAATACGATCGCAGTTCATCCGAAGCATCCCAATCACATTCTTTGCGGCGGCGTTGACTTGCATCTGACCACTAACGGCGGCAAAACGTGGATTAGAGCGACGCGGTGGGATTCCGAGCGGGGACGAGTGCATTACTCACACGCGGATCATCATCATCTTTTGATGCCACCGGCTGTCCCCGGCCGCGTCTACGATACGAACGATGGCGGAATCGATGTAAGTGAAGATGGAGGAAGGACGTGGTCGAACCGTAGCAAGGGTCTCGCGGTCACGATGTATTACGACATGGACGTGGCACAAAGCGATGGCCGTCACTTTGGCGGAGGTGCCCAGGACAATGGAACTCTGGTGACTACAAAGGGGCGACGCGGTGACCATTTCGAAATGCTCGGCGGAGATGGTGGATGGATGGTTTATGATCCTGCGGACGCTACGCATTTATACGCCTCCTATTACAACATGGGCATTCAGCGCTGGCGCAATGGGAGAAGCAGAGATGTGTCGCCGCAAGCTCCGAAACATGAAGCAGAGTCAGTGTGGATGGTTTACATCACAATGGATCCGGAAAACCCCAAGACCGTCTTCACCGGATCTACACGAGTGTGGCGTACCAAAAACGACGGCAAAAAGTGGAGGGCGGTGTCTCCAGTTCTCGACGGAAGCTCAATTACGGCGATCGAAATTGCCGCGGCGGACTCAAAACGAATTTATGTGGGTACCGAAAATGGCGGCTTCTTTCGAAGCCTCGATGGCGGCAAGACATGGGGCGCAAATCTTGCCAGCGCCACTTTGCCTGGACATTCAATCACTCGAATCGATTCCTCAGCGAAACTCGGAGCTGAATTTCTGTTCGTCACGATCGCAAACTTTGGCCACTCGCACGTCTTTTGCTCAAGAGACGGTGGCAAGAGTTGGGAAGATGTGGATAAAGGCCAACTTCCTGACGTTCCCCATCACGCGGTCGTAATTCGACCCGACGATCCAAAAACGCTTTACGTGGCCAACGATGCCGGAGTGTTCGTCTCACATGACTCTGGCAGCACTTGGATGAATATGACGCGAAATCTGCCAAACGTGATGGTCGTAGACTTGGTGCTGCACGAGAAAGACAGAACCCTCAGTGCAGCGACATATGGGCGGAGCCTCTGGCGTACCCGGATCTGATTAGCTCTCGCCTTCTGTTAATTGCGAATTCCGATACATCGCATGTCAGATGCGATCACCGGAATGTTTATGGCGATCTTTGAAGGTGAGCTCAGCGATGCCGGACTTGTCGAGCTCGCCCAGGCCTTCGGCGATCATGCGGTCGTATTGTTCCTTGGTCGCGCGTGCTAAGGGTAGATGGAGGCCGAGACTGCGGGCAAGCTGGAGAGCGATCCCGCTGTCTTTTGCCGCGTGCGCAGCGGAGAAATAGCAGGTGTGCTCGCGGTTTTGCATGTCTTCGCCGTCGGTCTCTAGCACACGCGATGCCGCGCCGGTCTGCGAAAAAACTTGTCTCAGCATTTCCAAATCGAGACCGAGTGCCGCGCCAAGCGCGAGTCCCTCGGCCAGGCCAGCCGTGTTGATGTTCATCACCATATTCACGAGCGCTTTTACCTTCGCGGCTTCGCCAGACTTGCCGATGTAGCGCACGACTGAACCGAGCTCCTTCAAAATCGGTTCAGCTTTGCGGAATGTCGCTTCATCTCCGCCGCACATCAGATAGAGCTTACCGTCGCGTGCCTGGGTGATGCTCGAGGCCATGCATGCTTCGAGACTTTCCGCGCCGGCTTGATGCGCCAGTTTCTCAACATCGATCTCCACCCCCGGCGAGATTGTCTCGCAGTTGATGAATAATTTCCCTCGTGCATTTACGAGTAAGTTGTCACCAGCTCCGGTAAAGATTTGTCGCACCGCGTTGTCATCAGTCACTACCGTGAAGATCACGTCCGATTCTGCCGTGACTTCCGACAAATCCTGGCTCGCCGCGCAGCCGACCTCGGCAGCAACAGATGTAGCTTTCGCGCGGTTTATATCGTAAACCGCCGTAATTTGGAACTGCCGATCTTTTAAATGGCGCGCCATGTTTGCGCCCATGCGACCGATGCCGACAAAACCAATATTCATGAAAACATGTTCGATGTTCGATGTTTGATGTTTGATGTGGTGACTGCAGACTTGCGGCCGGTTGCGAGAATCGCCGTCAGTTCGTCGGCTTCTTTCAGCAAAAGCGAAAGCTTGTTTTCGGGGACAAGTTTGCCTTCACGGACGAGCTCGAGCCAATACAGGCTTTCGTCTGCCTCTTCTACCGCAACGCCCAGCTTGGCCGCAAACTCCGCTCGTGATCGCGCCCGACATGCGCTGCGATAGTTTGCGCCAACAGACGTGGCTGCGCGAACCAACTGGCTTGAAATCGCACGACCGCCAGCGGTGCGCGGTAGCGCGTCGATGAGATTCAGCACGCGCAGCGCAAACTGTTTGGTTCGATTCTGCAGCTCGCGCTTGTCCATTTGCTGCTACATCTCACATCGAACATCTTACATCAAACATCAGACGCGTCCCGCGAAAAACGGATTGTGCTGCTTCTCCTCGCCCACGGTGGTCATTGGCCCGTGTCCCGGGCAAATGATCGTTTCGTCCGGCAACGTCAGGATTTTTTCCAAATTATTTTGCAATGCATCGCGGTACGAGACGTTTCCGCCGCCCATCGATCCGGCAAAAAGCGAGTCGCCCACTACGGCAATCGGACGTGCAAGTCCTGTGACCACATACGTCATGCCGCCGGGGGAATGACCCCAGGTCAGCCGTGCATCGATTTGCAGCTTGCCGAGTCGAAACTGCTTTCCTTCTTCAATCAGCTCCGCACCAGGAACTGGTTCGCGCGTCGGGGTAAAAACATCGGCGCCGGTTTCTTCACGGAGGCGCGGCAAATCAGCGACATGATCGGGGTGAGCATGAGTAAGCAGAATGAGTTGCACATTCAGTTTGTGGCGGGTCACAAACCGGACGATCTCACTCGAATCTGCGCCTGTATCAAAGACGACTGCGGCGCGGCTCGCCGGGTCCCAGACGAGGTACGCGTTAACAGCCATGCCACCGTAATCCGTGTTGAATTGCGCCAGACCATCATTGGCTTTGATTTTTTCTGGATGCCATTCGCCTTTGGCCAATTCGCAAAGTGCTTGACCGTTAAGGCCAAGAACAGGCGCAACGCTCAGGAGGGCCGTTTCGTCGAAATCGCCCTCGCGCAGCTTCCGGATCACTTCCGAACTTACGCCCGTTTTTTTGGCCAGTTCAGAATCCGAAATGCCCAAACCGCGTTGTGCTTTTCCAATGATGTCGCCGACGTTGTCTTCGAGTGGAATCATGTTCCTTGGTATTTGCTAGACACTTATCGGTTCTGTTTCTGGCGCACTCCGTAAATGGCCAATCCGATTCAGCGCCAACTTTTTAAACGACGCAACAACGCCGGCAACTGAAAACGCTCGGCCTGTTTCCTTTTCCATGGATGTCATGGCGACATTATTGATGCCGCAAGGAACGATGTGATTAAAGGGCGAAAGATCGCCGCACACGTTCAGCGCAAAGCCGTGCATCGTGATCCAATGGCGAACACCCACGCCAATGGAAGCGATCTTGCGCTCGCCGATCCAAACTCCGGTAAGCGATTCGCGTCGCGAAGCGGCGATGCCGTATCCAGCGATAAACTCAATGAGCAGTCGCTCGAGCCACCGCAAATATTTGTGCAAATCGTGACCACACCGGTGAAGATCGATAAGCGGATACCCCATCAGTTGCCCGGGTCCATGATATGTCGCCTGACCTCCACGATTGATCGGGAAAAGTGGATGCGGCAAATGCGCGGCGCCCAGGAGACTGGATTGATCAGGAGTGCGCCCGATTGTGTAAACAGGCTCATGCTCCAGCAAAAGCAGTTCGTCCAGATGGGAAGGGTCTTCTCGTTTTTTCGCGACAATCTCTTCCTGCAAAGCAAGAGCATTGACGAAATCCGTCCGGCCAAGCCAATGCACATGAAGATCAACAACCCGTGCGTTCATATCTGCGTTGCTCCCGGGAGACCTAAGTTCGCGACCTCTTGCGAGCGCAGGTGAGTCAGCCCAATCGCCAGCGCATCCGCTGCGTCGGCATCGGGCGTTTCTGTTAAACCAAGAAGCGCGCGCACCATGAATGCGACCTGATTTTTTTCCGCTGCGCCGCGACCAACGGTCGATTGTTTGATTCGTTTGGGTGAATATTCAAATACTGGCAACCCATTTTCGGCCGCGGCGAGAATGGCAGCGCCCCGCGCCGCCCCCAGAACAATCGCAGTCTTATAACTTTGCACATAAATGACGGATTCGAGCGCGCAACAATCGGGTTCGTGTTCGCGAATAAGTTCAGCCAGCCGATCCCGGATCGCGACCAGACAGGATGACGAACGCATCGAGCTGGCGTTGTGAATTGTCCCGAAATAGACACAGGCTGGCTTGCCATTGTTTGCATCGACAATTGCAACACCGGTATTGCGCAGAGAAGCATCGATGGCGAGCACGCGCATTATTGCAATCTTAAAATCGCCCGGCGCGGGTTCAACACGGAATCGACAAATTCCCAAGCAACGGTTTTACTGCTCGCATCGTGGCGAAGAATAGCAAACAGACTGGCAGATTCAGACATACGGGGATCAACTTGGCGGCGGCGATCATGATCCTGCTGATGACTCTGGGGAATATTCCGTCTGCAATGGCTACGACGAAAGGTTTGAGTCAGATCGTGACTCCCGATTTGCAAGGAGAAGGAGATCTCTCGTTGAGTTTTCAAATTCAAGACAAACGGATTGCGAATCCCTACCAATTGCAAGCCGAGATGGGCCTGATGAAATGGGCTGAGGTGGCAGTGTTTCGCGGATTCCAACCCGACGAATGGATCTTTGGGACCGAGATCGGGTTGTTAACCAAAGAGCCTTTTCTTCTTTCCGTCGGGTTCGTGAATTGGTCACCTCATCTGGATGAAGATCCGCAGCCGTTTATCGAGGCTGGTTACTGGGGAGAACATCACAAAGTAGCCGTCGGGGCCATCCATGCCGGCTACAAAAACGAAGCAATCCTCGGCTATGCCTACGACTTCAATGAAAGGTGGCGTGTGCAGGTCGATTGGCAAAGCGGCTCTGAAAATTCGTCCACGATCGGTTTTACCTGCAACGTCACACGCGATTTCCAGTTCAATCCCGCTCTGTATGTGAATAACGGTCCAAAGCACGATCTGTTCGGCTATATCGTCTTCACTTACACTTTTCATCTCTGGGGGAACAAACCGGAAAGAACCGAACCTCCAAGCGGACTTCTTAAGAAATAGCTTGCGGGCTCTGTCGCGCCGCCAGAAACTCGGGAGCGATGAACACCAGCGTGGCCGCACGTGCTTCTGTCGCTACTTTCGTTTCCGCCGCTTTTCTGTGGATGCTTGTGCTGGGGGTTTCGCCACAGCTGCATTCTCGCGTTCACCCGGACGCCAACCGGATCGAGCACACATGTGCAGTCATGTTCGTTACATCCGGAAGCTACACCCATGGCCCGGCTTCACTGGCGATCAACGCACTAGTTCCATCCTCTGAATTTTCAGAAATTCCCGCGTTGAACCCGGTTTGGGTTCGTTCGCTTTTCTTCGCCGCTCACATTTTCGCGCACGCGCCGCCCGCACACTCCTGATCCGCTGATTCTTTCCCGCAGAAGCGGGCAGTGGCGTTCAGTGCGTTCCTCACGCCGCTGAATCAACGCGCGCAGAACGCAAACTCATCCGGCGATTTTGCCGAGGCTTTTGAATCAGGAGTTTTATATGAACAAAATTATTTTATTCGCGCTGGCCGTTCTCCCGGTAGCGGCCGTTTCCGCACAGGAAGCGGCGCCCGCTGCAAGTTCATTGCCGGCGCCAACAGTTTCAAATGCAACGCCGGCTACCGTAGCGGACGTGGAAGCGTTGCGCGAGCAAGTGCAATCCCTCACGGAGACAGTGAAAGCGTTGCAACAACAAGTGAAAGATCAGCAGGCTGCGTTGGAAAAGGCGAACCTCACCGGCGAGTCCGGGCTTCCACAAAATCCAGAGCCCTCTCCCATTGCCGGAGCTGAAAATTCGCCCTTGCCCGGCGTGAGCGCGCCGCCGCGTTTTCCGACTGAGGACACATCAGTTGTTACATCCACAACTGCGCAGCCCCCGTCGGGCGGGCCGGGCGCGAACGTAAGCGGCATCCCTGCGCCGGGTGGTTTTCCGACCACCGACACGTCGGTCGTAACATCGACGAGTGAAACACCGCCAATAACGCCTGCGGGTTCATCTCTGACCGCGCCGATCACGATCGGTGGCGGGAAAAATTATATGAACATTTCGCTGGATGGTTTGTTCGCGCTCGCTTATTCCAGTGCCGCCGATCTCCATAACATCGAGGTCGGCGACCACGATCCGCAACAGCGCGGCTTCAACGCGCGTAACACCGAACTGGCGTTTGACGGTGCGGTCGATCCCTACTTCGAAGGGTTCGCGAACATCGTTTTCAAGCTAGACAACGACAACGAAACCGAGGTCGAAGTTGAAGAAGCATTCATGCAAACGACGAACCTGCCCTACAATCTCCAGTTGAAAGCCGGGCAATTCTTTGCCGCCTTTGGTCGGCTGAACCCGGTTCATCCGCATGCTTGGGAATTTGTGGACACGCCTCTCGTGAACGGCTTGTTTCTCGGGCCCGACGGGTTGCGCGGCGTCGGCGCGCAAACTTCCTGGACGCTACCTCTGCCGTGGTATTCGCAATTGATCTTTGCGTCGCAAAATGGGCGCGGCAGCACGGGATTTTCGTTTCGGAATCCCGGTGACGACGGAATGTTTTTCGACCGCATGACGACCGATCGTGAGGCGCGCGGCCTGCAAGATTTCGTCTGGATCCCGCGCTTCGAAAATTCTTTTAATTTGAGCGACACGCAGACCGTGCTGGCCGGTGTATCAGGCGCGTTTGGCTCAAACGAGACCGGCGCAGATTCGCGCACGCAGATTTACGGCGCGGACCTTCTTTACAAATGGAAAAGCTCGCATGCGGAGGGCGGTTTTCCCTTTGTGAAATCGCAGACGGAGTTCATGTATCGCCGGTTCCAAGCCGGCCATGGCGCAAATGATTCTTTTCCTGTCGCGGAAACGTTTCACGATTGGGGACTGTATTCGCAGGTGCTTTGGGGATTTAAAAAAGGATGGGTCGCTGGCATTCGTGGCGACTATGTCCACATGCAGGATTCCGAGTTTACCGACGACTTAGATCGGCAATCACGTTGGCGGATCAGCGCTAATCTCACATGGTATCCGGTATCCGACTGAGTTTTCAA
>Ga0137405_1262316_pt1 | contig 11785 bp, 7 predicted proteins | sample CZOMad2_1_16fung_FD_122055 | JGI IMG/M metagenome (GOLD analysis project Ga0137405, IMG submission 122055) | Vadose zone soil fungal communities from Angelo Coast Range Reserve, California, USA - CZOMad2_1_16fungal (PacBio error correction) | ecosystem: Environmental > Terrestrial > Soil > Vadose... | reverse complement strand
TGAGTGCCATGAGGAGAAAATCCTTTGTTCAGTGATCAGTTTCGGAGGGGTGAATCAGAGTCGGGGCTAAAGGGAGTAAAGAGCTCCAAGCTACTTTCAAACCTTTCCGATTTCGCCTGGAAGGCTTTTCAGTCGATCAATAGACGCGTTCCCGAGGGTGAGGCCATTCGACCTCAATGGGCTCCCGGCCCGTTGCTGAAATCCTATGAGCGAACCTCCCCGCCGCTGGGTTTTCCCCGCGAGACTGACAGTCTTTGCCCACGCTGTGTGAAGGAAGTACGTAACGCCGTTATCACCGGCGCCGTGTCGCTGGATACTCTGATGAACGAGCATCCCGGCGAAATCAAGGCCCAAATACTCGAAGAAGATGGCCGCGTAATCATGCGCAAAAGCTGTCCAAAACACGGACAGTTCGATGACGTAATGTCTACCGATCCGGCATTTCTCGAACGGATCGAATCACTCTTCTTCGGACGTGATTTTCGGGCCGCCGAAGACGCAGCGGTACACCGGCACGGAACTTCAAATATAAAGTTTGGCCGAGGCGCCGTACTTACCGTCGATCTCACCAATCGTTGCAACATGATGTGCAACCCGTGCTTCATGGATGCAAACCAGGTTGGTTATGTCCACGAACCGACTTTTGAAGACACCAAAGCGATTCTGGACAGAGCAGTGTCATTCAAGCCAAAGCGGCAAATCATCATTCTCTTCTCGGGCGGTGAACCAACCCTTTCACCGTATTATCTCGAAGCCGTGGCTTATGCCAAGAAGGTTGGCTTCTACCGAATTCTGGCGGCCACTAACGGCATTCGCTTCGCGGAAGACATTGAATTCTGCAAGGCTGCCAAAGCTGCCGGCCAGCACGGTGTGTATCTGCAATTCGACGGCGTGAGCGAGGAAAAAAACAAACATCGCGGCGTCGGTAATTTGTTCGATGTAAAGTTGCGGGCAATTGAGAACCTGGCGAGCGTGGGCATCAAGGTGACCCTTGTCACTACCATCGTAAACAGCATCAACAACGACGGCATCGGACAAATCGTTGAGTTTGCCGCCAAGAACATCGACAAAGTCCAGACCATCGCCTTCCAGCCGGTCTCGTTTACAGGTCGAGACGAAGACATCTCCGACGAACTGCGCATCAAGTGGCGTTACACACTGGCCGGAATGACCCACGATCTGAAGGATCAGCTAGGTGGTCAGCTTCAACCTTTACGTGATTGGTTTCCGCTGTCTTCGTATTCCGCATTCACGAGTGTGATGGACATGCTTCAGGGTGCCGATGCGCCCTGGGGCTGGTCGTCATGTAACTGCCATCCAAACTGCGGCATTTTTACGCTGATGGTGGTGAATCGTACGACTGGAGAGTTTAAGTCTCTTTTTGACTTCTTCAACTACGAACAGTTCATGAAGGACGTGGCCGTCATAACTGACACGGCGCGCGGCAGGAAGCTCTCGTATGCGCAACTGGCGATGGCCATCCTGCGAAACTTCGACGCTGAGCGTGCCCCTGAAGGGTTTCCCATTTCACAGATCATTAATCTCTTCCGGCCGTCATCGACGAATTCCAGCTCAGACCGGAACGATCGTATGAAAGCCCAGCGTGGGGACGACCCGAGCGATGTCTGGCGCGTGCTCTGCGTCGAAGGAATGTGGTTTCAGGATCTGTTCAATTACGATTTCCGGCGCACAGAGATGTGCGTGATTCCTTATGGAACCCAGGAAGGTGAGATTTCCTTCTGCGCCTATAACACTGGCGTCGGCTGGCGACAGATCATCGAGAACATGCACAAGACCGCCAACCTCGCTGAGTGGTATGAAGAGCATGGACGTCATCCCGTCTATGCTGCCGGTCATTCAGTGCCGCTCCAAACAACAAAGCATTCACTCAGTCTGCCAATTATTCAGGCTGTGTTGGAAGCAGACGCTGATGAGCCACCGCCACCACCGGTCACACCTTATCTGGTCGAAGAAGAGGACAGAGTTTCCGCCTAAACCTCCCTCAAAGCACCTCCAATCTCGCGCGCACTGGTTCTAGTCGTAAAGAGAAATTAGCCCCAGCTTCGCGTAACGCAAGCTGTTAGCTTGCGTCGCAAGATTGGGTTGGCTCAACTCGCGCGCCTCTCTTTACGTCAAAATCGGGTTACGTCGCAAAATCGGGGCAGGCGCAAGCTAACAGCTTGCGTTAAGCGTTAGTCTGCGGCTAAATCCCAGCTAGTTCATTCCTGGATCGGGTTCCACAACGACTTTGGTCGTATAGTCTTTTCCACCCACCGACAGCTTAACGGTGTAGGTGCCCGCATCGAGGGCGGGACCCTGATTAAAAAGGCCTCCGAATCCACCGCGACCGCCACCTCCGCCGCCAGCACCACCTCCGCCGCCGCCACCGGCACCGCCGAAGCCCTGGAAGTTCGGGGGGCGTGGTGGGGGATCGCCACGCAGATTCCATTGCACACGGTTAATACCGGCTTCTTTCGTACCCACAATGTTACGAACGATCTTGCCGCTATAGTCCGCGATGGTGATCTTTACATCAGCCTGGGGAGCTGACTTTAAGTAGTAGCTAATCCCGGTTCCTGGCGCCGGATTTGTGCCGCGGAACCACTTCGATCCGCCTGTGTAACGGCTAAGGCGAATGTCGTTCATCCAGATCGTTCCGGGCCGAACGTCGAAAAGATGCGCCTCATCATCCGTAACCTTGCCGGTGAGCTGTTGTAGCGGAGTAATGTCGTCAAGAATGTAGATTCCACGACCGTGTGTACCGACGATCAAATCGTTGTCTCGGGGATGGACCAGGATGTCGTCGACGCACACCCGCGGCAACCCGGACATGAACGGCTTCCATTCGCCACCACCATTTAACGAAATGAAGAGGCCAAACTCCGTCCCTGCGTATAACAGATCCTTGTTCTTCGGATCTTCGCGGACCACATTCACATTACCTACGGACGGAAGATTCTGGACAATCGAGGTCCAGGTCTGCCCGTAATCGCGAGTTACGAAGAGATACGGCTTAAGATCATCTGAGCGGTGTCCATCCACTGCCAGATAGCACGTCGCCGCGTCAAAATGGGATGGCTCAACGCGCGAGATGTGATAGGTCTCGCCTATCCCGGGCACATTCTTCGCGACATTTGTCCATGTTGCTCCCCCGTCGCGGCTTAGCTGCACGTTGCCGTCATCCGTGCCGACCCACAGGATGCCGGGAAGCTTGGACGACTCGGCCACCGTCACAATGTAGCCATAGCTCGTGTACCCATCGTTCTTCGAAGCCATCGGATCTTTGCCGGAAACACGCATGATGGCCAGGTTATTGCGGTCGATGTGTTTTGTGAGGTCCGGCGTGGCAGTCCAGGTGTCACCTCGATCAAGTGACTTGAACAACCTGTCTGCGCCTACGTACAGAATCCGCGCATTGTGAGGTGACATCACCAGTGGTGTATTCCAGTAAAAGCGATACTGCTCGCTGGCTGGTGGGGTCGGTACAACGTTGGACGCCAGCAATGCCGCTGCGGGACCAAAACCCTGGGCCGCAGCAGAGGCAGCCACTGCTGTGCCCGGATCTTGCGGTTGGCCGTCTGGAGAGACGCTCGGCGAAGCTGCTGGTTGAGCTGGCTGGCCCTGTCCTCCCGCGCCGGCGCCGCGCGGCCGGGGTACACCACGAGGCCTGATGCTAACACTGCGCCCGGTGCGAAGGTCGATACGAGTCATCGCCCCGTTTTGCGATTCCGAGTACACGGTGTTGTAGTCCGTCGGATCGGCCTGGGCGTAGAAACCATCCCCTCCACCCACCCGGTACCAATCAGCGTTGGTGATCCCGGAGGGATTGCGCGTTTGGCTGGGTCCGCCCCACGAGCCATTGTCTTGCAGACCGCCGTAAACGTAGTAGGGCCTGCGCATGTCGGCCGCAATAGCATAAAACTGAGCGGCAGGAATGGTGTTGACGAATTCCCAGGTTGCCCCTTCGTCGTAGCTCACATCCAGACCGCCATCGTTTCCGATCATAATGTGGTTGCCGTTGTTCGGATCGATCCAGATCGCGTGATGATCACTGTGGGCAATCCCTGACTGCAAAGACTTGAAGGTCTTGCCGCCATCCGTGGACTTGCTGAAATTCAAACCTCCTACGTAAACATAATCCGGATTCTTTGCGTCGACGCGAATCTGACTGTAGTACATCGGTCGATTGTTTTCGTTGCTGACCACGCGCCAAGTTCGCCCCTTATCATCGGAGCGCCAGACTCCTGACTTTTTTGGATCAGGCGGCGTCGGCGTTGGTGAGGCGGCTGGACTCGCGCCCGGCGAAGCCACTGGTGATGGTGAAGGACTCGGACTGGGGCTCGGGTTGGCAGCGCCACCGCCGACCACCGGCTCCTCACCGCCCGTTCCGGTGCTGGCCCCAACTTCCATTTGCGCATAGAGGATATTGGAATTCGAGCGCGAAACGTCGAGACCAATACGTCCCAGCAAGCCGGCGGGCAAGCCGCTCCCTTCGAGTTTTTTCCAGGTCTTTCCCGCATCAGTAGTCTTCCAGATTCCGCTGCCCGGACCACCGCCGTTGAATCCCCAAGAAGTTCGCCGTCGCTGATACGAGGCTGTATAAAGGGTCTTACTGTCAGAATTGTCCATCACCAGGTCGGTAAAACCCGTGTCTTCGTCAATGAACTTGATATTGTTCCAGGATCGGCCACCATCCGCAGTCTTATAGATTCCCCGCTCTTTGTTCGGCCCAAAAAGATGGCCAAGTACTGCAACATAGACCGTGTTCGGATCTTTCGGGTCGATGACGATTCGGGATATTGCCTGAGAATCGCGAAGCCCCATGTGCGTAAAAGTCTTGCCGGCGTCCGTTGATTTGTAGAGACCATCGCCGAAGCTGGAGCTTTGACGATTGTTCGCTTCACCAGTTCCCACCCAAACGATATCTGGATTGGATTGCGACACGGCGATATCGCCGATTGAGGCGGTCGAATACGTGTCAAAAATCGGTTGCCAGGTCGTGCCGTTGTTCATCGATTTCCAAAGGCCACCAGTCGCAAAGCCCACATAGATGATGTAGGGATTACTTTCGACAACCGCGATGTCATCAATGCGGCCGCCCATGCTGGCAGGACCAATACCGCGAAACACGAATCGCCTGAGCATTGGATCCTCCGACCAGTTAATCGGCGTCGGCGTCGGACTTGGTGAGGGAGTTGCTGCGGGAGTTCCGGTTGGTGTTGCCGTTGGTGTTGCCGTTGGTGTTTGCACGGAGCCAGGGTCGTCCGGAAATGCTGACAGCCTATCGGCGGCGGGCAACGTGCCCGGGTTGCCATGCGCGTGCGCAGGGCCGGCAATCGTGGCCATCGCCATAAAACAAGTCGCTACCATCAGTGCGGCCAGGACATAAACAGCACGAGCCTTCTCTTTCATAAGAAAGGGTCCTTTCAAATGGAGTCATGCTACTGCGTGGGATTAAAAGACCGCCCGGAAAGGCATGGTAGACGAACCTTCTTACACACTAACTCGCCGATCGTTTCGGCGGATAGCGGGATCTTACTAAAGTGTCTATCTGGAACTTGACTTAGCAACTTAGAGGCGTTGCAGCCAAGCCTCGTACTTGAGCTTCTCACTCAACAACCACGCGTGAAAGTCCTCGAGACGGGCCTCCGGATGTTGTCTTTCGAACGTACTAAGATTGTCGAGCAGGGTCTTTCTGATATCGTGCGTGACTACCTCAACTCCATTTCTCAGGTCCACACACTCCGCCGTGGTGAGGTTCGGAAACTCGCTTAACACCTGGGCATAAGCGGCATTATTCAGATCGGCATCCCTTTGAGAGAGTTGCGTCCTGAGGCTCTCGATTGCCGAGGTTGTCGTTAAATCGGTGTTCGAAGAAATGCGGTCCAGATTCTTGATCACACTGGCGATTTGAAACTTACGACCCGCAACGAACGCGCGAAAAGTCGCCGCGTAAGAGGGAATGCCCTCCCAAGTGCCATCCTCGAAGACGAGCGACCCGAGGACAACATCCTGCGAGTCTAGCGGCTGCGGAACATAGCCTCGGCCAACCTCGAGAGCTCGCGTCACTCCGAAAGGTCGTGTCTCGTACACCTCACCCGCAGCAATCAATGGTTTGCCCTCGGGGTGATGAAGTAAAGCAGCTGACTCAAGCTTACCGTTGTGTTCCACGGCTAACCAAAGCGCGCTAACCGACTTACTAGAGAGGTTTCGCAGAGTCAGTTGATACTGCGGCAGGGTTGAATTAGCAGCCTTGATTGTAATCACTTCGAGTGATTGCGTTTTGTTGATGACGTTATTCGGGTTAATGACCGCTGGGGGCATCCTGATAACTTTAATTTCAAACGGTTCTACGCCGAATGACTTCAACTCGCCAACAATTCTCTTTTCATTTTCACCGAGATGGTATACCGCAACTGAGTCCTCCTGGTCATGAAACTCTCCCCTGAGGACGGATACGTAGATATCGACTGTTTCACCATTGAACTGAGAATCGATCTTTACAGCCATGACAGGCAAGGCGCCTTCAGGTAACTGCCAATTTGGCGTCCTTGAAAATCTTGCGAACCATCCGCCCGAGCGTTTGCCTTCAGGACCGGGAACGCCCTGGTAAGCCGGCGCCGCACCTGGAAAGTAGAACACCTCCAGGGCCAAGCGGGTTGGACCAGCGTTAACTATCGGTGACGGTTGACTCTTTAGAGAAGTCCGGTTCTCCTGACTGCTGGCCGCGGTGGGGAAAACTATTAGAGCGACTGTTGTAAGGATAAACAGTGTTCTCATGGGCTGAGTTTCTTAGCTTTGCGAAGTGGCGCCTCGCGCGCTTTCAGCCAGGCGTTTGGCATCCGGCAGCGCTTCAATTGCGCGCAACACCTGGGGATCGCTGTCCAGGAGCACGCGCGTGCCGGCGTCGTTTGAGAACCCGGCAGTGATGATTTCTTCACGCAGCCGCAACTTCACAAACTCCATCTCTTCATCCAGTTGGGTGGGAGTAAAACCGGACAGACTGTCGTTGTGCACGAACTCTTTGAAAGCCTCGACTACTCGCTCGGTGATTGGATAGTCGCCGGGCTTGGGATTGCGCCCATACTGAACCTTCTCAACTTTGTAGGCTTCGAGACCGGCGATCGATCCGGCTGCCAGTTGACGCGTAAAATAAAAAGCGCTTTCGGCGATACGCTGTCTCAGTGGCGTTACATTTAGCGGCTTGATTTCGATATCCGGAGTGATGCCGCCTCCACCGTAAAAGACGCGGCCGGCGGCAGTTTTCACGGCCGGACCGGTCTGCGGATGCGGTGTTGGCGAAGCAAGCGCGAGCGGCGCCTCCAAGTTTTTTGTACCTGGCGCAGGGGATAGCTGAGGTTTAGGGTCGCCCGGCTCGTGCCGGGTATAGTAGTCGTAGAGTGAACCGCTCGAGTAATCCCGCTGCAACGAACGACCATAAGGGGTGTAATAACGTGCCGTGGTAAGTGTCAACCCCGTGTTGAATGGCAGCTGAAACACGCGTTGCACCAAACCTTTGCCAAAACTCGTTTCACCCACGATCAAGCCGCGGCCATGATCCTGAATGGCGCCGGCAACGATTTCAGACGCCGAAGCAGTATTACGATTGATCAAAACCACTAAAGGAAGATCTTCGGGATCGGCGCCGACTGACTTATAAACAACCGGATCGCTGTATTCGCTGCGTCCTTTAACCGAAACCACGACCTGTCCGCGCGCGAGAAACTCGCTCGAGACATCAATCGCCTGATCCAGCAGACCTCCCGGATTGCCTCGCAAATCCAGAACCAGTTGGCGCAAACCCTGCTCTTTAAGCCGCTTCAGAGCGTCTTGCAACTCCTCGTCGGTCGTGTGTTGAAAACCGCCTGTCAGACCGACATAACCCGTGCCGGGTTTGATCATGTATTCATTGCGAATGGAAGGCAGCGGCACGGCATCGCGCACGATCGTAAAGTTCATCGGCCCTTCTGCCCCGGCCCGTTCAACCTTTATGGTAACTGGCTCGTTCTTGCCGCCGCGTACATTCTTTGAAACCTGCTCGCTGGTCCAATCACGAGCGTCCTTACCGTCAACCTCGACAATTCGGTCGCCATATCTCAGGCCGAGCCGAGCCGCGGGTGTTCCTTGCACGGCCGACTGGATATAGACGCCGTCCCGGTGCTGAACGATCGTTACGCCGATTCCATAGAAGCGGGAGTCCTGATCTTCCTTTAGTTTCTTGAATTCAGTGTAAGGAAAATAGACCGAGTGGGGATCCAGTGTGGACAGCATGCCTTGAATTGCGGCCTGGGTGGCCTTTTCATAATCGATTTCTCCCGCATAACTCGAGGAGATGGTGGCCACGGCTTCGTTATAGTCTTTTTCGATATCTTCGGACGCGCGATAGGCCGATGCGACACCGGTCGAGGAGGATCGATGAAACATTCGTGAGTTTCCGATCGTGCCGCCAAACAAGGCGGCAACCAGAATCACAGCCGCAGCGACCAGCACAAATCTCTTGTCCATCAATGTGCCGTAATTTGTCGCATCATTTCCGAAACGCTTGGCCACTTCCATGAGGCAAAATATAACACAACGACCGGGCAGGCTCCGAAGGTGCTAAAACGCAATACTGAATTTATCGGGTCCACCGAGCGCCGCGGACTGGAACAAGGACGAGGAGTCCGGCGCCGTTTTCCTATGATATATTGCAAGCTGAACCAATGTCTGTACCGCTCTCAATCATCATCCCCGCATACAACGAATCCGCCCGCCTTCGGAAGACACTACCGCAGGTCATCGAATACCTGAACAACAGTATTCCGCAAGCAGAGCTCATCGTCGTTGATGACGGGTCGACTGACAGTACCTCGGCAGTGGCGCACGAGGCGATGAGCGATTCGGGAAACATCCACACTTCAGTTATTAGTTATCAATCGAATTTGGGAAAGGGACGGGCGGTCAGATTGGGGCTGCTGGCATCACGTGCCGATGTTGCTCTGTTCTCCGATGCAGACCTCTCCACTCCCATTACTGAAACTCCCAAGCTGGTTGAGCCAATCAAACGTGGGGAGTGCGATGTGGCTTTTGGTTCGCGAGCCATCGACAGAAGCCTGATTGGGGTACATCAGTCCTGGCGGCGCGAACAAGGGGGACGGGTTTTCAACCTGGCGGTGCGCCTGGCCACCGGTCTGCCCTTCTGGGATACACAATGTGGATTCAAAGCATTTCGCATGACCGTTTGCCGCCCAGTGATCGAAGCCGCAACGATCGATCGCTTCGGCTTTGATGTTGAACTATTGTATGTCGCCCATAGCGCTGGATTGCGATTGAGGGAAATTCCTGTTCGTTGGGACCATTACGAAGGCAGCAAAGTAAATCTGGCGGGCGATAGTATGAAGATGCTCAGCGAGGTGGCACTCATTCGCCGGCAATCGCGCCGTGGGGTTTATGATCAGGCCATTAGATCCGCTAAGCAGTCGGGCCGCGGCTGACGCCTCGCTGAGGACGTTTCGTTTTCGTATACTTCCGGCAGACGAGTGCGACTCCGGTTTGGAAGGTATCGAATGACTGCGCGACTCAACGTTAACATCGATCATGTAGCAACCGTGCGTCAAGCGCGGCGCGCTCCTGAACCTAGTGTCGTCGCGGCGGCAATGATCTGTGAGCAAGCGGGAGCAGATGGAATCACTATCCATCTTAGAGGAGACCGCCGGCACATACAGGATGCGGATGTGCGCATACTGCGCGAGTCGGTTAGCACCTACCTCAATCTCGAAATGGCTGCGACCGAAGAGATGTTAAAAGTCGCCCTGGATAATCGACCCAACGCCGTCACCCTGGTGGCAGAAAACCCTGGAGAGGTGACAACTGAAGGTGGGCTCGACGTCAAGGCAAACATTGCCATCGTACGTGCAGCGGTAAATCGGTTGCGTCAGGAGAAGATCCTCGCCAGTCTGTTTATCGATCCTGACCCGCAGCAAATCGAGGTGGCCCGGGAAATAAATGCCCAACAAGTAGAGCTTTGCACGTCAGCCTATGCAGATGCCACGCTCGGAGCACGTGGAATTCACGGTGAAGGCGCAGTGAGAGCTGGGCATGAGTTGAGACGTTTACGTGAGGCAGCAGCGCTGGCAGCTCAATATGGATTGCTGGTAGCTGCCGGTCACGGTTTGACTTTCAAGAATGTCGGCGCGGCAGCGGCGATTTCCGAGGTTACCGAATTCAATATCGGTCACAACATCGTGGCGCGGGCCGTGTTTTGTGGTTTGGCACAGGCAGTTTCCGAGATGCGCCTGGCGATCAGGTTAGGCAGCGGCAGAAGTGGCCTCAACCAAACCTAATCATGCTGAGCCACCTGAAGCGAGCTTCAGACGAACCATTGAGCGCTCGAGTTTAGCGCGTGATTTTTCGAAATCCTCTTCCGTTCCACTCCACGAGCCCAGTTCCTTTTCCACATGCTCGCGAGTCAGGCGAGCACGAGCCGCATCAATCTCTTCGGGCCGTTCAGCAATTTCCGCCAGCACCGAAACGTTATCGTCCCGCACCTCAACAAATCCGCCCGAAACGTGCAATTGAAAGGTTTTTCCCTCTTGCACATAAGAGAGCACGCCGGTCTGAAGTTGGGAAATTAGTGCGGTATGGCCCGGGAGAATACCCAATTCTCCCCCAAGTCCGGGTACGGTCACCATGGCGACAGACTCGGCGAGCACGCGCCGTTCAGGAGTGATTACTTCCAGTTGTAGTTGTTGAGCCATATTCGCTTACCGAACGGGTTTGGGAGAAGCGGGGACGCGGGGAATCGAAGATTAGGCGACTTGTAGATAGTGCTGCCTCACACTTTCTCGCCTTCATCATACTCCCCGCGTCTCCTCTTTCACCGCGTCTCCCCCTCCCCGCGTCTCCCCTTCATCGAATCGCTATCGGGCTATCGTCTTGCCCTTCTCGACTGCCTCTTCGATGGTTCCAACCATAAAGAAGGCTTGCTCGGGCAGATCATCATGTTTCCCCTCGACGATCTCGCGGAAGCCTTTTACCGAATCCTCCAGCTTCACATACTTACCTTGCACGCCGGTGAACTGCTCAGCGACATGGAAGGGTTGGGAAAAGAAACGCTGGATCTTTCGCGCGCGCCCGACGATTAACTTGTCTTCATCTGACAGTTCGTCCAGCCCGAGGATCGCAATTATGTCCTGAAGATCTTTATAGCGTTGCAGCACTCGCTTCACATCCTGCGCGGTGTTGTAGTGGTCCGCGCCGAGGATGCGTGGATCCAGAATACGCGACGAAGAAGCCAGCGGATCCACGGCCGGATAGATACCCAACTCAACAATCTGGCGCGAGAGTGCGGTAACGGCGTCAAGGTGAGCAAACGTTGTGGCGGGTGCGGGATCAGTGTAGTCGTCCGCCGGAACATAAACTGCCTGAATAGAAGTTACCGACCCAGTCTTGGTTGAGGTAATGCGCTCCTGCATTTCGCCCATTTCGGTTGCGAGGTTCGGTTGATAACCTACCGCGGAAGGCATGCGACCTAGCAGGGCCGACACCTCCGAACCTGCCTGAGTAAAGCGAAAAATATTATCGATAAAAAGCAGGACGTCCATTCCCTGATCGCGAAAATACTCCGCCACGGTCAGCCCCGAAAGTGCGACACGCAGTCTCGCTCCTGGCGGTTCCGTCATCTGTCCATAGATCAGGGCCACTTTGGATTGCTCCAGCGCTTTCATATCGACCTTGGTCATGTCAAAGTCGCCCGTCTCTTCAAGATGGTGGTAGAACTTGTCGCCGAAATTGATATTGATGACTT
>Ga0137405_1176976_pt1 | contig 11969 bp, 8 predicted proteins | sample CZOMad2_1_16fung_FD_122055 | JGI IMG/M metagenome (GOLD analysis project Ga0137405, IMG submission 122055) | Vadose zone soil fungal communities from Angelo Coast Range Reserve, California, USA - CZOMad2_1_16fungal (PacBio error correction) | ecosystem: Environmental > Terrestrial > Soil > Vadose... | reverse complement strand
ACCTGGCGCGAGATCGGTGAACGCGTCGCAAGGCTCGCTGGCGGGCTGCTTGAGCTCGGCGTGAAGCGCGGCGACCGGGTCGCGGTGCTGATGCTGAACTCCGACCGCTATCTCGAACTCTATCTCGGCATCGCCTGGGCAGGTGCTGTGATCGTACCCACCAACATCCGCTGGAGCCACGCCGAGATCGAGGACTCGCTGCGCGACTGCCGCGCTTCGGCGCTGGTCGTGGACAAGGCCTTCGCTACGATGGGCGTCGAACTGGCAAAAGCCGTTTCGCTTGACCTGATTTATGCCGACGACGATGCCGGCCCCGCCGAGGCGCAGGACTACGAGAAATTGATCGCCGCCAGCCAGCCGGTGCCGGACGCGATGTCCGCGCGCGAGGAACTGGCGGGCATCTTCTACACCGGCGGCACCACCGGCCGCTCCAAGGGCGTGATGCTGAGCCACGCCAACATCGTCAGCAACGCGCTGCATATGCTGAGCGAAGGCCTGTTGCCCGACGGCACGATCTATCTCAACGCCGCGCCGATGTTTCACCTCGCCAATGGCGGCGCGATGTTTGCCTCGCTGATCGGCGGCGGCACCAACGTGATCGTCAGGACCTTCAATCCGGAACTGGTGATGACCGCCATCGAACAGGAGAAAGTCACGGCCACCTTGATCGTGCCGACCATGATCCAGATGCTGGTCGATCATCCCCTGTTCCAGACCGCCGACCTGTCGTCGCTGATGCAGATCATGTATGGCGCCTCCCCGATCAGCGAAGCGCTGCTGAACCGCGCCATGTGGGGATTGCCCGGCACCGCGTTTCACCAGCTCTACGGCATGACCGAACTTTCTCCGCTGGCCACGCATCTGCCGTGGGACCAGCACACCGGCGAAGCCGCGGAGAAGAAAAACCGGCAGCGCGCCTGCGGCCGCGCCGCGATCGGCTGCGAGGTCAGGATCGTCGATGCCGACCGCAAACCGGTCGCACCGGGCGTGGTCGGCGAAGTCGCGGTGCGCGGCCAGAACGTCATGATGGGCTACTGGGAACGGCCGGAAGAAACCGCAAACGCCGTCGTCGACGGCTGGATGCACACCGGCGACGGCGCCTACATGGACGAGGAAGGCTATGTCTATCTGGTCGATCGCGTGAAGGACATGATCATCTCCGGCGGCGAGAACGTCTATTCCATGGAGGTGGAAAACGTCATCGCGCAGCATCCGGCGGTGTCGCAATGCGCCGTGATCGGCATTCCCAGCGAGCGATGGGGCGAGACCGTCCATGCCTTCGTTATCCCGAGGGCGGGCTCGAACGTCAATGCCGCCGAGATCATCGCGTTCTGCAAGGAGCGGATCGCCGGCTACAAATGTCCACGCAGCGTGGACATCAGAACCGAACCGTTTCCGCTCTCGGGCGCCGGCAAGGTGCTCAAGCGTGAATTGCGCCGCACCTTCGCGGAACATGGCGGCGCCCCCCTCGCGCAGCACGTGAAGGCGGGGTGAGCGCGTTCGCTTGAAAGTCTCAATGGTGAACCGGCTCGAGCGTTTTCAGCAGCTCTGACGGCATCATGCCGAACATGTCGCGGAACGCCGCGCTGAAATGCGCCGAACTCGCAAAGCCTGCAGCGTGCGCCGCTTCGGTCAGGGACATTCCGTCATGGAACGCCCCGACCGCCGCACCCATGCGATTCCATAACCGGTAGCGCCGCAGCGGCACGCCGGTCTGCGCCTTGAACAGATGAAGAAATCGCGACGCAGAAAGGCCCGCACACTTTCCCAATTCCGTCAGCGAATGCGATCGATGCGGCTCATCGCGCATCTGCCGCAGCGCTGCGACGATACGAACGTCCGTGTCCGCACCCATGCCGATCCCGAGCAATTCTCCGAGCGCCTGCCGCCCGTCGCGAACGGCAATGCGGCCTTCGCCAAGGCCGGTCAAAACCTCGATCACGGCGGCCTCGTTGATCAGGCCGAACCCGGCGCGCGGCGTGAGCTCCAGCATCCGCGCGCGCAGCGCGTCAAGATCGCGGCTGAGCGGATCGACATAGAGGAACGCCATCGATCCGCCGGCGATACGAAGGTGATGCAGGGTGTTCGGAGGAACGAGGACACTGCGCGCGCAACGGTATGCCGCGTTGGGGTCGGCAGGATCGTCGGCAACCTCCAGCTCCCCGTCGAGCGCCACCGCCAGCACCGCGGTCGCATTCCGGTGCGGCGTCAATCCCAGCGCCGGCCCGAGATAAAGCACCCGCGCCCCCCAACCTATCAATTTTGCATTCGCGATCATGCTGGTAGCCAGTTTCTGAAAGCGCCGGATGCTCTCGATCGTCTATGTCGCATGACCGATCACGCAGGGATGAGCAGTCGATGTCAAACTCCACTTTAGCAGCCGGCAATGCCCCGGTCGCGGAATCAATCCGCCGCGCGGTGTCCCGTTATGCGGCGGCCTGGCTGGCCGGCGACCGCCAGGCCATGCTGGCAAGTTATCATGACGAGTTTACCCTGCACTATTCGGCGCCAATCCGCTGGCCGGGGTGCACCGGGGCAAGCCAGCGGCGCTCGCCATCCTTGCTGAAGTCACCCGCCGCAGCCATCGAAAGCTATCAGGCATTGTCGATGTCATGGCCGGACCCGAACGCGGCGCGCTGCTGGTCCGCGAAATCTTCCAGCGTGACGGGAAGACGGCGGAGGTGGAGCGCTTGCTGGTGTATTCGGTTCGTGACGAGCTGCTTTGGCAATGCTGGGTCTACGATCAGGACCAGGCGCTCGTCGACGCGTTTCTCGCCTAGGAAACGGTGACTTGGCTTATTTCCTCAGACATCGAAGTGTGATCGGAGACGACCCTATCAACGTCATGGCCGGGCTCGTCCCGGCCATCCACGTCTTTTCTTCTCATGAACGCTGTAAGACGTGGATGCCCGGCACAAGGCCGGGCATGACGAACGACGGGCCGGTGCGCGATAATCTTGCGCGCTGGTCAGGCCGCGCCGACTTCGAAGACGTCGCCGTCGTAGCCGGCCTCGAGCGGGATTCGAAGCTGACGGCCGCCATTGAGTTTTGTCATCACGGGCATCACGGTGACCACCGGGCTGCCCCTGGAGTCGTCGAGCGCGGCCTTTACGCCTGCCTGCTTGCCGAGCCTGATCAGGTTGCGCGTGGTCGGAAACGGCAGCTTGAACCGCCCGCTCTCGCCGCCCTCGAGCGCCTCGCGCGGCGATACCCAGATCGAATCCGTGGACTCCTTGCCGTCGTGGGCGCCGACCTGTTCCGGCGGCGCCGCCGCGAGGAAGAACCAGGTGTCGAACCGCTTCGGCATGCCCTCCGGTGTGATCCAGTGCGCATAGGGCACCAGCTCGTCGAGCGCCAGCAGCATTCCGCACTCGGTAAGAACCTTCAGGAAGGTGGTCTTGCCCTCGCACAGGGCGGCGCGGCTGGCGGCTTCGATCTCGCTGGCGCGCTTTGCATCGACCAGCGCCTTCGATCCCTGTGGACGGGCCAGCAGGATGCCGCTTTCCTCGAAGGTTTCGCGGATCGCCGCGATCCGGAAGCTTAAAGCGCCCGCATCAAGCCCCTCGCCGCCGGAATAAAGCTCAGGTCTTGCGATGATCTCCTGATCGTCCGCATCGACACTGCCACCGGGAAACACCAGCGCGCCGGAGTTAAAGTCGATCTCATAATGGCGCACCATCATGAAGATCTCGATCTCACCGCGGCTCTTGCCGTCGGCGCCTGTTGTGCTGGCGCTGTCGCGCAGCAGCAGGATGGTCGAGGCGGGACGCGGGTTTACGGCTTCGGGCATAATCAATTACTCCTAATGAATCTCTCGTGGTTCGAGACGGCGCAAGAGCGCCTCCTTACCATGAGGGACCTCATCCTGAGGAGCGGCCTCTTGGCCGCGTCTCGAAGGATGAGAAACGTATCGGCTTATGGTTCGAGACGGCGCAAGTGCGCCTCCTCACCATGAGGGACCTCATCCTGAGGAGCGGCCCTTGGCCGCGTCTCGAAGGATGAGAAACGTATCGGCTCATGGTTCGAGACGCGCGAAGACGCGCTCCTCACCATGAGGATTTTTGTCACTCCGCGGCACTTGATTGCGGCTGCAGGTTGGCGCGCTTGTCGACCCGCGCGACGCGCGAGAGCAGATACTCCACCTCGGCCTTCGCGGCGGCAGTGATGCCCGAGCCCGGCTTGCGTTGCGCGCTGGAGGCGATCACGCCGCGCTTTTGCAGCACATATTTTCGCACCGCCAATCCTGCGCCCAGCTGCTGCTCGTAGCGGATCAGCGGCAGATGGGCGTCGAACAGATCGTGCGCGGCGTCGCGCTTGCCTGCCTTGGACAATTTCACCACGTCGATCAGCAATTCGGGGAAAGCGTAGCCGGTCATCGCGCCGTCGGCGCCACGCTCCATCTCGAAATCCAGAAACAGCCCGCCATTGCCGGTCAGGATCGACAGCGGCCGCAACGAGCCGTCTTTCTGGAAGGCGCGGAGCGCGGAGATCTTTTCCAGTCCCGGCCAGTCCTCGTGCTTGAGCATCACGCAGGACGGGCTGTCCATCACGATCCTGCGGATCACCGCAGGCGTCATGACCACCGTCAGCGTCAGCGGATAATCCTGCAAGACCCAGGGAATGTCGTCGCCGATCGCCTCCACCGCCTGCTTGAAGTAACCCGTGACCTGATCGTCGGTGCGCAGATGCGGCGGCGGCGCGATCATCACGCCAGCCGCACCCGCATCCATCGTGGCGCGCGCCAGCGAGCGCATCGTCGCAAAACCCGGTGCCGAGACGCCGACGATGATTTGCATGTTCTTGGCGCGCTTGACAAAGCGGATCGCAACCTGCTCCGCCTCGGTGGCGTCAAGCTTCGGCGCCTCACCCAAAATGCCGAGCACAGTCACGCCATCGCACCCGACTTCGGCGTAGAAGTCGGTCAGCCGATCGATCGATTTCTCATCGATCCGGCCGTCGTCGTGAAACGGCGTCGGCGCGATCGCGAACGTGCCTGCGGCTTTGTGGGTGAGTTTTGTCATTGGTGCCTCTATCCTCTTTCGTCATTTCGGGGCGCGCGTCAGCGCGAACCTCAGATGTGCAATTGCACATCGGGGAATCTCGAGATTCCGGGTCTGGTCCTTCGGACCATCCCGGAATGACGGTGGGTGTTAAAACCGCCGCGCGCCCATCTTGATCTCTTCCTCGGAGAAGAAAATATCCTTGGCGTGTTCGACGACGTCCTGCGCCTTCCAGTTTTCACCCGGCGGCTTCCAGCCCGGCTTTTCCATCATCCGCATCTCGCGCACGCCCCGCGGACCGGAAACGCCGAGCACCTTGCCGGTCTGGTCGCCCGACAATTCGCTGACCATGTATAGCACTGCCGGGGCAATTCCGTCCGGCCCAAGAGCCAATTTTGGGTTCTCGATATAGCGCGGCAGATCGGCGGTCATGCGGGTCAGCGCGCCCGGCGCCAACGTCCAGATCCGGATGTTGTATTTGCGGCCCTCGACCGCCAGCACGTTGGACAGGCCCCAGATACCGCCCTTGGCGGCGCCGTAATTGGTCTGGCCGAAATTGCCGATCAGGCCCGAGGTCGACGACGTATTGACGATGACGCCGCCGCCGTTCTCCCGCATCCAGCGGAACACCGGCTGGCTGACGCAGAAGGTGCCCTTCAGATGCACCTTCAGGACCTTGTCCCAGGCGACTTCGGTCGCCTTGGCAAAGGTCTGGTCGAGCAGGATACCGGCGTTGTTGACGAGGATGTCGGCGCGGCCGAAATTCTTGATGGCGTCGTCGAACACCGACTGCCCGCCCGCCATGGTGGAAATATCCGCGCCATTGGCGACCGCGCGGCCGCCCTCCGCCTTGATCGCATTGACCACCTTCTGGGCCATCGAGACATCGGCGCCGCTGCCATCGCGGGGTCCGCCGAGGTCGTTGACCACCACAGCGGCGCCCTCGCGCGCGAACAGCTTTGCATAGGCCTCACCGAGCCCGCCGCCCGCCCCGGTGATCAGCGCCACCTTGCCGTCGAGTAATCCCATGATGTTTTGCTCCCTGTATCGCCGTTTATCTATCCGCCGTCATGGCCGTGCTTGTCACGGCCATCCACGTCTTTCTTTGGCTTCCGAAAGAAAGACGTGGATGCCCGGAACAAGTCCGGGCATGACGACATCATTCAGAGTGCGCGCCGCGCATGAATCTCACCCCAGCACCGTCCTGCCGCTCTTGATGACGGCGACGTTGCGCGCCTTCACCTTGGCCTCGAATGAAATCACATTGCCGTCCTTCCACAGATCCATGGTCACGGTCTCGCCCGGATAGACCGGCGACGAGAACCGTGCGGCGTGCTGCCTGAATGCAGAAGCATCGTAGTCGGCATAGGTCTGAAGAATGCCGCGGCAGGTGATGCCGTAGGTGCACATGCCGTGCAGGATCGGCTTTTCGAAGCCGGCGCGCCTGGCGAATTCGGGATCCGAGTGCAGCGGATTGCGATCGCCGCAGAGCCGATACACCAGCGCCTGATCCGGGCGCGTCGAGATGTCGATTGATCTATCGGGGCTGCGGGTCGGCACCTTGTGCGGCTCGGGCTGGCCCTCGGAAGGCCCGCCGAAACCGCCGTCGCCGCGCGCAAAACGCGACGCGACCAGCGTCGCCAGTGGCTCGCCCTTCTCGTCTCTCAGCACCGTCTTGTGCCGGATCACGGCGCCCTTGTCCGCGCCCTTGTCGAAAACGTCGAGAACGCTGGAGTCGGCGGTGATGTGGGCGGCCACCGCAAGCGGCTTATGGAAGGTGATGTCGCGTTCCCCATCGACCACCATCACGCGATTGAGATTCATTTCGCCGGGCCCGGCTCCCCATGCCGCGACCGAGGCAAATGTCGGCACCACCTTCAGGGCGCGCGGCGTGGCGACGGCCTCGTTGACAAAAGCGAGCTCCCTCTCGTCCATGGGATCGGCGCCCATGCCGATGCCATAGGCGTACAGCATCACTTCGCGATCGGTGTAGGCGTATTTCTGGCCGAGATTTTTCAGCGCCATCAGCTCGTCGTACTTGATCGGCATTTTTCGATCTTCTCCCGAATTTTTCGTGTCGTCGCAACCCTTGCTGCCGCCGCCCCCGCGAAAGCGGGGGTCCAGTAATCACCAACGTCGGCGTTTACTGGATCCCCGCCTGCGCGGGGATGACCGCTCTTTGCGTTGCAACGTTCGTGCGCAACTTCCAACTCACACCGGCGTAAAGAACGGCAGCGGTGCGCCGTCGGTTGGCTTGAACACCACTTTCACCTTCTGGCCGATCTTCAGGCTGTCCATGTCGCAGTCGACGAAATTGGTCAGCAGCGAGGGACCTTCCTTCAGCGTGACGTAGCCGATCGCGTAGGGCCCGGTCGCGGATTTGCGCATCCGGCTGAACGTATAGATCTCGGCCTCGCCCGAGCTTTCTTCCCACACCGTCTTGTCGGAGAAGCAGAACGGGCACAGCGTGCGCGGAAAGTAATGCGGCTCGCCGCAGGCGGTGCAGCGCTTGATCAGGAACTTGCCCTGGGCGGCAGCGTCCCAGAACGGTTTTGTCTCGGGATTGCCCTGCGGTGTCGGGTATTTCGGTTTATCGGCCATTACACGCGCTCCAGAATGCAGGTCGAGGCGGCGTGGCGAACGCCGAGTAGGCCGCCGGTGCCATGGGCCAGCGCAAGATCGCAGTTCGGCACCTGCACCTTCGGATGCGCTTGCCCGCGCAGCTGGCGCACTGCTTCGATGATCTTGGTCATGCCGCCACGATTGACGGGATGATTGCTGCAGAGCCCGCCGCCGTCGGTGTTGAACGGCAGCTTGCCGACGCCGGAAATCAGGTTGCCGTCGGCGACGAACTTGCCGCCCTCGCCCTTCTTGCAGAAGCCGAGGTCCTCGAGCTGCATCAATACCGTGATTGTAAAGCTGTCGTAGATCGAGGCGTATTTGATATCCTTCGGCGTCACGCCGGCCTCCTCGAACGCCCGCGGCCCCGACCAGACGCCGGCGGAATAGGTCAGGTTGAGATCCTTGCCGCCGCGCGGTCCCTTCAGCGCCTCGCCATGTCCGATCATCCGCACCAGCGGCTTCTTCAGGCTGCGCGCGATCTCCTCCGTGGTGACGATCAGCGCGCCGCCGCCATCGGTGACGACGCAGCAATCCATCCGGTGCAGCGGATCGGAGATCATCGGCGAATTGAGCACGTCCTCGACGGTGACGACCTCGCGCAGCATCGCATGCTCGTTGTATTGCGCATGATGGGATGCCGCGACCTTGATCCAGGCCAGCTGCTCGCTGGTGGTGCCGAACTCATGCATGTGGCGCATAGCGCACATGCCGTAAATGTTGTGCGTGGTGGCGCTGTAGGCGGCCTCGAAATCGACCTCGGCGCCGGTCGCGCGCGGCGGCATGGCGCCGGTACGCGGTTTTCCCGCCAGCGTGATCAGCGCGATCGAGCATTTGCCGGCGGCGATCGCCTCCGCGGCATGGCCGAGATGGACCAAATAGGAGCAGCCGCCGGTGTCGGTGGAATCGAAATGACGAACCTTGAGGCCCAGATAATCGGCCATCGCCATGACGCCGCCGGGCGCGTCGCCGGCGCAGAAATAGCCGTCAATATCGGCCTTGGTCAGGCCTGCGTCTTCCAGCGCGCCCTTGGCGACTTCGGCATGAAGCTGTGCGGTGGATTTATCGGGTGCGTGCCGGGTCGGATGCTCGTAGATCCCGGCGAGGTAGGCCTTACCCTTGATACTCAAGTCGTTCTCCGCTGGCGTTTCTTGGTCCCAGCAGTTTTTGTGGCCTGTCGGCGTGACCTTGGCAAGCGCCTGCTGCGCTCAAGTGGCGCAGAGCTATCCCGCGGGACGGAATGTCGCCCTAAAAGTTCGTCATGCCCGGCCTTGTGCCGGGCATCCACGTCTTAAGGGAATCGCAGCAAGCAAGGACGTGGATGGCCGGGACAAGCCCGGCCATGACGAAGAATGAATTGCTACTCCGCTGCGATCTGCCTCGGCGCCGGCGGCGGGTTGACGAGATCGGCGGCCAGCTGCGCGTAGCGCGCCTTGGCATCCTGCACCGCTTTTTCCTTCACCGGCCCATAGCCGCGGATGCGATCCGGCAGCGACAGCAGCTCGATCGCGGTATCCAGCGTCAGCGGCGACAGCACACCGAGCACATGCGCAACGTCCTTCTCATAGCCGGCGATCAGGTCGCGTTCGAGATGGCGATCGGGACTGTTGGCAAACAGATCGAATGCCGTACCGCGCAAGCTGCGCATCTTCGCCAGCAAGCGAAACACCGGCCACATCCAGGCGCCGAACGCGCGCTTGCGCGGCCGACCCAGCGCATCCTTGCCGCCGCCCAGCAGCGGCGGCGCCAGATTGAAGCTGATCTTGAAATCGCCGTCGAACTGGTCGCGGAGCTGCTTTTCGAATTTGCCGTCGGTGTAAAGCCGCGCCACCTCGTACTCATCCTTGTAGGCGAGCAGCTTGGCATAGTTGATCGCGACCGCGCGCGGCAACGCGTCGCCGAAGCCGCCATTTCCGGCGGCATTGCGCACCTGGGTCACCATGTTGCGGTAGCGGTCGGCGAGCTTCTGGTTCTGATAATCGGTCAACAGCGCGCTGCGGTGCGCGACGATTTCGTCGAGTGACATCGCATCCAGGGTCTTCGGCGCGACCGTCGCATCCTGGCCCTTCATCATGTCAGCGAGCCGCGCGGGATCGGCGGCCGCCAGACGCCCCAACTGGAACGCCTGGGTGTTCATCTTGATCGCGACCCCGTTGATCTCGATCGCCTGCTCGATCGATTTGGCCGCGAGCGGCAATAATCCCTTCTGATAGGCGTAGCCCATCATCATCATGTTGGTGGCGATGGAATCGCCGAGCAGAATTTCAGCGGGCCTGGTGAAATCGAAGAACGACGAATCCTTGCGCAGCGCCGTTTCCAGCACATGATTGACCTTGCGGCTCTGGAAATTGAAATCGCGGTTCATGATGAAATCCGCGATCGGAATGAGATGAGTGTTGATGACGCCAAAGGTGCGGCCGGATTCGCACAGCGACATGGTTTCCTTCGCAACCGCCACGACTTCGTCGGCGGCGATCACCAGATCGGCGGTGCCGGTGACGATGCGCGAACAGGTGACGTCGGCGGTATGCTCTGACAGACGCACGTGGCTGAGCACCGCGCCGCCCTTTTGCGCGAGCCCGGACATGTCCAGGATCATGCTGGCCTTGCCCTCGATATGCGCGGCCATGCCGAGCAGCGCGCCGATGGTCAATACGCCAGTGCCGCCGACGCCGCCGACCGCGATGTTGTAGGGCCGCTCAAGCGAGGGCCGCGACGCCGGCTCCGGCAGATCGCCGATATCGCCGAGACCGGCCGGCGCGCGGCGGCGCAGCTTGCCGCCGTCCACGGTGACGAATGACGGGCAAAAGCCCTTCAGACAGGAATAGTCCTTGTTGCAGCTCGATTGATTGATGGTGCGCTTGCGCCCGAGTTCGGTCTCCAGCGGCTCCACCGAAATGCAGTTCGACTGCACCGAGCAATCGCCGCAGCCTTCACAGACCGCGGGGTTGATGATCACGCGGCGCTGCGGATCCTCCAGCGTTCCCCGTTTGCGGCGCCTGCGTTTCTCGGCGGCACAGGTCTGCACGAACACGATGGCGGACGCGCCCTTGACTTCGCGCAACGTTTTCATGACCGCGTCGAGTTCGTCGCGATGCGCGGTCTTGGTGCCGGGCGCGATATCGGAGGCCGGATAGGCGTCTGGATTTTCCGACACGAGGTAGATGTCGCGGATGCCTTCTGAGTGAAGCTGGAAGGTGATCTGTTGCGGCGACAGCTCGCCGTCGACGTGCTGGCCGCCGGTCATCGCGGTAGCATCGTTGTAGAGGATTTTGTAGGTGATGTTGGCGCCGGACGAGACGGCCTGCCGGATCGCAAGACTGCCGGAATGGAAATAGGTGCCGTCGCCGAGATTGGCGAACACGTGCTTCTCGTCGGTAAAGGGCGCCACACCCACCCACGGCACGCCCTCGCCCCCCATATGGGTGTAGGTTTCGGTGTTGCGATCCATCCACAACGCCATGAAGTGGCAGCCGATGCCGGCAAAGGCGCGGCTGCCTTCCGGCACTTTGGTCGAGGTGTTGTGCGGGCAGCCCGAACAGAAATACGGCGTGCGGCTGATCGGCGCCACCGCCTGCATCTGCGTGGCCTCACGGCCATTGAACCAGTCGGCCTTGGCGCGCAGCATCTCGGCAATCTCGGGATTGAGATTGAGGCGGAGTAGCCGCTCGGTCAGCGAGCTCGCGAGCGAAGCAACGCTGAGTTCCGCCGCGAATGTCAGGAAGCGCTTATCGTGCTCGTCCATCTTGCCGACGATGCGCGGACGGACGTCGTCGCGCCAATTGAACAATTCCTGCTTGACCTGGTTCTCGACGATCTCGCGGCGCTCCTCGACGATCAGGATTTCCTCGAGTCCGACTGCGAATTCGCGCACGCCTTGCGGCTCCAGCGGCCACGGCATGCCGATCTTGTAGAGCCTGAGGCCGATCTTGGCGGCGACTTCCGGGGTTACCCCGAGTTCGCGCAGCGCCTGCCTGATATCCTCATAGCTCTTGCCCGACGCCATGATGCCGAACCGCGCGTTCGGCGAATCCATGGTCACGCGGTTGACCTTGTTGGCGCGGGCGAATGCGATCGCGGCAAAGCCCTTATAGTCCTGCAGCCGCCGGTCCTGATCGTAGCGGTCATCCGGCCAGCGCAGGTTGAGTCCGCCCGCCGGCATCTCGAAATCGCTGGGGATAATGAAAGGCGTCATCTCGTCGGTGAGATCGATCTCCGCCGTGGTCTCCACGGTCTCGGTGATCACCTTCATGCCGACCCAGCAGCCGGAATAACGCGACATCGCGATCCCGAGCAGTCCCATCTCGATCATTTCGTGGATGCTGGACGGATAAAGATACGGCATCAGGG
>Ga0137405_1011187_pt1 | contig 12795 bp, 10 predicted proteins | sample CZOMad2_1_16fung_FD_122055 | JGI IMG/M metagenome (GOLD analysis project Ga0137405, IMG submission 122055) | Vadose zone soil fungal communities from Angelo Coast Range Reserve, California, USA - CZOMad2_1_16fungal (PacBio error correction) | ecosystem: Environmental > Terrestrial > Soil >... | reverse complement strand
TCAGCGCCGCGGCATGAGCAATGGAACCAGCGATGTCGTGCCGATAGAGACGGCGATCGAACGAAACCGATTCGCCATAGCGTTGTGCAATTTTCGCAGCGGCTTTCTGAAATCTTCCTTTTCGCATGATTAACCAGCGGAACGCTGCGAACGTGTCACGCGCGGAAAGTTACCGCTAGTTATTTCGGCGCGAGCGAGGCGACGATTTTATCAAAGCGCGGATCGCCGCGGAGCGGATCCCACATGGGATCGAGCTTCAGTTCGCCATAACTCAGGTAGCCGGGAATTTTCACGGCAGCACTTAGCTCAGTAAGAGCGGCGTCTTCCTCTCCGGCCCACGCATAAGTGAGCGCCAAATATTTGATCATTCTTGCTCCATCAACTGAGTCTTTTGTGACCGGAAGAAGATCAACGGCTCGTTTGGATTTGTGAACTGCATCTCTCCGATTACCAAGAGCGGCGTCTATCAAACCAAGCACACAAAGAGCAGGTTCATTGTCCGGTTGCTGCTTAACGATTTGTTCCACTTCTGCGCGAGCGGCGGTGAATGCAGAACGCGCCTTCTCGCCATCACCGCGGAAACGGGCAAGAACTCCCTCACACCATGCACGTGGGAAAGGAAAGGCTTCTTCGCGACATCCATCACTCGGCATGATGCTAAGGGCACGCGCGGCCTCATCCCACTGTCGTTGACAGCTGCCAAGATAGAACAATTGTGCAGCAAAGCTTGCGACCGCGCTGGCGTCTGCAGATTCCAGTTTTTGGAAGGCCGCCTTCAATGGCTTGACGTCGGCCTTCCATTCCAGCTCCAGGTCCGCTCGATTTATTTGGATGTTCGTATTCGCAGGAGCAATGGCGAGCGCGCGATCCAGAGTCGTGGCCATCTCCGGATAGCGCCGTAACAGCTCGTAAGTCTTTGCAATCTGCTGAAGCACCAATAGCGCTTGTGGACCGGCCGGATCGAGCTCCAACGCGTGCTGCATGTTTTCGATAGATTTATCCCATCGGCTCTGCCGGCGGTCGATGTAGCCTGTGAGCAGGAATAGTAATGGCTCGTTCGGCAATGTTCCCCGAGCAGCTGCCAATTCCTTGCGCGCGTTATCGTAATCGAGATGGCCCCAGTAAAGATGTTTGGCCAAAGCGAGATGCGCCTCCCCTGATTCGGGACGCAAGCGGCGAAGCGATTGAATAGCGGCCTCGGCGAGGTTCAAACGCTCACGGGTATGATCAAGCCCTCGCACATAGAGCTGATCATACGCGTGTGCGAGTTGATAATAGGCAAGGGCAAACGACGGATCGCGATCGAGAGCTTGTTCGAGGAGCCGCACTGCCTCGAATAAATCGTTACCCTGATTAAAAACCGATTGATCAATCAGATCTCTGGCGCGCGAATAAAGATCGTAAGCGGCCAGATCGGCAGTGGGCTTTTCTTCAATGGCCGCTTTCTCCTGCGGCGAGAGTTTTGATTTGAGTTGGGCGACGATTTGTTCAGCCAGTTCGTTTTCGATCGCGAATACGTCCGCGATGTCGCGATCATAGCGTTCTGCCCAGAGATGCCCATCGGTGCGAGCATCAATCAACTGAGCACTGACGCGGACTCTCCCGCCGACGCGTTGGACCGTGCCTTCTAGAATGTGGGCGACACCGAGTGCTTTGCCGACTGCACGGAGGTTACGCTCGGCACTGTTCTTGTACTGCATCACCGACGTGCGGCTGATCACTTTGAGGTCGGCCACTTTCGCAAGATTGGTCAGGATCTCGTCCTGAACACCGTCGGCGAAGTAGGCGTTTTGCTTATCGTCGCTGAGATTTTCGAACGGGAGAACAGCGATGCTTTTGTCGGGAATTGCGCCCGTGAAGTTGTCAAATGTTTCACTGCGGATCGCGCGATGGCGCAGAAAGATTGTGAAGCTGATCGCGAGCGCACATCCGGAGAGAAGGAGCGCCGCTACGAGCGCCCAACGCGGCCAGCGTGGCGACGCAACCGGATGGACTGGCACTGTTTCCTTCCAACGCTTTCGGCGCCTAAGTTTTTCCGGCACCTGCGGATTACCGAGACCATTTTTGCAAAGATTAACGAGATGAAGTCTCAGGCCATGTTTTACTTCGCACTCGCCCAGATCTCGTAAGTAGGGCCGCCAGTGCCGGTATTCGCCCAGATCGTCGGCGACATGTTTGGATAAAAGAATGTGGCCCGCGTCGCCGCAATCGAGCACGCGTTGAGCGATGTTAATTCCTGCTCCAGCGATATTTACTCGGTCGTTCACGTCCGGGACCTGGTTAATGGGGCCGGTGTGAATTCCCATCCGCACTTGAATCTCCGGATGGTTTTGGAGTGCTTGCGCGATTTCCAACGCACAACGCGCCGGTTGTTCGAGATTTTCGAAGAACAACAGCGCCATGCCATCGCCGGTGGGCAAACGAACAAGCTTATCTTTCGCTTCGGCGGCGCGGAAACAATCGGTGCTCCGGACGATGCGGTTCAGTTGCTGCAGCGATTCGACCTGGTCATTGACGAGCAGTTTCGAATATCCGACCACGTCGATTAACAAAAGGTGCGCGATCTCAAGCGGTAGATCGGGCGGTAACTCAGCGGACATAGGTCGCGGCTGTGAAGCGCTCCTTTCGGGGATTCCCTATCATCGCAACATCGACAGACGCGGTCGAGTCTAATTGTTAGGCGAAGGAATCATTGACCCGGAGAACGAAGAACCGTCGTCCCGCGCCTGCCTCCGATTCCAGAGGGTGCCGGGTCCAAACGCGGCCAGGTTCAATACAATCATGACAGATGCGAACAAGTACATTCCCATGGCGAGATCGAGGAGCGCTCTTTGCAATTTCTTGAGCAACGCCGATGCCTGCTCGATTTGCTCTTTAACATAAAGCCGCAGATCGAGCGCAACCTGATCGTTGCGGCTCCGCGCGGTGTGCAGCTTCGCGCCCGCCTCGCCGATTCTTTTGGTGAGCGCGCTCTCGATATTCATGTGCGCGTCCTCGAGTGATTCGTCCCACTGAAATTTGCCGGACTCAATTTCTTGTTCGATCTCGCGCAGTCCAGTTTCGATTTTTTTCTGTTCCGCGGCGGAGATAATCCCCGCTTTGCTCAGGGCGGCGGTATGAGCAATGGAACCGGCGATGTCATACGGGTAAAGCCGGCGATCGAACGAAACCGATTCGCAAATAGCGTTGTGCAATTTTCGCAGCGGCTTTCTGAAATCTTCCTTTTCGCATGTTTAACCAGCGGAACGCTGCGAACGTGTCACGCGGGCAAAGTTACCGCTAGTTATTTCGGCGCGAGCGAAGCGACGATCTTGTCAAAGCGCGGATCGCTGCGTAATGAATCCCAGTCGGGGCGCAAACGGAGTTCGCCGTAGCTCAAATAACCGGGAAGCTTTGCCGCGGCGCTCAATTGCTCGAAGGCAAGGTCCTTCTCGCCTGTCCACGCATAAATAAGCGCCAAATTTTGCACCAACAGCGGACCGATGATCGCATCTTTCGTCACTGGCAATAGCTCGACTGCACGGCGGCCTTCTCGAATTGCGTCCTCCTTGTGGCCGAGGGCCGCGTCAGCCATCCCGAGTGCGCAGAGGGCCTCTGCGTAGGCTGGTTGCTCGCGCACCAACTTCGCCATTTCGTTACGCGCGCTGCTAAACGCAGCGCGTGCGGCTACTTTATCGCCACGCATCTGAGCGACTATGCCTTCGCACCAGACCTGCGGAAACAGAATCGTTTCCTGGTGACACCCATCGATCGGCAGCGCAGCCAGGGCGCGAAGCGCGGCATCGAAATCGCGGTCGCACAACGATACTTCAAGCCAATACTCGGCTATGTTTTTGGCTTCGCGCGAATCTTTGGCAATGATCGCTTGGATCATCGAGACTAGTGGGCGCGCGTCGGCATGCCAGTGGAGCTCGATCTCCGCACGACGAGCCGTCAACGGTACGTCTTTTGGAACGAGCGCGATCGCGCGGTCCAAAGCGCGCTCGGCATCAGCGTAACGGCGCAGACACTGATAGCTCCTAGCGATTTGTTCGGCGAGAAAAGCAGAGTTTTGTGGATTTTGTGGATCAAGCTCGATAGCGCGCTCAAGATTTTTGGTTGATTCGGGCCATCGTCCTTGACGTCGATCGATATAGCCGAGTATTTGAAACGGGAGCGAGTCGTTAGGCAAACTCTTTTGTGCCAGGGTTAGCGCCTCCCGAGCGCGGTCATAATCGTGATAACACCAGTACAGATGCTTGGCGAGAGCGAGATGCGCTTCGCCCGAGTTTGGGCGCAGGCGAGCGAGCGCTTGGATTGCCACGTTGGCCATGGCCAACCGCGCAGGAGTGTGGTCGATCCCCTGGAGGTAGATCACATCGTGAGCCTCGGCAAGTTGGTAATATGCAAGTGCGAAGCCGGGATCGCGTTCGACTGCCTGATTCAGGAGGCGAACGGCCTCAAACAGACTCTCCGCTTGAGGCGTACTTAAAACTGAACTCGCGATCAGTGTTTTGGCCCGTATGTACAGATCGTGAGCAGCAAGATCAGTCGTCGGTTTTTGCTCGATGGCCGCTTTCTCTTGGGGCGAGAGTTTTGACTTGAGCTTGGCGACGATCTGTTCGGCCAGCTCGTTTTCGATCGCGAACACGTCCGCGATGTCGCGGTCATAGCTTTCCGCCCACAGGTGCCCATCAGTCCGAGCATCAATTAACTGAACACTGACGCGCACGCGTCCGCCCGACCGCTGGACACTTCCCTCCACGACGTGTGACACGCCGAGCGTTTTAGCGATTTCGCGCAAGTTTCGTTGAGCGCCGGTTTTGTATTGCATCGTCGAAGTGCGGCTGATGACCTTAAGATCGGCAACCCGGGCAAGATTGGTAAGAATTTCATCCTGGACACCATCAGCAAAGTAGGCGTTCTGTTTTTCATCACTCAGATTCTGGAAGGGCAGTACGGCGATGCTGTTTCCCAGGATAGGAGTAGCGATCTCGGAAAGATTTCGTGTGGTCGGCGGCGATGCTCGATGAAAAAAGGTCGAAAAACTGACAGCCAGGGCGACTGCGAACAAGAGCACGGCCACTGACAGCACGGATTTCGGCCAACGCGGCGCAGTAATGGGCCGGACATCTGCGCCTGACGTTTGCTTCCACCTTCCCTGGCGCTTTAATTTTTCCGGAACTTGCTGGTTCCCAAAGCCGTCCTTGCAGAGGTTAACAACGTGAAGCCTCAGTCCATGTTTTACTTCGCACTCGCCCAAATCTCGTAAGTAGGGCTGCCAGTGCCGGTATTCACCCAGATCGTCGGCGACATGTTTGGATAAAAGAATGTGGCCGGCGTCGCCGCAATCGAGCACGCGTTGAGCGACGTTAATGCCTGCTCCGGCGATATTGACCCGGTCGTTCACGTCCGGGACCTGGTTAATGGGACCACTGTGAATTCCCATTCGCACTTGAATCTCCGGATGGTTTTGGAGTGCTTGCGCGATTTCCAACGCACAATGCGCCGGTTGCTCGAGATTTTCGAAGAACAGCAGCGCCATCCCATCGCCGGTTGGCAAGCGAATGAGTTTGTCTTTCGCTTCGGCGGCGCGGAAACAATCAGTGCTCCGGACGATGCCGTTTAGTTGCTGAAGCGATTCGACCTGGTCATTGACGAGCAGTTTCGAATATCCGACCACGTCGATTAACAAAAGGTGCGCGATCTCGAGCGGGAGATCGGGCTCTGGCTCCGCGGACGTATGTTGCGCGTTCACGCATCCTCTTTGCTAAATTGATGATACTAACTATATCGCTTCGCGTCGAGACTAAACTTCGGTTTCGTTAGGCTGCACGTCGATCGATTATCCCTGTTCCGTGTTTCGGCTGCGATTCAGTTCGGCTGCGCGAAACCAAGCCTGCCCCAAATGCCGCAGCATTCAGAACGATCATAACGAATGCGAAAAGATACATGCCCAGGGTAAGGCCGATCGCGAGGTGCATCGCGCAAATGCATGTGAACCAGATTGTTCGTGTTCTTTTTCCCCAAATAAAAAATGGATACCCTGTTTCCAACAGGCAAACGAACACTCCCGCAATCGGAAATAGGTCCTTCCACCTAATGAGTATCTCAGGATCAATTATATTGGAAGGCGGGCGGATCAATGCGCGCCAGATATTCGAGCCATCCCACCAACCGTTCCCCAAACATTTTGTGAGTCCCCCGAAAAAATAGATGATGCACAGATGAATCTGTAAGACGCGCCGCCAAAAACCGAGAAGCTGTGGATCTTTCGATGGCGATTTCCGCAGTCGCCAGTCGAGAGAATATCGATCGGGCAAGGGAGACAACATCAGATAGAAGAGTCCGACCGTCATGAAATTATCCGCTCCATAGGAGAGCAGACCCCCGCTCTTCGCAGCACAAAGGTGAAGGAACCAGGCGAGTATCGCAGATGAGCGGCAGAAAAGGCCCGCGAGCAAGCTAAAGCCCGTTCCAAGTAAACAGACCCACGCTATGGAAAGCACCGCATTCTCAGACAGTCCGACGTACGCTCCGAGAGAGACTAACCATCCAAGCCTCGGAACAAAGCGACTTTCCACGGAAAGGAGTGCTTCTGCGAGATTGCGGCTGATGAGACCATGACCAGTTCCAGCCAACAAATAATTCCAATCATCTCGTAAAGATAGAGTGTAAACTATTACCTGAAGACCAAGGCCGAGTCTCAACACACTCAGCCACGTGTCAGACTCGACCGGAAACAGGAATTGCAGGATCCGTTTCCTCCACGTCTCCAATTGCTTAGGGATTTTCCGGCTTAGTTGCTTTGTCGGTACGGCTGAAGTCATAAGCGTACGAAAATTCGTACGATTCTCTTTTACCCTGTTCGAACTCGCTGATACTTGGCAAACTGATTGATCCAAAAACGGCGCGAATTGCTGTCACATCTGGATGGTCGCGCCAGACCGAATCGGCCAGCATTTTCACCAGATACTCCCGCAGAGGGTCATACCGAGTGCGCGCTATCTCATCGATTACACCGGCTAGACGCATTCCAGCCGCGGCGCTATGGACGCGCGGCAGTTGGTACTCCACTCGCCCATCGGGGTGATGTAATTCAAAGACGACCTTATAACTCGCCGGCACATTTGGCGCGAAGTAACCATATCCGCGTTCGACGCCGGCGATGTGCAAATAAGTCATAACGGCTCGACGAAACGCATTCGACGCGGCTAAATTCTGCCCCGAAGCCGCAGCGATGAAAGCTTCGGCTTTTTCTGCATACCTATTAACGGTATGCGGCGCGATCGTTAGACCGTGCGCAATTAACCACAGCGTCTCACGGCAGGCGACCGTAAGAATTAGTGAAAAATGAAGGATGAAGCACGCCAAATAAACAGATTTCTGGCGCACAGCTCCATCTACTTTCAGCAGCGCAAGAGTAAACTTGGCGCGCTATTTATTTACTGTGGTTGTACTAGCTCATCCAGCACACTCTTTATATCGGAGGTGGACATCGACGCAACCTGTCGCGTTGCACGAGTCTGGATCAAGGTCAGCTCGCCGTTCGGTGCATTTTTCGCTGCTTCGGACGTCGTTACTTTGTCGGTCTTGATGTCGAGCTTCGCATTGGAGTTGGGAAGCAGACGCTTCTCCTTGCCATTTTCATCGCGGAGGACAATGTCGTAAAGCTGCGTCTTGAGATGCTTCAATACGTCCTCCTCGAAATGAGCGGGGGTCCCCTTCAGAGGAGTGATGTTCTTTATTTTTAAAACGAAGGTTGCCTTGGGTGCGGGAGGCTCAATAGGCTCCGGAAATGGTTGAGCGAAGACCCGAAACGAGAGGATCGCCACCATCCCAATCACGACCAATATCATTACTTTGGATGTTCCAGATAGGGTTTTCATAATGCCGCTGGTTTGACTTAACAACGACCGAATGACAAGCCCAAAGTTTGGTCTGGAACAGGTGATCTGCGAAGCTTCTGATGGGAGTCGAATGGCGCGGGTGAACTCCAGTCTTAGTCCAGCGATGCCCGCCGCGTCACCGTTACCGCAGCGTAGGCTGCGTCCTTCAAAACAAACTTCCGGATTTCAATGCTGATTTTCCGGATCCGAAATTTACGCAGCAGGTGCGAGGCCAGATCATTGGCCAGTGTTTCAAGAAGTTTGGGCGACTGCCGGGACAGAAACTGTTTCGCTTCCTGACAGAGCGCAGAATAGTCGACTGTTCGCGCGATCGCGTCTTGGATGTCCCGGAGATCGCGCGCCGGCCAAAGAGTGATGTTGAGAACAAGGCGCTGGCGTCTGGCTCGTTCGGCTCGCGGAACGCCGACTCGCGCAGAGGCTTTCAGCTGCTCGATATGAATTTGCTGTTCGGCGGTAACTCTCATTTTTTTAAAGTCCTAACATCTAGGCGAATTTCTTTCTAATCGACAAACTCCGATTTTGATAAGTTTTTCGGGAACTTCTACCGGCAAATCTCGTAATGGCCAAATGAAAGCGAGATCTGCCCCAGAATGAAACGCCAGGCACTTTGCCCAGGCTTGCAGGCTTTGGGCTTGTTCAGAGCCAGCCAAAATTCCATCATCTCCGCCAGTGAAGACGGAACCGGCAGGCGGCGATACGCTCAATTCGAACCGGTTCCAAACCACGCGCTGGAGTGTCGTCTTATCCTGCGCGCAGACGAGCGAGACGCAGGATGCCGCACAGAGAGCGTTGACCGAGCTGTGCCGCGTCTATTGGCGACCGGTTTTCGCATTGATCTGTCGTCGCGGGCATTCAGTGACCGACGCCCAGGATTTGACGCAGGATTTTTTTGTCATGCTACTTAAAGGCAATTTGCTTTCGTTGGCAGATCCAGCACGTGGCCGCTTTCGATCACTCCTGCGGACGGCGGTGGAAAATTTCCTGCATGACAAGCAGCACCTTGCCCGGCGGCAAAAGCGCGGTGGGACGCTGCAATTCGTGGCCTGGGATGAGTGGATGGCAGAGGCGCCGTCGCGATTATCGATCTACGGGCAAGAATTGAGAACCTGCCCGCCAGAACGGATTTTTGATGTGCGCTGGGCCGCCACCGTAGTCGAGCAAGCGCTTCGGCGATTGGCGGAAGAATGCGAAAGCCGCGGTCGTTTGCGAATGTTCACAACTCTGAGCAAATATCTGAGTCTTGAGCGGGTAGAAATTTCGTATGCGGCGCTCTCGGCTTCGTTGGGAGTGCCCGAAACCGTAATCAAACGAGTTTTGCATCAGCTCCGTGTTCGCTATCGAACCATTTTGCGCGAGGAAGTGTCGCAGACAGTGGCCAACCCGGCGGACGTCGACGACGAAATTCGCTATTTGTGCGCCACCCTGGCCAGCTCGCAGTAAATCGGGTTATGGATTTTTCAGGTCTTACGAATTTGCCCGAACGCTCCGCGCAAGATTGCGCGCGTTGCCGATGCGGCTCGCTCGCACGCGTCGCTTCCGGGCTCTGCGTTAGCTGTTTATTGCGCAGTGGCCTTGGTTCGGACGAAGCGAACATCGAGGATTTCGACGCGCTTCTCGCCGCGGTCGATGTCCCGGACCGGGACTGGCAGCTGGGCAGCTATCGTATCTTGGAAGAAATCGGTCGTGGCGGGATGGGGGTGATTTATCGCGCACGGCATGCGCCCTCGCAGCGAGTCGTGGCATTGAAGCGAATACTCAATTATCACAGCGACTCGCGCGAAACACTCACCCGATTTCAGCGCGAAGCGACCGCGGCGGCCAGCCTCGATCATCCAAATATCCTGCCCATTTACGATGTCGGCGCGACCGACGACGGGCTGCCGTTTTTCAGTATGAAATTCGCCTCCGGCGGAAGTTTGCTCGATTCGAGGGAGAGCTTTCGCGATTCGCCACGGCGCGCAGTGCAACTGATGGCCGCGGTGGCGCGAGCAGTGCATTACGCTCACAGCCAGGGAATTCTTCACCGCGATCTCAAACCCGGAAATATTCTGCTCGATGCGCGCGGCGAGCCGATGGTCAGCGACTTCGGTCTAGCGAAATGGCTCGACACTTCGACCGATCTCACGCGGACGCTCACGATTTTCGGTACGCCCGGTTACATTGCGCCCGAACAAGTGCAGGGGACTGCGAAAAGCCTTACGGCGGCGGCCGACATCTACAGCATCGGAGCGATCCTCTTCGATCTCTTCGCCGGTCGACCGCCATTCCTCGGCGAACACGCCCTTGCCGTGATTCACCAAGCCTCGGAGAAAAGCGCACCCAAATTGCGATCGCTCGCGCCGGGACTCGACCGCGACCTGGAAACGATCTGCGCGCGCTGCTTGGAACGCGAATCAGCCGCACGCTATGGAACCGCCGGCGACTTGGCCGAAGATCTCGAACGCTGGCTCGAAGACCGCCCTATCGTCGCGCGCCCTGTATTGGCGCCCGTCCGACTGTGGCGTTGGTCAAGACGTAATCCAAAACTGGCCGGAAGTGTCGCGGCGTGCTTGATCCTTGGCGGGGTCGGCCTTACCGAGAAGCTCGCAAGCGCTCGTTTGTCATCGATACTGCAAAGGGTCGAAATCGCACAGCGCTCAGTTGCGGTGACACCGTTCGAAGACTTGGATGAAATCTCGACAACGTCAATTCCAGCGCAATCCGTTGCGAGCGCGTTCACTTTTGCATTGACGCAGGCAAAGGGGATTCAAGTGAACCCGATAGCGAGCAAGACTGCGGACGATGTCGATCCTTGGCGTTCGGAAGATTGGAAAAGGATCGGAGAAGCAGGCAATGCTCGGATGGTGTTAAGCGGGAGCGTGCGCCAGCGCGAAGGAAAGCAGCGAGTTGCGATCCATTTGATTGAGACGGCTACCGGTTCTGTCGTGAGTACGTGGTTACAGGATGGAGAATCGTATTCTGAAATCGCCAAAGCACTGACAACGAGAATATCGGATGTCGTTTCCGACACTAAATTAACTAGCGGTGATGCCGGGGCGATTGCCCGGCGTAACGACCGGAAGCGAGATGCTATTGGAGAAACTAACAATTCATTGGCGCGAAGTTACTGTGATCGAGGCAAGGAGTTTTTCTTGCGCTATAACTTGCCAGACTTGGATCGCGCAATTGAATCTTTTCGTAAAGCGGTTGAGATAGATCCTAATTACGCCGTAGCTCATGCGATGCTCGGCAGCGCGTGTCAGGCCCGGGCTCAAACCGACCCTACACATGATTGGCTCGCCCAAGCCGACGCGGCCACTGCGGTCGCGCTGCGGATGGCGCCAATGCTTCCGGAAGCTCATCGCGCCCGGGGTGGTACTCTTCGGCGCCACGGCCGACTACGCGACTCGCTGGATTCGTACTTAACTTCCTACGAACTGGAGCCTGCGACTTTGCGAAGCGCGGCCATGCTAGGCGACACCTACGAGCAGGTCGGTCGCCCCGATTTAGCGCTACGTTGGTTTGAGAAGGTAGCGCGACGTCAAACCCAACCTCTTTTTGCCGACAATCTGGGCAATGCATGGACCAGCTTGGGTAATTATGACGAGGCGGAAAAAGCTTACCATGCTGCGATAATCTTCAAGCCGGACCTACCGGTTGGCCTTTTGGGGTTGAGCAGGCTTGCTTTGTTTCGCGACGATTACAAAGGAGCGCGCAAGGAATGCGAACAAGCTCGGGCCAAATACAAGGACAATCCGGAGGTATTGGAGATGGCTGCTTTGATTGAATTTTTCAGCCGTCACTTCCCTGCAGCCGAGCAGCTTTACCGCGAAGCGGCGGCAATCGACCGAACCGGTGGCGTCGACTTCGTCGGGTCGGTGCGATACCTGTCCGCCTTGGGATTCATCCAAAAGCTTTCGGGGGTTCATGCTAAAGACGGGAAAGCGCTTTTGGAAGAAGCGCACTGGCTTGACGAAAAGGAGATACTTTCAGCGCCCGATAACCTGCGCCACTTGTATAGTCTGGCTGCGAACTATGCCGCGCAGGGTAATGGCGAAGCCGCCGCAGTTTGTTTGGATAAAGCCATCGCCGCGGGTTGGATCGACTATCGCTCAATGATGCTCGACCCACGCTTCGACTCGATTCGTGATGATGAAATCTTTCAAAATGCGCTTGGTCGCATCATCAGCAAAGTGCAGGAGATGAGACGGCCGGGTGCATCCGCAGCCCACCCGGCCACTCCAACTAACATCACACCCACCCATGAATGAACTATCCATCAATAAAATACGAACCCGCCTGACGCAGAGTACGGTCAGTCTACTCCTTATAAACGCTGCTGCGCTGGCAGTTTCTTCACTCACAGCCCAACCATCAGTCAGCACGAAAAAGGAAGTGCCGGCTGAATGGCCGGAACGCGCACCGTACGACGCCGCGATAAATGCATTTGATGCTGCTCTCACGCGGGCCGGTTGGGATTCGGAGTTTCGTCAGTGGCTGATTAAGTCACCTACTTCAGCGAAGGAGGCTGTCGCTGAAGTAGGCAATATTACAATTCCCGCGAGCAAGGTAATCGTCTTCTATGAAGCGCAGCCCGCGAAACCCGATGCGACCAAGAGCGCATCAGCCCAGGAGAGTAATTACACGTTTGTGCAATTATTAACCGGATCGAAGTCCAATGAAAACGTCCACGTATTTTGTCTGCCGCCTTTCAAAAAGAACGACAAGACGAAGAAGTACAAATACGAAGACTATTTCATGTGCTGCTACGACGTCTGGAAGCGCCAAAATACGCGCTAATAACAAAATCTAGCATTTTCCTCATCGAGTTGCGGCCGCCACTGTCTAAGGTTGGTTCCCAGGCAGGAGCCGATAGATAGGAATCTGCGTCTGCTGCCAAGGCGCCGCAAGGCGCCGAGAATGGCAT
>Ga0137405_1060126_pt1 | contig 14350 bp, 20 predicted proteins | sample CZOMad2_1_16fung_FD_122055 | JGI IMG/M metagenome (GOLD analysis project Ga0137405, IMG submission 122055) | Vadose zone soil fungal communities from Angelo Coast Range Reserve, California, USA - CZOMad2_1_16fungal (PacBio error correction) | ecosystem: Environmental > Terrestrial > Soil >... | reverse complement strand
CCGACTGTGTAGACAGCTGAGGTTGGAGCGGGGTTGGTTAGAAGCTTGAAGCAATGACCGCCACCGCCACCACCACCACCAGAGCCAAGGGTACCACCGGCGCTTGCTCCGGAACCACCACCACCACTAAAGGCGGCTCCATTCTTGCCGGCTGCGTTTAGAAGAATCCCTGCAGGGGCTCCACCACCTAGCTCTGGTGAGTTTCCTCCAGCACCTCCAGCACGGTTGGCGGTGCTTTCACCTGGGCCACCGTCGCTACCGGCATCATTGATGTCACAGGTTACGCCTGTTCCCCCTGCGGCTGTGGCCCCGGTTGCGGCACCTACTGCACCAAGGGCTCCGCCGGTTGCGGAGAATTGAGGAGAGGTACAAGCGGTGCCAGAGGTGTTCCAACAGGTAGAGCCCCCTGCGGTGGCGGCGCCCGGAGCGGTGCCTGAACCGGCTCCTCCACCACCGCCTCCCCAAAGCTCTAGCTCGATGGAAAGGGGGAATAGACCATTGCAGGTTGCGGGGGTGAAGGTTGCATTGATCCCAGAGATAAAGACCGCGACTTGTGGTTGGCAGTTGTATAGGCCAGGGGAGGCTCCGGGGATGGTGCTGCCGGTAACGCTTAGGTTTTGCCACCGGTCGATAAGCCATTGACGACCAGTGGAACCAGCACCTGCACCGGTTCCGGTAAAGGTCATGCTGGTGGCACTGACTACAACAGGGCCGGACAGTTGAAAGAAGTTAGTCCACGTCCGGGCATTAGGGATGGAGATAGTCGCACCGTCTAAGAGGGAATGGCCTTCACCCGAGGCCAAAAGGAACCCAGCCATGTCTCCTGTTATGGCAATGGTACCGCCGAACCAATTGGCCGTTCCACCTGGGGTGAGGTTAATATCATAGCCAGAAGGGTTGGCGCCGAACTCGATGGAGCCGAAATCGGCAATGCCAGCTTGGCCTGCTTGGAGGAAGTTGTTGTTGGTTCCTGTAGAGACGAACTTGAAGCCTTGGATGATGGCCATACCGGTATCACGGCCTTGATAGGCGGTGTTGCCGGAACCGGAGACTTGCCAGACGACGTTACCGGGGGTGGTGGTATCGCCGGTTAGGCCGAATACATGAAAGCCCAGAAGAGGATGGGTGTGAACGGCATTGTTTTCGGTGAAGGTCTCGGCTACGTTTTTGATTGCAGGGGCGAAGTTGTTGCAGTCGATGTAGCTTTCGAGGATTAGGATGGCGTTTTGGATTGTGTTGCAGGCTCCTGCTCCGGTGCCTAGGCAATCAGTGGCGGGGGTTGCGGCGAGTGGGTTAGAGCCAGAGGCATGGTTGACGTTGAACTGAGGGACAGCTTGGAGGATCCACCGTCCCGGCTGTTCGTACTGCCAGACGTTGTTTTGGTTCACGAGATTGAATTGTTGCCCCGGCCAGAGGATAAAGGCAGAGTAGCCGTTGATGGAGATGGCTTTGCCGCGACAGGTTGCAGCGCCATTGGTGGGGCAATTGGAGTCTTCGTTGACCACTGTGACTTGGCATGCAGCGTTGTAGGTGGAAGCAGCGTTGATGGTGAAGTTGAAGAAGGCGGAGCCGCCAAGGGCTACGGTCTTGCCGCAATCGGTTGTGGCCATTGTGGCGGTACCGGTGTAGGCGGAACGGACGTTGGTGGGAATGCCAGGAGTGGGGAGGAATGCTGTGGAGTTGATTTGTCCTGGGATGCCACCTGCGACGGTGCCACAGATGGTGTTCGGGGCGAAGACACCGTTGCATTGGGCTGCTGCCACCGAAGGTAACAGCAATAAGGCGAGAACGAGAAGGAAGCGTTTCATTGGAGCAAGGTCCACCCACCTGTTTCGAGGATTGGTTTTAAGAGGAAGGCGCCGTAGTTGGAGGCGAGGCGGATTGTTGCGAGGCCTGAGATTAGCTCGGCGCCGAAGGGGTTGATGGTGTAGGTGTTGGCTGCGGCGAAGCCTCCGATGTCAACGATGGTTAGGGGGATCAGGACCCATTGGCCTGGAATGGCCTGAGGGGATTGTGGAGAGGCCTTCGCTGATGGGAGGTTGATTGTCACTGAGCCATTTACGTTGAGTGTGATGAGATTGGTCCCTCGTGAGACGGCTACAGTGCCAGCAGTGGTGATCGGCAACACCGCTTGCTGAGGTTGGGTCACCCAGCCGACCGAAGGGCCCATCCAGTAACGTTCGTATTGTCTGAAGGTCCCGCCTTGGTCTAGATCGGTCTGGGAGCCCATTTCATTTCCCTTTCTTAGGGACGGGGCGGATGGTGCCTTTGCCAGTGTCGGCTCGGTTGAACTCCTTCGCCACCTTCGAGGGGATCCCAACCTTTTTGGCAAAGCTAGGATTGTGAGCGGCTGCAGCCATAGTACGGGCTTGCTTTGGGGATTTGCTTGGCATTAGATCCTCCGTGAGGTCATGCGGTTCTGGACCTTTCCTTGTGAAAGGGCTTCGCGTGCGGCAGCCTCGGCGGTAGCCTCGGCGATTTCCTCCTGGGTGGGTTCGACTTCTTCAAGGGGCTCTTCCGCGTTGATGATTTGCTCCGGCATTTGTTCCGGAACCGGTGCCAGAACCGGTTCCGGAACGGCTTGGACCTTACCGGCTAGGGCCGCAAGGATCTGCTGGTTCTGGGCCATCATGGCCAGCATGGTTTCCATGAACTTGTCCATGTTCGGGCCGGGTGGGGCTGTCTCTCGAGCGACCTTGAGTTCGGTCATTTGGTCGATCAGGGTGTCGCCGAGCTTGGCGTAGAAGCTATGGCGCTGGGATTCCTCATCGATACCTTGGGTTGGGGTCCATGAGAATTGATCAGAGATCTCTTTGGCCTCGACATCAAGAGGGAGCATTCCCGGAGTGGGGTTGCCTTCGAAGACAATGGCTCGATCAGGATATCTAGGATCATCCTTGCCCTCGTAGCAGACATGGATTTCGCCATCCATTCCGTTGATGCGGACGTTCCAGTCGTCTTCGAGACGAGGGTCGAGATGTTTTGGGACACGGAACATTTTGCGAATGGGCTTGCCGGTACGGCTATCGGAGGTAGTGTGCTCCCAACGCTCGGTTGGGACGGAGAGATAATGCGGCTCAGTTAATTTCCATCGTGCCATTAGAGTCCTACTCCTGTTAGGGTTCGTTGGATGAGGGTTGCAACAACGATAATTTGAGTGGTGTTGTAGGGGACGAAGAATTGGCTTTGGTAAGCAACTGCCACTGGAAGTGGAGTGGAAAGGGGTTGCTGCCATGGTATGCCAACGACGGTGTTGGCCAAGGGCTGGATGGTGTAGGAAAGGGATGTTGAGCCAAGTTGGGCCGTTGATGGTAGTGGGGTGGATGCTAGAGGCTGTTGCCAGCCTAAAGTGAAAGTCGGGAATGTGGACAGGACTAAAATTGGTTGTGTGTAAGGTACAATGGCGACTGATGGTGCAATAGAGAGTGGTTGCTGCCACGCAAGCGTGAAGGTTGGGAACGGAGCGGGGATCCAAGCCGTTTCAGGATAGATTGCCTGTATGACCGGAGGTGCTAGGGAGAGTGGTTGGTACCAGCCGTAGGGGGAGACAACGATGGAGATCTGTGCGGTGTCAAAGGGAACGAACGTCGCGCCGATCTGAGATGGTGGCCCAAGCGGGGTGGATGCTAAGGCTTGGAACCATCCCATGCCGGAGATGGTGTTGATGATGGGCGCGATGTTGTAGGAAAGAACCGAGGAGCCGGGCTGAGTTGGTGGCCCAGGTGGAGTGATAGCAAGGGCTTGGTACCAACCGAGCGGAGCGGTGTTGAGTTGTAGGGTATCGAATGGAACGAAGGTATTACCCTGTTGGACCGCTGGCGATAGAACAGGAGTGGAGAATGGCTGTTGCCACTTGTCAATTGTGGCAGTGTTGGTTTGGGGAATGTTGAATGGAACGAAGAACGAACCTAACTGTGGTTTCGCCGCAGGCGGTGTAAGGGCACTGGTTGATTGCCATCCGGATGGAACTGGGAATGGCGGAACGATAAAGGGTAGGTTTGGAGCCCGGACGTTGGCAACCGGCGGCGCAGTGGATGGAATTGATTGCCAGCCCGAAGGAGTGCCTGTGACTATCTGTGGAGTGTTGAAGGGGACAAAGCTTGAACCAAGCTGAGCTTTGGCTGCTGGTATTGGAATGCTAAGGGGCTGGTACCAACCGGCAGGTTTTGTGTTTGTCGTTACCGGTATTGGACGTGGAACCCAGACCAGGCCAGCCGCGGCGGAGAGGGCAACGGCTGCGACTTTGACATGGGTGGCTATTGCAACTGAGTGTTGTGGGTCAACGTTGGGGACCCACTTCGGTGTTCCACCTGTAGGGGTGTATGTAAGAACAAGAACACCGTTAGCGCCATTACCGCCAACTCCGGTAGTTCCAGTTCCTGATGCTCCGCCACCGGCTCCACCACCACCTCCGTAACTACCACCGGCTGCTCCAGCACCACCATTGCTTGTTCCAGTAGAAGCACCTGCACCTCCCCCACCACTACCAGGGCCTGCAGCACCAACTAAGTATCCAGTACCGGAAACGGCTCCTGTCCAAATAGAATCCTGACTCGCAACGCCACCAGCACCGCCTACAACAGCCAGGCCCTTGGCACCACCACCACCACCACCCCCATTCGATCCGGCTCCACCAGCAGCACCGGCAGAGCCTGTTCCAGCTGCTCCAGCACCACTACCAAGGCGGTTAGTTCCTCCAACACCACCATCCGTTAAGTTGGCATTGGCTACAGCACCAGCACCGCCGCCATTTGCTCCGCCCCCACCACCACCACCAAAGGTGCTACCACCTGTATCTCCACCTGCGCCTCCAACACCGTTTGGACCTCCACTACCGCCACCACCACAGCCGCCTTGAGCGGTAGCAGTTCCTCCAGCACCGCCATTGTTATTTCCATTAGCTCCAGTGCCACCAGTGCCGCCGACGCCACCTGCCGTTCCAGAACCAGTGCCACCTTTGCCGGAGACAGCAATAACGGAGTTAGTATTGAATGTTGTATTGGTACCGTTGGCCCCATCGCCATTAGAGTTACCAGCACCACCGGCGCCAATTACGTAATTGAATGCTGTGGTTCCGGGTGTAGCAACACTGAAATTATTGAGACGACGATACTCTCCACCACCGCCACCACTACCAGTGGTGCCACTGCCGCCACCGCCACCAGCACCAATCCCCTCAACTGAATTGCTGGAATTATTCCAGTCAGAAGGGCTGGTAGAGGTCGTACCGGAGATGATGACGATTACGGTCATTGCACTATCTTACCAGTCACACGTTGTATGATGGCGTGGATTTCTTTCAGATCGATTGGGCCGGTTTGGGTTTCTATATGAAGGACTTCGTCAAAGGCAACATTGGCGTGAGCGGCCAGTTGATGATCTTCATCAGGGATGATGATGCGCCGGACTTGACCGGTTCTTTCATAAACTATGCCGATCTTAGTGCGCATGTTAGTTCGCCGGGGTACGGAAGAATGAATTGAAGTTGGCTGAGATGGCTGTGTCGATGTGCGGGTCGGTCACAAGAGCGGCCTGTGCCGCTACGTTACCTGTGGTTAATGGTACGGTACCGGCAACTGTGGCGTCGCCGATGCAATTTGTGTCATCGGCTACGATATTGGCGAATAGAAGTTTGAACACATCGGGTTGGTTCATGATGGCAACAAGGAAGGTCTCGCGCTCACGGTGGAAGGCTACTGCGGGGCCTTCATTCTTGATGTTTGAACAGGCTAAGAGTAAAGCCTGTCGGACGCGGTTTTGAAACGTAGCGTCGTTGGATAGAAGCTGCTTGTCGTTATAGTTTGGTGAGGGTGTTGCGGGCATTATATTACTCCTTCAATCCAGCGGCGAGCCCGGCCTCGAGCTTCTTGGCGTTCGAGTTTCTTTTCGAATGGATCACAGCCTTTGCCGACACACTGTTCACAAACCACTTGCATTCAGATTTTGCATAGGCCTCCAAGGTCGGCTGGATCACACATCGGTTGGACTCGACGAACGTTTTGGCAATGACCGCAGGTAAAGGTTGGAAGTTCCTTAACTTCACCCCACGGGCCGATTAGGGTCCCGAGACCGGTAAGGGCTTTTCGCATGGCTCACTCACGCCATTTGCAACCGACGATGGCGTTGCCGACGTAGGTTGAGGATTTGGTCCGTACGCCGAGACCGGCGAGGTTGGTAGCGGGGATGACTAGTTCGCCTGGGCCGCCTGGTGCGACTACCCAACGGTAGGATGCACGTTGGTTGGCGCCGAGGGTGTCGAGGATGCCGGTTTCTGCGCCGGTTGGCTCGGCTGTGAAGTTGCCTAAGGCGACGGAGCCGGCGGTGGCATCGGCTTGGTCGATGGCATTCATGGTGAGGGTAACGCCGCCGGTGCCAGCGGTGGTTTGTTTGATGATGGACCAGACTAGTTCGCAATCGGTTGCGTTGGGGACGGAACCTGGACCTACGGTCCATTCGTAGAGAAAGGCCCGGCGGAGAGTAGCGGTGGCTGCTGCGAGTTGCAGCATGGTTTTGGAAGTGGCCGCGACAGCGGTTAGCGTTGGGGTGGTTGCTGCGATGTTGGAGGTGCCGTAGAGGGCCATTGGTATTGCTCCTTGGGTTAGACTAAGATGTAGCTGAGACTGCCGCCGATTGGGACCCCAGCGGAGAGGTTGATGAGGAGGGAATCGCCGGCCAGGGTTTGGAACCAGCCTCCGGCGTTGAAGCCGTTGACGCAACCGCCGTTGGCGATGCAGTAGGCGGGGCCAGAGATGTCGATGGTGCCAGTGGAGGTTTGGAACTTGACGTTGGTATTGGCAGAGCAGACGAAGTAGAAGGAAAGGACGACGATTTTGCGGCCGGCTACACCAAAGACAAGGGTGCCCGACCCAGAGACTTCAATGGGAGTGTAGAGGATCCCACCGGGGACTTCTGTTCGATAGATGTCAGCCAATGCGTTGCCTCAGAGAGTTGATGGAGTCTTCGATTTGTTGATGCCGGGCTTCTGCGCCAGCAACTTCGACCCGGAGGGTGTCTAAGCGGGTTTGTTGATCCGCGATCTTGGCATCGAGGTCCTTGGATTGTTGGGCCTTAGCGAAGATGGATTCTTCATAATCGCGGAGGTTCTTGACGTGGGCAATGGATAGGCCCGCTTTGGCGTCGTTGAGTTGGCCTTTGATTTCGGTCAAAGCCGTGGCGGTTTGGGTATATTCGGCCGAGGCCTTTTCGGTGGCGTCTTCGAGGGGGCCTAGTTCTTCGAGGAGCTTCTCGGCTGCTGTTAGGTGTTCGATGGCGTCGCGGAGTATGGTCATGACATTGGGGGCCTTTCTAGAATTGGGAGTAGAAGATAACAACGGAGATTGAGGCCACGCTAGGGGTGACACAAAAGGCGTTGGCTTGAGGGACCTGAATTGTGGCGATTGAAATGTGGTCCGCGGAAGGGGCAGTGTTGGTTACGTTTGTAGCGGGGATGATAGTGGCAGTGCCTGTGCCACAGTTGGAGCCAGTGCCATTTTGGAAAGAGAAGGTACCGGTTGCACCAGTGTTTGTAACGTGCCAGCCACAGACGAAGATGGATTGACCTGCTATGGCAGCGACCATTTGGGTTATGGTCGCTGGGCCTACGGCTAGGGTGGCGATCTTGTTGCAGATGATTTGGGTGGTGGGACCGACGGTGTTCTCTGCTCGCGCTGCACCCGCGAACGCAAGCCAGAGAAGGAATGCAGCGCTGAGTTTACGCATCAGCGGAGCCTCTGCCACTTGGTTGTGGCAATGGTGTATACCCATTCTATAGAGGTACCGGGGGAAAGTGTTTGGGAACTAAACGCAGCTTGAAGGGTTTGGCCTGTCGCAGGGGTTACAGTGACGTTTGTAGTTAGAGTTGTGTCTGTGGCCAGTTGGAGGATTTGACCATCATAAGGTGCCACAGGGGTAGTGATGGTCCAAGTGGTTGGGGCTGTACCGATCCAAAATAGGGTGCTGTCGGAAGGCAGCATTTGGTAGGTCACTACGACACCAGCACCAGAGAAGGTCTTCATCGCCGTGGCGTTTCGGAGTTCGCCGATAGGGACAAAGATCGAAGGGCCACCAGGACCGCCAATGGCAGCGACGACTACTTCATTGCCGGTGAGGGTGGTGGAGGAAAGCTGCTGGGCCCAGCTGTAGAGGGTGGGGCTCGCAACGGCGAGGGCTATGAAAGCCCCCGCCAGAAGTGCACGAAGTTTGGTCATTGCTGAGTTCCTTAGCTGACGCTTGAGCAGAACCAGTTCCACGTGCCAGCGCCGTTAGTATTTGGCGTGATGGTGAGAACGGTTGTGGTTGCAGAGACAGTTACGGCTACGTTAGTTGCGTTGGAAGTGGATGCAACACAGCGTGGTGCAGTGACGTATGGTTGGCTGAAGGTGATAGCCGCAGCTGCGGTACAGGCAGTTACTTGACCGTTGAAGTCTGTGGAGTTGGCGGTGATAACACAAGCAGCGCCTGAGACGGTTGGGAGGGCGGCCGAGTTGAGCTGTGACAGCAAGTGGCGATTGTTTTGGAAATAGTAGTTGCCTGCTGCATCAGCGACAAGAGACCCACGCAAGTCTTGCGAGAGCTGTACTGAACCGGTGATGACCTGTGCAGCACCAACACTGCACAGAAGGAGGAGGAGGGCGAGAGAGGTGCCCCAACGATGGAGGATGTTTTTCATTATAGGGCCCTTCAGTTCGCGATGTTGATCCCGGCAGGGTAGCCGCCGAGGACTGCGTTGTTGGTGCTTTGGTAAGAGATGTCGTGACGGTCGAGGACGAGGTAGGAGGAGACGGCGCCTGCTGTAGTGGTCGCACCTGCGATGACGTAGGACAAGCGGATGAACCGAGGGATGACTACTCCTGCGGGAGGCCGAGGCATGTCCATGTCGAACAGGCGGGCTCCAGCTACTAACGTAGCGAGGGCGTAGACCGGGGAAGTCCACCATGTGACGTAGGTGCCTTCAGTGCCGGTGCCAGAGTCGGGGGCACCCTGAAGGGCTACGGACATAGTGGCTGCACCACCAGAAGTGACAGTGGTGGAGATCTGGACCAGCAGTTTCATTGCTGGATCGTCGCCGATGCCGATGTCCCGGGCGCCACCACCAAGGGCTGAAGATGGGATACCAGAGGTGGTCCCAAAATCAATGGCGTTGGTGCTTGGGGTAGTGCCAACTGCCTGTGCAATAGTTTGGGCGTTGGAGAACTGGAGGAATCCATCGAGGATCATTGTGTGTTCCTTTCAAGTAACTTGGGCTTCATTCGAGAGAACCGCGTCCACCGTGCGGATGGGGATGCCGCGGAAGGTGGTAATGGGCTTGCCGTTGAACTCCTCAATGCGGAGGAGGACGTTGGTTTTGTTCATCGCTTGGAGGTCGAGGTAGGTGCGGATGATGCGGTTGCAGTAGATGACGGTACGGCCCATGTCGGCGCGGACTGCAGGGGTGTCAGAGGTTTGGACCGTCGTCGCACTAACGGGTGCCGTCGGCAACCGATAGAGTGCACGGACCAAGAGGTTGATCAGGTTCGCCGCGGAGACGCCTGTGAGTTGGGTGACGTCGATGTTGGCGATCCGCGCCATGTAGCGCCAGTCTCGTTGGGCAAAGCCGATTTCCCATTTGAAGTGCTCTCTGTAGGCTTGGTAGGTGTTGCCCAGACTGTCGGCTACGGGCCATTCACCCATGTCGCGCTGCTGGAGACCAGCGAGTTTCCCTTTGGGGAAGATCGCGTGGTTGGTGTCGGTGCCCCAGGTCATTACCCACATGGAGGTGTTGGTGGATGCAGTGCCACCGCCGTCAAGGACGTTGTTGGCGGTGTTGGAGTTCGCAACGGTTTTGGTGGAGTAGCGTGGGGCGAAGCCGGTGAAGCGTTCCGGGTTGGCGAATTGGTTGCCGTAGACCATAGTGGAGGCGACTTGTTGGGACATTCCTTCTAGGAAGGCCCTCGATTCACTCAGGCGGAACTCTGGAGTGTTGCCGTTCAAATCAGCGATGTCTTTGTCGATGACGGAGTAGGTTTCGAGGTTGCCACAGGCTTCGACCAACTGAGCAGTGGTAGACTTGGCGTTGGGAACGCCGGTGTTGAGCAGGCGCCAAGTGGCTTGGGGCAGGGCGGTGCGGACTGTGGTCTTGTGTCCGGTTGGGAGGTTGCCTTCGACGACCATCATGTCATCGAGGAGTTCGTTTGTTTGGCTGAGCAATTCGATGATGGCAGCGACTTTATACCCATCGTCCATACGTTTTGCCCAGTCAGCATAGGTCAGTGCGGTAGTACCTACAATTGCCATAGGGGAAGATCCTTAGTGAGGGTTAAGATTCATTCTTCATCCTCTGTTCCTCTGGGCGCTGCCGTTCTACCGCTCTGCGGTGGGACGGAGGATTTCAGGATCCGCGATTCGGCACGAGGTGCGGGTACATGGCTTCGGCGATGGATGGCTGGACCGGAGCGTTAGGGGCTTTGTTGGCCTCCGGGGAGATCCCACCCGGGCGGATGCTGGGACCTTCCACGAAGGGTTTGAACATTATGGAGAGGGCTTCGACGACATCGGGGTTGGTACCGGCGCCGGTAAGGTCCAAGGCGCCACGGAAGGCCCGAGCAAGGGATGGGGGCAAGGCCGAGTCGATGGCCTTGGAGATGTCGGTTCGGACGGTTTCGGCCTTGGAGCCGAAACGGTCGTGGATGTCTCCGAGCCATTCCTTTTGGAGGTCGGCCCATTGTTTATAGGGGGCTTCGATGGCTTGTTGGGTATTTTTGGCATAAGTGTCGATTAGCTTTTGGGCCCCCTCCTGAGTGAGGCCGAGTTCTTTGAATGCAGCCTGGGCTTCGGTAAGGGCCTTTTCGTCGAACTTGAAGCCTTCGGGGACTTTGAAATCGGCATACTTTTCGGGGGCTCCGCCTTCGGCATCAGGCTTCTTGTCTTCGGGCTTTGGCTCTTCCTTCAGCTCTTCCTTTGGAGCCTCAGGGGTTTGGGTGAGGAATGACTGGCCTTCAGTCTTCGGGGCTGGCGTAGGGGTCGTAGTCTCCGGCGAAGGGGTCTGGTCCTTCAGGGTCCCGTCCGCTTCCCTCACCGCTGGCTGGTTGCCCTGAGGAGGATCGGTTGTCACTGTCGTGTCGGTCATTGGAGAGTTCCTTGTGCGAAGCTTCTTGCATCATTAGGATGTATTCGGTTGGGCAATTAACGATTACATCAGCGAAGAGTTGTAGACCCACATTCTGTGATCCACAGTTGAATGCGGTAATGTCCATTGCACCTCGCACAAAAGGGGTATGGAACACGTTGCACCGGGCCAGTAGACTATGGATCCAAGTACGACCCAAGGCTTCGGACATGATGCGTTTGGTGTATTCGATTCTGGCGTGTTCGGCATGCTTGGCGGCCTTTTCGAGTTTGCGGACATCTTTGCGGTTTCCGGCATCGTAGGTCATCCCCCGGCGACCATTCGTTGGACTAGGTTCTGGCCACCGCCTACGTCGATTTGGGAGGCGTTGGCGCCGGCTTTGGTTAGGGCTTCCATCTGCGCAGCTTGTTGGGCCGCTTGCTGTTGCTGCTGCCGGGTTTGGCGGATTTGGGTGAGTTGGGCTGGAGAGCGGATAATGCGTGGGCTGTTGTTGAGTAGCGATGAATAGATGTCGAGGGCCATGTCGATGTCGAGGTTGTCCACGGCTGCGGGATCGATTCCGGCAAGCTGGCCGGTGATTTGGAACATGCGTTCGATCGAGCCGGCTTGGGCTGCATTCTGGGAGATTTCCAACAGCGAGCTAAATTTGACGTCAATGTTCTTCCCGGCCACTTCTGGTGGGGGAGGAGGAAGGATGTTGGCGCGAACCATGATGCCCCAGACCCTGTCGACGATGGGGGTGAAGACTTCGTTATAGAGGCGCTGGAAGACCGGGCCGAGCATGATGAGGGATTCGGCCTTACGCATGTCCCACTCGACAGCGGTGATGTTGGAGCGGGTTTCAAATTGGGAGGCGACATTGAAGAGGTTGTTGAAGAAGGTATCGCGGATGCGTTTGCGGACCTCTTCGAGATCGGCGGTGATGGAGGCGATGTCGGGTTTCCAATTGCCGTAGGCGGGTTTCATGCCGTCATTGCCGGTGGACATCATTCCTTAGAGGAAGGTGATGCCTCCTGGGAGTAGGGAAGCGGGTTGGTTCTTCAACTGCACATCTGCAACGAGAGGGGGGTTGATGCCCTTGTCTATGCCTTGCGCTTTGCGGCGGGTTTCTTGCTGGAGTTGTTTGATGTCGGGAAGGGCGTCCATCCCGACCGAACGTCCGTAAGGATCGTTTCCGACCAAGTCCCATCGGCCAATAATAGCTGCACGCTCGTTAAACCCCCGCTTGCGAAGGAAGCCACGGGATGAGGTTCCACTCTGCGGATTAGTTGCACCACCCCACTCCCAGTAGGTTTCGCGGTATTTGAAGTGCTTGGGGATGCCGTACTTTTCTGGATCGGTGTTGGGTTCAATGGCATGGGCGATGATGACCTCTCGGGTTAGGCCGGCTCCGTCCCGGCGATCGTAGAATTGTTGGATCATCGAGGAGCAGTTTTCCCAACCGAATTCGTCGACGGTTTGGGATATAGTGTAGGTGAATTCACGGTAGAAGATGACAGGGCGGTATTTGCCGTCGATGTCGACGTAGTATTCGCCAAAGCAGGGGTTGATGCAGTTGATGACGTTGTCGAAGTCTTCGTAGATCAGGAGGACCGCGGTGCCGAAGACCACGAGGTCGAACATGAAGACAGCCATCGCGGTGTAGAAGTTGGATTCCGCGAAGATGAGGTACATGAGGCGCTCGCATTCGGCGAGCCAGAGGGAGACAGGGGAGGTTTGGGTGGAGTCGAGATGGCCGGCGTGGAGGCCTACCCATTTGCGTGTTGGGGAGCAGGTTCCGGAGAACATCCCTGCGGCAAGGTTGCGGGCGGCGAGGGTGCCGGTGGAGTCGAGGATGTGTTGGTTGATGGGGGAGCCGCGGTTCATCTGGTTCGGGGTGATGAGCCATTTGTAGCGGCGGGGGAGGATGTAGTCGGCTAGTTCGCGGCAGTGGGTCCACCAGCTGTATCTATTATTCCTCAATCCAAGCAATCTCCCCTGCTGGAAGGCGCGAAGGCGCTGGTCTTGCTCCGAAGCGAAGTCGGTGTTACGGGAGAACTGGCGCCAGTCGACCAGGGCGTTCATTGGCAAAGCTCCCTGGCTAGGTGGCAGGGAAGGTACCGGCCATAATGGGCCGTAGTGGTAGCTCTTCCCTGCCTAGTGGGGATTGATAGCTGCGCTGTGGCTGCTGATCCGGTGGTGTGGCTTATCGGGTCGGGTGGGGATGATTGGACCGGAGTGAATGCCGGTCGCTGGCTTGCCTTTCCTCTAGAGTGGGGCATGGCTCGGGTCGCTGGATGCGGCTCAGTCGAGATGCTGGAGGGGGTCATTTCAGGACCTGGAGCTTTGCTCGGCGACCTCGAGGGATGCCGGTTTGGAGCCGCTGGGTTGGGCCGGCAGGGATGGAACGGCCCTTGGCAGCGTCGGGTAGTTGCCCTTGTTTGGACATATCAGCCGCGGCCATGAGGAAGTTGGCGGGGTCAACCGGCGAAGCGGCACCGGAACGGGCCATCATTTCGGGAGGGAGCATTGGAGCTTGGGGCATCACTTCACTCCCGTAAGGGCCGCTGGGGCCGAGGAGCCTTTGGCAGGGAGCATCTGGGCTCCGAGGAAAGATGGGGTGGTGGACTTCTGGCCTGGCTTTTTGCCGAGCGGGGCCTGGCCGAAGACCGGAGGAGGAGGCGGAGCATTGGGGAGTTGTGGTAGGGCCTGTTGGGGCTGGTCTGGGGTCACAGGCGTAACTCCACAAGTTGTGGGAGGATGTGGTTTACGTGACCGTCTTGAACACGCACGAAGCCAGTGCCATAGATCAACATATCCCAGTGGGCCTTGAAGCACTCACGTCGTGCGATTCTAAGCTGGCGGTAGTACCATTTCCATACTGCTTTGGTCATGCTGCCTCCATGTGTTCTGGTGCATAGGGGTTGTATTCGGTTTGGTGCAGGATGGGCTGGAGGTGTTCGCCGCCGGCATGGGCGTGAGGGGCCAACGGCCCGCCGAAGGTCAGCGCCAATGCATCGAGATCATCCAACACAAGGCCCGGATTGTCCGCGAGGATGTCTTCCTTCGGGGTGAGGAGGATCTTGCCTTGCTTGTCGTGGGTGTAGCGGATGGCGAGCATTGCGGTTCGCAGATCAGCATCGATCGGCAGAAGACCTGTTCGAGTCCATGACCGAAGCGCTCCATACATCGCTGCTCGTTTGTTCGCGTACTGCTCCCCTGCATTATCAAACACAATTCCTGTAATCAATTCCTGTAATGTCATCC
>Ga0137405_1223451_pt1 | contig 14450 bp, 20 predicted proteins | sample CZOMad2_1_16fung_FD_122055 | JGI IMG/M metagenome (GOLD analysis project Ga0137405, IMG submission 122055) | Vadose zone soil fungal communities from Angelo Coast Range Reserve, California, USA - CZOMad2_1_16fungal (PacBio error correction) | ecosystem: Environmental > Terrestrial > Soil >... | reverse complement strand
CGCCCACTGCTTGCTGACCCCAAGGAGGTGCGACGCAAGCGCGCCGAACAGGGTAAAGAAATGAAAAAAGGCGCTGCTGCGTGATCTCAGGATACGCACGTTTAATCCGTCTGGACATGCCAGCCAAGTCGATGGTTGTGCGCTCAATTGCCTAAAATTCAATGTTAGATTATGACTTACATTGCCATTCCATTATCTCTGATGGCACGCTCACGCCCACCCAATTAGTCGAACGGGCTTTCGAACGTGGGGTAAAGGTATTGGCGCTGACTGACCATGATGATCTGGCGGGTCTGGATGAAGCCCGCGCGGTTGCCGTGGAGCGTGGCATGATTTTTATCAATGGTGTTGAGATATCCGTATCCTGGCGTAACCACACTTTGCACATCGTCGGCTTGAATATCGATCCTGCTTACAAACCACTCGCAGAAGGATTGCAGAGCGTGCGAAGTGGGCGTGGTGAACGCGCCAGAAAAATGGCCGATGAATTGACAAAAACCGGCATTAACGGTGTGTTGCTGGGTGCGTATCAATATGCGGAAAATCCCAATGTGATAGGTCGCACCCACTTCGCCCGGTATCTGGTCAAAGCCGGCTATTGCAAGGACGTGAAGAGCGTGTTCAAGCACTATCTGGTAAAAGGCAAGCCAGGTTACGTGCCGCATAAATGGGTGTCTTTGCAAGACGCGATAGCCTGGATACGCGACAGCGGTGGTTTGGCCGTGCTGGCGCATCCGGGACGCTATATGATCGGACGTAATGGAATGGGCAAGCAGACCATGCATGAATTGCTTGGCGAATTTGTCGAATCCGGCGGGCAAGCGCTGGAAGTTGTGACAGGTAGTCACACGCCGGCGCAATATGCCGAATTCGCCCGTTATGCCGAAGCGTTTAATTTACTTGCATCTTGCGGCTCGGATTTTCACGGCCCGGGAGAAAGTTATCGCGACATGGGTAGATTGCCAGACTTTCCCGTGAATTGCCGACCAGTTTGGGAGGCGCTGCAGTTGCACTGACCGCATGGCGCAATTTTTTACCATACATTCCAGCAACCCCAATTTACGCCTGATACGGCAGGCTACTGCCATGCTGCGCGAAGGCGGCATCGTGGTTTATCCTACCGACTCCAGTTATGCGTTGGGTTGCCACCTTGACGACAAAAACGCTGTGACACGCATCCGTCAGATACGCCAATTAGACGAGAACCATCATTTGACCCTGATGTGCCGTGACTTGTCCGAAATATCGAAATATGCGCGGGTGGATAATGTCAAATTTCGCTTATTGAAAGCCAACACGCCGGGCAATTACACCTTTATTCTGGAAGCAACCAAAGAAGTGCCCAAGCGTCTGCAACATCCCAAGCGCAGTACGATAGGCATACGCGTTCCCGATCATGCCGTGGCACTGGCGCTGCTGGAAGAATTAGGCGAACCGATGGTCAGTGCCACGCTGATTCTGCCGGATGAAGACAGCCCCTTGAATGATGCAGAATTGATACGTGAACGGCTGGAAAAACAAGTCGAAGTGGTGATTGATTCAGGCGCGGCGGGCATGGGCTTCACCACTATGATCGATTTGACCGGCGACACACCAGTTTTATTACGGCTCGGCAAAGGCACGATTGCCCCATTTGGAATACCACAATGACAGGAACCCAATGCAACCAGATCAGTTAATACAAACCATCAGCATCGGCGCCATACCGATTTTGTTCGCGATCACTGTGCATGAAGCCGCACATGGCTACGTGGCGCGCTATTTTGGTGATATGACCGCGCATCAGGAAGGCCGTATCAGCCTCAACCCGCTGCGGCATATTGATCCGGTGGGTACGATCTTGTTTCCGTTGCTGTCGTTATCACTAGGCGGCATTTTGTTTGGTTGGGCGAAGCCTGTACCGGTCAATTTTTCTGCACTACGCAACCCCAAAAAAGACATGCTGTGGGTGGCGATTGCCGGACCTGCCTCTAACCTGATCATGGCATTCGGCTGGGCGTTAACCTACAAACTGGGTTTACTATTTCCGGAAAGCTATTTTGCCGAGCCATTGCTTAAAATGGCATCCATCGGCATGAGCATCAATATCATCTTGATGGTGTTGAATCTGTTACCGTTGCCGCCACTGGATGGCGGGCGGGTCGCGGTCAGTCTGCTACCCTATCGCCAGGCGTTTCAGTTATCCAAAATTGAGCCTTATGGCATGTTCATCCTCATTTTTCTGGCGATTACACCGGTGTTAAGTTTTATACTCACGCCGTTCATCAGCCTGACATATGGAATAATCAGACTGTTATTTGGAATTTAAGCAACTGTGAGGAAACATGTTTACTGATCGTGTGTTGTCTGGAATGCGCCCTACCGGCAGCCTGCATCTGGGGCATTATCATGGTGTGCTGAAAAATTGGGTGCAAATGCAGCACGAATACGAGTGCCTGTTTTTTGTTGCCGACTGGCATGCCTTGACGACTCATTACGACGCGCCGCAAGTCATTGAGCAAAGCGTCTGGAATATGGTGATAGATTGGCTGGCAGCCGGAGTTGATCCGGCACATGCCACCCTGTTCATCCAATCCAGAGTGCCGGAACACGCTGAATTGCATTTATTGCTGTCGATGATTACTCCGTTGGGCTGGCTGGAGCGCGTGCCCAGCTATAAAGATCAACAGGAAAAACTGTCCGAAAAAGATTTGAGCACCTATGGTTTTCTCGGCTACCCGCTGCTGCAAAGCGCGGATATTCTGATTTATCGCTCAACTCATGTGCCGGTCGGCGAAGACCAGGTTCCGCATATCGAATTCACCCGTGAAATTGCGCGGCGCTTCAATCATGTTTATGGGCGTGAAGTCGGTTTTGAGGAAAAAGCGCAAGCGGCAGTCAAAAAACTCGGCAGTAAAAAAGCAAAGTTGTACGACGAACTGCGCATACGCTACCAGGAACAGGGGGATGACGAGGCACTCGAGTCTGCCAAATCGCTACTGGATGAGCAGCAAAGTTTGAGTCATGGTGACCGCGAGCGTCTGTTTGGCTATCTGGAAGGCAGCGGTAAAATGATTTTGTCCGAGCCACAAGCGATGCTCACCGCTGCTTCCAAAATGCCCGGACTGGATGGGCAAAAGATGTCCAAGTCGTATAACAACACCATCAGCTTGCGTGAAGACGAAGCCAGCGTAGCGAAGAAAATCCGCACCATGCCGACCGATCCGGCGCGTATCCGCCGCAGCGATCCGGGTGACCCGGATAAGTGCCCGGTATGGCAGTTGCATCAAGTGTATTCCAACGAAGCGACCAAACAATGGGTGGTCAAAGGCTGCCGCAGTGCCGGTATAGGCTGTATCGAATGCAAGCAACCGGTGATAGACGCGGTGCTTGGCGAACAACAATCCATGCGTGAACGTGCTCAGATGTATCTGGACGACCCGACACTGGTGCGTAATATCATCGCTGATGGTTGTGAAAAAGCGCGGAAACTCGCTTCCGAGACCATGCGTGATGTGCGTGAAGCAATTGGACTGAACTATAGTTAAACAACGATGAATAACCTGCAACTTCAACCCAATCCTGTTGCCCGTATTCACGGGGAACCGCTGCTGGAGTTGCCGCTGGACCTATACATCCCACCGGATGCACTGGAGCTGGTGCTGGAAAATTTTCAGGGTCCGCTGGATCTGCTGTTATATCTGATACGCAAACACAATCTTGATGTGCTGGACATTCCAATGGCGGAATTGACCCGCCAATATATGAGCTACATCGAAATGATGCAGCAGAATCGTCTGGAACTGGCGGCTGAATACCTGTTGATGGCAGCTGTGTTGATCGAGATTAAGTCGCGCATGTTGTTGCCGCGCCCACCCAAAATCAACGAGGAAGATGGCGCAGACCCGCGCGCAGAGTTGATGCGCCGCCTGCTTGAATATGAGCAAATGAAACAAGCCGCGCAACAACTGAATGAGTTGCCGCTGGCTGGACGTGAGTTTGAGATTGTGCAGGTATTGATTGAGCGCACCGTTCAGGAACGCCTGCCCGAAGTCAGCGTGGAAGATTTGCGTTTGGCCTGGTTAGGCTTGCTGACACGGGCAAAACTCACCACGCACCACAAAGTGCTGCGCGAACAGCTATCGGTACGTGAGCAAATGACGCACATCCTGCGCAGTCTGCAGGGCGGTGAATTTGTCGAATTCAACCAACTGTTCGATGTGTCCAGCGGTGTGCCAAAACTGGTGGTTACCTTCATTGCCATTCTCGAATTGGCTAAAGAATATCTGGTGGAAATCCAGCAACACGAAACCTTGGGGAGTATTTATGTCCGAACCAGTCGCGCCATTACCGCTGAGTGAAATTACACCGGATGTCATGTCAACTATGCCGCAGCCGGACATGCACCAATTCGTGCGTATTTTGGAAACCGCGTTATTGACCAGTGCCGAGCCATTACCGCTGAGCGAGCTTAAAAAATTGAGCGACCCGCCACTGGAAAATCACCAGCTGGAAACTTTGCTGGCAGAGCTGTCGCAAAGCTGGCAAGACCGAGGTGTGGAATTGCGCCGCGTGGCGAGTGGCTGGCAATTTCGCACCCGAATGGATATGCAAATCCACCTGGATAAACTCAAGCCGCAAAAACCGCCGCGCTATTCGCGCGCAGTGTTGGAAACACTCGCCATTATCGCTTACCATCAGCCCGTCACCCGTGGTGACATCGAAGAAATACGCGGCGTAGCAGTGTCTGCACACATTCTCAAGACGCTGGAAACACGCGGCTGGATAGAAGTGGTCGGCACACGTGATGCGCCGGGCAAGCCGGAATTATTGGCCACCACCAAACAATTACTCGATGACCTGAATTTGCGTGCCCTGCAAGAATTGCCGCCGCTGGCTGAAATCGGCATGTTACTGGAGCAGGATGAGGCCGCCACCAACGCATGAAAAATTGCTTTCATCAACACACTGTCGGGATGATCTTGCCATGAAAAAAATCACCAAAGCCGTGTTTCCAGTTGCGGGCATGGGCAGCCGCTTTCTGCCGGCCACCAAAGCCAGCCCTAAAGAAATGATGCCGATCGTGGATAAACCACTGATTCAATATGCCGTGGAAGAAGCAGTGGCAGCCGGTATTACCGATATGGTGTTTATCACCGGGCGCAACAAACGTGCGATTGAAGACCACTTTGATAAAGCCTATGAACTGGAAGCCGAGTTGGAAATGCGTGGCAAAGAAGCTTTGCTGCGGGTGGTGCGCGAAGTGATACCCGCACATATCAATTGCATCTACATCCGTCAGACCGAGCCGTTAGGCTTGGGACATGCGGTGTTATGCGCGCAACCAGTGGTTCAGGACGAGCCGTTCGCGGTGATTCTGGCCGACGATCTGATTGACGCAACCACCCCTGTTATCAAGCAAATGGTGGATGTATTTGAGCAACATCAATGTTCGATTCTGGGGGCGTTGGACGTGCCGCGCGAACAGACCGGCCAATACGGTATCGTCAGCAGCACACCGGTGCATACCGGTTTGGAGCAAGTGCACGGCATTGTGGAAAAGCCACAGCCTGACGTTGCGCCTTCCACCCTGGCTGTGGTGGGGCGCTACATACTCACGCCGCGTATTTTTCATTATTTGAAAAAAGTGTCCGCTGGAATAGGCGCGGAAATCCAGCTAACCGATGGTCTTGCCACATTGATACAGGAAGAAAAAATGCTGGCCTACCGTTTCCAGGGCACGCGCTATGATTGCGGCTCCAAGCTCGGCTATCTTGAGGCGAGCGTAGCTTTCGGGCTGAAGCATCCTGAAGTGCGCAATCAATTTGGCGCTTACCTGAAGACGCTTAAATAAACCATGAGTGTGTCCATGCAACGGGCGCGGCAAATTTTGCAAGAAGCGGAATTACTGTATCCCGCTGAACAAATTCAGGCGGCTTTGCAGCGCGTCGCACAGCAAATCAACACCGAGCTGGCAGATACTCATCCGCTGGTATTGTCCGTGATGGGCGGCGCAGTGGTATTCAGCGGGCAACTGTTACCGCTGCTTAATTTCCCGCTGGACTTCGACTATGTGCATGTGTCGCGCTATAACGATGCGCAACATGGCGGACAGATCAAATGGAAAGTTGCGCCGCATGAAAATGTGCGCGGTCGTGTGGTGCTGTTGCTTGATGATATTCTCGATGAAGGCCACACCATGGCGGCCTTGCGAGAACGTGTGATGGAGCTGGGCGCAAACAAATTTTATTGCGCGGTGTTCGCAGACAAGCAGCACGGTAGAGCCAAACCGATACAAGCAGATTTTGTCGGCATGGAATTGCCGGATCGCTTTGTGTTCGGTTATGGTATGGATATTCAAGGCGCGTGGCGTAATTTGCCCGCCATTTATGCGGTAAAGGGAAAACAATGAAAGCTGCCAAAAAATGTTAGCGATCATCGGCGGACGTGGCCTGACACAGTTGGCCAATCTCAAAATCACGCATCGGCAAGTGATGCGCACTCCTTATGGAGAGCCGTCCGGGGCATTTTTGTTCGGCACACTGAATCAGCACGAGGTGATTTTTCTGGCGCGGCACGGTTACGGCCACACCATCCCTCCCCATTTGGTGAATTACCGCGCCAATCTTTGGGTGTTGCGCGAGCAAGGGGTGAGCGCGATTGTTTCAGTGGCAACCGTGGGCGGCATTCGTGCTGACCTCAAACCCGGCGTGATCGTGGTGCCCGATCAAATCATTGATTACACTCATGGCCGCGATGCGACTTTTTTTGAGGCGCGTGACAAACCCTACAGCAACGCCGATTTCACCCTGCCCTACAGCGCCGAGCTGCGTGCGCGGATTTTACTGAGCGCGCAAGCCGCCCAACAAACTTGTCTGGATGGCGGCGTGTATGCCGCCACACAAGGCCCGCGTCTGGACAGCATCGCCGAAATCAACCGTTACGAACGCGATGGCGCCGACATGGTGGGCATGACCGGTATGCCTGAAACCGCCTTGGCAAAAGAGCTGGGGCTGAATTACGCAACCATCGCAGTCGTCGCAAATTATGCGGCGGGTCGCGGCGACAGCGCGACCGGCATCAATGTAGAAAATGTGAATGCCACCGCCAAAGCAACCATGGTGCAGGTGCGCAGCATTCTGGCGTGTGTAGTCAATAATCATGAAAATCCCTTATGACCATTAAAACCGTTTTACGTATGGGTGACCCACGCTTGTTGGAACACGCCATACCGGTCACTCAGTTCGATACGCCGTACTTGCACGCGCTGCTAGTGGACATGCGTGAAACCATGCAGGCATTGGAAGGTGCGGGTCTGGCCGCGCCGCAAATCGGTGTGGGTCTGCGCGTGGCGATATTTGGTGTGCAGCGAAATTCACGTTATCCGGATGCGGAAAGTGTGCCGGACACCGTGCTGATCAACCCGGTCGTTACCATTCTGGATGATGAAATAGAAGCAGGCTGGGAAGGCTGTTTAAGCGTGCCGGGCATGCGTGGCAAAGTGCCGCGCTTTGTCCGCATCCGTTACCAGGGCCGCGACGAATACGGCACTGCGATTGATCGAACCGTCAGCGGATTGCATGCCCGCGTGGTGCAACACGAATGCGACCATCTCGATGGGATTTTGTATCCGATGCGAATCCCAGACTTGCGTGACTTTGGCTATACCGAAGCATTGTTTCCCGGACAGGATTTGGGGGATGATTGACCAGTATAGTGGCACATCAAATGCTGGCGCTCAAAATCACTGGCCTACACGTTTTTTGCGCAGACCGGTAGATTGCGGGGTTATGGCGTAGACGTTCAACATTTTCCCCGACTACTTTTCACCATTCTTTGTGACGTCTTGGTCTCTTTTCGCAAAGCGTGACTCCATCTTCTTGATCTCATCCGGTCGATCCACATAGCGCTGCATAAGCTTCTCGCCAGCAGGTTTTACATATGGTGTATCCTCAACGATCTTCTCGCCGTCATAGAACCTCCAAGCCCATTGGAGCATCGCCTTAATGAAGGCTGGGTGCTCCGGTGCCAATTGGTGGTGGTTGGCGATGGCTTTTAGGATCGCACCGAGAGCGGAGGTATCTGGATCAAAGGTGATTTCCGGTGGTTCGCCTTCGTCCATATGTTTCAGGTCATTAATATTTAGCTGGTCGTTGATGTGCTTAGCAAATTTCGCTCTTGCAGGAATCTGACCGGACAAGGTATCCCTAACGCCCATTGCATAGTCCGCGAAGGGGATTTTGCCGGCCTTGAGAACAAGGCCATGCAGGATCCCGTCAGCGGCGCCTGCAAGAGAGATCGCAGAGATCCTATCCCTTCGGCTCACGAAAAGACCGATAGCCGTTTCCAGCTGCTGTTGAGCTAGCGTCAGTTTATTTATCGTCTTTTCTGTCACGTAAGTCTCCAGTTGGTGAAAACGGTCTAATGTCGGATATAAGGAGCACGCTTTAGAACGTCCACTTGATGAGTGGACTGAGGGAAATAGTGAATCAGGGGTCGCTTCAGAAAACGGAAAATAAAGCACGCTAAAGCGTAGTCGCCTCTCTACGACGTCACGCTGGCACTGTCCGGTTCTCTTGCAGCGACTTAATTAGCGGACAGGAAATGTTCCCCTTCCGGGTATGGCAGGCACGCACAAGCTCGGATAGCACGGTTTCCATGCGCGCTAAGTCGGCCATCTTTTCGCGCATGTCTTGGAGCTTGTGCTCGGCCAAGTGGCTGGCTTCATCGCAGTGAGTACCATCATCCAATTTAAGCAGTTCGGCAATTTCGTCTAGGCTGAAGCCCAGCCGCTGGGCTGATTTCACGAAACACACCCGCGTCACATCCGCCTCGCCATACCGGCGGATGCTGCCATAGGGCTTGTTCGGCTCAGGCAACAAGCCCTTGCGCTGATAGAACCGGATGGTCTCTACGTTGACCCCAGCCGCCTTGGCAAAAGTGCCAATGGTCAGATTCTCAAAAATAGTTTGCATATCGCTTGACTCCGTACACGGATACGGAAGTAAGGTTACACCATTACTTCTATTTTCGATAGGGTAAACACATGTCTGAACCACAAAACGGGCGCGGCGCCCTCTTTGCCGGCGGGCTGGCTGCCATTCTCGCTTCGACCTGCTGCCTGGGGCCGCTGGTTCTAATCGCCCTAGGGTTCAGTGGCGCGTGGATAGGCAATCTGACAGTGCTGGAACCGTATCGACCGCTCTTCATCGTTGCGGCACTGGTGGCGTTGTTCTTCGCTTGGCGGCGCATTTTCCGACCAGCGCAAGTCTGCAAGCCAAGCGAGGTATGCGCGATTCCGCAGGTGCGTAGCACCTACAAGCTGATTTTCTGGATCGTGGCCGCGCTGGTACTGGTTGCGCTCGGATTTCCCTACGTCCTTCCTTTGTTTTACTAACTGGAGATTACCATGAAAAAACTATTTGCTTCCCTCGTTCTCATCGCCGTTGTTGCCCCCGTGTGGGCCACTACTAAAACCGTCACGCTGGCGGTACCGGGCATGACTTGCGCCGCCTGCCCGATCACGGTCAAGACAGCGCTCTCCAAAGTCGAGGGCGTAAGCAAGACTGACGTTAACTTCGACAAGCGTGAGGCCGTCGTCACCTTCGACGATGCCAAGACTAGCGTGCAGAAGCTGACCAAAGCGACCCAAGACGCAGGCTATCCGTCCGGCGTCAAGCAGTGAGTGCGACACCATGGGCTTGATTACACGCATCGCCGATAAAACCGGGGCGGCGGTGCCCTGCATCCCAGATGGTGCATTTTTAGAGACCGGTACATGCCAAAGGAGAATAAAATGGAATTGGAACAAGTCAGGAGCAACTCGGCGAAATCTAGTTGGTCGGCGAGCGTATATACAACGGTGGCGGTGTTAGCCGTGACTATCTTGGGATACTCACCGCCGACTTGGTCTGCGGCCCTTGCCGAGAGTGCGGTGATTCAGCTTGAGTACAAGGAGGGTATGCAACGCATCGCGCCCACCTTCAAAAATAATTATGGAAAGTATCTCGGCAGCGGGACGGGCAACATAAAGGGCGTGATTAACGGTATGGTGGTGTGGGATCTGTTTGAAGAACAGAGCGATCCACAATTGCACCGCACCCAGTTCGTCGGACGCATCACGTCATCCGATGGCGGCACAGTATCCTTTGAGAGCACTGGATATTTCATCCCCCGACCGGGCGATGAGCACTATTGGGATTTGACCTCGGCGATTTACTTCACCGATGCCAAGGGCGTTGCCTATCAGGAACTCGCGCACAGAATTGGGCTCTGGCAAGGTAACGTGCACATACTCACTGACGCAGACGCCCACACTACGTTCTCGCACACGTACACGTTGTATCTCACAACAACGAAAAGCCTTCCTTGATTATCCGGCCGGCAGCCCACGGACGTGCCCGTGGTGGTGCCCAAGTTGCACTCGGATTCCCCTACGTCCTTCCTTTGTTTTACTAACTGGAGATTACCATGAAAAAACTATTTGCTTCCCTCGTTCTCATCGCCGTTGTTGCCCCCGTGTGGGCCACTACTAAAACCGTCACGCTGGCGGTACCGGGCATGACTTGCGCCGCCTGCCCGATCACGGTCAAGACAGCGCTCTCCAAAGTCGAGGGCGTAAGCAAGACTGACGTTAACTTCGACAAGCGTGAGGCCGTCGTCACCTTCGACGATGCCAAGACTAGCGTGCAGAAGCTGACCAAAGCGACCCAAGACGCAGGCTATCCGTCCGGCGTCAAGCAGTGAGTGCGACACCATGGGCTTGATTACACGCATCGCCGATAAAACCGGGGCGCTCGGCAGCGTCGTGTCCGCGATGGGCTGCGCGGCGTGCTTTCCAGCTATCGTCAGTTTCGGCGCAGCCATCGGGCTGGGCTTTCTGAGCCAGTATGAGGGACTGTTTATCAGCTGGCTGCTGCCGCTGTTTGCCGTGCTCGCTTTCGTGGCAAACGCGTTGGGCTAGCTGAGCCACCGGCAATGGCATCGCAGCCTGCTCGGCATGATCGGGCCGACCATCGTGTTCGCAGCCACGGTTTGGCTGCTCGGCAACTGGTGGACAGCGAACCTGATGTACGTCGGCCTAGCCTTGATGGTCGGGGTGTCGGTCTGGGATTTCATCTCGCCGATGCTCCGCCGCCTGAGAACCGTAGCGGTCTGCTCGACAAGGTGCGCGGCTGGATGGGGGCCGCCGATAAGGGCAGCGATGGCGAGCGCCAGTTGCAGGTCGCCGTGATCGGTAGCGGCGGCGCTGCAATGGCGGCGGCGCTGAAGGCCGTCGAGCAAGGCGCGCACGTCACTCTGATCGAGCGCGGTACCATTGGCGGCACCTGCGTCAATGTCGGCTGCGTACCGTCCAAGATCATGATCCGTGCCGCCCATATCGCCCATTTGCGCCGTGAAAGTCCATTCGACAACGGCATTGCAGCGACCGCCCCTGCGATTGACCGCAGCAAACTATTGGCCCAGCAGCAGGCCCGCGTCGATGAGCTGCGCCACGCCAAGTACGAGGGAATTCTGGACGGCAACCTAGCCATCACCGTGCTGCATGGTGATGCACGTTTCAAGGACGGCCAGAGCCTAGCCGTCCGTTTGAACGATGGCGGCGAGCGCGTGGTGGCGTTCGACCGCTGCCTAGTCGCCACGGGTGCCAGTCCGGCCGTGCCGCCGATTCTGGGCTTGAAAGAGTCACCCTACTGGACTTCGACCGAGGCCTTGGTCAGCGACACCATTCCCGAACGCTTGGCCGTGATCGGATCGTCGGTGGTCGCGCTTGAACTGGCGCAAGCCTTCGCTCGGCTTGGCAGCCAGGTCACGATCCTGGCGCGCAGCACGCTGTTCTTCCGCGAAGACCCAGCCATCGGCGAAACCATTACAGCCGCCTTCCGTGCCGAAGGAATCAAGGTGCTGGAACACACGCAAGCCAGCCAGGTTGCACATGTGAACGGCGAATTCGTGCTGACCACGGGACACGGTGAAATACGCGCCGACAAGCTGCTGATCGCAACCGGCCGGACACCGAACACGCGCAACTTGGCACTGGAAGCGGCGGGTGTCGCTGTCAACGCGCAGGGAGCCATCGTCATCGACAAAGGTATGCGCACCAGTACGCCGCACATTTATGCGGCCGGCGACTGCACTGACCAGCCGCAATTCGTCTATGTGGCGGCAGCTGCCGGCACCCGTGCGGCCATCAACATGACAAGCGGGGAAGCTGCCATCAATCTGACTGCGATGCCGGCAGTCGTGTTCACCGATCCGCAGGTCGCCACCGTAGGCTACAGCGAAGCGGAAGCGCATCACGATGGCATCGAGACTGACAGCCGCACCTTAACCTTGGACAACGTGCCGCGTGCGCTCGCCAACTTCGACACACGCGGCTTCATCAAGTTGGTCATCGAGGAAGGTAGCGGGCGACTCATCGGCGTACAGGCCGTGGCCCAGGAAGCGGGGGAGCTGATTCAGACAGCGGTGCTCGCCATACGTAACCGCATGACGGTACAAGAACTGGCCGATCAGTTGTTCCCCTATCTGACGATGGTCGAGGGGTTGAAGTTGGCAGCACAGACCTTCACTAAAGACGTGAAGCAGCTTTCGTGCTGCGCGGGCTGACCAACCCAAACCAACAAGGCGCCAAACTATGGAAACCTCAACTTTCGTCGAAATCGCCGAACGCCTCTCGACCGCCAACCTTCTACGTAATAAAGATGGTTCGGCAGATCTCTTACTTCCGCTGCTTCGCGAGATTGCCAAAGGAAGCCCCGTCTCGCGGGAAAAACTCGCGGCCGTGCTTGGTTGGCCTCTTGGTAGGGTCGCAGCGGCACTCGACCAAACTCCCAACACCGAGTATGACGATGATGGGAACATCGTCGGCATGGGCCTGACGCTGCGTGAAACGCCTCACGTCTTTGAAATTGATGGTCGTCGTCTTTACACCTGGTGTGCGCTCGACGCCTTGATGTTCCCGGCCCTGATCGGCAAGACCGCATGTGTCCAATCGCACTGCGCTGCAACGGGTGCATCGGTTTCGCTCACGGTTACACCGGACGAAGTGCGCAATGTTAATCCGGAGGGTGCGGCGGTGTCGCTCGTGCTGCCGGACGCGTCATCCGATGTCCGCGGCGCTTTTTGCTGCCATGTGCACTTCTTTGCCTCCACCTCGGTGGCAGACGGTTGGGCTGCGAAGCACAAAGGAACCATTGTCGTTTGTGTTGAAGACGCATTCCGCGTCGGGCAGAAGCTCAATCAAACGCTGTCACAGAGTACGTAATCGAGACCATTGTGAACGCCTATACGGTATCTCATCTGGCCCATGATGCCGGAGTGAGCGTGCATGTGGTGCGTGACTACACGCTGCGAGGATTGTTGCGGCCGGTCGCATGCACCACGGGTGGCTACGGCTTGTTCGATGCCGCCGCTTTGCAACGCCTGTGTTTCGTGCGGGCCGCTTTTGAGGTGGGCACGGGCCGCTTTTGAGGTGGGCATCGGCCTGGACGCACTGACGCGGTTGTGTCGGGCGCTGGATGCTGCGGACGGCGACGGTGCGGCAGCGCAGCTTGCCGTGCTGCGTCAGATCGTCGAACGCCGGCACGAGGCTCTGGCTAGCGTCGAAAGGCAGTTGGCCACAATGCCCATCGAGTCCGCACAGCAAGCGGAGAGTTTGCCATGAACCGCCCCGAGCGCGCCGGCCGAGCCGCACAAGCCGTTCGCCGGCTACCTGTGGGGCGCGCTGGCCGTGCTCACCTGCCCCTGCCATCTGCCGATTCTCGCCGCCGTGCTGGTCGGTACGACCGCCGGCGCTTTTATCGGGGAGCATTGGGGTGTTGCAGCCTTCGCGTTGACGGGCTTGTTTGTCTTGTCCGTGATGCGGCTGCTTCGGGCCTTCAAGGAAAGATCATGACCAATTCCCAACCAATGGAATGGACATTGACGCAACTGGCACAGGCCGCCGAGCGCGGACAGCTTGAGCTGCACTACCAGCCGATTGTCGATCTGCGCAGTGGCGAGATTGCCGGCGCGGAGGCGCTGTTGCGCTGGCGGCATCCGAGTCTCGGCCTGTTGCCGCCGGGCCAGTTCCTGCCCGTGGCGGAGTCGTCCGGCCTGATGGCGGAAATCGGTGCATGGGTGCTGCGCGAAGCCTGTGTCGCCAGATGCACGACTGGGAGCCGCTGCAATGGCGGCCGTTCCGCCTAGCCATCAATGCATCCGCTCGCCAGGTCGGGCCAGACTTCAACGACCAGGTGCAACGAATGTTGGCGGAGGTCGGCTTGCCCGCCGAGTATCTGGAAATCGAACTGACCGAATCGGCCGCCTTCGGCGATCCGGCGATTTTCCCTGTCCTGGATGCGCTGCGCGCCATCGGCGTGCGCTTCGCGGCCGACGATTTCGGGACAGGCTATTCCTGCCTGCAACATTTGAAGTGCTGCCCGATCACCACGCTCAAGGTCGATCAGTCGTTCGTCGCGGGACTCGCG